>JADMIO010603828.1_pt1 | contig 116223 bp, 130 predicted proteins | sample 8958161 | NCBI WGS metagenome assembly JADMIO01 (sample SAMN16585339, study PRJNA669376) | soil metagenome | isolation source: Crop rotation soil | place: USA: Cullars Rotation, Alabama | collected 2011 | reverse complement strand
GCGACTTCAAGTCACGTGAATTCCAAGCTTCGGATCCCACTGTGCTGGAAAGTCCCCCGCTCCCGGATCAGTCCCAAGCTCGTGCGGGGGCCCTCGCGCATCCACGGACAGGGCGTGATCGCGGCTGCGCCGATCGTGGCCGGCGAGGTGCTGATGGAATTCGGCGGCGAGATCATCTCGCCCGAGGATTTCGACACCGAGGTCTATCGCATGCGCTCGATCTGGCAGGTGGGCGACGGCGTCTACCTGGCGCTGCGCGAGGACGATCCGCAAGCCAGCCTGGACGAGAACCTGAACCATTCCTGCGACGCCAATTCCTGGCTGGCCGACGAGGTCACGCTGGTCGCGCGCCGCGACATCGCGGCCGGCGAGGAGATCACCCTGGATCACGGCACCTGGAACCACGACGAGGACGACTATGTCTGGGACCAGGATTTCTGCACTTGCGGCGCGCCGGGTTGCCGCAAGACGCTGACGCCCAACGACTGGCAGCTGCCGCAGGTGCAGGCGCGCTACCTGGGCCACTTCCATCCCTTCGTGCAGCAGATGATCGAGCGGCGATGACGGGGTTTCATCTCACTTGGGCGGGCTTAGGGCTGGCCGCGCCGGTCACCGCGCTGCACACGGCGATGTTCGCGATCTTCTGGGCCGGCGTGCTCTACGCCTATACGCCGACCGCCGAATGGGTCGCGGCCAAGCTGTTCGCGCCCAAGCCCATGTCCGGCCGCTATCTTTCGGTCAGGGACTCGACGCGCAACCTGCTGCTGGGAATCGCGCTCTGCTGGGCGGTCGGCGCGTTCGGGGAAGAGCTTCTGTTGCGCGGCATCGTGGTCGGCGCCTTGCGCTTCGCGATCGGCATATGGCCCGCGGTGGCCGTCGCCGCCGTCCTTGCCCTCGCCATGCACTTCTTTGCGGGTCCGCGCCGCGCGTTGATCGCGGCGCAGCTTTCCGTTCTCTATGGCGTGCTGTTCGTCGCGAGCGAGTTCGACCTGTGGGCGGTGATCCTCGCCCATGGATTCTACGACACCGTCGCGCTCATCCAGCTCGCCCGGAAGCCCAATTCTCGCAAGCCTAGTTCACCGTGACGTTCGCCGCCTGAGACGGGATGCCGTTGGCGACGACCTCGAGCTTGCTGGCGCCGGTCTCGGTCGCCGCCGGCACGTCGAAATGCGTCGACACCACGGCCGCGCCCGTGGCCACGCCCATCGAGCTGTGGTCGTGGGTGCGCGCATAGAAGACGTGGCCCGTCGCGTTGTTGGTGATGCGCACCAGCGGATAGTTCGTCTGGGTCGCGTCCTCGTCGCCGAAGGAATTGGCCTGGCTCAAGCCGTTGAACTGGGTGCCCGAGATCGCATAGCTCTGGCCGCGCGCGACCGAAGACGGCGCCGCCGCAACGGTGGGCGCCCAGGACGGATCGTAGGTTCCCGTCGAGGCATAGACATGGCCGCCGCCGACCAGGACCTCGCCCGTCGGCAGCACCATCAGCGCGCCGCCCGCGCCGTTGAACGGCGCGCGCGTGAGCGCGGCGCCGTCGAACTCGTAGAGCGAGCCGCTCGAGGCCTCGACCAGCACGTGGCCGTTGGGCAAGAGCGAGGCATAGGTGTCGCTCGCCTGGTCGCCGTTCGGGAAATCGGGGCCGGCCACCCAATGGCCGTGCTTGTCGCCGGCGCTGGGCGGAACCCACACCGCGGTATGCGCGTGGCTTTCGCCGTCGGGGATGGCGCCCGCCGCGAATACGGTGCCGTCGGGGCGCAGGATGCCCGGGCCCACTTCGCCCGGCGGGTCGTAGCACTTGTTCTTGGGCGGCACCACGATGCAGCGGCCGCAGCAGTTCTGCGGACCGCGCAGGTCGACCGGTGTATTGCCGGCGCTTACCCATTTGCCGCGCTCGGGCAGGTAGCGCTCGCTCTGGGGATGGGCCTTGACGTCGAAGGTGAGGATCGTGCCGTCGGGCAGCAAGGTCCAGCCCTCCTCGGCGTTGAAGTCGTTCTTCTTGTCGGACGGCAGCTCGGTCCAGGCAAGCGTCGTGGGATCGAGGGCTGCGACCTTCTTCTTGAACTTGAGGCCCAGCAGGAGCCGGCCGTCGGGCAGGACCGAGGACGGCGAGTCGCCGACGTTCTGCCAGCCCTGCGGCGGCGGAAGGTTGGTCCAGGTATTGGCGAGCGGATCGTAGACCGCGCCCATGTTGGTGAAGGCGAAGACGTCGAAGTTGTACTCGCCGCCCTGGATCACCAGGCGTCCGTCGGCCAGCACGGCGGACGCGAAATAGAGCGGCTGATAGCCGGACGGCAGATCGGCGACGCGCGTCCAGGTGCCGTTCTGATAGGAGCCCTTGTTGTCGGGCGTCAGCTTCCACCAATCGGCTTCGCCGAAACCCTGCGCCAGCACCGTGCCATCGGTCATCTGGAAGGTGATGAGCGCGCCGTCGGGCGGCTGATGCGCGAGCGCCTTGTAGGTCTGCGCCTGGACGGGCGCGGCAGCGAAGGCAAGCGCAAGCGACAACACAAGCGACCGGGCAAACCAACGCAACATGGGACACCTCAGCGGACGGCGCGCGAGGCTAGCACCGACGGGCGCGCTCCGGCCAGGGGAGGGCGGCCGGAGCGCGCTTGCGCGACGGCTACTTTCGGATCTTGCCCACGGGGTTCTCGTCGTCGGTGCCCGGCGCGCCGCCGTTCTGCATGTCGTCGGTTCCGCAGGTTCCCTTCAGCCGCGCGAAGCTCACGCGCACCCAGGCGAGAAAGACGAAGTTGTCGCGCCACTCGCTCCAAGTCCCGCTCATGGCGTTCACGTCCTGGAAGTCGATCTGGAAGCCGTCATTGCCGACGTTGCTGGCATAGTTGCCGGTCATGCTGACGTGATCGCCGTTGCCGGCGGCGCTGTTGCCCTTCTGGAACCAGTGGCCGCTCCAGGCCGGGAAGGTGGTGCCGAACCAGGTGCCGTTGCTGAGGAAGCAGATGTCCTGGATGCCGACGCGCGCCATCGGCGCGCTGGTGTCGAACGACCAATGAAGCTCCCACAAGCCGACCGGATTGTTGGGCGCGATCTGCGCCGAAGCAGGGATCGAAAGAACGCCGGCAGCCAGAATTGCCGCCAAGAACGATGATTTGAGCATGGCAATATCCTTTTCGTTTAAACGCGGGACAATATGCGACGGCCATGCGACGAAAACAACCTATACGATAAAATTATTTTATTATACCGGCGCTAGAGGCGCGGAAAGCCGGATCGCCAGCCCCGCGCCGTCCACGGCCACCGGCTCTTCGCCTGCCCAGTGCAGGGCGTCGAGCGGCTGCAACGCGACACGCGCGTCGCCGGCGCGCGCCACGCCGGCTTCCGTGGCGACGAAGATCGTTTCCGCAGAAAGAACGACGCCCGCCGCGACGCGCTCGACCGCGGCGCGCGCCCGCCGCACCATCACGTTGAGATCGGTGACGGGACCCGCGAGCGGCGTGCCGTGGCAGCTCTCTTCGCCGGAAAAGACCAATGGCGCGCTCTCGGCATCGATCTCCACGACGCGATCGGCAAATTCCAGCCGCATGCGGCCCTCAAGGATCGCCAATACCCGCTCGACGCCCACAAAGCGCGAGAACGGTCCGGCGCCGCGCACCTCGGCAATGCTGACGCGCCATTCGAAATCGTCGAAGCCCGCGCGCTCGGGCCATACCATCACCTCGCGCGTGACGCCGCCGCCGTTCTTCCACGGCACCGCGACGCGATCGGCGGCGCGCAGAACCTTCATCGCGCGAAAGCCAGGCAGGCGCCGATGACGTCCGTCAGCGCCTTGCGCAGCGCGGCCGCGCGCTTCGCGTCATAGGGCGTGGGCCAGTTGTCCGGCATGGGCACGTCCGGCTCGTCGATATAGCCGCGGCAGGAGAGCTCGAGCTGGATGGCGTGGATGCCTTTCGCGGGCTCGCCATAACGACGCGTGGTCCAGCCGCCCTTGAAGCGTCCGTTGACGACGGTGCTGTGCTTCGAGAGCTCGCAGACGGTCTTGATCGCGCGGGTCAGCGCCGCATCGCAGCTCTTGCCGTCGTTGCTGCCGATGTTGAACTGCGGCAGCTCGCCTTCGAACAGCCGCGGGATGCGCGAGCGGATCGAATGGGCGTCGAACAGCACGACCTTGTCGTGGCGCGCGCGCAGACGGTCGAGCTGCGCGCGAATCGCGGCGTGATAGGGCATGAAATAGGCCTCGCGGCGGCGCGCGATCTCGGCGTCGTCGGGCGCCCGGCCGTCGCGGTACAGCGGCTCGCCGTCGAAATCGGTCGTCGGGCAGAGCTCGGTCGTGGCCATGCCCGGATAGAGCGAAGCGCCGGACGGATCGCGGTTGGCGTCGATGACGCTGCGCGAAATCGCCGTGCGCACGGTGGTGGCGCCCAGGTCGCGCACGAAATCGTAGAGCTTGTCGACCCACCAGTCGGCGTCGCGCCGCGCCTGCCAGGGCGAGACGTAGCGATCCACCAGCTCCGCCGGCAGGTCGGTGCCGGCATGGGGGAAACTGACGACCAGGGGCGCGCTGCCCGGATGTACTTCCAGCCAATCCATCGGCATAGACTGCGCTGGATGGCGAACGGCGATCAACTCTGGTTCGGGCAGGCGCTTCTGACGGATGGCTGGGCACGCGACGTGCGGCTGACCATTGCGGACGGCCGGCTCGCGCGCGTCGAGACCGGCGTCGCGCGCGACCCCAAGGACGAGGCGCATGCCATCGGCGTGCCGGGGATGCCCAACCTGCACAGCCACGCCTTCCAGCGCGGCATGGCGGGGCTGGCCGAGACGCGCGGCCCGACCGGCGACAGCTTCTGGACCTGGCGCGAGGTCATGTACCGTTTCGTCGAGCGGCTGGACCCGGACCGGTTCGAGGCCATCGCCGCGATGGCCTATTGCGAGATGCTCGAAAGCGGTTTCACCCGCGTCGGCGAGTTCCACTATCTGCATCGCGACAAGGACGGCGCGCCTTATGCCGATCGCGGCGAGATGGCGGCGCGTGTCGCGGCGGCCTGCGCGACGACAGGGATCGGCCTCACTTTGCTGCCGGTGTTCTATGCCTATTCCGGCTTCGGCGGTCAGGCGCCCAAGCCCGGCCAGCGCCGCTTCATTCATACCCCCGACGAATATGCCGCGCTGCTCGAAGCCAGCGACCACGCAGCGGCGCTCTTGGGCGACGCGGTGGTGGGCGTGGCGCCGCATTCGCTGCGCGCGGTGACCAAGGACGAGCTCGCGCTCGTCGCCGCGCATCCCGGCCCCGTGCACATCCACATCGCCGAGCAGATCAAGGAGGTCGAGGACTGCGTGGCCTGGTCGGGCCTGCGTCCCGTCGAATGGCTGCTGGAGCACGCAGACGTCGACGCGCGCTGGTGCCTGGTGCACGCGACCCACATGACCAAGGCCGAGACGCGCGCGGTGGCCACGAGCGGCGCCGTGGTGGGGCTATGCCCGATCACCGAGGCCAATCTGGGCGACGGCGTGTTCCCCGCGCAGTGGTACGAGGGACGCTTCGGCATCGGCTCGGATTCGAACGTGCTGATCGACGCCGCCGAAGAGCTGCGCGTGCTGGAATACGGCCAGCGCCTGATCCATCGCGCGCGCAACGTGATGGCACCGCAGGAGGGCGCCTCGACGGGCGCCACGCTCTATCGCGCGGCGCTTGCCGGCGGCGCGCAAGCTTTGGGCATCGCCGACACGGCGGACATCGTGAGCCTGGATGCGGAGCACCCGGCTCTGATCGGCCGCGACGGCGACGCGCTCATCGACGGGTGGATCTTCGCCGCGCGCGGCGGCGCCGTCGATTGCGTGTGGCGGCGCGGGCGCAAGGTGGTCGAGCGCGGCCGCCACGTAGCGCGGGACGCGATCGCGGCGCGCTACCGCAAGGCGCTGACCCTGCTTCTTTCGTGACATTTGCGCGTTTGCCTCTGCAGCAGAGGAGAAAACGCCCATGGCTCGAAAATATTCCAAGAGCGCCGGCAAGGACGTCGAGCGCGCCGTGCACAAGGAAAAGCGCGGCAAGCTGAAAAGCGGCAAGGGCGGCAAAGGCGGCACGGTCAAGAGCCGCAAGCAGGCCATCGCCATCGGCCTGTCGGAAGCGCGCAAGAAGGGCAAGAAGGTGCCCAAGAAATCCAAGACGTCGAAGAAGAAGACCGGCAAGCGCAAGAAGAAGAGCTCGTAACCTTTCAGTCCAGCATCTTCTCCAACGTCGCCAGCTCGTCCGCCTCGCGCGCGGGCTTGTCCCAGCGCAGGCGGTTGATCCGCGGGAAGCGCATCGCGACACCCGATTTGTGGCGCGTCGAGCGCTGCAGGCCTTCGAACGCGACCTCGAACACCAGCCCGAAATCCTTGCTCGCCTTGACCACGCGCACCGGCCCGAAGCGGTCGACGGTGTTGTCGCGCACGAACTTGTCGATGCGCTTCAGCTCTTCGTCGGTGAAGCCGAAATAGGCCTTGCCGACCGGCGTCAGCGCGCGGTCGCCGTTCGCGTCCTCGCGCCAGACTCCGAAGGTATAGTCGGAGTAATAGCCCGAGCGCTTGCCGTGGCCGCGCTGGGCGTACATCAAGACCGCGTCGATCAGGTGCGGGTCGCGCTTCCACTTGAACCACGGCCCCTTGGGCCGGCCGGCCTCGTAGATCGAATCCCAGCGCTTGAGCATCAGCCCTTCGGCCAGCGCCGCGTCGCCCTCCGGCGGATGGGCGCGCAGCCTGGCCAACGCCTCCCAGCTCTCGAACGGCTGCAGCGGCGACAGGTCGATGCGCGGCGAGGCGGCCGCCTTGACGAATTTCTCCAGCCGCGCGCGGCGCTGACGAAACGGCAGCGTGCGCAGGTCCTCCTCGCCGTCGAGCAACAGGTCGTAGGCACGGATGCCGGCGGGGTATTTCGCGACCAGCTTGGCGTCGGCGGTCTTGCGGTTGAGGCGCTGCTGCAGGTCGCCGAAGCTCTCGACCTTGCCGTCGCGCAGGATCAGAAGCTCGCCGTCGATCACGCCTTCGAAATTCAGGAAATCGAGCACGTCGGGGAACGACTTGCCGATGTCGTCGCCGGTGCGGCTGTAGAGGCGCCTCGAGCCCCGCTCGCTCACCGCCTGGACGCGGATGCCGTCCCATTTCCATTCGGCGGCGAAGTCCTTCGGGTCGAGCTTTGCGAAATCGGCGTCCTCGATGGCTTGCGCCAGCATCGCGGGACGGAAGCGGCCCGGCGTCTCGGCGGTGGGCTTGTCGCTGCGCCTCTCGAGCCAGGCGAAGAGGTCCTCGTATGGCGGATGCTGGCCGTGCCAGACCTCTTCGATCTCGGAGATCTCGACGCCGCCCATCTCGGCCAGCGCCTGCTTGGCGAGCCTGGCCGAGACGCCGACGCGCAAGCCGCCGGTGAGCAGCTTGAGCAACGCCCAGCGTCCATCGGCATCGAGCGCGTCGAGCCAACCCTCGAGCAGCTTCTGCACCTGCGCGCGCGTGGCCGACGACAGCGCGTCCACGACCTCGGACAGCTCGGGCTCGCGATTGGCGCCCGGCTTCTTGGGCCACACCAACGCCACCGTCTCGGCGAGATCGCCGACATAGTCGTAAGAGAGCGCAAAGAGCTGCGCGTCCATGCGCGCCTCGACCGCCTTGCGGATGAAAGCGGGCTTGGCCGCGTCGAACGACAAGCCGCCCGTCAGCGCCGCGAGCGTCCAGCCGCGCTCGGGATCGGGCGTGTCGCGCATGTAGTCGCGCATCAGCACGAGCTTGCCGTTCCTCTGCGGCGTGAAGGCGAGACGGTCGAGGAGGCTCGAGAAAGCGCGCATCAGCTCTCGCCTTCATCGGCGTCGTAACCCACCAGCGACAGCGCGCGCGCCTTGATGCCATTGAGCTCCGACCAGCGCAGCAGCGCATCCTCGCCCCCATGCGTGATCCAGACCTCGCCGGGCGCGACCTCCTTGATCGTCGTCGTCAGCTCGTTCCAATCGGCGTGGTCGGAGATCACCAGCGGCAGCTCGACCTGGCGCTGGCGGGCCCGCGCGCGCACCCGCATCCAGCCCGAGGCGAAAGCGGGCAGCGGATCGTTGAAACGCCTGGACCATTTGTCGTCGATGGAAGACGGCGGGGCGATCACCACCGCGCCCGCAAAATCCTTCTTCTTGGACTTGTCGACGGTCGCGGGCTCTATTGCACCGAGCTTTACGCCGAAGCGCTCGTACAGCGCGTTCAAGCCCTCGACCGAGCCGTGCACATAGATCGTCTCGTCGTAGCCCGCGGCGCGCAAAAGCATGATCACGCGCTGCGCCTTGCCGAGCGAATAGGCGCCGACCATATGCGTGCGCTCTGGGAACTGGACCAGCGACTTCATCAGCCGCGCGATCTCGTCGCCGTCTTCCGGAAAGCAGAAGACGGGGATGCCGAAGGTGGCTTCGGTGACGAAGACGTCGCAAGCGACCGGCTCGAACGCCGCGCAGGTCGCGTCCTTGCGCCGCTTGTAGTCGCCCGAGACCACGACCGTGAAGCCCTTGGCGCGCACCACGGCTTGCGCCGAGCCCAGGATATGACCGGCCGGCGCCAGCATGACGTCGACGCCGCTGCGCGACACGGTCTGGCCATAGCGAAGGACTTCCGTCTTCTCCGCGAAATTCTCGCCATAGCGCTCGGCCATGATGGCGAGCGTCTCTTCCGTCGCCAGCACCGTGCCGTGGCCCGAGCGCGCGTGATCCGAGTGCCCGTGCGTGATGACCGCGCGCGCGACGGGCCGGATCGGATCGACGTAGAAGTCGCCCGGCGGGCAATAGAGGCCGGCAGGCGACGGGCAGAGCACGCTTTCGGGCTTGGGCATCGTCACGAGTTAAGGCCCCCCTAGCCGCCGCATCAATGCCGCGCGTGCTTGGCAGGTCCGACCTTGGCAGGCTTGACCGGCGCCGCGCCTTTGGAAGCGCCGCTGGTCAGCGCGGCGCAATTGGCGTCCTTGGCCAGACCCGGATCGACGAAGGCCAGGATCGCCGCGAAAGGATTGAGCAGGCCGAGCGCCGCGGCGATGCCGCCTTGCGCGATCGCGCCCGAGGCCTTGATGCCGACGCTGGGACGGTCCCACGGCCCACCGACCGTGATCGGCGCGCGCACGCGGCCGATGCGGAGTTCCTTGGGCTCGCCCTTCACCTCCAGCGCCATGGTCTCGTCCTGGAGATCGATGCTGCCCTTGCCGGTGATCTTGACCGGATCGGTGTCGACGACGAGCTGCTCGGACTGGAGGTTGCCGTCGCGCGCGCCGAACTTGACGACCGCGCAGCGCAGATCGGTGTCGCTCTTGTCGCCGGCGATGAGCAGGCCCACGCCGTTCAGCACGTCGATGCCGGTCAGCTCGGCGAAGGAGCGGCGTACCTTGCCGCTGGGCACCACGAAGGTGACCGCGCCGGAGGCGTGGCTCGCCGCCTTGTGGATCGAGCTGCCCGCGGCACGCAGCTTGGCGCGCGCCTCCAAGGTGCCTTCGACCGGCGGCGGCGTCTCCTTCATGAACTGCGCGAGCTGGATGCCGGTCAGCCGCGCGTCGACGTCGGTCACCGGCACCTGGTGCGTGGCATCGATCTTGATCGCGCCCGAGAGCTTGCCGCGCGCGAAATCGAAGGTCAGCGGATTGAAGGTCATCACGCCGTTGTCGACCAGCAGGTGCATGTGGAACTCGCGCAAGGGGAAGTCCTGCGATTCCACCCGCGCCGCGTCATAGGTCACGTCGGCGTTCATCTGGCGCACGCGGTCGACGTTGAGCGGCGTGTCGGGCAGCAGGTAGGCGCTCGCCGCCGGCGCCGCGGGCTTCGCGGGCGGCAGGCCTTTCGCGCTGCGCGCGGCCGCTTTCGCGCCGATGAACGGACCCAGATCGACGAAACGAAGACGCTGCGAGCTGAGCGTCGCCTGGAGATAAGTCGGCGTCTGGCCGGCATTGACCATCATGTCGCCCGCCAGGTCCGACTGGCCGACCACGCCATGCATCTTGTCGAAGCGATAGATCTCGCCGTCGCGGGTCAGCGTCGCGTCGAGCCGGTAGGGCGGCGACGGCGGCAGCACCAGGCCGGTCAGGTAGTAGAGGTCCGCCATGCTCGCGCCCTCGAACGTGACCTTGGCGCCGAACCGGCCGAGATGGAACGGGCGGGTGATCGATCCGTCGGCGGCGATATGCGTCGTGCCCGAATGGACGTCGGCCGCGAAATGATAGGGCTTGCCGGAATCGACGTTCAGCAGCGCGCCGCCATGGACGTCGGCGGTGAACGTGTTGCGGTTGAGCGTGCCGTCGCCGGTGAGCTGGAAGGCGCGGTCGCCGGCGCCGCGCGTCTCGTTGGAATTGACGGTGCCGACGAAGACCATCTTGCGCACCGCGTCGTCCACGGTGACGTGGCCGTCGGTGACGGTGAAGCGCCGGATCGGCGGCAGGTCGAAGCCGTCCTTCCGGCCCGCGATCTCCCAGTTGTTGCGCCCGCTCGCGTCGCGCACGACCAGGAGGTCCGGGCGATCGAAGCTCACATAGGGCAGGATCGTCTTGCCGCGGAACAACAGCGGCTTCAGCTCGATCGCGATCGCAAAGCGCCCGATATCGGCGGCGAGCTTGTTCTGTGTGACCCAATCGGGGTTCTTGATCGTGACGCGATCGGCGGTGAGGTTCGGCGTCCAGGTGAAGAGATGGACCTTGAGGTCGCCTTCGATCTTCACCGCGCGGCCGAGGCGATGCGAGACATAGCGTCCCACCACTCCGCGCATCGTGTTCCAGTCGAGGAAATAGAGCCAGGCGATCGCGGAGAGGAGCACGACAACAAAGACAGTCGCGGCCCAGCGCCAGAACAGCGACCACGACCAGCGGGTACGCTGCCAGCGCGCATGCGCATGGTCGCGCAAGCGGCGCCAGTGACGCGTGAAGGCGTCTGCGTCGCGCTCCCAGACGGAGCGATGACCGGGGTGATGGTCGGTCGCCAATGCCCGCGCCTCAATTGTTTCAAAAAGAAAAACGCTTTGCGCGCCAAGGGGATGCATTCGGAAGGGTTGCGATTTCGGCAACGAACCGCATCCTCAAGCGTTTCAATCGCGGAGTCGTTCGGCTTCTTCTATGCTCAGCAGGGTTTGGCAGCTTATCCGCGCCGGTCTAGACGCGTTCATCGCCGACGAGGCGCTGACCCGCGGCGCCGCGATCGCGTTCTATTTCGTGACCGCCATCGCGCCGCTGCTCTATATCTGCGTCACCATCGCCGGCTTGGTGATGGGCCGCGACGAGGCGCGCCATGCGATCTCGGACGCGCTGGGCAACATCATGAGTCACGACAGCGTGAAGCTCTTGGAGGCCGCGATCCGCAACGCGCGCGCCACCTCGGGCGGCATCCTGAGCGGCATCGTGGGCGTGGTGGTGCTGATCGTCACGGCCTCGGGCGTGTTCGGCGAGATGGAGGACGCGCTGAACGCGATCTGGCGCGTGCCGCCCAAGGGTGCGGTGCTGCCCAGGCTGCTGCGCGGACGGGCGCGCTCGCTCGCCCTCGTCGTGGCGCTGGGCGTGCTGCTCGTCTTCTCGATGCTGATCGGCAGCGTCATCTCGGTGCTCAAGCACACCATCGACGTCGAGACGCCGTTCACCCAGTTCACCTTGGCGCTGATCAACAACGCGGTGTCGTTCCTGCTCGCGGCGCTGTTGTTCGCGGCGATCTACAAGGTGCTGCCCAACAAGGACCTCGAGTGGCGCGACGTGCTGCTGGGCGCCTTCGGCACCGCGGCCCTGTTCCAGCTGGGCCAGGTGGTGCTCGTATACTTCTTGGGAAGCACCGCCATCGCGAAACCTTATGGGGCTGCCGGCGGGCTGATCCTGCTGTTGATGTGGGTCTATTACTCGGCGCAGGTGTTCCTGCTCGGGGCCGAGTTCACCAAGGTCTATGCCTGCGCCTTCGGCAGCCAGCAACACTGCGATGAGCTGGCGATCGATTCGCATGCGACCGCCATCGGCCACCATGCGTGAAGCGGGCGGCAGACATGGTCCGCCGCCCGCGCATCCTTAGACGAAGGTCGTCCAGGTCGACTCGTTGTCGATCGCCTGGCCGGCATAGCCGGTGCCGGTGGCGGTGTGGGTGACCACCTGGCCGTCCTTGACCGTCTGGCGGTTCAGCGTCTCGACCTCGCCCTTGGCGTTGGTGCAGGTCAGGCTCTTATCGACCTCGCCATGCGAGCGGGTGATGGTGCCTGCGATCTCGGTCGTGTTGCCCTTGGCGTTGGTGATGTCCTTGGTCAGCGAGAAGGTGCCGTCGCCGTTGTCGACCTTCGTCTCGTGGATCGTCGAGACCTTGCCGTTGGCATTGGTCTTGGTGATGGTCTTCGAGCCGTCGTCGTTGATCGTCACGACCAGCTCCTTGGTCTTGGTCGTGCCGTCGGCGAAGGTGACCGTCTTGTCGATCGTCTTCTGGCCGTTCACCTCCTCGAAGGTGCGCTGGAAGGTGCCGTCGCCGTGCTTCGAGCTGTGGACGGTGCCGATCTTGCTGCCCGAGAGGTCGTGCGGGGGCTGGGCCGCGCCGCTGGCGGTCAGCATGGAAAAGTTGGAAGTGTGAAGCGTCATGGCGTTCCCCATGGAAAGGCGCGTTGCGTTGCCTTGGATGGAGAGCAAGCCTTAGGCCAAGCGCAAAAGGGCCGTTTGCCGGGGTTTTCCTACAAGCGCCGTCGGCAAAACTTTCCGCAGGGCTGCAGATTCTGTAGGCCGCCTACGGAAAAATTGAATCAATTCCGGCGCCGCGCATAAGGCCTCTGAATACGCGCGGGTGCGAAACTCGACGCCTCAGTGGGATGAGGCGCGATGGCGCAACGCGGCACCGGATATGCGAAAAGGTCGGGCGCAACCGAGGCGATCGTCGCCGACGCGGTGATGCGCAGCATGGAGGACGACGACGCGGCGCCGCGTCCCGTCGTCCTCGACCTCGGCCCCCTGATCGCGCCCTATCGCAAGCACGGACGCCTGTCGCTGCGCGTCGAGCGCCTGCCGCCGCGCGGCCGGCTGACGCGCGGCCACAACAACGGCGACCGCTCCTGGTCGCTGATGTCGGACGAGCTCGACGGGCTCGCCTATCTGCCGCCCAAGGGCGCGGCCGAGATCTGCACGCTGGGCATCCGCATCGTCAGCCTCGACGGCGGCGACGGCGGCACGCTGGCCCTGATCGACTATCCGCTCTCCTCGGCCGGCAGCGCGCCGCCGCCCGTCATGGCCGAGAGGCCGGCCGCGTCCCGGCGCATCGTCGCCGAAGACGACGGCGAGCTTGCCCGCCTGCGTGGCGCGCTTGCCGATGCCAAGGCCGCGCTTGCCGAGAGCGAGGCGGAGATGGTCGCCGCCCGGGAGCGCTTCGAGCGGGAGCTGCAGGACCAGCTTTCCGCCAGCTCCAAGCTTGCCGCCGAGATGCTCGAGCGCGAGCGCGCGCAGACACGCATCGACGATGCTGCCAGGAGCGAAGCCACCAAGGACGCCGCCAAGGAAGACGTCGCCAAGGCCGATGCGCGCACCGTCAAGCTTTTGGCCGAAGCGGAAGGCCGTGCCGCCAAGCGTCTGGCCGAAGCCGAAGCGCGCGCCGCCAAGGAGCTGGCCGAGATGCAGGCGCAGCTCGACCGCGCCAGGAGCCGCGGCGCCGCGGAGACCGCGCGCGAGCGCAGCGACGAGGCCGAGCGCAAGCGGTTGCGCGACGAGGTGCAGCGCCTGAAGAAATCGCTGGCCGGACGCGAGGAAGAGCTCGCCCAGTCGCAGGCCGCCTGGCAGCGCGAAAACGCGACCACCCTCGCCAGGGCCGAAGGCGCCTGGCGCGACCGCGAAAGCCGCGAGCTGGCCGACGCCCGGCACCAATGGCAGGAGCGCTCGGAGCGGGCGCTGACCGAGGCCAAGGCGCAGTTCGAACGCGCCCAGAACCGCGCCGATAGCGAAGCGTCGAGACGCATCCGCGATCTGGAGGCCGAAGTCGAGCGCCTCCACGACGATCTCGCCTCCGCCAACGGCGCCATCGCCGATCGTGAGAGCGACATTGCCGACGTCCAGGCCCGGCTGGACGCGCAGACCGCCCGCGCCGACGCGCTCGGCGCCCATGAAGACGAGATCCGCCGGCTCCAAGACGAGATCGGCCGCCTCAAGGGCGGCATCGCGGAGCGCGAGCGCACCATCGCGAAAACCCGCGCCGAGATGGAGCAGGCCGGCGTCGATGCGCATGCAAGGCTGGCGCAGACCCGGCTCGAGGCGCAGACCGTGCTGGACCGGGCCAAGGCCGACTGGCGGGCCCAGTCCGAGGCAACGCTGGCGGCCAAGCTCGCCGAAACGAAGCGCCAAGAGACGGCGCGCCTGCAGACCCTCGAGGCCGAGGTGCAGAACCAGACGCAGGTCCAGCTCGCGCGCAACGCCAGGCGCATCAAGGAGCTCGAGGCCGAGCGCGACCAGTTCCGCGCCCATGCCGACGCCCTGCTGAAGCGCGGCGACAGCGACGACATCAAGCAGCTGCGCCGCGACTTCGGCCACCTCCAGGCTTTGCTTGCCACCCGCGAGCAGGAGATCGCGCAGCTCACCTTGGACAGCGAGCATGCGCGCGAGCGCTGGACCGCCGAGGCGCGGCTGACGATGCAGAAGGCCGAGCACGAGTGGAAGGCCGAAGCCGAGGCGGCGGAGCGCGAGGAGCGCAAGGCGCTGAGCACGCGCCGCACCGTCCGCGACGTGGCTCTGGTCGGCGCGTTCTCGGCGCTTGCCGTCATGTTCTATCTCTATGGCTCGCCGATGGACTGGATCGCGCCCACGGCGCCGCCCGCCGCGGTCGCCGCCACAACGCCCGCGCCCGCGGCGGCCGCGGCGCCCGCCCATATGGTCACGATCCTCAAATCCGCGAACGTTCGAAGCGGGCCGTCGAAGACCGCCGACATCGTCGCCACGCTGCCCAAGGCGGCGGCGCTCGCCTCGCTGGAGCGTCACGGCAACTGGGTCAGGGTGAAGCTCAGAGGCGCGAAGGCGTCGGACGGATGGGTCTATGCGAGCTATCTCGCCGATGCGCCGCCGGCCCATCCGTGACCGCGAGTTCATGCGCGGACGGGCTTGATTTTCCGCTGTAACGGGCTCATTGGGGCCGAGTTCCCCGGAAGCCGGCCCCCCATGTCGACCACCAGCACGCAAGAGCCTGAGGACGCGCTCAAGGGCATCGAGCGGGTCATCGTATGGATCGGCTCGCCCGCCTCGCTGGCGCTGCATACGGCCGCTTTCATCGCCTTCTTCGCGGTATCGATGTTCGGCCTGGTGTCGTGGAGCCTGATGTTCGCGGTCCTGACCAACGTGGTGTCGCTGGAGGCGATCTATCTGGCGATCTTCATCCAGATGAGCGTCAACCGGCAGAGCGCGAGCCTGAAGGTCGTCGAGGAGGACGTCGGCGACATCCAGGAGGACATCGAGGAGCTCGGCGAGAACGTCGAAGAGCTGGGGGAGAACGTCGAGGAGCTCGGCGAGAACGTCGAGGACCTGAAGGAGGACGTCGAGGACATCCAGGAAGACATCGGCGACATCGGCGGCGACGACGCGGACGACGAAACGCACGAGCGTCTTCAGGCCGCGCGTCTCGAAGCACTAACCAATGACGTGAAGGCGATTCTGAAGACGCTGGAGTCGCTCAAAGCCAAGTAGCGCTTGCCCATCGCCTGCTTCGCGCGCAATCTCCCGATTCCATTCAAGGGAGTGACCCATGGCGAAGAAGAAAGCCAAAAAGAAATCGAAAGCGAAACCCGCCAAGCGCAAAGCGGCGAAGAAGGCTCGCGCCTCGTCGGCGCGTCGCGCAGCCCCCAAGCGCAAGGCCAAGGCCGCGAAGAAGAAGACGGCAAAGCGCGCGGCCGCGAAGCGCCCTGCCAAGAAGGCCAAGCGCGCCGCCAAGCGCCGCGCGCCGAAGGCAGCCCCGGCCATGCCCGAGACGATGGCAGCGCCTCCGCCGCCGGACGGCGAGGGCGGCTTCGCTTAAGACTTATCGGGCGCGAAGCTCAGCGCCGCGCCGTTCATGCAATAGCGCAGTCCCGTGGCCGTCGGGCCGTCGGGGAAGACGTGACCGAGGTGCCCGCCGCATTTGGCGCAGTGCACCTCGGTGCGCGTCATGAAATGGCTGTTGTCGACCGAGGTCTCGGTCGCCCCGTCCAGCGCCTTGTCGAAGCTCGGCCAGCCGCAATGGGCGTCGAACTTCGTGTCCGAGTCGAACAGCTTGCCGCCGCAGCCGGCGCAGAGATATTCGCCCTGGCGCTGCTCGGCGTTGAGCGGGCTGGAGCCGGGCCGCTCGGTTCCGTGCTGGCGCAGCACCCGGTAAGCCTCGGGCGCCAGATCCTTGAGCCATTCCGCGTCGCTCTTGGCGACGGGAAACTTCTTGTCTGTCATGGTCGAGCCTCCTAGTCGCTCGCGTTTTTGATCACGCTGGTCAGCGTGTCGCGCATCCGCCCCTTGTTGCCGAAGGCCCAGGTGGCGCCGTAGCCGATGTCGTCGACGCGCCAGCCGCTTTGCGTCGCCACCAGATGGACCGTGTCGGTCCAGGTGATGGGCTTGTCCTTCGGGTTCTGGCTGCGGTCGTCATAGGTAAGATCGACCTTGCAGGTTTTCAACTTGGCGTCGCAGGCGCCGATCCTGTGCGCCGTCGCGCCTTCGAAGTTCGAGGTGAAGAGATCGCCCTCGAGCAGCGGCGGCGACTCCTTGTTGGCCTTGGCGAAGGCGTCCTCGGCGCGCTCGCCCTCGGCCAGGAGCTTCTCCAGCGACGGCGAGATGGTGGGCGCGTATTTCGCGCGGCCCCTGGCGTCGGGAATGCCGTCTGACGGGTGGAAGGTCGCATAGGCCGCATAGAAGCCTTCGACCGTCTTGGCCATGTCGCTCGCATCGTCCGCGTGCGCGGGCGCGGCAGCAAGCAATACCGCCGCCAGAACCGGCAGCCTCATGCGCGCGCTTTCAGCAGGTCGCGGATCTCGCGCAGCAGGGTCACGTCCTCGGGCGGCGCGGAAGGCGGCGGCGCCGACGGCCGCGTCACCAGCCGGTTGATCTGGCGCACCAGCAGAAACAGGCAGAAGGCGACGATCAAAAAGCTCAGGATCGCGTTCAGGAAGACCCCGTAGTTGATGGTGATGGCGCCCGCCTTCTGCGCTTCGGCCAGGGTGGTGAAGCTGCCGCCCTTGAGCACCACGAAGAAGTTGGTGAAGTCGATGCCGCCCGTGGCCCAGCCCAGGGGAGGCGTGATGATGTCCTTGACCAGCGAGTTGACGATGGCGGTGAAAGCCGCGCCGATCACCACACCGATCGCAAGGTCCACGACATTGCCGCGCATCGCGAATTCCTTGAATTCCTTGAACATGGCGTCACCTCTCCGATGGGTGAGCCTAGTCACGCGAGCGGATGAGGCGCAAGAAGAGAAGGCCGGCCAGCGCGCCCGCGATCGCGCCCAGGCTGTTGGCGGCTTCGTCGAGCCATTCGGCGTCGCGGCCGGTGAAGCCCTGGAGGATCTCGAGCAGCCCGCCCAGCGCGATCAGCGCCAGGACCGCGTAAGCGAGCCGCCGGCCATGGCCCAAGGCCGTGGCCGCGATCCCGGCCAGTCCGAAATAGGCGATGAAATGGAGAAGCTTGTCCGAGGTCTCGACTTCCAGATGCGGCGGGTGCGGGGTCAGCTCGCCCCAGACCACCACGGCAAAAGCCGGCCAGAACAGCCACACGGCCATCCGCCGCGCCCAAGTCGCGAGATTTTTCATGCATGCCCCGAAGACAGGGACGCAACTTGACGAAGGATTGTGGCGGCCTTTCGTCCGAGACGTCAGGAACCGGCGGGAAGCGTGAGCGCGAAGCGCGTGCCCAGGCTGTCGGATTGAATGTCGAGATCGGCGCAGATCATCGCGGCGAGCTGGCGGATGAGCCTTAAGCCCGTGCCGCCGTCCCGGCGCACGTCGAATTTCTCGGGCAGGCCCACGCCGTCGTCGCCGATCTCGACGATGACGCGCTTGGCCGCATTGCGCCCGCAATAGATCGAGATCTCGACCGGGATGCCGGTGGGATGGGCGTGCTTGATCGCGTTCATGATGATCTCGCCCACGATCAGGGCCACCGTCTGCACCTGCTCGCTCTTGGCCGGACAGCGCGTGTCGAGGCGGTGGACGATGCCGACGCGGCTTTCCAGGGACAGCGATTTGACGAGGGCATACGAGCTTTCGATCAGATAGTCGCCCAGATCGATGGCTTCGTCCGGCTGCATGGCGACCAGGCGACGATGGAGCTGGCCCACCCCGATCAGCTTGCTGGCGACCTCGCGCAAGACGTCCTGCACCTGCTCCTTTGTGTATTGAGCCGGGCCCTTGGCGACAACCGCGGCCTGCCCCTGGACAAGGTTGGCCAGCAAAGTGAGGTGGTTGGCGACGCGGTGGTTGACCTCGTCGATCACGGTGGAGTCCGAGCGGGTCTTGGTGACCAGCGAGACGATGTCGGCGGAACTCATAGGACCTCCAATCAAGCCTCAGCTTGCACCCTCAACACTTGAAGGTCAATAAAAAAATCTAACATTTTCAATGGGTTAATTTGTAATTGAACCCATTAGACAGCTTATGCGTTCTGACGTGGTTATGAGGCTAATGAGTAAAATGAGTAAGTGAGTTATTTTCTGCGGTATTATAGCGTTCGGGGGAAAGGAGATCGGGGATGGCCGCGGATCTGATGCGTGGCGAAAGACTGCAGATCATGCTGACCGCTAAGGAATTGGAAGCGCTGGATACTTGGCGCTTTTCCGTGCGCATGCCCAGCCGCGCCGCGGCCGTGCGCGAGCTGCTCAAGCGCGGGCTGACGGCGGAAGGTTTCGAGCATGTTCTGGCCGGCAGCCGGTCGCGCGACTTCGGCGTCACCGGGGAATCCAGCGATTCCCCCACCCGAGACCGCCAGGAGACGCCGGCCGAGCCGGTTGCGCCGAAGGAAGCCCAGAAGAAGTAGCCTTGCAAATCGCAAGGCTCCCCTTTAAGACGCCCGCTCTTTCGTGAGTGGCCCGGCAGGGCATGCCGTGGCGACTCTCAATGCGACCGGTCCATCGAGGGCCAAGGAGTATCCGCAAAATGCCCAAGATGAAGACCAAGTCCGGCGCCAAGAAGCGCTTCAAGTTCACCGCCAGCGGCAAGATCAAGACCCATCAGGTCGGCAAGCGCCACCGCTTGATCAACAACTCGCCGGCGCGCACGCGCGACCTGCGCGGCACCGCGGTGCTTTCGGAATCCGAGACCCGGCGCGTGAAGCGCTGGATGCCTTACGGCGGAGGGTTCTGATCCATGTCGCGCGCTCCCCGTTCCGTTCCGAGCCATGCGCGCCGCAAGCGCGTCTTCAAGGCCGTCAAGGGCTTCTATGGCCGCCGCAAGAACACCATCACCTCGGCCAATGCCGCGGCGGACCGTTCGCTGCAGCACAACTACATCGGCCGCAAGGAGAAGAAGCGCAATTTCCGCGCGCTTTGGATCCAGCGCATCAACGCCGGCTGCCGCCTGCACGACATGACCTACAGCCGATTTATCAGCGGGCTCGCCAAAGCCGGCATCGAGATCGACCGCAAGGTCCTCGCCGATCTGGCGGTGCACGAGCCCGAGGCCTTCAAGGCGCTGGTGGATCAAGCCAAGGCGTAACGCTCGCTGCTGAAGTCCACCGGGATCGCACTCTTTCCTGATGGATGACGCACGTGACGAACGAACTCGAAAAGCAGATCCTGGATAGCGTGAGCGCAGCCTCGGACGAGGCCGCGCTCGAAGCCGTGCGCGTCGGCGCATTGGGCAAGAAGGGCTCGATCTCCGAGCTGCTCAAATCGCTGGGCGCGATGTCGCCAGACGAGCGCAAGACCAACGGCCCCCTCTTCAACACCTTGCGCGACCGCGTCACCGGCGCCATCGCCGAACGCAAGACGGAGCTGCAGAGCGCGGCGCTGAACGCGCGGCTGGCGTCCGAGCGCATCGACGTCACCCTGCCCGCGCGCCCCGAACCCGTAGGCACGATCCATCCCGTCAGCCAAGTCCTCGACGAGGTGACGGCGATCTTCGCAAATCTCGGCTTCTCGGTCGCCGAAGGGCCCGATATCGAGCTCGACGACTACAACTTCACCAAGCTCAACATCCCGACCGACCATCCGGCGCGGCAGATGCACGACACCTTCTACGTCGCCAAGCAGGCCGACGGCGCGCAGCACGTGCTGCGCACCCACACCTCGCCGGTTCAGGTGCGCACCATGCTCAAGCAGAAGCCGCCGATCCGCATCGTGGCGCCGGGGCGCACCTATCGCGTCGATTCCGACGCGACGCATTCGCCGATGTTCCACCAATACGAAGGCCTGGCCATCGACGAAGGCATCACGCTCGGCCACCTCAAATGGGTGCTGGAGGAGTTCTACAAGGCGTTCTTCGAGGTGCCCAAGATCGAGCTGCGCGCGCGGCCGTCCTATTTCCCCTTCACCGAGCCCAGCGTCGAGTGGGACCTGCGCTGCGACCGCTCGGTGCCGGGCCGGATCGTCTTCGGCACCGGCAACGACTGGCTGGAGCTGGCCGGCTCGGGCATGGTCCATCCCCGCGTGCTTTCGATGTGCGGCATTGATCCCGAAATCTATTCCGGCTTCGCCTTCGGCGGCGGGCTGGATCGGCTGGCGATGCTGAAATACGGCATCCCGGACATCCGCCCGTTCTTCGAATCCGATCTGCGCTGGCTCAAGCATTACGGCTTTGCGCCCCTGGACGTCCCCACTTTGGACGGAGGGCTCAGCCGATGAAATTCCCGCTGTTCTGGCTCAAGGTGCCGCTCGACACCGACGCCGACGCGAACGCGATCGCCGACAAGCTCACCGCCATCGGTCTCGAGGTCGACGGCATCGAGGATGCCGGCGCGCGGCTGAAGGACTTCGTCGTCGCCCATGTCGTCTCGGCCGAGAAGCATCCCAATGCCGACAAGCTGAAGCTCTGCATGGTCGACGATGGCAGCGGTGCGCCCATCCAAGTCGTTTGCGGCGCGCCGAACGCGCATACCGGCATGAAGGCGGTGTTCGCCAAGCCCGGCACCGTGATTCCGGTGAGCGGCGAGGCGCTGAAGATCGGCACCATCCGCGGATTGGAATCGCGCGGCATGCTGTGCTCGTCGCGCGAGCTTCTGCTCGGCGACGACCACACCGGCATCATCGAGCTCTCGGCCGATGCCAAGGTCGGCGAGCCGGCCGCGCGCGCGCTGGGCCTGAACGATCCCGTCATCGACGTCGCCATCACGCCCAACCGCGGCGATGCCGCGAGCGTCTATGGCATCGCGCGCGACTTGGCGGCGGCGGGGCTGGGGCGGCTGCGCGAGGGCGATCTTTCGCCCGTGCCGGGCAAGTTCGCTTCGCCGATCGCGACTGTGCTCGACTTCCCCGCGGGCGAGGAACATGCCGCCCCGATGTTCGCAGGAAGGCTGATCCGCGGCGTGAAGAATGGGCCGTCGCCCAAATGGCTGCAGGATTGGCTCAAAGCGGTTGGCCTGCGCCCCATTTCGGCGCTGGTCGACATCACGAATTTCCTGTCGCTCGACCGCGGCCGGCCGCTGCACGTCTTCGACGCCGCCAAGCTCAAAGGCAACCTGCGCGCCCGCTTCGCCAGGGACGGCGAGACGCTGCTGGCGCTGGACGGCAAGACCTATACGCTCGACAGCGGCATGGTGGTGATCGCCGACGACGAAGCTGCGCGCGGCATCGGCGGCGTGATGGGCGGCGAAGACTCCTCCTGCACCGACGCCACGACCGACGTGTTCGTGGAATCGGCGCTGTTCGACCCCATCCGCATCGCGCGCGCCGGACGAATCTTAAGCATCCTCTCCGATGCGCGCTACCGCTTCGAGCGCGGCGTCGATCCGGAGTTCGTCGTGCCCGGCCTCGAGCTCGCCACCAAGATGATCCTGAAGCTCTGCGGCGGCGAGCCCAGCGAGATCGTCGTCGCGGGCCAAGTGCCCGAGTGGCGCCGCGAGATCGCCTTCGACGTCCGCCGCGTGAAGTCGCTGGGCGGCGTCGACGTCGAGAAGGGCGAGATCGTCCGTATCCTGAACAATCTCGGCTTCGAGGTCGCAAGCGGCGCCTCCGGCGGCATGAAGGTCACCCCGCCGTCCTGGCGGCCGGACATCGAAGGCCAGGCCGACCTGGTCGAAGAGGTCGTGCGCATCCACGGCCTCGACAAGGTGCCGTCGATGCCGATGCCGCGCGGCGACGCCGTCGCCAAGGCGACCCTGACCCCGGCGCAGCGCCGCTTGCGCACGGTGCGCCGCCTGCTGGCCGCGCGCGGCTTCAACGAGACGATCAACTTCACCTTCATTCCCCGGGCGCATGCGAAGCTGTTCGGCGGCGGCGACGATGCGCGCCAGCTGGAGAACCCCATCGCGGCCGACCTCGACGCCATGCGGCCGTCGCTGCTGCCCTCGCTGCTGGCGGCGGCCACACGCAACCAGGCGCGCGGGTTCAACGATCTGATGCTGTTCGAGATCGGCGCGCAGTTCCAGACCGGTCTGCCCGAAGGACAAGCCAATGTCGCTGCGGGCTTGCGCACGGGTGCTGGCGCGCGCAGCTGGACCAAAGCCACCCATCCCGCCGACGCCTTCGACGTCAAGGCCGACATGCTGGCGGCGCTCGAAGCGGCAATGGGTGCGCCGATGACCGCGCCAATCAAGGCGGGTGCGGCGCCCTGGTATCATCCCGGCCGTTCGGGGACGCTCGCGCTGGGACCGAAGGTGCTGGCATATTTCGGCGAGCTGCATCCAAGCATCCTGGCTGCCTTCGACATCAAGGGGCCGGCGGCCGCGTTCGAAGTGTTCCTGGACGCGATCCCCGAGCCCAAGGCCAAATCGCGCGCGGCCTTCGCGCCGTCGCCCTATCCCGCCGTCGAGCGCGACTTCGCCTTCGTGGTCGATGCGGGGGTCGCGGCCGACGAGGTGCTGAAGGCCGCCAAGAGCGTCGACCGCGTGCTTATCGAGCGCGCCGAGGTCTTCGACCTCTATGAAGGCAAGGGTGTCGCCGATGGTAAGAAATCGCTGGCCATCGCGGTGCGCCTGCAACCCAGGGACAAGACCTTGACCGATGCCGAGATCGAGGCCGTCGCGGCCAAGATCGTGGCCGCTGTCGCCAAGGCGGCGGGCGCGGTGCTGCGCAGCTAGGACATAATGCGGCCATCCGGCGGGCGGAGGATTTCCGTGCCGCTGGAGGGCCGCATGATCCGCAAATTCGATCTCGTCATCGTGGGCGGGAGCTTCGCCGGACTCGCCTGCGCGCGCACCGCGGCGCTGCGCGGCCTGAAAGTCGCCGTGCTCGACGCCAAGAAGGAGCCCGGCGCGCGCGTGCGCACCACGGGCATCGTGGTCAAGGAAGCCAGCGACGATTTCGACCTGCCGGCGCGGCTGATGCGCAAGGTCCGCGGCGTGCGCCTCTACGCGCCCGACGACCGCGCGCTCGACCTGCACGCGCCGGGCTATTTCTTCCAGACGACCGACACCGCGAGCGTCCTGCGCTGGATGGCAAGCGAGGCCGAGCGCGCCGGCGCCGAGCTGATGTACGGCACGCGGTTCGAGCACGCGGTGGAATACGACGCCGGCGTCTCGCTGCCCGGCCTGCATGCGCGCTTCCTGGTCGGCGCCGACGGCGCGCGCTCGCGCGTGGCCGAGCATTTCGCCCTGTCGCGCAACCGCCGTTTCCTGACCGGCATGGAGATCGAGTGCGAGGAGCTCGGCGGGTTCGATCCGCGCTTCCTGCACTGTTTCGCCGACAGCGAGATCGCGCCCGGCTATATCGCCTGGGTCGTGCCGGGGGTGGGCGTGACGCAGATCGGCCTAGCCGCCTCCAAGCCGCGCAAGCCGGACATGAGCGGACTGCTGCGCCGGCTCAAGGCCTTTTGCGACGTGCGCACGATCAAGGCCGTCGAGCGGCGCAGCGGGCTGATCCCGTCGGGCGGCACGCTCAAGAACCTCGGCACGCGCCGCGTGATGCTTATCGGCGATGCGGCCGGCATGGTGTCGCCGGTGACCGGCGGCGGCATCCACACCGCGCTTCATTTCGGGCGCCGCGCCGCGCAGCTCGCAAGCGACTGGCTCGACGACCGCGGGCCGCATCCCGTGGCGGCCTTGAAGCGCGAGGCGCCACGCTATACCGCCAAGCTCGCGATGCGGCGGATGCTGGACCTGGCGCCGTCGAACCTGCTCATCGACACGCTGCTGATGACGGCGCCGCTGCGCGCGCTCGCCCAGCGGCTCTATTTCCACACCCGCGCCAGCGACGGCATCCCCTTCGAGGACCGCGCCGTCGAGCAGGAGCCGCCCAAGCAGGCGGTCAAATTGCATCTGATCTGAAGCCGGTTCATGCTCGGCATATGAGGCACCTGAACTTTTCCGTTTGTCTCGCCGGGTTGTTCGCGCTTTGCGGGGCGCCCGCATTCGCGCAACAGGCCACCTTCGCCGATCCGCTGCTCGACCGTCTGGTGGGCCATTGGGTACTCAAAGGCCGGATGGACAAAGGCGAGACCGCGCACGACGTCGGCGCCGAATGGGTGCTGGCGCATCAGTATCTCGAGCTGCACGAAGTCTCGCGCGACAAGAACAAGGACGGCTCGCCGGCCTATCAGGCGACCGTGTTCATCGGCTGGGACGCGAAGCTGAAGATTTACGACTGCGTGTGGCTGGACGACTACGGCAGCATCTCCACCCAATCGCTCGGTTACGCGACGCCGTCCGGCGACAGCATCGCCTTCGTCTTCCAGGACCGCGACGACGCGAACAAGTTCCACACCACCTTCACCTGGCGCAAGGACGGCACCTGGGCGATGGACATGGACGCCGAGGCGAACGGCAAGCTCGTGCCGTTCGCGCGCACCGTGCTGACGCGGGCACCATGACCGACAAGAGCTTCGACGGCAAAAACGCGCTGGCCTTCATCATAGCCTTCGGCATCGTCAGCCTCTTCGCCGACATGGCCTATGAAGGCATGCGCGGCATCACCGGGCCCTATCTCGCCCTTCTCGGTGCCAGCGGCGCCGCGGTCGGCATCATCGCCGGCACCGGCGAGCTTGTGGGCTATCTGCTCCGGCTCGCATCCGGACGATTGGTCCAGCGCACGCAAGCCTATTGGCCGATCACGCTTGCGGGGTATGCATTGCAAATGATGGCCGTGCCGCTGATGGCGCTGGCCGGGCAATGGTGGATGGCCGCGCTCTTCATCGTCGCCGAGCGCACGGGCAAGGCGCTGCGCAATCCCGCCGCCAACACCATGCTGTCGCGCGCCGGCGAGAAGATCGGCCAGGGCTGGGCCTTCGGGCTGCACGAGGCGCTGGACCAGACCGGCGGACTCACCGGCCCGTTGATCACCGCCTTCGTGCTGGCACGGCACGGCCAATATACGACGGCGTTCCTGTGGCTGGGCGTCCCGGCGCTGATGACGCTCGCGGTCGTGGTCGGCGTGTCGCTCGCCTATCCCTGGGCCGGGCACGCGGCGCCTTCGGCAAAAGCGGAAGCCGGCGGCACGGGCTTGTCCCGCGCTTTCTGGCTCTATGCGGCGAGCTCGGCGCTGGTCGCGTTCGGCTTCGCCGACTGGCCGCTGATCGCCTATCACTTTGCCCAGGCGAAGGTCGTCTCGCCAACCATGGTGCCGATCCTCTATGCCGGCGCTATGGCGGCTTCGGGCGTCGGCGCGCTCGTCTTCGGCAGGCTGTTCGACGCCAAAGGCTTCGTCATCATCGTGCCGGCGATCCTGATCGCCATCGCGAGCGCGCCGCTCGCGTTTCTCGGCAACGAGACCCTCGCCATCCTGGGCGCCGTCGCCTGGGGCACGGCGCTGGGGGTCGAGACGTCGGCGCTCAATGCCGGCGTTGCCAAGCTCGTGCCGGACGCCGCGCGGGCGAACGCCTTCGGCATCTTCTCGGCCGTCTTCGGGATCGCGTGGTTCGCAGGCAGCGCGGCCATGGGCGCGCTCTACGACGTGTCGGTGAGCGCGCTGGTTGCGGTGTCGATCGCGGCCGAGCTTCTGGCGCTGGTGCCGCTGGCGCTGGTGATAAGGGCGACGGCGGATTAGGCCGCCGCCCCTTTCGCGTTCCTACTCGGCCAGCCAATAGGTCATCGGCGGGTTGGGCCGCGCGACGAAACATTGCCGGTTCAGACGATAGTGCTTGATGACGGCCAGCGCCTGCTCGGCGGCCGCCTTGTCGGAGCCGTAGTCGAGCATCCAATGCGCGCCGTCGACCACCTTCCACGCGCCGCCGACGTGATCGACCGTCGTGGTGTCGGGATTGTTGCTGGTGCAGTCCTCGCCGCCCATGCCCATCTTCGGCACCATGTTGGAGCGCGTCCAATAGGTCATCGGCGGATGCGGCCGCTTGACGTAGCAGATATGGTCGAACTTGTAGTGCTGGATGATCCCGAGCGCCTGGTTGGCCGCCATCTGGTTGGCACCGAAATCGAGCACCCATTCGCTGCCATTGACGATCTTCCATGCGCCGCCCTGATGGGCGACTTGCAGATCGGCCCAGGGCTCGGGCAGGCAGTCCTCGGCGCCCATCACCGGCCCGCCGCCGCCATATCCGCCGCCGCCGCCGCCGCCGTATCCGCCACCACCGCCGCCGGGACCGTCGCCGTCACCGGCGCGCTCGAGCATGCCGTGCACCTCATAGGGCATGCGCCCCGAATGGTCGGTGAACTTCACATGCATGTCGTAGCTGAGATGTTGGCCGGGCGCGTTGTGCAAGCTGAGCTTGGTGATCGAGAAGCCGGAGTTGAATTCGGCCTCGACGGTCCCGCCGCCGCCCGGAATGAAGACGCCGTTGGTCGCGCCCCAGTCGCAATCGGTGGGATGGCATTGGCCCCAGCCGCGCACCTTGAGCGACATGAAGCCGTTCTGCTCGATGCGAACCTTGGTCAGGTTGTTGGTGTCGTGATCGACGTTCTTCCACTTGCCCGGAAAGTCGTCGATGCCGGCTTGCGCTATGCCGGCAAACGCGAGAACACAGGCGGCGGTGAGAGCAAATAGCCCCGTCCGCCTGCCGCTGACAGTCGCTTTCATGGAAATCTCCTTGAAAAAGAGCGCCCCTCGGCGAGGCGATAACCATATTCGTCCTTTTTCCGCGGGATTGCGACGGGGGCCCGGCGCCGCTATATGGCCCGGCCTAACCCCTTGAGACTCCATGACCGACCTGGCCCACATCCGCAACTTCTCCATCGTCGCCCATATCGACCATGGCAAATCGACGCTCGCCGACCGCCTGATCCAGACCACGGGCGGGCTGACCTCGCGCGAGATGAAGGACCAGGTCCTCGATTCCATGGAGATCGAGCGCGAGCGCGGCATCACCATCAAGGCGCAGACCGTGCGCCTCTCCTACAAGGCCAAGAACGGCGAGACCTATGTCCTGAACCTGATGGACACGCCGGGCCATGTCGACTTCGCCTATGAGGTGAGCCGATGCCTGGCGGCCTGCGAGGGCGCGCTGCTCGTCGTCGATGCGAGCCAGGGCGTGGAGGCGCAGACGCTCGCCAACGTCTATCAGGCGATCGACGCGCATCTGGAGATCGTGCCGGTGCTCAACAAGATCGACCTGCCCGCGGCCGAGCCCGACCGCATCCGCCAGCAGATCGAGGACGTGATCGGCATCGACGCCTCGGAAGCCTTGCCGATCTCGGCCAAGACGGGACTCGGCATCGGCGACGTGCTCGAAGCCGTCATCCATCGCCTGCCGGCGCCGAAGGGCGACCGCAGCGCGCCGCTCAAGGCGCTGCTGGTCGACAGCTGGTACGATTCCTATCTGGGCGTGGTGGTCCTGGTGCGCGTCGTCGACGGCGAGCTGCGCAAGGGCCAGCGCATCCGCATGATGGCCTCCGACGCGGTCTATGGCGTCGAGCAGGTCGGCGTCTTCACGCCCAAGAAGGTCAACGTCGAGAGCCTGGGCCCCGGCGAGGTCGGCTTCATCACCGCGCAGATCAAGCAGGTGGCCGACACCCAGGTCGGCGACACCATCACCGACGAGAAGAAGGGCACCGCCGAGCCGCTGGCGGGCTTCAAGCCGGCGCAGCAGGTGGTGTTCTGCGGCCTGTTCCCCGTCGACGCCGCGCAGTTCGAGGATCTGCGCAACGCGCTCGGCCGCCTGCACCTGAACGATGCGAGCTTCACCTACGAGATGGAGACCAGCGCCGCGCTGGGCTTCGGCTTCCGCTGCGGGTTCTTGGGCCTCCTCCACCTCGAGATCGTGCAAGAGCGTATCGAGCGCGAGTTCAATCTCGAGCTCATCGCCACCGCGCCGTCCGTGATCTATCGCATCCACATGACCGACGGCACGATGATGGAGCTGCACAACCCGGCCGACATGCCGGACGTGGTCAAGATCGCCTTCATCGAGGAGCCGTGGATCAAGGCGACGATCCTGGTGCCCGACGAGCATCTGGGCGCGGTCTTGAAGCTTTGCGAGGACCGCCGCGGCCAGCAGATCGAGCTGACTTACGCGGGCGCGCGCGCGATGGTGGTCTACCGGTTGCCGCTGAACGAGGTGGTGTTCGATTTCTACGACCGCCTGAAGTCGGTCAGCCGCGGCTATGCGAGCTTCGACTATCACATCGAGGACTATCGGGAGGGCGACCTCGTCAAGCTTTCCATCCTGGTCAACGCCGAGCCGGTCGACGCGTTGTCGATGATCGTCAACCGCCAGCGCTCGGAAGCGCGCGGGCGCGCGATGTGCGAGAAGCTCAAGGACCTGATCCCCAGGCACCTGTTCCAGATCCCGATCCAGGCGGCGATCGGCGGCAAGGTCATCGCGCGCGAGACCATCAGCGCGCTGAGGAAGGACGTCACCGCCAAATGCTATGGCGGCGACATCAGCCGCAAGCGCAAGCTCCTCGACAAGCAGAAAGAGGGCAAGAAGAAGATGCGCCAATTCGGCAAGGTCGACATCCCGCAGGAAGCCTTCATCGCGGCGCTGAAGATGGATCAGGATTGAGGGACGGGCGCGGAGCCGCAGCCGGTTCCGCCGCCGCTACGCGGCCTTTCGCTTCGGCAGCTTCCTGATCTCCGCGCCCTTCTCGCGTTCCGCCAAACGCAGCTCGTAGAGCTTCTGCAGGTTCAGCCAGAACTCGGCCGAGGTGCCGAACCAGTGGCCGAGGCGCAAGGCCGTGTCGGCCGTCACCGCACGCTGGCCGTTCAGGATGCCGGTGATGCGATTGGTCGGGATGTTGAGCTGGCGGGCGAGCTCGGCGGCGGAGATGCCGATGACCTCGATCTCCTCGCTCAATATTTCGCCGGGATGGATCGGTAAACGCGCCACGCCACACCTCAGTGATAGTCCACGATCTCGACGTCGCTCGGCCCCTTGGCCCCTTCCAGCCATTTGAAGCAGATGCGCCACTGATCGTTGATTCTGATACTCCATTGCCCTTTACGGTCGCCCAACAGCTTCTCGAGCCTATTGCTCGGAAGGGCGGCAACTTCCGCAAGAGCGGTTGCCACTTCCAATCGAACGAGCCGAGTTTCAGCTTGTTTGCGAATCGGCTCGAACTGTTTGACCCTTTCGCCGCGGGCGAAGCGCTCGGTCCTCGCGTCCCGATAGCTCAGGATCATGGCTTGACGGTAAACGACGATATGCGTTACGTCAAGCGTAACGAGGATCACCCATGTCCGAGCTCGATCTCTTGAACCTCGCCCGCTCCGCGACGCAGGACGAGGTGTCGTGGTTCGCGCAGCTCATTACCATCAACTTCGCGATGGTGGTGGCGATCTATTACTTCCTCAACGAGGCGAAGCTTGCGCTCAAGCTGTTCAGCTTCGCGGCCTACATGATCGGCTCGATGGTCTTCCTCGGCGAGATGCTGATCGAATCGAACCTGAAGTTCGCGACCTTCACGATGCTCAAGGCGCTCCCCAAGCCGTCCCCGATCACGCTTCAGCTGGTCGGCGTGACCGAGAGCTGGCTGGGCACCACGACCGCCGTCCTGTTCAACGGCGCGTTCTGGGTCTTGTGGCTCGGCGTCTTCTATCTGCTTTTCTTCTGGCGCCGCGGCCCGGCACATTCGCCGTAGAAGGTCATCACCCGCACGCGATAGTCGAGCAGCATCTTCAGGCCCAGCGCCGCGAACAGCTTGTTGCCGATATTGGCCGTGCGCGGCTCGGGCGCGCCTTGCGCCGAACGCAGCGCCACTGCTTGACCGGCGGGCAGGGTGAACGGCCCGAAGCCGACCGGCAGGTTCAGCGCATAGGTCTTGATTTTGGTGGTGCCCCGCGCGCCGGTGGCCGTCCTCTCGCCGGTCTCGACCAGAGCCGCCTTGACCCCCGGCAGATCGAGCGCGCCTTGATAGAGCGTGATGCCGCCATTCGATCCGGTGTCGAGGCTGATCGGTCCAGTGGCCGCACCGAAGCGGAAATCGGCGACGATCGGGATCGTATCGTCGCCGAAGGTCTTGAGCGGCGTGCTCCATCGCTTGGCGCACCGCGCCACGGACGGCCAGGCCTGAACGGGCGCGTCGAGAATCTCGAGACGGCTTTGCGGATAGTCGACGAGGATCACCCTGCCGGCCAGGAAGCTGTAGCCCAGCACGCCGTCCAGCTGCCGGCGATAGCCTTTGGAAAGCGCGCTCATGTCCATCGCCAGCGCATCCAGCGGCGCAAAGCCGCGCCCCGCGATGCTCAGGCCCACGATCGGCGCCGGATAGACTTTCGCCTCCTTGTCGTCGCCCTCGCCCGAGGCTTCCCCGCCGGCGCCGCGGTCGATCTTGAGGCCCAGCGCCTCGGCGCGGGCGAGGTCGATGGCGGACGGATCGACCCCCGTGTCCAGGATCATGTAGAGCGGCTTGCCGTCGATCGTGACGTTCAGCCCGAGCGCCGAATTCGAAAAGTCGAACGGCACGCTGAGCGGCGCGGCCGATGCCGGTCCGACCGCGATCGCAAGCGCGCTGACGACCACGCCGAGCTTCATGCGCCCAGATTTGCATTTTTCGGACCGGGCGCGCTACGAGCTTCGGTCATGGCTGCCAGCGTCGCCCTCATCGACTACGGCTCGGGCAACCTGCGCTCGGCGCAGAAGGCCTTGGCGCATGCCGGCGCCGCGGTCGCGGTGACCTCGGATCCGGACGCAGTTCTGCGCGCCGAACGTATTGTGCTGCCCGGCGTCGGTGCCTTCGGCGACTGCATGGCGGGGCTTGCCGGCATCCCCGGCATGATCGACGCGCTCGGCGAAGCGGTGCTGGCGCGGGCCAAGCCGTTCCTCGGCATCTGCGTTGGCATGCAGTTGCTCGCCAGTGTCGGCCGCGAATTCGGCGAGCATGCGGGCTTGGGATGGATCCCGGGCGAGGTCGTCCGGCTCGACGCGCCGGGCCTCAAGGTGCCGCATATGGGTTGGAACGAGCTTGTGGTTGCGCGGCCGCATGCGTTGTTCGAGGGAACGGCGCCCGGCGCGAACGTCTATTTCGTCCACTCCTATGCGATGCGGCCGGCGGACGGCGCGCACGTGCTGGCGATGTCCGACTACGGCGGACCGTTTGCGGCCGCGGTCGGGCGCGACAACATCGCGGGCGTGCAGTTTCACCCCGAGAAGAGCCAGGCGGTCGGGCTCGCTTTGCTCGGCAATTTCCTGAAGTGGCGGCCATGATCCTTTTTCCCGCCATCGACCTGAAGGACGGCCGCTGCGTGCGGCTGGAGCGCGGCGCGATGGACTCCGCGACCGTGTTCAACGATGACCCGGCGGCCCAGGCGCGGTCCTTCGAGCGCGCCGGTTTCGAATGGCTGCATTGCGTCGACCTCGACGGCGCCTTCGCCGGCCGGCCGGCCAATGCCGAAGCGGTGCGCGCGATCCGCGCGGCGACCAAGCTCCCGATCCAGCTCGGTGGCGGCATCCGCGACATGGCCGCGGTCGAGGGCTGGCTGGCGGCGGGGATCGCGCGGGTGATCCTCGGCACGGCCGCCCTGAAGAACCCCTTGCTGGTGAAGCAGGCCGCGCGCGCCTTTCCGGGCCGAATCGTGGTCGGTGCCGATGCCAAGGGCGGCAAGATCGCCACCGAAGGCTGGGCGGAGACCTCCGATCTCACCCCGGCGGAGCTGGGCCGCCGCTTCGAGGACGCGGGGGTCGCTGCGGTCCTGTTCACCGATGTCGACCAGGACGGATTGCTCGGCGGGGTGAACGTGACGGCGACGGTCGCGCTGGCCAAGGCGGTCAGGATTGCGGTCATCGCCTCCGGCGGCGTCGGCGGGCTGGCCGATATCGAGGCCCTGCTCGCGGCCGGTGAGCCGAATATCGAAGGCGTGGTCGTCGGCCGGGCGCTTTATGACGGGCGGATCGACCCGGCCGCGGCGCTGAACACTGTTCGGCGGATCAAGCCCGGCTGAGGCGCCGGGCGATGTCGTCGAACTGCTCCAGGGTCTTGTAGGAGATCCGGATATCCCCACCCTTATCCCCTTTGTGTACGATCTTAACTTTGAGCCCCAAGATCTTGGAAAGATTACTTTCTATGACCTTGATGTTCGGGTCTTCGCGAACTTGTCCACCGTCGCCTTTGCGGATCGCTTTCGAACGCTGTTCGGCTTGCCGGACGTTCATCGCCCCTTCGACGATTTCGCGCGCGCGCGCCTCGGGATCGTCGACGCCGAGCAAGGTGCGGGCATGGCCGGCGCTCAGCCGGCCGTCCCGCACCATCGCCTTGACGCTCTCGGGCAGCTTGAGCAGCCGCAAGGTGTTGGCGACATGCGGCCGGCTCTTGCCGACCTCGGTGGCGATCCGCTCCTGGGTGTAGCCGAACTGGTCCATCAGCGCGTGATAGGCGGCCGCCTCCTCGATCGCATTCAAGTCCGCCCGCTGGACGTTCTCGACGATGGCGAGCTCGAGCGCCTCGCCGTCGCCCATCTCGCGCACCACCACCGGCACGTCGTGCAGCTTGGCCGCCTGGGCCGCGCGCCAGCGCCGCTCGCCGGCCACGATCTCGTAGGCGTCGCCGCCCAAGGGGCGGACCAGGATCGGCTGCAGGATGCCCTTCTCGCGGATCGAGCGCGTGAGGTCTTCGAGATCCTCGGGCGCGAAGGTCTGGCGCGGCTGGAAACGGTTGGGCTTCAGGAAGGCCGTCGGCAGGCTGCGCGTGTTGCGCGCCTCGCCGCGCGTCGGCACCGCCTCCTCGCCGATCAGCGCCGACAATCCCCGTCCGAGGCCCGCTCTGGGATTCATCACGCCGCCTTGCGCAGACGTTCGCGCTGGATGAGCTCGCCGGCGAGCTTGATATAGGCCTGGCTGCCGGGACAGCGCAGATCGTAGACCAGCGCCGGCAAGCCGTGGCTCGGCGCTTCGGAAATGCGCACGTTGCGCGGAATGACGGTGGAATAGACCTTTTCGCCCATGTTCTCGCGCACGTCGGCTGCGACTTGGTCGGAGAGCTTGTTGCGCTTGTCGAACATGGTCAGCACGATGCCCTGGATCTCGAGCGTGGGATTCAGATTGGCGCGCACCAGCTCGATCGTCTTGAGCAATTGCGACAGGCCTTCGAGCGCGAAGAACTCGCATTGCAACGGCACCACGACCGCGTCGGCCGCGACCATCGCGTTGACGGTCAGCAAGGTGAGCGACGGCGGGCAATCGATCAATACATAAGAGAAGGGCAATTGTCCGTGTACGGAATATTCCGCGAGCGCATCCTTGAGCCGCGAATTGCGCCGCTCCATGTCGATCATCTCGAGCTCGGCGCCGGAGAGGTCGACGGTCGAGGCCACCAGCGACAGGCGCGGAATGCGGGTCGGGATGATGGCGTCGGCGAGCCTGGCCTGGCCCATCAGCACGTCGTAGGTCGTAAGCTTGCGTTCGGCGCGCGGCACGCCAAGCCCGGTCGAGGCATTGCCCTGCGGGTCGATGTCGATGACCAAGGTCGGCTCGCCTACGGCGGCCAGCGCGGTGCCGAGATTGATCGCCGTCGTGGTCTTACCGACGCCGCCCTTCTGGTTGGCGACGACCAGCACCCTTGGACGCTTGAGGTCCGACATAGGCAAGCTCCCGGATCTCCAGGACCGTGCCGGACGGATCGGTCAGGCTTGGGTGCTGAAGGACCTTCATTTTCCAGGAATTGCGGGCTTGCGTCAATTCAGCCCCTACATTTTGTCCCTTGAGAAACAAACACATAGATTCCGGCCCGAGGAATTTCTGTGCATAGCCGAGCAGCTTGTCCAGAGGCGCGCAGGCCCGCGCCGTGACGATGTCGAAGGCCTGCGGCGCGGCAGCTTCCATGCGTTCATTGCGAATGACGGTATCGAGGCCCAACCGGTCTCGGACCGCTTCCAGAAAACGGCACTTCTTGGCGGTCGCCTCGAACAGCGTGACCCGGACCTTGCCGCGCAGCAGCTCCGCCAGGACGAGGCCGGGAAATCCGGCGCCGCTGCCAAGGTCGGCGAGCGTCCTGGCGGCGTCGGGGACGAACCGCGCGAGCTGGGCGCTGTCCCAGACGTGGCGGTTCCAGACATCCGTCAACGAGGCGGGCGACACCAAGTTATGCCGGGCGTTCCAGTCCTCCAGCATGCCGACATAGGCTTTCAGCCGGGCGCGCGTTTCCTGTGAAACAATTTCAGGCGACACGCTTGGTTCCGGCGCGGACATGGGCAAGGACGAGGGTAAGGGCCGCCGGGGTGATGCCGTCGATCCGCGCGGCCTGGCCCAGAGTGGCGGGGCGGATCTCAGCCAGCTTCTGCCGGACTTCGATCGAGAGGCCGCGGATCGCGCCATAGTCCAGCGCATCGGGCAGGCGCAGGCCTTCATCGCGCCGAAACGCCAGGATATCGGCCTCCTGGCGGCCGAGATACCCCGCATATTGGGCGTCGATCTCGAGCTGATCGCCAATGTTTCCCGGGAAACAGGCCAGTTCGGGCCAGATCCGGGAAAGCCCGGCGAAATCGACATCGGGCAGCGCAAGCAGCTCCAAGGCCGTGCGGCGCGTCCCGTCGAGCCGGATCGCGATGCCATGCCGCTGCGCCTCGTTTGGCGTGAGGTTCAGCTCGGCCATCCGCATCCGCGCCCGATGCAGCGCTTCCGTCTTGGCGGCAAAGACCTGGGCGCGCTCCGACCCCACGCAACCCGCCGCCAACCCGAGCGGCGTCAGGCGCTGGTCGGCGTTATCCGCCCGCAAGGTGAGGCGATATTCGGCGCGCGAGGTGAACATGCGATAGGGCTCGGACACGCCGCGAGTCACCAAATCGTCGATCAAAACACCGATATAGGCGCTGGCGCGGTCCAGGATCAGCGGCTCCGACCGCGCGGCGTTCAAGCCCGCCATCAAGCCTTGGGCAGCAGCCTCTTCATAGCCCGTGGTGCCATTGATCTGGCCGGCAAAGTACAAGCCCTTGATTTTCTTGGTCTCCAAGGTCGGACCGAGCTCGCGCGGATCGACATAATCGTACTCGATGGCATAGCCTGGCCGGCGTACCGCGACGCGCTCCAGCCCCGGGATCGTCTTGAGCAGGGCCCGCTGCACCTCTTCCGGCAGCGAGGTCGAGATCCCATTCGGATAGACCGTGTCGTCGTCCAGCCCCTCCGGCTCCAGGAAGATCTGATGGCTGTCGCGGCCTGCGAAGCGCACCACCTTGTCCTCGATCGACGGGCAATAGCGCGGCCCGGTGCTTTCGATCTGGCCGGAATACATCGGAGCGTGATGAAGGTTGGCGCGGATGATCGCATGGGTCTGCGGCGTCGTGCGCGTGATGTGGCAGACCGTCTGCGGCGTCGCGATCGTCCGGGTCAGGAACGAGAAGGGCGAGGGCGGGTCGTCGCCGTGCTGGACCTCGAGCGCCGCCCAATCGATCGTCTTGCCGTCGAGGCGCGGCGGCGTGCCGGTCTTCAGCCGCCCCATCGCAAAGCCTTGCGCATACAGGGTCTTCGACAGCCCCACGCTCGGCGCCTCGCCGACCCGTCCCGCCGGGATGCGCGTCTCGCCCATGTGGATCAGGCCACGCAGGAAGGTGCCGGTCGTCAGCACCACCGCGCCGGCGGCGATGGTCTCGCCCTCGGCGGTGACCACGCCGCCGACCCGGCCGTCGGCGATCACCAGGTCTTCAGCCGCGGCCGCAAGGATGTCGAGGTTCGGCTGCGCCGCCAGCGCCGCCTGCATGGCCTGACGATAGAGCTTGCGATCGGCCTGGGCCCGCGGCCCGCGCACGGCCGGGCCCTTGCGCCGGTTGAGCATGCGGAACTGGATTCCGGCCGCGTCGGCGACCCGACCCATCAGCCCGTCCAGCGCATCGATCTCGCGCACCAGGTGACCCTTGCCCACCCCGCCGATCGCCGGGTTGCAGGACATCTCGCCGACGGTCTCGATCTTGTGGGTGAGCAACAGCGTGCGCGCGCCCAAGCGCGCTGCGGCCGCTGCCGCCTCGCAGCCGGCATGCCCCCCGCCGATGACGATGACGTCGTAGGTGCTCATGGCCGCTGCATACGCGCGCCGAGGCCCGTGGGCAAGGCTGGGCCGTTAGTCCGTATACGGATTACTTCCCGATGCAGAAGTCCTTGAACACCACGTCGAGCAGCTCCTCGATGTCGACGCGCCCGGTGATGCGACCGAGCGCGCGCAGCGCCAGACGCAGCTCTTCGGCCATCAGCTCGGGACGATCGGACGGCGCGATCAGCGCACCGTCGAGCGCGCGCGCCGCGTCCTCGAGCGCGCGGCGGTGGCGCGGGCGGGTGAGGGCAGGGCTGTCGCCGCGGCTTTGAAGCCGCGCTTCCACAAGCGCTTTTAACGCGGCAACCAGCGTGTCCACGCCTTCGCCGGTCTTCAGCGAGATCGACAGCCCCTCATCGCGATGCTTCAGATCCGACTTGTTCCACACCGCCAAGTCGACGCGCACGTCCGGTGGCGCCGTGTCCGACGCGCCATCGAGCAGCAGCAGCACCAGGTCGGCGGCTTCGGCGCGGGCGAGCGCGCGGCGCACGCCCTCGGCTTCCACGGCATCGACCGCCTCGCGCAAGCCCGCGGTATCGGCGACGACGACCGCATAGCCGCCGAGGTCGAGCCTCACCTCGATCACGTCGCGCGTGGTGCCGGCGGTCTCGGCCACGATGGCGACGTCGCGCCGGGCGAGCGCGTTGACGAGCGAGCTCTTGCCGGCGTTGGGCGGGCCGATCACCGCCAGGTACAGCCCCTCGCGCAAGATCTCGCCGCGCCCGCCGTCGTCGAGATGCGCCTGGATCTGCGCGAGGATGTCCCGAATGGCGGCTTGCGCCCGGTCGAGCACGTCCGCCGGCAGCTCCTCGTCGGAGAAATCGATCGCCGCCTCGGCCCAGGCGGCCGCGCGGATCAGCGCCACGCGCCAGCCTTCGACGAGATCGGACAGCGCCCCATCGTACTGACGCAGCGCCTGGCGCCGCTGGGCCTCGGTCTCGGCATCGACCAGGTCGGCAATGGCCTCGGCCCGGGTGAGATCGAGCTTGCCGTTCTCGACCGCGCGGCGGGTGAACTCGCCCCGCTCGGCCGGCCGTCCGAAGGGTGCCAGCGCCGCCAGCACGCCGTCCACCACGGCGCGTCCGCCGTGGACATGGAACTCGGCCACGTCCTCGCCGGTGAAGCTGTCGGGTCCCTGGAAATACAGCACCAGCCCCCGGTCGATGCCGGCGATCCGCGCCAGCACGGCCCGGCGCGGCGCACCCGGCGGCTTCCCGGTCAAGGCTTCGACGGCGCGCGCGGCTTGGGGTCCCGACAGGCGCACCACGGCGACCCCGGCGCGGCCGGGAGCGCTCGCCAGCGCGAAGATCGTGTCCATCAGGCCTTTTTCTTCGTGCCCCCGGCGGCGCGCGCGGCGCTGTCCCACAGGAAGCGCTGGAACTGCTCCAGCCCCGCGCCGCCCATCGGTATCCAGGCCTTGAGCATCGCCTCGGGGTCGGAGGTGTCGAGCGCGGCCTTCATGCGCTTCTGCATCTCGGCCATCAGCTCCTCCTGCATCCGCGAGACGTCGGGCAGGCCCATCAGCTTGCGGGCCTCCTCGGGCGTCATGTCCATTTCGACGTTGATCTTCATGGGCTTAACCGCTTTCGGGGGGACCGCTTGTGAGCGCGGGCAAGGGCGCGCTAAAGGAAGCTTGAGCAAGACTTCCGCAAAACGCAAACGGGAATCACCATGAGTCGCCTCGACCAGACCACCAGCCCCTATCTCCAGCTCCACAAGGACAACCCGGTTCAGTGGTACCTCTGGGGACGCGAAGCGTTCGAAGCGGCCGAGGCGCAGAACAAGCCCATCCTGCTCTCCATCGGCTACACCGCCTGCCACTGGTGCCATGTGATGAACCGCGAGAGCTTCGACGACGCCGAGACCGCGGCGCTGATGAACGAGAACTTCATCAACGTGATCGTCGACCGCACCGAGCGGCCCGACCTCGACCAGGTCTATCAGAACGCCGCAACGGTGATGGGCGCGCCCGGCGGCTGGCCGCTGACGATGTTCCTCAATCCCAAGGGCGTGCCGTTCCTTGCGGGCGGCTATTTCGCCAAGGAAGCGGCAGCGGGCGGCTTGCCCTCCTTCAAGACGGTGCTGGCCGACGCCGCCAAGCTCTATCGCGACAGGCCCGACGAGGTCGGTCAGGGCACGGCGCGCATCGCGGGCCAGCTGAGCGAGCTGTTCAACCGCTCGATGCGCGCGCCGCTCGACGCCAAGGCGCTCGACGTGGGCGCGATCCGCATCGCCCAGCGCTTCGACATCTTCTTCGGCGGCATCGTCGGCGCGCCGAAATTCCCGGCCGTGCCGCAAGTCGAGGTCCTGTGGCGCGCCTATCTGCGCAGCGCCGCGCCGCAGTTCCTGCAGCTGATGTCGACCAGCCTCGATCACATGCTGATCGCGGGCCTCTACGACCATGTCGGCGGCGGCTTCTTCCGCTACGCCGTCGACGAGCAATGGGAAACGCCGCATTTCGAGAAGGTGGGCAGCGACAATGCCCAGCTCTTGGGGCTGATGACCTCGGTATGGCAGCACAACCGCAACGCCATCTGCGAGATCCGCATCCAGGAGACCGTCGATTGGCTGATGCGCGAGATGGCGGTCGAGGACGCCTTCGCCGCCGCGCTCGACGCCGACACCAACGGCGAGGAGGGCAAGTACTATCTCTGGAGCGAGGCCGAGATCGACGCCGCGCTGATGGGCACCTTCGTGCAGAAGTTCAAGCAGGCCTACAGCGTGACGCGCGACGGCAATTTCAACGGCAAGAACGTCCTGCACCGCCAGGGCTCGTCCGCGCCGTTCCCGCAGTCCGACGCCGACGAGACGCTCTTGAAGCGCCAGCGCGAGCTTCTGCTCGCCGCGCGCCAGAAGCGCGCCGCCCCGATGCGCGACGACAAGATCCTGGCCGACTCCAACGGCATGATCATCACCGCCTTGGTCGAGGCGGGCCAGGCCATGGGCCGCACCGATTGGACGACGGCCGCGATCAAGGCGTTCGACTTCGTGGTCAAGGCGCTGGGCGACGGCGACAAGCTCAGCCATTCCTGGCGCGCGGGCAAGCGCGGGGCCAAGGGCTTCGCGGACGACTACGCGCATATGGCGCGCGCGGCGCTGGCCTTGTGGGAGGCGACCGGCGAGACGCGCTTCATCGAGCGCGCCAAGGCCTGGACGCATACCCTGAACGAGAACTACTGGGACGGCGTGATGGGCGGCTATTTCTACACCGCGCACGACGACGAGCCGCTGATCGTCCGTATGCGGTCGATCTACGACCAGACCCAGCCGCCCGCCAACGCGGTGATGATCGGCGTGCTCGCGCGGCTGTTCATGGCGACGAACGACATGGTCTATAACGAGCGCTGCGGCACCCTGCTGCGCGGCTTCTCGACCGAAGGCCTGCGCGTGCCGCAGGCGATGGGCAGCTATTTCAACAATGTCGAGTTCGCCGCCTCGAACCTGCAGATCGTCATCGTCGGTCCGCATTCCAGCGCCAAGACCCAGGAGCTGGTCGCCGCCGTGAACGGCCGCAGCCTGCCCAATAAGCTGCTCACCGTCGTGGCCCCCGACTTCGTCCTGCCCGAGGGCCATGTGGCGCGCGGCAAGGCGATGGAAAACGGCCAGCCGACGGCCTATCTGTGCCAGCGCGGCTCGGTCTCGGCGCCGATCACCAATGCGGTGACCTTGAGCCAGATCCTCCAGCTGCCGCAGCAACGGCCTGCTCCTGGAGCGCGCCCGCAATAGAGAGGCTCCCATGAGCGCCAAGCAGATCTCGATCTCCACGCCCGACGGCGCGTTTGCCGGCTATCTGGCGACGCCGAGCTCCGGGCGCGGGCCCGGCATCGTCGTCATCCAGGAGATCTTCGGCGTCAACCAGGTGATGCGCGACATTGCCGACGGGCTCGCGGCCCACGGCTATTTCGCGCTGGTGCCCGATCTCTTCTGGCGGCTCGAGCCGGGCGTCCAGCTCACCGACAAGACCGATGCCGAATGGCAGCGCGCCTTCGACCTGATGAAGCGGTTCGACGCGGACAAGGGCGTCGCCGACGTCCAGGCCGCGATCGACACCTTGCGCGGACGCGAGGGCTGCACGGGAAAGGTGGGCGCGGTCGGCTATTGCCTGGGCGGATTGCTTGCCTATCTGACCGCGGCGCGGACCAACATCGACGCCTCGGTCGGCTACTACGGCGTGAACATCCACGACAAGCTCGGCGAGGCGTCCGGCATCGGAAAGCCCTTGATGCTGCACGTCGCGGCCAAGGACCAGTTCGTGCCGCCCGAGGCGCAGAAGAAGATCGTCGATGGCTTGAGCGGCAAGCCGCTGGTCACCGTCCATGTATACCCCGAGATGGATCACGCCTTCGCGCGCGTGGGCGGGGCGCATTACGACAAGGCCTGCGCCGATCTCGCCAACGGGCGGACCTCGACCTTCTTCCGGCAGCATTTGAGCTAAAGCCGGTTGAGCAGGGCGCTCACCCTCGTCGCCATCGCCTTCGCGGCCTATCACGCCGCCGACCTGGCGCATGAGGGGCTCGGCCACGGCGGCACCTGCATCGCGCTCGGCGGGCGGATGCTGCTGCTCGACACGACCTATGAGAGCTGCTCGATCCAAAGCCGCTGGATCGATCTGGCCGGACCGCTGACCGGCATCGTCGTGGCGCTGCTCGCCTGGGCGGGCGCGCAGGCGGCGCGGTTCGCGAACTTGCGCATTTTCTGCGCGCTGCTCTTCGCTTATGCCGCGTTCTGGAATCTCGGCTACATGATCAAGTCGGGGCTGACCGCCAGCGGCGATTGGCATTTCGCCATCGAAGGGCTTCAGCCTGCGGGTGCTTGGCATATCACGCTCGCCGTCGCCGGCGTCGCGCTCTATGTCGGCGCGATGCGCATGCTCGCGGCCGTTTGGCCGGACGGCGATGACATGCCGTCGGCGCGGTTCGCGCTCGTCGCCTATGCCGCAGCCGCCGTGCTTTCCACTGCCGGCGGTCTGCTCGATCCGCGCGGGCCAGCCGCCGTGCTGACCGATGCGCTGCCGTCGTCCCTGGGCTCGATCGGCCTGGTGCTGGTGGGAATCAGGCGCCCCGCCGGCGTGACGCTGCCGGTGTCCTGGGCCTGGATCGCGGTGGGCGCCGTGTCGGCCGTGGTCTTCGTGCGCCTGCTCGGACCGGGCGTGCGGTTCTAATCCGCCAACACTAGTTCGCCAGCGGCCGCACGTCCTCGACCAGATGGACGAGCACGCGTCCCGGCTCCTCGATCTGCATCATATGGGCGGAGTTCTCGAACCAGACGAGCTTCTTGGACGGCGCGTGCACATGCGCGAACCAGTCGGCCGCGACCTTGGACGAGGTCGTGTCGTCATGCCGGCCGTTGAAGATCACGATCGGACACTTGAAGTCGGTCGCATGCGTGAAGTCGGTCGTCTCCATGTCCTTGAGCAGGATCGGCAGCGACAGCGCCGAGCCCTTGTCGATGGCATCGAGATCGGCATCGCCATAGTCGGGCGACAGGGCGCCCGCATGGTAGTAATAGCCATAGCTGTCGCGCCGCCAGCTCAAGCCTCCGAAGATCACCGACCATTTGCGCTCGACGTCGATCTTGGCGAGCGGAATCGCGCCATCGGCCTCGGGATAGGGGGCGATGGCTTTCAGCTCCTTGATCGCCTGGTCGTTATGCGCGTCCTGCGCCGCTTGCAGCGTCGCCGCATAGCCGAGCCTCTCGCTGTCGCGCGAATTTACGATCTGGCCCATGCCGACATAGGCATAGAGCCATTCGGGATGCGCTTGCGCGAGCTTCAGGCCCAGGATGGTGCCCCAGGAATGCCCCATCACGAAGATCTTCTTCTTGCGATAGGTCGCGCGCAGATATTGCACCAGCTCCTGCGTGTCGCGTTCCATCGTGTCGGTGGAAATCGTCGGCCGCACGCGTTCGGGATCGTCGGCGTTGTAGGTCTTGCCGGCGCCGCGCTGGTCCCATTGCACGACCGTGAAGTAATCCTCCCACGGATTTTGGAACGTCCAGCTCGTCGGCATCTCCGGCGCCGCCGGCCCGCCGTGCAGGAACAGCAGGATCGGGTTGTCCTTGTCGCGGCCGCGCACGGCGATCCACTGCTTGATGCCGCCGAGCTCGATCTGCTTGCGCTCGTCGATGCCGTTCGGCGTCACGATCTTCTGCAGGTCGTCGATCACCTTGCGCGGATCGGGCGCGGCCGCGGCGAGGGAAGGCCAAGCGAGAGAAGGAACGGCGAGGCAGGCAAGAACGAACGACGCGATACGCATGAGAACTCCGGCAGGAACCGCGGCCCTGATATGGGACCGCGGTCACGCCGACGCAATTGTCCGGCGCATGAACCTTCCGAAAGCGAGCATCGCCACGCCGCCGCCCGCGACTATTGCGGCGTGCAGCGTCCAGAACATGGCAGGTGACATCACCTCGTATAGGCCGCCCAACCGTCCGCTGATCGTGCTGCCCAAGAATATCGCGAGATAGTAGACGCCCATCATCGTCGCGTTCACCTGGACGGGCGCCACGCGCGAGAACAGCCCGGTGATGGTGGGCGAGAAGAACAGCCAGCCGATATTCGAGGTCAGGTGGAACACGATGGCCCAGGCGAGCGGCGCGCGTCCGTCGGGACCGGCGATATATTGCGCGCCGGCAAGCCACAGCGTTGAGGCGCCGAACAGGAAGCAGCCGATGGCGATCTTGGTGACGTCGCCGGGCTCGCGCCCGCGGCTGGCCTGCCGGCGCCACAGCATCAGCACCAACGGCAGGAACAGGAACGGCGACAGCCCGTCGATGGATTGCAGCCACGGTATCGGCATGGTCCAGCCGCCATAGCTCAGCCGCACGTGATCGCGGACCCACAGATTGTAGGTGTTCCAGACCTGGCTCTGCGCGATCCAGAAGGTCGAGGCCACGGGCACCATCAAGATGAGGTACAGCACGGCACGCTTGTCCTGCGCGGTCAGCGGCATGCGCGGCGCCCGCGTCCCGCGCGGCCGCTCGGGCGGCAGGCTGCGGCTGCCCATCAGATAGAAGATCAACCCGGCCAGCATGCCGACGCCGGCGAAGCCGAACGCGATGTGCCAGCCCAGCGACTGCTGCAGCTGGCCCGTGATCAAAGGTGCCGCGAAGGCGCCCAGATTGACCGCGCTGCCGTAAAGCTGGAACGCCACGCCGCGGCGGCGGTCGTCCTTGGCGTAGAGCTCGCCCAGCTGCGGCGCCAGGTTGCCGCGCAAGGTGCCCGCGCCCAGGATCAACAGCAGCAGCGCCAGCAGGAAGGATCGCTCGAAGGCCATGCAGAAATGCCCGGCGGTCATCAGCAGCGCGCCCAGCGCCACCGCGCGGGTCCGCCCCAGCACCATGTCGCCCAGCAACCCGCCGAACACCGGCATCAGATAGACGAAGCCGACATAGAGGCCGAAGATCTGCGACGCCAAAGCCTGGACAGACAACGGCCCGGTCACGAACTCGATGGTGGTCCTGAGCGCGGCAAAGCCCGCGATGTGCTCGATATGGCCGGGCAGCAAGAGATACTCGACCATGTAGAGCACGAGCAGCGCCTGCATGCCGTGGAACGACACCCGGTCCCAGAACTCGGTGCCCGCCACGGTGAGCAGCCCGCGCGGATGGCCGAACAGCGCCGTGCCCTCGCCTGCGTCGATCTCTGCTGCCGTCATCGCCCTCGCCCTTACGCCATGGATGGGCCTAGAATAGCGGCTTCCGACACGCGGGATAGACGATGAAAGCCATCCGTTTCCACGAGACCGGCGGGCCCGAGGTCCTCAAGCTCGAGGACGTGACCCTGGCCCCGCCCGCGCCCGGCCAGGCGCGCGTGCGCCACACCGCCATCGGGGTCAACTTCATCGACACCTATCACCGCAGCGGCCTCTACAAGCTGCCGCTGCCCTCGGGACTGGGCACCGAAGCCGCCGGCATCGACGCCTCCACCGGCGCGCGCGTGGCCTATGCGGGCCCTCTCGGCGCCTATGCCGAGGAGGCGAACGTTCCGGCCGACAAGCTGGTGAAGCTGCCCGATTCCATCTCCGACGAGGTCGCGGCCGCGGCCCTGCTCAAAGGCATGACGGCGCAATATCTGCTGTTGCGCACCTATGCGGTGAATCCCGGCGAGACGATCCTGTTCCACGCCGCCGCGGGCGGCGTCGGCCTCATCGCCTGCCAATGGGCGAAGTACCTTGGCGCGACCGTCATCGGCACCGTCGGCTCCGGCGACAAAGTCGCGCTCGCCCGCGCCAATGGCTGCGATCACGTGCTCAATACCCGCGAAGACGACTGGGTGGCGCGCGTGCGCGAGATCACCAAGGGCGAAGGCGTGCCGGTGGTCTACGACTCGATCGGCAAGGACACTTGGGGCGGCTCGCTCGATTGCCTGGCCGTGCGCGGCATGATGGTGAGCTTCGGCAATGCCTCGGGCGCGGTGCCGGCTTTCGAGCCCGGAACCTTGAGCGCCAAGGGCTCGCTCTATCTGACGCGCCCGACGCTGTTCCACTACACGCGCACGGCGCAGGAGCTGCAGCAGACCGCCGACGATCTCTTCGCGGTGATCGCATCCGGCGTGGTCAAGGTCGCGGTGCATCAGCGTTTCAAGCTGGAAGAGGCGCGGGCGGCGCATGAGGCGCTGCATTCGCGCAAGACGACGGGCGCGACGATCCTTATGCCTTAGTGTGGTGGATCGGAAGTTCGCATGCTTCACCCGCATTCAGGTTTGCGAGCTTCCGATCCGAAAACCACACCAGGAACAATATTTTGCTAGTGCGGCTTCGAACCCGAAATTCGCGCCGGATCCGGCATCGCGTGCGGGCGAATTTCGGGTTCGCCGCACTAGCGCGCATAGCGCGCGTCATGCTTTGAGGTTATGCGGCAGCTCTCGCGGGATGCGGCCCTGCTGCTGAAGCACCGCGGCGGTGTCGAAGAACTCCGAGCAGGAGACGATCTTGCCGTCCTTGAACTGCCAGCGGTTCACCAGCGGGAAGGTCAGCGGCCGCCCGGTCTTGCGATCGAACAGCGACAGCGTGCTCGTCGCCCAGATCACGTCGCCTTCGCCCACCATCTCCACGACGTCGTAGCGGCTGATGTCGTAATCGGCCGCGATCATCGACAGCGCCTCGACCACGCCGGCGCGGCCGTGGCGCACGCCGCCGAAGCGGTAGTGATTGGCCAGGCTGTTCGAGGCCCAGGTCACGCTCTCGTCCAGCGCCTCGTAGATCGGCTCGAAATCGCCGCTCTCATAGGCCTTGATCACGCGCCTGAGCGTCGCCTTGTTGTCCTCGACATTGTTCCCGACCGGCGTCGCGGCCACCGGCCTCACTCCGCGGCTTGGCGCAGATAGATCGAACGCTTGGGACGCGCCATCACGCGGGCAACCATCGGCTCGAAGGCCTCGAGCGGCATGGTGTCGTAGCTCGGATCGAAGGCGTTCTGGTCGTGGCGCGCGCAGAACATCGCGGTGCGCTCGAAATTCGGATGGCCGCGGAACTGCTCGCGCAGGTTCCGGTCCAGCCCCAGATAGTGGAAGAAGTAATAGCCCTGGAAGATGCCGTGATGCTGCAGCATCCACCAATTGGCCTCCGACACGAAGGGCTTGAGGATCGTCGCGCCGAGCTCGGCGTGATTGTGGCTCGCCAGCGTGTCGCCGACGTCGTGCAGCAGCGCGCAGACCACGTATTCCTCGTCCATGCCGTCGCGATGCGCCAAGCTCGCCGATTGCAGCGAATGCTCGAGCCGGTCGACCGCGAAGCCGCCGCAATCGCCTTCCAGCATCTTCAGATGCGCGAGCACGCGCTTGGGCAGGTCCTGGTTGAAGTGCACCGCGGCGGCGGCGATCTTCATCCAGTCCTCCTGCGTGCCGTCCATCATCGCGTGGAACTGCGCGCGGTCCTTAGGTTCTTCGCCCATCGGGCCCTCCGGTTAGCAGGCCGCAGTGTCCGCTCGGGCCGGTTGGAGGTCAATCCGCGATTCCGCTGCCGTCGGCGCAGCGGATATAGCTGCGCTTCCATTCCGGGATCGCAAGCTTTCCACCCGAGGAAGTTGCAAGCGTGATCGTGGTCGTATCGCCGCGCGATCCGTTGGGCGCGATCAGCTCGGTGATGGTGAGCCGGTAACCGCCCGGAATGCTTTCGGCTTTCTCGATCCGCCAGTTCGCGAGCTCGTCGAGCGGAAGCGGCGCCGTGCCGCCGTCGGCGAGGCGCTCTCCCAGATGGTAGCTGTTCCAGCGCCCGAGCTCGAAACCGAGCGGACCGATGAGATCGATTCGCAAATACTGGTAGTCGCGCGCCTTGCAGCCGGCCTTGGCGCGCGCGTCGACGAACACGGGAAAATCCGGCGGCATGGTTGTCGCGATGTCTTGAAGCTGCGCCTTGGCGAGCTTGATCGCAGAGCGGTCGGCCGGGCCTCGGCAGCGCTCGAACGTTTCGCCCTGCCATTTCACGACGCCGTTCCGGATCGAGAGCTTGCCCTCCTTCTCCAGGTCGGGAATCGGAAACGGGCCCATCTCTTCCTGCACGCCGGTGTCGACCGCGGCCGTGCCGCCGGTGAAGGCGTATTCCAGCACCACGCTCGTCCCCGTCGCGTTCGCGCCGCAAGCGGCGCGCCATTCGCCGGCAAGATCGGCCGCCGCCGCGGGCCCCGCGGCCAGCATCGCAAGCGCCATCCAAATCGCAACGCGCCCCTTCGCTTCCGCCGGAAGCGGTCCTATCGTCGGGCATCTTACGGGGAATCGCCATGAGCAAGAACAATCCGCTGGAAGCCGCGTTCGAGAGGTTCATCTTCGCCAGCCGCTGGCTGATGGCGCCGTTCTATCTGGGGCTGATCGCGGCGCTTGTCGCTCTCGTCGTCGTCTTCGTCCAGGACATCGCGCACGAGATCCTGAAGCTGCCGGAGCTGAGCGAGACCGACGTCATCGTGTGGGTGCTGTCGCTGATCGACCTGTCGCTCGCCGCCAACCTTCTCATCATGGTGATCTTCGCCGGCTACGAGAACTTCGTCTCCAAGATGGACATCGGCGACCATCCCGACCGGCCGAGCTGGATGGGCAAGGTCGATTTCTCCGGCATGAAATTGAAGCTGGTGGCCTCGATCGTCGCGATCTCGGCCATCCACCTGCTGCGCGCCTTCATGGAGGTCGAAACCGTCGACGAGCGCAGCCTGCGCTGGAAAGTCATCATCCACCTCGTCTTCGTGGTGTCGGGCGTCCTCCTCGCGCTGATGGACTGGATCAGCGAGAAGGCGGAGGAGCATCATTAGGGCCGAACGACCGCGATCCCGTTCCTTTCTGCCGGCGGCGCTCAATTCTTGAGCTGAAACCGGCGCCGCAGCGCGATCAGGAATAGCGAAACGGCGGCGACAAAGACGACCACTTGCGTCACGCTCAGCATCAGAAGCAGAAGCGGATGATCGGCTTCCGCGCACCGCAGCCAGTCGGGACGGGCCGCGGTGCCGAACAAGGTCGGCAGGAAGGCATGAGCCGCCGCCACCCAAATCTGCATGCGGGAGGGAAATGTCGACGCCGCGCAACCGACCGTCATATAGGGTGGAGTTAGAAGAAGAAGATAGAGCGTCGCGAAGACAGCCCACGCCGTCGCCAGAGTCAGCACGGGCCGGCCCATCGAACGCCCATAGTCGGAAAGCTTGTCGTAGAGATAAGACGAAGCGCGCGCTAGCGGAGCCGCATCGGTGCGTACGCGATGGGCGCGCAGTTCCAGCGCATGAAACAAGCCTTCATACTCGACGCTGCCGATCTCGGCGCACAACCGCCGCAGCTGACGATACGCCATTTCATAGCGTTCGGCGGCCGCATCATGGGCCCGCCTGACATCTCTCAAACCGGGATGGCGCATTCCCAAAGGGACTTTCCGCCAGCGCAGATATGTTCTCAAGTTGCGCTTCGCCTTGTCGCGCCCTTCTCCGTATTCCCTGTCCCAGTAGCCAAACCACGCCAGCCGCCGCGGCGGCAGCTGCCGGCCGGATCGTCCGTCTCGAAATTTGGCGTTAAGGAACGTCGTATCGTCGTGCAGCACGGCTCCGTGGAACTTCGGAACGTCGTGAAAGCGAACGTTGGAAAAATTTGCTTGCTCTTCGAACCGCCGTCCCGAAAAATCCGCCTGTCCTAGGAACTGCGAACCGTCGAAATCCACTTCCCTGGCGAAAGACTTCGCGCCCGAGAAAGCGGCATGGGCTGAAAATACAGCATTCCAAAACGTCACCCCTCCGGAAAACACGGCGTCGTAGAACCAAGCGTCGCCGATGAAGTGGGCATCCCGGCAGAGCACTTCTTGCTGGAATTGAGCGCTTTCAAAGATCGCAGCTCCACGAAACGCCGAGTCATCGAAATAGACATGCCCGCCGAATCGAGCCTCGCCGAAGGCCGCGGTGCCAGCAAACACGGCACCTAAGAAAAAGGCATTCGAATTGAACTCCGCCTCGGAAAAGTCGGCGTCCGACAGGAACACGGCCTCACTGAAGTCGGCGCCCGCCGGAAATTGACAGCGCTCTACTGCCACTTCTCCGCAGAAAGTGGCGTTTTGAAAATTCGCGACGAGACGCTGATGAAATCTTAATCCGTCAAGGAAAATGGCGTCCTCAAAGTCTCCCGCCAAGGTCTTCTCTTCAAAAGAAGCGCCATCCGCGAAAACGAAGCCCTGATATTCGGAAAACTCGCGAACCGCCGAAAGGCCCGCGCTCTCAAGAGTCGCGTCAGGCGGTAGAGTCCAGGACGACGCTTGTGCTTGGATTTCGTGTCTCCAATCTCCGCCCTTGGCTGCACGCCAAATGGCCTCCGGGCAGAGACGACCGTCCCGATCGAACGCCGGGAGGTGAAACCGTGTCCATTTGCGGCCGCCGAACTCGATCAGGCGCGTGCCTTCCGCGCGCCAATACCTCCGCAGAGTTTCCGATTTGCTCCGGTCTCGATGCTGAAGACTGCTCTTTCGGAACTTCTCTTTCAGCCCATCCCACGACCAATCTTCGTCCCACCAGCGTTGAAACGCCTTGCGGAAATGCTCGTTTCTCCAGAGGTCTTCGTGCGCCATGGCCCGGACCTGCATACAGCCGCGGCGCAATCATGACGCGTGGGGGCCACGGGTGCCAGCGAAGAAGCCTGCCGGCCCATTAGGGCCGGAGCATCTCGAAGGGCGCTACCCGGGAATGGCCTACCTCAGGTATTCATGCTGTCGAAGAAGTCGCTGTTGGTCTTCGATACGCGCAGCTTGTCGAGCAGGAACTCGATCGCGTCGATGGTGCCCATCGGCGCCAGGATGCGGCGCAGCACGTACATCTTGGCCAGCGTGCCCTTGTCGACCAGGAGCTCTTCCTTGCGGGTGCCGGACTTCAGGATGTCGATCGCCGGGAACACACGCTTGTCGGCGACCTTGCGGTCCAGGATGATTTCCGAGTTGCCCGTGCCCTTGAACTCTTCGAAGATCACCTCGTCCATGCGGCTGCCGGTGTCGATCAGCGCGGTCGAGATGATGGTCAGCGACCCGCCTTCCTCGATGTTGCGCGCCGCGCCGAAGAAGCGCTTCGGCCGCTGCAAGGCGTTGGCGTCGACGCCGCCGGTCAAGACCTTGCCCGACGAGGGGACGACGGTGTTGTAGGCGCGGCCCAAACGCGTGATGTTGTCGAGCAGGATGACGACGTCGCGCTTGTGCTCGACCAGACGCTTGGCCTTCTCGATCACCATCTCGGCCACCTGGACGTGGCGCGTCGCGGGCTCGTCGAAGGTCGAGGAGACGACCTCGCCCTTCACCGTGCGCTGCATGTCGGTCACCTCTTCCGGGCGCTCGTCGATGAGCAGCACGATGAGGTAGCACTCGGGATGATTGGCCGCGATCGCCTTGGCGATGTTCTGCATCATGATCGTCTTGCCGACGCGCGGCGGGGCGACGATGAGGCAACGCTGCCCCTTGCCCAAGGGTGCCACGATGTCGATGACGCGGCCGGTGCGGTCCTTCACCGTCGGATCGGGCAGCTCCATGTTGAAGCGCTCGTCCGGGTAATAGGGGGTGAGGTTGTCGAAGGCGACCTTGTGCTTGATCTTCTCCGGGTCCTCGAAATTGATCGTCGAGACCTTGAGCAGCGCGAAATAGCGCTCGCCGTCCTTAGGGGAGCGGATCGGGCCTTCGACGGTATCGCCGGTGCGAAGGCCGAAGCGGCGGATCTGCGAGGGCGAGACGTAGATGTCGTCCGGACCGGGCAGGTAGTTGGATTCGGGCGAGCGCAGGAAGCCGAAGCCGTCCTGCAGCGTCTCGACCACGCCCGCGCCGGTGATCTCCACATTGCGCTCGGCGAGCTCTTTGAGGATCGCGAACAGCATGTCCTGCTTGCGCATGGACGACGCGTTCTCGATTTCGAGCTCCTCGGCGAAGGCCAGAAGGTCGGTCGGGGTTTTGGATTTGAGATCCTGCAGCTTCATGGCTTGCAGGCCGTCTTGAACAGTCATGAAAAGTACACCTGGTAACGTGGGAGATTTGGTCCGGTTTGCCGCGAGACGCCCGAAGGCCGCCCGCGAGGTCATCATCGGAAAGATTGATCGCATCACGCCGGGTTTCCCGGATCAAGCGTCTCGCGCTTACGCGCTCGGCCCGCCTGCGATGCTTGGGGAACCAGACCTATATAGCGCTATTTCAAGCCAATGCAAACGGCATGGTCGAACGCCGCGCGCCGGAGACAAGGCGGAAGGAAGTCAGTGATGCTTGTCTCGAGGACTGGGCTTGCCGTCCAGTTTGGCTTCGAAATCTCTGCGATCCTCGTTTTCGGGATCGAGATAACCGGAGCATGTCGCGGGCTCGCTCTCGCAGCTGCCAGGAACCGCAGATGGGTTCGCTCCGGAGACAATAGAGTTCAAGAGTCCGTACAACATTGCCGGTTCCTCCAGATACTTCGAGCTTTTGAGTTCCCTACGATCTATCTCGCGTAGATTAGCGCAAAACTGCGAACTATTTGAATCAATGGAAAAATAGACTTTGTGTGCCGAAGGGCACTCAACCGCAACCTGTAGCGCCTTGTTTAAGATGATCGCTGTTTAGTGAAGCGGGCAACAGCGTCAAAACGGCTTCACGATCACCAGGATGACAATGAGCGCCATCAAAAGCGGCGGAAGCTCGTTCAGGATGCGATAGAAGCGCGCGGGCTTGTCGTTGCGGTCTTCCGCGAAGGCGCGCACCCGGCCCGCCAGATAGCCGTGCAGGCCGGACATGATTACCACCAGCGTAAACTTCGCCTGGAACCAGTGCTCGCGATAGGCCTCGGTGACGACGGCCAGCGTCAGCCCGAAGATCCAGGTCGCGATCATCGCCGGATTGACGATCACGCGCAGCAGCTTGTTCTCCATCACCTTGAAGCGCTCGGACTCGGTGGAGCCGGGTGCGGTCTCGGTGTGATAGACGAACAGCCGGGGCAGATAGAACATCCCCGCCATCCAGGCGATCACGCTGATGACGTGGAACGCCTTGATCCATTCGAGATGGTCGGACAGGAACATCGTCATCGCCCAGAGCCCTATTTGATTTCCTTCAGCACCAGTTGCGCCAGCGCCTGGATGAATTCCGGCCGTGTGCCGACCGTCGGCGCGCGCAGGTAATCCGCGGCCCCGCTCGCCGCCGCCAGCTCGGCATAGTCCATGTCCAATTCTACCAGGGTCTCGGAATGTTCCGAGACGAAGGCGATGGGTGCGACGATCAAGCCCAGCCCTTCCTTTCCGGCGCGCACGATCTCTGCATCGGTCGCGGGTCCGATCCATTTGAGCGGCCCGACCCGGCTCTGATAGCAGACAGCGGCGTCCACCATCCCCAATTCGCGCACAAGGACGGAAGCGGTCTCTTCGACCTGGGCCTGGTAGGGATCGCCGCGTCTGATCACGCGCTCGGGCAGGCCATGCGCCGAGAGCAGCAGGCGATAGCGCAGCCCCGGCTTTGCCCTGGCGAAGGTCTCGCGAACGCTCTGGGCCAGCGCTGCGATGAAGCCCGGGGCTGTCGGATAGCCGGTCACGCGTGCGGTCGGGATCGACAAGTTCCGCGCCGCGCGCTCCCAGTCCTTGAACGAGGATGCCGTCGTGGTGGTCGAGAATTGCGGATAGAGCGGCAGCAGCACGATCCTGTCCGCGCCCCAATCCTTCACCGCCTTGGCCGCGCCGTCGCTGAAAGGGTGCCAGCAGCGCATGGCGACGAAGGCCTTGGCCTCGACGCCCTCCGCCGCCAGCGCCGCCTCCAGCGCGCGGGCCTGCGCCTGGGTCTGCTCGAGGATGGGGGAGCGGCCGCCGATCTTGGCGTAGATCTCGCGCGTGATCGGCGCGCGGCGCCGCGCGATCAGCCGCGCCAGGGGAAGGCGGACGAGCCCGGGCAGGGCGATGATCGCAGGATCGCCGAACAGGTTGCGCAGATAGGGCTCGACCGCGTCCAGGCAGTCCGGTCCGCCCAGATTGAACAGGACGACGGCGAGCTTCATCCGCGAACCCGCTTCAGCATCTGCTCGACATGCGCAATCGGCGTCTCGGGCAGGATGCCATGGCCCAGGTTGAAGATGTGCGGCTTGCCGCGCAGGGCCGCCAGGACGGCGTCGACCGCCTCGTCCAGCGCAGGCCCGCCCGCGATCAGCGCGATGGGATCGAGATTGCCTTGGATGGCCGTGGACAACGCCTTCGCCGCCCAGCCCAATGGCGCAGACGTATCCAGCGACACCGCGTCGACACCGGTCTCCTCCGCATAGCGCTCATAGCCGGCCAGCGTCGCCGCGCGCGGAAAGCCGATCACCAGAGCCTCGGGATGGATTGTGCGCAACTTGGCGACGATCTTCCTGGTCGGCCCGATCACCCAGCGCTCGAACATCGCTTCCGGCAAACCCGAGGCCCAGGAATCGAAGATCTGCACAGCCTCGGCGCCGGCCTCGATCTGCCGCGCCAGATGCGTCGCCACGCAATCCGCGAGCAGATCGAGCAGCTTCTCGAAGCCCGAAGGATCGCGGTAACCCCACAGCTTCGCCGCCTTTTGCTCGTCGCCGCCTTTGCCCGCCGCCATATAGGTCGCCAAGGTCCATGGTGCGCCGGCAAAGCCGAGCAACGCAGTCCCTTCCGGCAGAGCGCCGCTGACCAGCGTCAGCGCTTCATAGACCGGTGACAGGCTTTCTCGATCGAACACCAACCCGGCGCTCGAGGTGATCGGCGCCATGCGCGGCCCTGCGCCATCCTCGAACGTGACGGTCATCCCCAATGCTGCAGGAATCACCAGAATGTCCGAGAACAGGATCGCCGCGTCGAAGCCGAAGCGCCGGATCGGCTGCAAGGTCACCTCGGCCGCAAGCCTCGGCGTCATGCACATGGTCCAGAACGAACCGGCCCTGGCGCGCGTCTCCCGGTATTCCGGCAGGTAACGCCCAGCCTGGCGCATCATCCAGACGGGCGGCGAACTGAGACATCCACCTTTCAACACAGAGATCAGTCTCTTCTCACTCAAAACAAGACTCCTAAGAAGATTGGTGGAGAAGATGTTGGCCCTGTGAGCTGTGGAGCAAGTTGAGGGTACTTGCTTTCTCTAGGCTCGTCGATTGGGCGAAACAAGCAGGCGGCAAAGAGGCCAGGCTGGGGATCGCGCTGTTGGAAACGCGCGAATTTGTTCGCGGCTTGCGCTAATGTGCATGACCGCGCCCGGCATTGGGCATCGATGGGATGGATTTGTGGGTAACGCTTTTCACGTGCATCTGGTTTCCGACGCCACGGGCGAGACGCTGCATGCGATCGCCAAGGCGGCGCTGGCGCAGTTCGAAGGCGTCGACGTGCGCGAGCACGCCTATATGATGGTGCGCAGCCGCCGCCAGCTCGAGCGGGCGGTCGAGCATATCCGCGACGATCCGGGCCTGGTGTTCTTCACCCTGGCCAGTCTCGAGCTGCGTGGCGAGCTGATCGCGCAATGCGCCCAGCTCTCCATTCCCTGTCTCGACGTCCTCGAAGGTCCGGTGGCGGCGATGCGCCTGTTCCTGGGCGCCGCCGAGACGCACCGACCCGGCGGTCAGCACGAGGTCGATCAGCGCTATCTCCAGCGCATCGAGGCGATGAACTTCACCATCCAGCACGACGACGGCCAGTCGCTGGATTCGCTCGACGAGGCCGAGGTGATCCTGGTGGGCGCCAGCCGCACTTCCAAGACGCCGACCTGCGTGTATCTGGCGATCCGCGGCGTGCGCTGCGCCAACGTGCCGCTGGTGCCGGGCATCCCCGTGCCGCCGGCGCTGCTCAGGGCCTCCGGCCCGCTCGTGGTCGGATTGTGGGCATCGGCAGAGCGGCTGATCCAGGTGCGCCGCAACCGTCTGTCGACGATGGGCGAAGCGCGCGACACCGACTATGTCGAGCTCGAAGCCGTGCGCGCCGAAATCACCCAGACGCGCCGCCTCTACGAGCAATATGGCTGGCCCGCGATCGACGTCTCGCGCCGCTCGATCGAAGAGACCGCGGCCGCCATCCTCAACCTCATCACCGAGCGGCAGGAGCAGCCGGCGTGACGCACCTGATCCTGGCTTCGGCCAGCGCGAGCCGGGCCGCGATCCTGAAACAGGCCGGCGTCGCCTTCGACGTCGTGCCGGCGAACATCGACGAGGATGCGGTCAAAGCCTCGGTAGAGGAGCCGCGCGCGGTCGCCGAGGCGCTCGCCTCATTGAAGGCGTTCACCGTGTCGGCCTCGCATCCCGGGCCGCTGGTGCTGGGCGCCGACCAGGTGCTGGTGCTCGAAGGCCGCATCGTGAGCAAGGCGCCGGGCCTGGACACGGCGGCGGCGCAGCTGCGCCGGCTGCGGGGCAGGCGGCACGTGTTGATCTCGGCGCTGGCGCTCGCGCGCGGCGGCGCACCGGTCTGGCGGCATACGTCGGTGGCCGCGCTCGCCATGCGGGACTTCAGCGATGCATTCCTTGAGGATTATGTCGCGCGCGAAGGCGAGGCGGTGCTGGGCAGCGTCGGCTGCTACCGGCTGGAGGGCCTGGGCGCCCAGCTTTTCGAATCGGTCGAGGGGGACTATTTCTCGATCCTGGGCTTGCCGCTGCTCCCGCTTTTGAGCGCGCTGCGCGGCTTTGGTGTGATCGCAACATGAAGCTTGCCGGTGTCATCGGATGGCCTGTGGCGCAGAGCCTGTCGCCGCGCCTGCACGGCTTCTGGTTGGCCGAGCATGGCATCGACGGCGCCTATGTGAAGCTGCCGGTCAGGGCTGAGGATTTCTCGGTCGCGGTCCGCGGGCTGCAACGCATGGGCTTTGCCGGCGTCAGCGTGACCGTGCCGCACAAGCAGGCCGCCTTCGCCGTCGCCCACCGCCTCGACGAGGCGGCGCGCGCGGCCGGCGCCGTGAACCAGCTCGTCTTCCGGGACGACGGCGAGATCGAAGGCCTCAACACCGACGCGCCGGGACTGGCCGCATCGCTGGCCGAGGTGGACGTCACGGGCAAGCCGGTCGTCCTGCTCGGCGCCGGCGGGGCGGCACGCGCGGCACGGCTGGCGCTGAAGGGCGCGCGCGAGATCCGCGTGCTGAACCGCACGCCGGGGCGCCTCGGCGCGCTGGGGCTCGAGCACTGGGCGGAGGCGGCGAAGGACGCGGCGCTCGTCGTCAACACCACCAGCGCCGGGATGAAAGGCACGCCGCCGCTCGATATCGACCTAGCGCTGCTGCCCAAGACGGCCGTCGTCTGCGACATCGTCTACAATCCGCTGGAGACGCCATTGCTGAAACGGGCGCGTGCTCAAGAGCTCAAAACCGTCGATGGGCTCGGCATGCTGATGCATCAGGCGGTGCCGGCGTTCCGCGCCTTTTATGGCGTCGAGCCCAAGGTGACGCCGGCGCTCAGGCGCGCGCTGGAAGAGGCATTGGCATGACGCGGCCGTTCCTCATCGGGCTCACCGGCTCCATCGGCATGGGCAAGAGCGAGACCGCCAAGCTTTTCGCGCGGCTGGGCGTGCCGGTCTACGACTCCGACGCGGCGGTGCATCGGCTCTACGAGAAGGACGGCGCCGCGGTCTTGGCCATCGAAGCGGCGTTCCCGGGCACGGTGGTGGACGGGCGCGTCGACCGCCTGCGCTTGAGCAAGGCCGTCGGCGGCGACGAGACCGCGTTCAAGACGCTGGAGGCCATCGTCCATCCCCTGGTGGGCGCCGAGCAGCGCAAGTTCCTGGAGCGTCACGCCGACGCGGAGATGGTCGTGCAGGACGTGCCGCTCTTGTTCGAGACCGGCGGGCATGCGCGCATGGACGCGGTCGTGGTGGTGAGCGCCCCGGCCGAGCTGCAGCGCGCACGCGTGCTGGCCCGGCCCGGAATGACGTCCGAGAAGCTCGACCATATCCTGTCGCGCCAGATGCCCGACGCCGAAAAGCGTGCAAAAGCCCATTTCGTGGTTGAAACCGACAAGGGGCTGGAGCATGCATTCGGCCAAGTGAAGAAGATCGTCGAAGCCGTCAAAGCCCGCCGCCATGCGTGAGATCGTCCTCGATACCGAGACCACCGGCCTGGACCCGAACGACGGGCACCGGGTGATCGAGATCGGCTGCGTCGAGCTGTTGGATCATTTCCCCACGGGCCGCAGCTTCCAGCGGTACTTGAATCCGGACCGCGACATGCCGGCCGAGGCGCAGCGCATCCACGGCATCTCGACCGAATTCCTCGCCGACAAGCCTCGCTTCGCCGAGATCGTGGAAGAGTTCCTGGAGTTCATCGGCGACGCGCCGCTGATCATCCACAATGCGAGCTTCGACCTGAAGTTCCTGAACTCCGAGCTGCACCGCCAAAGCCGCGGGCCGATCCCCATCGCGCGCGCCGTCGACACCATCGACATCGCCAAGAGCAAATATCCGGGCTCGCGCTATTCGCTGGACGAGCTGTGCAAGCGCTTCTCCATCGATCTTTCGGGCCGCAGCCTGCACGGCGCGCTGCTCGATGCCGAGCTGACCGCGCAGGTCTATCTCGAGCTGATCGGCGGGCGGCAGAAGCGCCTGCTGCTGTCGCCGGTCGACGAGGCGGTGGCGATCATGGGCGAGATCCGCGTCGCGCGCTCGCGCCCCGTGCCGCTCGCGCCTCTCGTCAGCGAGGTCGAAGCGGCTGCGCATGCGGCCTTCGTCGCCAAGGAGCTGGGCGAGGACGCGGTGTGGGGCTGGGCGCCCGCTTCCTGAAAACCTACTTCTTGAGCGGCGCTATCATGATCGTGGCCGTCGCGGTCGCGATCGTCTTGCCGGCCTCGGTCGACAGCTTCGCTTCCAGGAAATTGATCTGGCGCCCGCGCTTCAAGACGCTCGCCTCGGCGATGTGACGTCCGGCGCGGCCCTGGGAGAGAAAGCTCACCTTCATCTCGAGCGTGGGCGCGATCTCGCCCCATTTCAGCACCAGTCCCGCCGCGACCGCCAGCACGTCGTCCATCACGCAGGCGATGGCGCCGCCATGCAGCGCGCCGAAGCGATTGAAGTGCGTTTCGCCAAGCTCGTAGGCGATGCGCGCGAAGCCGGTCCCGGCATCGATCTCCAGAAGCTGCTGGTTCAGCCAGGCCGAGCACGGCGCCTGGCGCTTCAAGATCGCCTGGATGTTCGCAGGGTAGTCCGCGGCACGCGCCGGATCGATTTCCTGGCGGCTCATTCGGCAAGTGCTCCGGAAGATATCTTGGTGAGCCTGCCCTTTTCCTCGTCGAGGACGACCGAGGCCACGGGCGTAAGCGCCTTGCCGTCGGCGCGATAGAAGACGAGCGCATAGCCCATGAAATCCCGCCAACCGATGGAGGGATGGCCGATACGCACCACATAGGGCTCGCCGTCGACGGCGACCGGCACATCGTCCATGTCGTTGCCGACATTGGCGTTGGTGTTCTGGTCGAGCTTGGCGCCGAAGCTCGGGATGTCGTCCTGCGAGGCCGGAAGCGTTTTGGCGAGGTTTTCCAGCCGCGTCTTGTCGGCCGCGGGAAGCCGTGGTCCGAACGCGAGATCCTTCTTCGCGTCCTTGGCACGGTCGCGCGCACGCGCGATCTCGAAGGCCAGCCGCGCGACGGTCGCTTGCGACAACGGTGAGTCCTTCGCGCGGAACACCCCGTTCACGCGATAGAGCGTCTCGAAGCTCGCATCCACGCTGCAGGCGCCGCCCCATTTGCCGTTGTCCCACGCCGCCACGCGCAAAGTCACGTCGTGGCTTCTCGGCGCATCGTGATCGGTCGCGGTGAACGCGGTTTTGGTGCCGAGGCGCGAGAGATTTCCCTCGCTCATATAGCATTCGGTGATCGGGCCGCCGCTGTCCTCCGACATGCCGCCGTCCAGCGCCCGAGGCGCGTCGGGCAGCGCGTGTCCGTTCGCGAAGAACACGAAGGTCGCGCAATGCGCCGTGCCGCCCGTGTCGCTGAAGGCGTGCACCGGGTTCGCTTTCAGCGACCAGACCTCGTCGCTCTCGAATGCCATGTCCTTGATCTTTGCGGCGAGGCCCGCGTCCATTTTGTATTTCGCGGCGAGCGCGCGCGCATAGGCGTCGTTGTCCCCGCCTCCGCCGTTATCGTCGGACGATGTGGCGACTTCCGCAAAGCCCTGCTTCGCCAGCGCGTCGAGCGGCTGCAATTCGGAACCCGCTTTCGTGAAGGCGGTATCGGCACGAAGCCGCGCGGCGATATCGCCGCACAGATCGGCGGAGGCCGGGAGCGCCGCGAACAGCACCGCGCCCGTCACCCATGCAGGCACGAATCGTCTCACGTCCAGAACGGCTCCAGGCGCCTGAAGTCGTCCCAACGCTTGAGCGCGCTTTTTCCCAGCCGCGCGACGCGCGCGCGATGCCAGCCGTTGATGAGGCCCGAGGCGAAGAACAGGTCGGCCTCGACGCGCGGCGCCATCGCGTCGCCGCCGGTGAGCTGCGCCAGGATCGCGCGCACCTGACCCGAATCGTTGATCTGGCCCAGGATGTCCTGAAGCTCCTTCAGGCGGCCGATATAGGTCTTGACCTTTTTCTTCTTGAACAGCGGGCCATAGAACTCCGCTGCATAGCGCAGCTTCTTGAGCGAGATGCGCAGGCGATGGCAGTCGCGCTGCTCCAGCGTCTTCAGGTGCCGTCCGCGCTTGCGCGCCTTGACCAGATATTCGTCGAGCCTGAGGCCTGCGCCCGATTTGACCGGCGCGCGCAGCCGGCTTCGTCTGGTCAGGTCGCCCACGGTCCAGGCACGGTTCTGGGCGGCTTGGGCCACGTCGTTGTGCAGGCTGGTGAACTCGGCGCTGGCGATGCGCTCGACGACCTGGTCCCAAGCCTCGCGCCGCGCTTGGGCGAGCCGCTCGCGCAGCAGCGAGAACGCCGCGTCCTGGCCGAGCGCCGCGACGGTCGGCTCGAACAGCTGCTCGGTGAAGACGTCCAGGTCGCGCGCCGGCGCAATCTTGGAGCTGAAGGCTTTGGTGCGTTCGAGCAATGCGCGCTGCTCCGGCGTCTGGAACTCCTCGCCGAAGGCCGAGAACGCGACCGCGAGGCGGCGCAATCCCACGCGCAGCTGGTGCAGCCCCTCGACCTCGCGCGAATGCATCACGGCGGTGACGTTGGCCGTCACATGGGCGTGACAGCCCAGAAGCGTGGCGCGATAGGCCTCCTCCACGCTCATGCCTTTGCGGATCTTGAGCGGGCGCGCGCTGACCGCGAGCGCCTGGAAGTCGAAGGCCGGCGGACGGCTGGTGGTGCGGATGGTGGCGGGGCGGGGCTCGTCCATGGGGTTCAACATTTGGTTTGGCAGTCTAGCTAAACCGCGCGCACCGGCAATCCCGCTTTGGCGAGCGCCTGCTTGGCCTCGCCGATCGTGGCTTCGCCGAAATGGAAGATCGAGGCGGCGAGCACCGCGCTCGCATGCCCGTCGCGCACGCCTTCGACGAGATGCGTCAAATTCCCCACCCCGCCCGAGGCGATCACCGGCACGGACACGGCGTCGGCGACGGCGCGGGTGAGCTCGAGATCGAAGCCGTTCCTCGTCCCGTCGCGGTCCATCGAGGTGAGCAGGATCTCGCCCGCGCCCAGGCTCGCCACCTCGCGCGCGTAAGCCACGGCGTCGAGCCCGGTCGGCGTGCGGCCACCATGGGTGAAGACGTCCCATCTGCCGGGCGCGGTCTGTTTGGCGTCGATGGCGACGACGATGCACTGGCTGCCGAATTTCTCGGCCGCTTTGGCCACCACGTCGCGGTCGTTCACCGCCGCCGTCATGATCGAGACCTTGTCGGCGCCGGCCAAGAGCAGCGCGCGGATGTCGTCGAGGCTGCGCACCCCGCCGCCGACGGTCAAAGGCATGAAGCAGACCTCGGCCGTCCGCCGCACCACGTCGAGCAGGATGCCGCGCTTCTCGTGGCTCGCGGTGATGTCCAGGAAGCAGAGCTCGTCGGCGCCGGCGGCGTCATAGATCATCGCCTGCTCGACCGGGTCGCCCGCGTCGCGCAGGTCCACGAAGTTCACACCTTTGACGACGCGGCCGTCCTTGACGTCCAGGCAGGGGATGACGCGGACTTTGAGCATTATCTCACGCGCGCCATCGCGGCGACGCTGAACAAGGTTTTGCCGCACACAGCTTCCGCCGGCACCGCGGTCGTCTTGGTCAGCGCCTCGGCCTCGAGCAGCAGATCGAGCGCCTCGCCCAACCGCGCCTCGTTCCAGCGCTGCGCCTGGTTCTTGAACGAGGTCGTGCGCGAGAAATGCACCGGCGGGCGCAGCCTGCGCATCGCGTCGTCCGCGGAACCGCCGCGCCTGGCTTCGCTCGCGACCAGCAGCACGCGCTGCAGATGCGACATCGCCTGGCGCAGCACCTGGATCGGCGAGGTGCCCGCGACCCACAGCCGCTCCATGGCGAGGTCGAGGCGGGCGAGATCGCCCGAGCCCATCGCGTCGATCGCCTCGTCGACGCGCGCTTCGGCTTCGTCGCCCATCGCCGCGCGCACGTCGTCGAGCGTGACGTCCTTGCGGCCATGGCAATAAAGCGCGAGCTTCTCGAGCTCGCGGCGCGTCACGCCGCGGTCCGAGCCCAGCCGTCCGACGGCGTCTTCCAGCGCTTCCGCGCCGATCGAAAGACCTTCGGCCTTCAACGCATTGCGCACCACGTCGAACAGATCGCGCGCGGTATCGGGATAGCAGGCGATGGCGGCGGCGTTGTCGGCCTCTTCGAAGATCTTGCGCAGGCCCGTGCCTTTGGCGAGGTCGCCGCCTTCCACCACGATCAGCGCGTCGCCCTTGGGTTCGTCCAGGAAGGCTTCGAACAGCTTGGCGAGCGTGTTGCCGGCGCCGCGCACGCGCACCACGCGCCGTCCGCCCAGCATCGAGATCGCCTGCGCCTCGTCGGCCAGCCGCGCCGGATCGGAGGCGAGCGCGGAATCGTCCAGGTCGGACACGCGGAACGCATCGCCGAGATCGTCGACGACGCTCTTCATCAGGTTCTCGGCGCGCTCGCGCACCAATCCTGCATCGGGACCGAAGACCAGCGCCGCGACCAGATCCTTCGGCGGCTTCTGTGAATAGCGGTCGGCGTCTGACGATTTGACGATCATTTTGTGCGGCGCGCGGCCGCCTTCTGGGCTTGCGCGAAAAAGACCGCGAGGTCGGTGCGGATGCGATAGGCGATGTCCTCGGCCGCGCGCTTGTCGGCGTCTTGCTGCGCGACGAGGGTCGCGTAGGGCGATGCCACCACGTTGTAAGCCGACAGCCCCGTCTCGACGCCCTTGGTGATGACGGTGTTGGTGGCTTTGTCGGTCAGCTCGTAAGTCACCGTCAGCGTGTCGTTGTAGCGCGTGATCGCCGCGTCGTTCTGGATGGCGATGCCCTCGGACTTGGTGCCGAGCGTGACGCGCAGCCGATAGGCGCCGTCGGACGAGCGGCCCGAGGCGTCGAACAGGTCGATCAGGTTGTTGCGCAGCTCGTAGCCCAGCTTTTCCGGGATGGGCTCGACATAGATCGCCTGCAGCTTGTCGGCCGTGCCCGCCGTCGGACCCCAATCGCCGTAGAGCGGATGGAAGCCGCATCCGGTGAGGCTTAACGCAAGAAGGACGGCGAGCGCTTGTCTCATACGACGATGTTCACGATCCGCTTGGGCACCACGATGATGCGCTTGGGCGTCTTGCCCTCCAGCGAGCGTAGCACGCCTTCGTCGGCCATGGCGGCCTGTTTCACGGCGTCCTCGCTCGCCTCGGCTGCGATGGTGACCTCGCCGCGGCGCTTGCCGTTGACCTGCACCGCGATGGTGATCGTGTCCCATTTGACCAGCGCCGGATCGGGTTTGGGCCAGGGCGTGTCCACGACCATCGTCGTGTGACCGAGCGCCTGCCAGCAGCTTTCCGCCAGGTGCGGCATCATGGGAGCCGAGAGCAGCACCAGCGTCTCCAGCGCCTCGCGCCGGTCGGGGCCGGACGCCTTGGCGTCGATGGCGCCGGCCAGCGTGTAGACCTGCGCCACCGCGCGATTGAAGCGCAGGTGCTCGATGTCGTCGGTTACCGCGGCGATGGCACGGTGGCTGGCGCGGCGCAGCTCGGAGGTGCCGTCGGCTTTGCTGCCCGGCGGCGGCAGCTCGCCCGCTTCGTCGACCAGGCGCCAGATGCGCTGCACGAAGCGCCAGCAGCCGGCCGCGCCTTCGTCGGTCCATTCGATGTCGCGCTCGGGCGGCGTGTCCGAGAGCATGAACCAGCGCACCGTGTCGGCGCCGTAGCTGTCGATGATGGTCTCCGGCGCGATGACGTTCTTCTTCGACTTCGACATTTTCTCGGACGAGCCGACGGCGACTTCCGTGGACGTGCCTTTGAGGAACGCCTTGCCGTCGTGCTTCTCGATCTCGTCGGGCGTCACCCATTCGCCGGCGTCGTTCTTATAGGTCTCGTGGCAGACCATGCCTTGCGTGAACAGGCTCGCGAACGGCTCGTCGACCTTGGCATAGCCGAACTGGTGCAGGCCGCGGGTGATGAAACGCGCATAGAGCAGATGCAGGATCGCGTGCTCGATGCCGCCGATATACTGGTCCACCGGCAGCCAATAGGCCGCCGCGTCCGCATTGACCGGCGTCTCGCTTTTCGGATCGGCGAAGCGCGCGAAGTACCACGACGAATCCACGAAGGTGTCGCAGGTGTCGGTCTCGCGCTCCGCCTTGCCGCCGCAATCGGGGCAGGTGGTGTGCTTCCAAGTCGGATGGCTCGCCAGCGGGTTGCCCGCGCTCTCGAACGTCAGATCGTCAGGCAACAGCACCGGCAGGTCCTTGGCCGGCACATAGCCGCATTTCTCGCAGCGGACCATCGGGATCGGGCAGCCCCAGGGCCGTTGGCGCGACACCAGCCAGTCGCGCAGACGATAGTTGACCTCGCGCTTGCCGCGGCCTTGCGCCTCGATACGGCGCGCGACCTCGGCCTTGGCCTCGTCGACGCTCATGCCGTCCAGGAAATCGGAATTCGCCAGCTTGCCCGGGCCGGTATAGGCCTCGTCGCCGACGGCGAAGCTGGCCGGATCGGCGCCCTCGGGGACGACGACGGGCAGGACTTCCAGGCCGTATTTGCGCGCGAAATCCAGGTCGCGCTGGTCGTGCGCGGGACAGCCGAAGATCGCGCCGGTGCCATAGCCCATCAGCACGAAGTTGGCGATCGTGACCGGCAGCTCCCAGCTGTCGTCGAAGGGATGGACGACGCGCAGGCCCGTGTCGAAACCCATCTTCTCCGCCGTCTCGATGGCGGCTTCGGATGTGCCGGTGTGGTGGCATTCCTCGATGAAGGCGGCGATGTCGGCGCGCTCGGCCGCCAGCTTCGCGGCGATGGGATGATCCGGCGACAGCGCCACGAAGCTTGCGCCGAACAGCGTGTCGGGACGGGTGGTGAAGATCTCGACGCCCACGTCCTTGTCGCCCGCGAAGTCGAACTTGAGCCGCAGGCCTTCCGAACGGCCGATCCAGTTCTTCTGCATCAGCCGGACCTTGTCCGGCCATTTGTGCAGCCCGTCCAGCGCGGAGAGCAGGTCGTCGCTATAGTCGGTGATCCTGAAGAACCATTGCGAGAGCTTCTTGCGCTCGACCGGCGCGCCCGAGCGCCAGCCGCGGCCCTCGATCACCTGCTCGTTGGCGAGCACCGTGTGGTCGACCGGGTCCCAGTTGACGTCGGCCTCGGCGCGATAGACCAGCCCCGCCTTGAAGAACTCGACGAACAGCTTCTGCTGCTGGGAATAGTATTGCGGATCGCAGGTGGCGAACTCCCTGGACCAGTCGATGGCTAGGCCCATCAATTTCAGTTGGGCGCGCATCGCCTCGATATTGGCGTAGGTCCAGTCGCGCGGACTGACGCCGCTATCGCGCGCCGCGTTCTCCGCCGGCAGGCCGAAGGCGTCCCAGCCCATCGGATGCAGCACGTTGAACCCCTGCGCCTTGCGGAAGCGCGCGATGACGTCGCCCATCGTGTAGTTGCGCACATGGCCCATATGGATGCGCCCCGACGGATAGGGGAACATCTCCAGGATATAGGCCTTGGGCTTGGCGGAATCGTTCGACGCGGCAAAGGCGTTGCGGGCGGACCACTCCGCCTGCCAGCGTCTCTCGGATTCCTTTGCGTTGTAACGCGCCATGATCTTGTCCTCTCCGGAGCGCTTGAGCCCCGGTGGGCAAGGCTTAGCGCTGTCTCAAATCAACTTCTAGGGGCGGCCGAGGCGAGTCGAAGCTCGCGGGCGCGCGTCAGGATCGCGTCCTCGAGCTTGGTCGCGGTGTCGGCGTTGACGGTCGAATCCACCCAGCCCTCGTTGGAGCGGATCTGGCGGAACACCGCGATCTTGATGCCGTCGGCACGCAGGCGGCGGTCCAGGATGTAGATCGTGACCTTCAGCCGCTCGTTCATGTTGCTCGGCGCGGAATACCACTCGGTGATGATCACGCCGCCGAACGGATCGGCCGAGGCCAGCGGCATGAAGGACAGCGTGTCGAGGGTCGCCTGCCACAGATAGGAGTTGACGCCCACCGTGCGCGTGGTGCCGCCGGCGATCGCGGTCGTGCCGCTCTCGATATCGCCGATCTCGTTCGACGAATGGCCGCATGCCGCCAGGGCGAAGGCGCAGAACACGAAAGTTAACAGGCGCTTCATTTGCTCTTTCTCGACTTTGTCCGTCGTCAAGGCATCAAGCCCTGGCGCCGTTCCAAACCCCCGTTACCGGCATGGGCTCGGCTTATACTGGGCGATGAGCGTGTGCGCAACGTTACCGCCATGTCCATGAAAACGCGGGATAATGGACATTCCAAGGCACGGCCCATAGGGTGCCGCTTCTGGGGGAAGTTGAGTGGGATCATGAAGCGAACTTGGCTCGTCTGCGCGGGCGCCTGCATGCTGGCCGGCCCGGCTTGGGCTGTGGATTTGAGCGACTGGAGCGTGGCGCCCTACGAGACCACCATCGGCGACGACCTGCTCTTCAAGCTGCGCGGCCAAGCCGACGGCTCGGCCTATGTGTCGGACCAGCCGGCCTTTCCGGGCCTCGACGACGGCGGCGTGACCGGGGCTGCGCAGGTCGCGGCCAGCCTGGAACGCGACTACGACAGCGGGCTGGTGCTCGCGCTCAAGAGCACCTTCGAGGTCTATCACGACCGGTTGTCCGGCGATAACTACGGCAGCGACTTCGTGCAGAAGGTCTATGGCTTGGTGCAAACCGGGCTCGGCCGCGTGGAGATCGGCAACACCGACGGCGCGATCTACACCATGGCGGTGACGGGTCCGACCGTCGAAGGCTTCACCTCCATCGACAATCCCAACGTCACCTTCTTCCGCGATCCCGCGACGGGGCGCGCCTTCGCCGAGCAGTTCGCGCTCAACAGCGCGGTCGAGACCTCGCTCAACTACGCCAAGATTTCCTATTACACGCCCAGGCTCTTCGGCGTGCAGCTGGGCGCCTCGTTCACGCCGTCGGAAGGCAAGGATGTCGTTCCCTTCGTGAACAAGGGGCCGCATGTGGATGACCGCCAGACGAACATCTGGGAAGTGGCGGCGAGCTACAGCGACTATTTCGGCCCGCTGCAGGTGCAGCTCTCGGGCGGATGGTCGACGGGACACGACGACCTCAAGACGGCGGGCCATGCGGGGTTGACCGACTGGAGCCTGGGCGCCGAGCTCGACTATGCGCTGAACGACGATTGGAAGCTCGCCATCGGCGGCGCCTATCGCAGCGCCAATGCCTACCGCTTCGACATCAACAGCGTGTTCGATTCCGGCGAGACCAACAGCGCGCATCTGAGCGCGACCTTGACCCACGGCTCGTGGATCCTGGGCGGCGAGCTCGGCGACGGCAATGCGCAAGGGCGCTTGGGCGCCACCACGCTCGGCCTGCACGCGGCGTCGGCGACCATAGGTTACGTGCTCAACTCGAACCTGCAGCTCAATCTCGGCTGGGAGCAGTTCGCCTACCACCGCGACGCGGGCGCGTTCTATGACGGCCGCGACCGCATCAAGATGAACGCGGGCTTCCTGAACTTCGAATTCAAGGTGTGAGGGCCGCGATCGCGGCGATGCCGGCAAAGCCCGACAGACGCAACGCGTTCGCCGCGTCGATCCCGCCCAGCGCGTAGACCTTCCTGCCCGACTGCCGCGCGATCATATTGGCGCGCAGGGGCGACAGCGCCGCGCGGCCGGGATGGCTCTTCGTCGGATAGACCGGCGACAGGAACACCGCGTCGCCGCGCGCCAGCATCAGCGCGCGCAACGAATGCGCTGCTGTGGTGATGGTTAGATGTGGAAACCGCGCGCGCCAATGGCTCGCTTCGCGCGCGCGCGCTTCGGGCAGATGGACACCATGTGCGCCCAGGCGCATGGCCAGCAGCGGATCGCCGGCCACGATCACCGTGACGTGTCGCAGCTTCAGCAAGGCGCGCGTCAGCGGCTCGGGGTCGCCGCGGGTCCGCACCACCACCATGCTGCCGTTGGGCAGCGCGCGCGCGGCGGCCAGCGGATCGGCCAGGCGCGCGTCGTCGGTCATCAGGACCAGGCGGCCCTCCGCTTTGGTGGCCGCTCTTGCCAATCTCGCGCGTGCAAGGCTATCGCTCACGCATGTCCCAGGAGGCAGAGAATCTCGCCGCCATCCTCGCGCGCATCGAGCTAGCGCGGAAGGGCGCGATTGCGCCGGCGCCGTCCACCCGCCTGATCGCGGTCAGCAAGACCCATGGGCCGGAGCGCATCCGCCCGCTGCTCGAGGCCGGCCACCGCGTCTTCGGCGAGAACCGGGTGCAGGAAGCGCAAGGCAAATGGCCGCTCCTGAAGGCCGAGTTCCCCGACATCGAGCTGCATCTGATCGGCCCCTTGCAGACCAACAAGGTGCGCGACGCGGCGGCGTTGTTCGACGTCATCCACACGCTGGACCGGCCGAAGCTCGCCGATGCCTTGCGCGCGGCCGAGCGCAAGCCCGATCTGCTGATCCAGGTGAACACGGGCGAGGAGCCGCAAAAGGCTGGCATCGCGCCGGCCGAGGCGGCTGCCTTCATCGCCGCGACCACGGACCTTCCCGTCAAGGGGCTGATGTGCATCCCGCCGGCCGAGATCGCGCCCGCGCCGCATTTCGCGCTTTTGGCCAAGCTTGCGCGCGAGCACGCCCTCGAATGGCTGAGCATGGGCATGAGCGCGGATTTCGAGATCGCGATCCGCTTCGGCGCGACGCATGTGCGGGTGGGAAGCGCGCTGTTCGGCGAGCGCGACTATTCGGCGAACGCCGACACCGTCTTGCGATAGGCGAACAGCGCGCGCTGCTGAAGCTCCGGATCCATGCCGTTTTGCGCGAGCGATTGCGTCAGGGCCTGCTCGGCAGGTGCGGGCGCTGGCGTCGACGTGGCCGCTGGCGTGTCGGCCTTCGCGACTTCCGTGCCCACCGCGGTGGTTTCGTGACCGCCGGTGAACCACGACAGCACCGTCTCGCCGAAGCTCCTGCCCGTCGCCGCCTGGAACCCGGTGTCGGCCAGGGACGACAACAGCCCGAGCGGGCCGCCATAGAGCGCGTCGCCGACCAGCTTCTCGGGCGTGTCGATCGTGTCGTGGGTGATCGCGCGATAGAGCGTGCCGACCACCGGCAGATGCTGCAGCGGATTGACGATGTCCAGGAAATCGCCGAACGAGAAGGGATGCTTCGCCGGTGCCGCTTGCACAGGCCCGCTCGCCGGCACCGCGGGGGCCGAGTGAATCGAGAACGAGCTGCCGACGAGTTCCATGGCCGCTCCTACGCAAATGTCTTGCCAACGCAAAACCCAAGCTTTGCGTGGCGTAGGGTCGGCAGAATCGGCAGAAATTGCCGTCTACAGCAGGTGCCCGCCCTTTTCGGCCTTGGTCTTGAGATACGCGCTGTTATGCGCATTGGCGGGGAAGGCATGGCGCACGCGCGCCGCGACCTTCACGCCCGCCGCTTCCAGCGCCGCGACCTTCTCGGGATTGTTGGTCATCAGCCGCACGGAGGCATAGCCGAGCAAGGTCAGCATGCGCGCGGCGATGGCGAAGCGCCGCTCGTCGGCCTCGAAGCCCAGCCGCTCGTTGGCCTCGAGCGTGTCGAAGCCCTGGTCCTGCAATCGATAGGCGCGCAGCTTATTGATCAGCCCGATGCCGCGGCCTTCCTGCGCGAGGTAGAGCAATATCCCGCCGCCCGCCTTTGCGATGGCCTCGATGGCGCCGCGCAGCTGGCTGCCGCAGTCGCATTTGAGCGAGCCCAAGAGGTCGCCGGTGAAGCATTCCGAATGCAGGCGCGTCAGCACCGGCTTCTGCGTCGAAGGGCTGCCGATGAGAATCGCATAATGCTCCGGACCGCCGTCGCCGGCGCGGAAGGCGACCAGCTCGGTCTCCTCGGCGCCGTCCAGCGGCACCCGCGCGCGCGTGACGATCGTCAGTGTACGCACCACTTCGTCGTCATAGTAGAGAATCTCGTCGGCATCGATGGTCTCGGCGCCGTCGAGCTTTCCGCGCCGCACGATGCAGGCCGGCAGAAGCCCCGCCAGCTTGGCGAGCTTGACCGCGGCTTCGGCGGCCCGAGGCAGCGCGTCGCGCGACGTCTCGAACGGGCCTTTCAGGGGAAAGTCGAGATCGGCGGTCGGATCGGCGATGGCGCGCGCCTCGCGCATGCTCATGCCGCGCGGCACGGCCAAGGCCACCAGCTTGGGCGTATAGAGCCTGATCTTCAGCGTCGCCGCGCGCGCATGGGTGAGCAGCAGAGCTGCGTTCTTTCCGGCCAGCGCGGCCTCGGGCGCGGTCTCGACCGCCCAGGCGACCAAGCTCGGCTTGCCCTTGACGACGATGCCGCGGCCTTGACGCAGAAGATCGGCCGCGCGCGCGACGCGGTCGAGCGCGCAGACGGTCGATCTTCTTTTTGTGAGCTTGGGAGGCTTGCGCATGTCCTTCCCACATACACCCGCGCGAGGGTAGACTTACAGCCCTTCAAAGGACCCCCTCATGCCCACGCCCAAGCGCGTTCTCCTGGTCGACGACGACACGATGCTCCGCTCTTCGCTGGCCGAGCAGCTCGCCCAGGAAGATTCCTATACAGTGGTGGAAGCCGGCAGCGTCGAAGAAGGCCGCGCGCGCGCGCTCGACGGGCTTTACGAGTTCATGATCCTCGATATCGGCCTGCCCGACGGCGACGGCCGCAGGCTCTGCCGCGATCTGCGCGATGCCGGCATCAGCTGTCCGATCGTCATGCTCACCGCCGCCGACACCGATGCCGACACGATCGAGGGCCTGGAGTCCGGCGCCAACGATTACGTCACCAAGCCGTTCCGGTTCGCGGTGCTGATGGCGCGCGTGCATGCGCATCTGCGCAGCCACGGCCATAGCGAGGATGCGCAATACCGCATCGGGCCCTACACCTTCCGTCCCAGCGCCAAGCTCCTGATCGACGACGCGTCCAAGAAGATCCGGCTGACCGAGAAGGAAACCAATATCCTGAAATTCCTGCACCGCTCGGGCGAGACCGTGCCGCGCGAGACGCTGCTGCACGAGGTCTGGGGCTACAATCCGGCCGTCACCACCCACACGCTGGAGACCCATATCTACCGCCTGCGCCAGAAGATCGAGATCGACCCCAGCCGGGCGCGGCTCCTGGTGACCGAGAGCGGCGGCTACCGGCTCATGCCCTGACGGACCGGCCCCAATGCGGTAAGCAGGGCCTTGAGCACGCCTTGGCGGGCCTGCTATGCATTGTATGCATGGCAGGCATGCGATTCTACTAGTCTGTACAGCACTAGTGTGAACATCATATCTGCTCCTGGAACGCAGAACACATGCCCCAAGGAGGGCCTCGAACATGGCCAGTCAATTGAAATCCATCCTGTGCGGAGCGGCGGTGGCCGCTTTGCTGGTCCTGCCCGCGGCGGCAGGCAATGGCGACTGGACCGTCGGCTCGTGGCAGGGCTACCAGGCGAGCGCGCTCAAGGTCGACAGCCTCGTCGGCAAGCTGCGCATCGACGTCAAGCCGCAGGACAAGATCAGCGTCCAGGTCAACGGCAACAAGGAGCGCGTCCAGCACGTCAAGGTCATGACCAAGGGCGGCACCCTCGTCATCCAGGGCGAGAACGAGGAAGGGGTATGGGACTGGAAGAACTGGTTCAACTTCTCTGAGCACGACATCGACAGCAAAGGCCTCGACATCCGCGTCGTGGTTCCCAAGGGCACGAACGTCAAGGTCGAGGACATCGTCGGCGACGCCACCATCGGCGACACCGAGGGCGACATCGGCTTCGAAGCGGTCTCGTCGGTCTCCACCATCGGCCGGGTGAAGAACGCGAAGATCTCGATGGCCGGCTCCGGCAAGATCCAGATGTCCGACGTGATGGGCGACCTGCATCTCGAGATCGCCGGCTCGGGCAATATCAAGGCAAGCTCGGCCAGAAGCGTGAACGCCGATATCGCGGGCTCGGGCTCGGCGAGCCTGGGCGCGATCAACGGCGGCTTGAGGCTCGACATCGCGGGCTCGGGCGATTTCACCGCGTCCAAGGTCAACGGCCCGGTCGATGTCGACATCGTCGGCGCCGGCTCGGTCAACATCCCGCAAGGCATCGCCAATCCGCTGCATGTCGACATCATGGGCGCGGGCAACTTCGTCTTCGGCGGCGAAGCGGTCGATCCGCATATCAGCGCGATGGGCTCGGGCCGCGTGAAGCTGCGCGCCTACAAGGGCCGCATGGACAGCGACGGCATGGTCGACGTGCAGATCGGGCCGGAAGGCTTCCCGGCGATGCCGCCGGCTCCGCCCGCCCCGCCTGCTCCGCCGGCGCCCCCCGCGCCCCCGCCGAAGCACTGAAACGACGAAGGGCATACCCAAGACCCCCGTGCTCGATGAGCGCGGGGGTTTTGCTTTGTGCGTGTCATTCCCGGCGAGCAACCGTCTATTCGTGCCGCAGCGCCTCGATCGGATCGAGTCTCGCCGCGCGCCGCGCGGGGAAATAGCCGAAGCCCACGCCGACCAGCGCCGCGAAGCCCACCGCCACGACCACCACGCCCGGCTGGAAGACGAAGGGGATCTTGAGCGCGCCCGCGATCACGGCCGATCCGCCCAGGCCGATCAGCACGCCGAGCACCCCGCCCAGCGCGCTCATCACGATGGCTTCGATCAGGAACTGCAGCAGCACGTCGCGCTCGCGCGCGCCGATGGCGAGACGGATGCCGATCTCGCGCGTGCGCTCGGTCACCGACACCAGCATGATGTTCATGATGCCGATGCCGCCGACCAGAAGGCTCACCGCCGCCACCGCCGACAGGAACGCGGTCAGGATCGTCGTCACGCTGGTGAGCAGCTGGGTGATCTCCTTCAGGTCCTGGACGTCGAAATCGTCGACCTGGCCCGGAATGATGTGGCGGCGCTCGCGCATCAGCCGCTGGATGCGGTCCTTGGCGCTCGGGATGTCCGCCTCCTTGGCGACCGAGACGCGGATGACGTTGACCTCGGTGTTGCCGGCGAGCCTGCGCTGCACGGCTTTCAGCGGCATCAGGATGATGTCGTCCATGTCCTGGCCGAAGATCGCCGTGCCTTTGGACGACATGAAGCCGATGATCTCGCAGGTCGCCTTGTTGATGCGCATCCGCGCCCCCACCGGCACCTGATCGCCATACAGCTCCTTGCGCACGGTCTGTCCGACCAGGCACACCGACTTGCCGCCCAGGATCTCCGCGGCCGAGAACTCGCGGCCCTCTTCGATGTCCCATTTGCGGCTGCGCAGATAGGCATTGGTCGTGCCGTTGATCTGGGTCGCGTGGTTGCGGTTGCCGTTCACCGCCACGCCCTGCACGGCAAGCTCGGGCACGACTTCCGCCAGGCCCGGCACCTCGCGCTGGATCGCATCCACCATCGACATGTCGAAGGGCACGACCGCGGTCGGCGGGCCGCGCTGCTGGCCCGGAATGATGAGCAGCATGTTGTCGCCCAGCGAGCCGATATCGGCGGTGACGCGCTTGGTCGCGCCCGCGCCGAGGGTCACCATCAGGATCACCGCCGAGACGCCGATGACGATGCCCAGCGTGGTCAAGCCTGCGCGCAGCAGGTTGTTGCGGATCTCGCGCAGCGCCAGCAGGAGGGCGTTCAGGATCATCGCCGCGTGTCCGATTCGATGAGGCCGTCGCGGAAGCGCACCTGGCGGCCCGCATAGGCCGCGACGTCCTCTTCATGGGTGACGAGCACGATGGTCAGCCCGCGCTCCTGGTTGAGCGAGCGCAAGAGCTGCATGATCTCGTGGCTCTTGGCGGTGTCGAGATTGCCGGTCGGCTCGTCGGCGAAGACGACGGAGGGATCGCTGACCAGCGCGCGCGCGATGGCGACGCGCTGCTGCTGGCCGCCGGAGAGCTCGGCCGCGGTGTGATCGAAGCGGTCGGCCAGCCCCACCTGCGCCAAGGTCTCCATGCCCAGCCGCTTGCGCTCGCTGCTCTTGATGCCGCGATAGATCAGCGGCAGCTCGAGGTTCTCGAGCGCGGTGGTGCGCTTCAAGAGATTGAAGCCCTGGAAGACGAAGCCCAGATAGTGGCGGCGCAGCAGCGCGCGCTGCTCGCGCGACATCGCGCCGACGTCGGCGCCGCGGAAGTAATAGTTGCCGGCGGTCGGCGTATCCAGGCAGCCCAGGATGTTCATGCAGGTCGACTTGCCCGAGCCCGACGGGCCCATCACCGCGACGAACTCGCCGTCATGGACGGCAAGGTCGATGCCGGCCAGCGCCGCGACCTCGGCCTCGCCCGAGCCGTAGATCTTGGTGACACGGCGAAGCTCGATCAGAGGCTGCGGCATGGCCTCAGCTGCCCTGCTTCTGCGGTTTGTCGAGCTGGTCGATGACGACCGTGTCGCCGGGCTTGAGGTCGCCGGACAGGACCTGCGTCAGTCGTCCGTCGGTCGCGCCCAGGCGGATGTCCTTTGCGGTCAGCTTGTCGCCCGTCTTCACCCAGACGCGTCCCGCATTGACGCCGTTCAGCTCCGGCGGCGGATCGGGCGTGCCTTTCTTGATGTCGTCGGTGGGCACGAAACGCAGCGCCATGCCGGGCACGAGCAGCGCGTCCCTGATATTGGCGGCCTCGATCTCGGCGGTGGCGGTCATGCCGGGCTTCAACAGTCCGCCCTCGTTCTGCACCAGGAGCACGCCTTGATAGGTCACCACGCCCTGCACCGTCTTGGGCGCGTTGTGGATCGAGATCAGCTCGGCCTTGAACTTGCGCGTGGGATAGGCGTCGACGTTGAAGGTCGCGTGGCTGCCGGCATGGATCAGCCCGACATCGGCCTCGTCGATGTCGACGTCCAGCTCCATCCGGTTCAGGTCGCTCGCCAGGGTGTAGAGCACCGGCGTCGTCATCGCGGCGACCACGGTCTGGCCGACCTCGACCTTGCGGTCCAGCACCACGCCGTCGATCGGCGAATAGATCGTCGCCTTCGACAGCATGGTCGTGTCCTGGTCGACCTGCGCGCGGGCGAGGCCCACGCCCGCCTTGGCGCGGGCAAGGTCGCCGGAGGAGACGTTGAGCTGCTCCTTCGACAGCGCGTTGCCCTTTTCCAGCGCCACATAACGGTCGTGGGTCTGGCTCATCTGCGTCAAGGTCGCTTCAGCTTGGGCGAGGGTCGCGTGCGCCTGCTGCAGCTGGGCCTTCAGCTGGTCGGTGTTGATGCGGGCAAGCTCCTGGCCCTTCTTCACATGGTCGTTGAAGTCGACGTCCAGCACGTCGATGCGTCCCGAAACCTCGGCGCCGACATCGACCTGGTTGCGCGGGGCCAGCGTGCCCGTCGCGCTGACGCTCACTGCCAGCGTGGCCCGCTTGACCTTTTCGGTCGTGAAGGAATGGGGCGCCGCCGGGCGGAGCACCAGGTATCCCACGCCCAGGACGACGATGCCGATGCCGCCGATCCACCACATGCGGCGGCGCCAGCGCCGGCCCTTGCGGCCGATGCCCAGCCGCTGCGCCATATCTTGATCGGGTACAGGTGCGTTCACGTCTAAGCTCCCCAGCCAGCGGACAGGATGTTGGGTGGACCGGGCCACGCGTCAAGGTTCTTCAAGCCTGTTCAATCTTGTTTAATGGGCGTTAACCCTTCGCGCCTAGAACGGCGCTATGGCACAGGACCGCACGCGCGCCAGGACGAAGCGGACCGCCGACGGCGGTCATGCCGCCCCGCCGCCCGCCGCGCCGCCGCCGCCGCCCAAGCCCAAACGCACCCGCGCATGGCCTTATGCGCTCGCGATCCTGCTGGCCTGGGGGATCATCTTCGGCGCGGTATTCTTCTCGCGGTTCCTGTCGAACCTGCCCGACGTCAACACCCTGCTCGCCCAGGGCCCGTCGCAGGACATCACCCTGCTCGACGACCAGGGCCGGCTGATCGCGCGGCGCGGGCTGACGCAAGGAACCCTGGTCGACGTCAGCTCTCTGCCCAAGCACGTGCCGGACGCCTTCATCGCCATCGAGGACCGCCGATTCCGCGAGCATATCGGGCTCGATCCCGTGGGCCTGGTGCGCGCGCTGTTCCAGAACATGTCGGCCGGCCATGTCGTGCAGGGCGGCTCGACCTTGACCCAGCAGCTCGCCAAGAACCTGTTCCTGGATCCCGGGCGCAATCTCGAGCGCAAGACGCAGGAGGCGATGCTCGCGCTCTATCTGGAGAGCCGCTATTCCAAGGACCAGATCCTCACGCTCTATCTGAACCGCGTCTATTTCGGCGCCGGCGCCTACGGCATCGAGGCGGCGGCCGAGCGCTTCTTCGGCAAGCATGCGAGCGAGCTGACCCTGCCCGAGGCCGCGATGCTGGCGGGCAGCGTCAAGGCGCCGGCCAAGTACAATCCGCTGAACGATCCCGACGCCTCGATGGAGCGCGCGCAAGTCGTGCTCAAGGCGATGCAGGACGCGAGCTTCATCGACGAGCGCACGCGCCTTGCCGCGGCCGCAACCCGGCCGCATGTCGTGCGCGGCAGCGGCCATGCCGGCGGCGGCTATTTCACCGATTGGATCGTGTCGCAGATTCCCGGCTACATCGGCGAGAACAACGAGCCCATCGTGGTCGAGACGAGCTTCGATCTCGATGCCCAGGCGCAAGCCGAGCGCGCGGTGGCGCAGGGCCTGGCCGAGCAGAGCGAGAAGCTCAACGCGGGCCAGGCAGTGCTCATCGCCATGACGCCCGACGGCGCGGTGCGCGCGATGGTAGGCGGGCGCTCCTATGCGCAGAGCCCCTATAATCGCGCGACCGAAGCGGTTCGCCAGCCGGGCTCGGCCTTCAAGCCCTTCGTCTATCTCACCGCCTTCGAGCACGGCCACACGCCGTCCGACGTGATGAACGACGTGCCGGTCAACATCCATGGCTGGAAGCCCGACGACTACGAGGGCAAGTACGAAGGCGAGATCTCGCTGACGCGCGCCTTCGCGAAATCGTCGAACTCCATCGCGGCGCAGCTGACCGCGCAGCTCGGGCCCAAGACGGTCGCGCGCACCGCGCACCGGCTGGGCATCGCATCGAACCTCGACATCAACGCGTCGCTGGCGCTGGGCACGTCGGGCGTGACGCCGCTCGAGCTGGTCACGGCCTATGTGCCTTTCGCGAACGGCGGACAGGGTGTGATCGCCTTCGGCATCCAGCGCATCAGGACCGCGTCGGGCAAGGTCTTGTGGGAGCGCAAGAGCTCCGGGCCCATCGCCGTCATCGCGCCCGCCAATGCGGCGGCTATGACCTCGCTGATGGTGGCGACCGTCGAGACCGGCACCGGCAAGGCCGCGCGCCTCGCCGACCGGCCGAGCGCGGGCAAGACCGGCACGACGCAGGATTTCCACGACGCGTGGTTCGTCGGCTACAGCGCCGACCTCGTCTGCGGCGTGTGGATCGGCAACGACGACAACACGCCGATGAAGCACGCGACCGGCGGCGGTCTGCCGGCGCATATCTTCAAGGCCTTCATGGAGAGCGCGGAAGCGGGCCTGCCGTCCAAGCCGCTCGTCGGCACCGAGACCCCCATCGCGAGCCTTCCTGCCGCGGACGCCGCCGCCGCGCCGCCCGAGCAGTCGTCCGGCGACGACATCTCGAAATTCTTGGACAGCCTGTTCGGCAAAGGCGACGAACATTGACGCGCGCGAGCCGCCAAATGATTGGCCAGTGCGCCTGCGGCAAGGTCAAGCTCGAGGTCGACGTGCCGGTGTTCTGGGCGTGGCACGATCATTCCGAGGCGACTCGCCGGGCGCAGGGCTGCGCCTATGCGACCTATGTCGGCGTGTGGAAGAGCAAGCTGCGCGTGGTGAAGGGCGCTACGCGCATCGCGGCTTACGAAGACAAGACGCGCAAGACCGTGCGCAGCTTCTGCTCGGTCTGCGGGACGCCGCTGATGTTCGAGCGCGGCCATTCGCCCAAGATGATAAACCTTCCGCGCGCGCTGTTCTCGGGACGCGTCGGCCGCGAGCCGCGCTATCACATCGCCGTCGAGGCCTCGCCCGAATGGGCCTATGCCCAGGAACCGCTGGTGCCGCTCAAAGGCTATCCGGGCGTGATGTGGGACCGGCGCAAGAAGAAGCCGCGCCGCAGCGCCGCAGACATGGAGGATTTCGTCACCGGCCTCTTTGGCAAGGACCGGCCGTAGGGTTCATCCCGGCACCAGGTCGCGTGCGATCGAGCAAGCCTGGGAAAAGCTCGCCGCCATGGGCACCACGATGTCCAGCGCCCTCAAGACCGGCACCGCCCGCTCGTCCACCTCGCACAGCACCGTCGTCGTCGAGTGCGCGGCGGCGCGCGCGATCAGGCGCTTGAGCGCGGCGGCGCCGGAGCTGTCGATGATCGGCACGCCGGCCAGGCGAAGGATCACGGCCTTGGGCGATCCGCCGCTGCGCGAAAGCACTTCTTCGAACTCGGCCGCGACTCCGAAAAAGAACGGACCGCTGAGCTCGAAGACCTCCACGCCGCGCGGCAGCACCGCGCGCATGTCGGCCTTGCCGTCGGCTTCGGCATGCTTCGCAGCCGCGGTCTCCGCCATGGTGGCGCTGAAGACCAGACCGGAAAGCATCACGCCCACGGCGATGGCGAAGGCCAGGTCGACGAAAATCGTCAGCAGAAAAGTCGCAATCAGCACCATGCGCTCGCCCGGCGCGCCGCGCAGGATCATCGCGAAAACATGCACCTCCGCCATGTTCCAGCACACGATCGCCAGCAGCGCCGACAGCCCCGCCAGCGGGATATAGCCGGCGAGCGGCGCGCATAGGATCATCGTCAAAAGGATCGCGAGAGAGTGGACGATGCCCGCCAAAGGCGTGCGCGCGCCGGCGCGGATGCTGGTGGCCGTGCGGGCAATCGCTCCCGTCGCGGGCATGCCGCCCATGACGGCAGAGGCGATGTTGGCGAGGCCTTGCGCGACGAGCTCGTTGTTCGAGCGGTGTCTGCGGCCGGTCATGCCGTCGGCGACGACCGCGGACAGCAGGGATTCGATTCCGCCCAGCATGAAGATCGTGAAGGCGCTCGGCAGCAGCGCGCGGGCCGTTTCCCAATTCAGCGCCGGCAGGTGTGCGGCGGGAAGCGCGGACGGGATGCCGCCGAACCGGCTGGCGATGGTCGTCACGGGCAGCGCGCACGACCATGCGACGAAGCTCGCCAATGCGATAGCGATCAGGAATGCCGGAAGGCGCGGCGCGTGCCTTCCCACGGTCAATGCCGTTGCTATCGTCGCGGCTGCGACGAAAAGCGCCGACGGGTTGAATGTCGCCCAGGCCGCGGCATCGGCGGCCAGCCTCCCCATGGCATTCGACGGCGCATGTGCGACGGCGAGGCCGAGCATATCGCCGATCTGGCTCGCGAAGATGACGACCGCTATGGCCGATGTGAATCCCGTCACGACCGGATAGGGGATGTAGCGGATGTAGCGGCCCAGCCGCAGCGCCGCCGCGGCTATCAGCATCGCGCCCGCCATCAGCGTGGCGGCCGCGAGCCCGGCATAGCCGAAACGCTGCACCACGCCGGCCACCACCACGACGAATGCACCCGTCGGGCCGGCGATCTGGTAGCGGCTTCCGCCGAGCGCCGAAACCACCGCGCCCGCGACGACCGCCGTGAACAGCCCGCGTTCCGGCGCCACGCCGCTCGCGATCGCCAGCGCCAGCGACAGCGGCAGGGCCACCACCCCGACCGTGAGGCCCGCGAACAGATCGGCGCGAGCCTCGCTCCGGCCATAGCCTTCGCGGAGCGCAACGGCCAATTCGGGGGCGGCCCCTTTGATGCTTTTCATATGATTAATCTTGGCCTCAGCCAGCAATTGATGGTATCTGATATTGATATAGATATTATTTATATGTATAAAGATGTATAACACATCATATTGAATGGCTGACGCAACGCTGGAGGGAAAATGGATTTGCCGATGATTCCGATCATCGCGTTTGCCGTGAGCGCCATGGTTCTGCTGGGCGCGGGCGGCATGATGGCTCGGCGTCGGCCCTCCGCACCGGCCGTCATTCCTGCGGAAGGACACGCGAAGATGCTGCCCCTGATGGACGCTGCGACCATGATGCAAAGCGCCGCGCAGCGCGAGCGCATGGTGATCGCCACCGTCGCCGAAAAGGATGCCGCCGGTGCGGCGCAATGGTTTGCCGGCAGCATCGCGAGCGTCGTGCCCGTCTATCGTCGCGACGGCGCCGGCGCCTACCGGAAGCTCGAAGCGGGCCAGGAGATTGGCAGCGGCACGGCGGACCTATACATACGCAAGCGCGACTACCCGGCGTATCTGCGCTGGGCGCGGTCGGTGCAGTAGGTTCGCTGCCATAGGGATGGTTTGATGATCACGGCGGCCCAATTGCGCGCAGCCCGGGCGCTTGCCGGTATAGATCAGCGCGAGCTCGCCGAGCGCTCGGATCTTTCGGTCCCCACCATCCAGCGCATGGAAGCCAGCGACGGCGTCATCCGCGGCAATGTCGATTCGCTGATGAAGCTCATCGGCGCGCTCGACGCGCTCGGCATCGTGCTGATCGGCGACGACTCCACCAGCGTCGGCGGCGGACGCGGCGTCCGGCTCAAGAACGTCACTCGCTTTCCTTGAGCAGCGCTTCCAGGCGGTGCTTCCACACCGCGGCCCAGGTGTGCGTGCCGTGGCCGTGCGTCGCCTCGCTGATGGGGATCAGCACGAAGGTGCCGCGCTTGATCTCGGGCGCGAGCTTCTCGGCAATGCCGAGCTCGGGCGGGTTGATGAAATCGTCGGCCGAGTTGATCCACATCACCGGCGCGGTGATGAGCCCGAGCTTCGTCGACGGGTCGTAGTTGCGCGAGGCGTCGACCTGGTAGAGGAAATCGTTGGCGTCGAGCGATTTCAGATAGCCGTCCACGGTCTTCTCGACATAGGCGTCGACGCCGTCGCGGGTGGCATAGGTCTTCTGCATCACCAGCGGCGCGGCGCCCGCGATCATCAGGAGGTCGGCCGCAGTGCGAAGGCCTTCGCGCGGCGGCGTCTTGTATTCACCGCCTTGCCACGCCGGATCGTTCTTGATCGCGTCCGTCGTCATCTTGCGCCACATGCGGTTGCGGCCAGCGATCTGCACCGGCAGGCAGGCGAGCGGCATCAGGGCGCTGGCGAAATCGGGATAGGTCTCGCCCCAGACGAAGGAGTGCATGCAACCCATCGACGTGCCCATGATCAGGCGCAGGTGGTTCACCTTCAGGCCTTTGACCAGCATCTCGTGCTGAGCCGAAACCATGTCGTCATAGTCGTAATGCGGAAATTTCGCGTGCAGCCCATCGCTCGGCTTCGACGACTTGCCGTGGCCGATGCCGTCGGGAAGGACGATGTAGTACTTCGCCGGATCGAGCAGTCCGCCGGGCACGAACAGCACGTCCGCGAATTGCGGGCGCAGGAACTGATGCCCGTCGCCGCCGGTGCCGTGCAGGATCATCACCGCATTGTCGACACGGCCTTTTCGGTCGCGATGCGGTGTCCCCAAGGCCGTGTAATGCAGGCGCAGCTCGCCCATGCTCTCGCCGGAGCGGAACTTGAAATCATGCGCGACGTAATCGCCTTCGGTGATTGCCGGAGCGGCAGCGGCCGCGGTCACGAAAAGCGACAGCGCGAGGACGGTGCGGAACATGAACTCTCCCTTTAACCGAAGGTGAAAGAATAGGCCTGCACGCCGCCGTCCAGGAACTCGATCTCGAAGGTGCGGTCGGCGACCGGTCCCGTCTGGCGAACGAGCTGGTAGAGGCGTTGCGTCGTGACGGTTCCGTTGCCGTCCGCGTCGGTATCCATGCCGTGCGCATCGCCGGGCGGCTTGCCGTCCAGCGTGACCTTGAAGCGCACCGGCGTCTTGCCGTTGGTGGGGCCGAGCACGAAATGCAGGTCGCGCGCGTGGAAGCGGAACGCGACCTTGCCGCCGGGCTTGTTCAGCACCGTCATCTGCGCGCCGATGGTCCAATTGCCGCCGAGCGCCCATTGGTTGAGGCTCAGGCTCGGCGGGACGGCATAGTCCGACGGCTTGTCGGTCGCGACGTGGTCGCTGGCGAAGCTCTGGCCGCGGTCGTAGCCGACATAGGTCTCCGGCGAGCGGATGTCGTCGATATCGGCCGAAGCTTCGGCGCCCTTCGCATTGGGATCGACGATGCCGCTGGGCACGCCGGCATAGCCCGCCTCTTTGAGAAGCTGCTGGATGGTCGCTTCCGACTTGTCGTAGTCGCCCTCGCCGAAATGATGCGCGCGGACGCGGCCTTGCGCATCGATGAAATAATGCGCCGGCCAATACTGGTTGTTGAACGCCTGCCAGATCTTCAGGTCGGCATCGAGCGCCACGGGGTAGTGGATGTTCAAGTCCTTCACCGCGCGCTCGACATTGCCCAGGTCTTTCTCGAAGGCGAATTCGGGCGCGTGCACGCCGATCACGACGAGGCCGTGGTCTTTGTACTTCTCCGCCCAGGCGCGCACGTAAGGGATCGAGCGCAGGCAGTTGATGCAGGAATAGGTCCAGAAATCGACCACCACGACCTTGCCCTTGAGCTCGGCGCGCGTCAGCGGCTTGGAATTGATCCAGGCGGTGGCGCCGGAGAGTTCGGGCATCGTGCCTTCGACGGGAAGATCGCTGCCGGCGATCTTCGTCGCCTGCACGTGCGCCGACCGATTGACCTTCTCGATCAGGCCTTGCTCCAGGCTCGCAGTGTTGGCGAGCGAAAGCCGCGTGAGGATTCCGGTGTCCCAGCCGAGCGCGATGGCGACGACGCCCAAGAGCACCAGGGTGCCCAGCGCGCGCCGGATCCATTCGCCGGCGCCGAGCGAGCGTTTCATCGCGGCGAAGACCCTTCCGCCGATGAGCAGCGCCCCCGCCAGCGACGTCGCCGCGCCCGCGGCATAAGCGAGCAGCAGAAGGGTGGTGCTCGCGCTCGCGCCCTGGATCGCGGCGCCCGTCAGCACCAATCCCAAGATCGGCCCGGCGCACGGCGCCCAGAGCAAACCGGTTGCGACGCCGAGCAGCAGCGACGATCCGATGCCGGCGCCTTGGCCTTGCGAGAGGCGATTGCCCAGCGCCACCAGCGGCTGCGTCATGCGGTCCGCCAGCGACGGCAGCAGCAGGGTGAGGCCGAAAAAGCTCAGCAATATCAGCGCCAGGATGCGGCCCCACTGATTGGCATGCACCGCCCATCCGCCGCCGACCGCGGCCAGGGTCGCAACGGCTGCGAAGGTCAGCGCCATGCCGGCGAGCAGCGGCAAGCCGCTCTTCAGGAACGGCTGGTCGGCGCGCGCGAAGACGAAGGGCAGAACGGGCAGGATGCAGGGGCTGAGGATCGTCAGCACGCCGCCGAGATAGGACAGGATCAAGAGGGTCATGGCCGAGATACGGTCGTCAGGGCGAAGAAGTTGCAGAAGCGACGATCGATTCCGCCTTGGCGAACAGTGCCGGATCGATGGTCAGCCCCGAGGCGCCCGTATTGTCGTCGACCTGCTCGGGCTTGCTCGCGCCGATGATGGCGGAGGCGACGTTCGGCTCGCGCAGCACCCAGGCGAGCGCGAACTGCGCCATGGAGCAGCCGGCCTCGGCCGCAAGGGGCTTGAGCTTCTGCACCGCTTCCAGCACGGGGCGCTCGGTCAGGCGGCTGATGAAGCCGCTCATCTTGTCGCTCGAGGCGCGCGAGTCCTTCGGCGGCGGCGAGTCGGGCGAATATTTTCCGGTCAGCACGCCCTGGCCCAGAGGCGACCAGACGATCTGCGAGATGCCGTTGGCGGCGCAGATCGGGATCACCTTCTTCTCGGGCAGCCGCCACAGCAGCGAATATTGCGGCTGGCTGGAGACGAAATGCTCCACGCCCGCCATCGCGATCGCGTCCTCGATCTGCCTGGGCGACCACTCCGAGAAGCCGATCCAGCGCACCTTGCCGCTCTCTTTGGCGCGCGTCAGCGCCTCCATCGTCTCGTTGAGCGGCGTGTTCGGGTCGTAGCGGTGGCACTGATAGAGGTCGACGTAATCGGTGCGCAGGCGTTTGAGCGAATCGTCGAGCTGCTTCTCGATCTGCGCGCGCGACAGGCCCTGGTTGCCGCCGCCCATGTCGCCGAAGACCTTGGTGGCGAGGACGTAAGAGTCGCGCTTTCGCTTGGCCAGCGCCTCGCCCAGGAAGCTTTCGGCCGCGCCGCGACCATAGACGTTGGCGGTGTCGATGAAGTTGATGCCCAGCGCGAAGGCGCGGTCGACGCAGGCAAGCGCCCGGTCGCGCTCCACGCCCACGCCGAAGGTGAGCCAAGACCCCAGCGAGATTTCCGAGACGGAAAGGTCGCTCGCGCCGAGCTTGCGGTATTTCATGGGGACCTCGCAGGATTGCCTGCGCGGACCCTATCCCTTCGGCGCGTAGCGGTGAAGCATGTGGCCGTGGTCGCGCAACCATTTCTGCGGCCGGCGCGCGTCGCCGATCAAATCCTGCACGATGCGCCAGAACCCGGCTCCATGGTTCATCTCGCGCATATGGGCGACCTCGTGCGCGACGACATAGTCGAGGACGAAGCCGGGCGCCAGGATCAGCCGCCAGGAGAACGACAGCGACCGCCCGGCCGAGCACGAGCCCCAGCGGCTGGCGGTGTCGCGCACGGCGATGCGCTTGTGCTTCAGCCCGATGCGGGCGGCGTGGAAAAGCGTGCGCGCCTCCAGCTCCTTGCGAGCCTCGCGCTTGAGGAAGTCCTGGATGCGGCGGCCGTGATGCTCCCGGCGGCCGGCGACGCGGATCGTCCCGTCCTCGAGCCACACCGCGCCCCGGCCGCTCTCGCCTTCGCGCACGACGTGCTCGATGCCGCGCAAGGGCAGGCGCGCGCCCACGGCCAGCGGCACGGGCGACGGCACGCGGGAGAGCTGCCGCGCGATCCAGTCCTCCTGGCCGCGGGCGAAATCCAGCGCCCGGTCCAGCGCGCGCTGGGACGGCGCCACCACGCTCACCTCGCCCGTGGTCGGATGAACCTTGACGATCAGCCGCCGGGCCCTGGGATTGAGCCGGACGTTGACCTCGACGTCGCGTCCCTCGATCGCCAGAAGCTCGCGCCGCGCCACTTTGCGGGTTGCCTTCACCTTACGCATGGGCTTCCCTTCACACACCGATCCTTGGGAAACGCCGATGACATCGCGCCCGCGCTTCCATCTCGCCTTTCCGGTGAACGATCTCGCCGAAGCGCGCGCGTTCTATTCCGGCATGCTCGGCTGTCCCGAAGGACGCGCGAGCGACGACTGGGTCGATTTCGATTTCTTCGGTCACCAGATCGTGGCCCATTTAAGCCATGACGAGGCCGGACACAAAGCACATAATCTTGTTGACGGCGAGCAAGTTCCGGTCCGTCACTTCGGCGCGATTCTCACGATGAGCGAATGGCGCGCGCTCGCCGACCGTCTTAAACAAAAGCAAGCGCGATTCATCATCGAGCCCGACATCCGCTTCGAAGGCGAGCCCGGCGAGCAGGCGACGTTCTTCGTGCTCGACCCAAGCGGCAACGCGCTTGAGTTCAAGGCCTTCGACGACGACAGCAGGATTTTCGCGAAATGATTTCCAAATCCATCGCTCTTGACATCGGCGGCGTGGCGCTCGCGCTCGTTCTGGGCGCGCTCGGCTTCCAATACTTCGCGCATTTCCCGCCGTGCGAGATGTGCCACTGGCAACGCTGGCCGCTGATCGCCGCCGCAATCGTCGGCATCGGCGGAAGCCTGGCGATGAAAGGCGATCCGAGATGGCTGGCCTGGCTCACCATCCTCCTCGTCGCGACCTCGGGCGCGATCGGCGCCTATCAGGCCGGCGTCGAATGGCATTGGTGGCAGGGGCCGTCGGCCTGCACCGGCGCGCGCGTGATCTTCAACGGGCTGGGCAATCTGAACGAGCCGGGCGCGGTGCGCTGCGACGTCGCTGCGTGGCGGCTCTTCGGCATCTCGCTCGCGGGCTACAACGCGTTGATATCGACCGGCTCCGCGGTCATCGGCGCCGTCATGCTGCTGCGCCGGCGAAAATGAACCGGATGAGCCGCAAAGCCCGTCCCGCCGTGCCCGGCGTGCACACCTCCGACGAGGTCGCGGCCATGATCCGCGTCGACCATGCCGGCGAATACGGCGCGGTGCGCATCTATGAAGGCCAGCTCGCGGTTCTGAAGAGCGGACCCGCCGCCGAGAAGATCCGCCACATGGCGGCCGAGGAGCAGCGCCATCTTCAGACCTTCGACAAGTTGATCGTCGAGCGCCGCGTGCGGCCGACGGCGCTGGAGCCGGTGTGGCGCGTCGCGGGCTATGCGCTCGGCGCGGCCACGGCTTTGATGGGCGAGAAGGCGGCTTTTGCCTGCACCGCCGCGGTCGAAGAGGTCATCGACGAGCACTATGCCGGCCAGCTCGAGCGCCTCGGCGACCACGACACGGAGCTGACCAGGACCGTTGCCGATTTCCGCGCCGACGAGATCGCCCATCGCGACGAGGCGCTGGCCAGCGGCGCGGAGGAAGCGCCGGGCTATCGCGTGCTGAGCGAGGCGATCAAGGCCGGCTGCCGCATCGCCATCGCGCTTTCGACGCGGATATGAACCCATCGGATATGACTGGCGATCGTCATTTGCTGCTGGCGGGTGCCCAGAACCCGCGCCGCGCCAACGACACCGATGCGCTTTCTCTTGCGCGTCTGCTCTCGGCCGCGTTCCTGGCTGATCCGGTGTTCGACTGGATCGCGCGGCCGGGCCGGCGGCGCGCCGAGGTGATGGAAGAGTTCTTCTTCTGGCTGCTCAAGACGCGCGCGATTCCGTTCGGCGAAGTCTGGGCCAGCGAGGGCGTGGTCGCGGTCTGGATTCCGCCCGATGCGCCGGCGAGCCCGGGCGGCGTCCTCGAGCAGCTGCGCCTGCTGCCGTTGTTCCTGCGTCTCTGCGGCTTGCCGCGGTTCCTGCGCGGCTCGGCGATGGGCGAGGCGATGGAGAAGAACCACCCCAAGGACGAGCATTTCTACCTGGGCTTCATCGCGGTCGCGCCGCGGCTTCAGGGCATGGGCCTGGGAGCGGCGATGCTGGAGGCGAACCTCAAGCGCATCGACGCGCGGGGCATTCCCGCCTATCTCGAGAACTCGAATCCGAAGAACACGCGGCTCTACGAGCGCTTGGGATTTGTCGCGCGCCGCAACATCGCCCCGCACGGCGCCCCGCCGATGATCGCGATGTGGCGCAACGCTCGCGTCTTATAGGCTCGAGGCGCCGAAGGTATCGCAGGCATCCATGTCGCCGTTGTCCAGCCCGCGCTTGAACCAGCGCATGCGCTGCGCCGAGGTGCCGTGCGTGAACGAGTCCGGCACGACCGTGCCCTGCTCGCTCTCCTGGATCGTATCGTCGCCGACCGCGGACGCCGCGCGCAAACCGCCCGCGGCGTCGCCTTCCTGCAGGATGTGGAACTGCTTGTTGGCGCGGTTTGCCCACACCCCGGCATAGCAATCGGCCTGCAGCTCCAGGCGCACCGAATTGCCTTCGGCGCCGCGCGTCTGGGCGTCGGCGCCGCGCATGCGGCCCATCAGGTCCTGGATGTGGTGGCCGTATTCGTGCGCGATGACATAGGCCTGCGCGAACTCGCCGGGCGCGCCGAAGCGGTCGGCAAGCTCGTTGAAGAAGCTCAGGTCCAGATAGACGTGGCTGTCTTCGGGGCAATAGAACGGCCCCGCCGCCGAGACGCCCGTGCCGCAGCTCGTCGGCGTCGCGGTGTCGTAGACGGTGAGCGTGGCGGGCGCGAAATCGACACCTTTCTCCTTCAGGATCGGCGTCCACACGTCCTCGGCCGAGCCCACGATGCGCCGCGCGAAGTCGTAAGCCTTGTCGTCGCTGCGCGGCGCGCCGGGGTTGGTCGCGACCGGCGCGCCGGTATTGATTCCATTCAAGATCTGGCTCGGATCGATGCCGAAAAAGTACGCGGCTGCCAGGGCGATCAACGCGACCACGATGCTGCCGCCGCCGAAGCCGAAACCGCCGCGGCGGTCCTCCACATTCTGCGTCGAGCGCAGATCGTCGATGCGCATGAATCGGTTCCCGCCAAATGGCCAGGGTTAACAACGCGCGAGCGCGTCATTTGTTACGCCTTGAGGAGCCCCAGCCGCACCAGGCTTTCGGCGGTCGCCACCAGCGATTCCTCGTTGGAGCGCGGCGTCCAGCCCAGCATGCGGCGCGCCTTCTCGTTGGTCGCGTTCCGGTTCTTGCCCAGCTCGGGCAGGATCAGCTTCACCGCCGGATCGCGCAGCGAGGCCAGCCGCACCAGCCAGTTCGGAAGCTCGCGCGTCGGCACGCGTCTGGCCGCCTCGCCCATGCGGGATTTGAGGATCTCCGCGATCCGCTTCATCGAGATGAAGTCCTCGGCCACAGCCAGGAAGCGTTCGCCTTTCGCCGCGGGATCGGTCATGGCGCGCAGATGCAGATCGGCTACGTCGCGCACGTCGACGCAGCCGAAATAGAGCTTGGGGCATCCCGGCAGCGCGCCGTCCATCAGCCGCTGCACCAGCAGGATCGAGGTCGAGGTGTCCGCGGCCAGCGCCGGTCCGAACACGCCGACCGGATTGACGACCGCGAGCTCGAGCTTGCCGTTCTGGCTGGCGATATAATCCCACGCCGCGCGCTCGGCGATGGTCTTGGATTTCACGTAGGCGGTGAGGCCCGGGCCTTTGAGATCGGTCCAGTCGGTCTCGTCGAAAGGCTTGGCCTGCGGCTTGTGGCCGTAGCCGATGGCCGCATAGGAGGACGTCATCACCACGCGCTTGACGCCGGCTTCCGTCGAGGCGCGCAGCACGCGCAACGCGCCTTCGCGCGCCGGCACGATCAGCTCGTCGTCGTTCTTCGGCACGCCGGCAGGGAAAGGCGAAGCGATGTGCAGGACATAGTCGCTGCCTTCGACGGCGCGCGCCCAGCCGGCGTCGCTTTCGAGATCTGCGGCATGGAAGGTGAGACGTTCGCCGGGCTCGGCACCGCCCTCGGCCAGCATCGCGCGCACCTCGCTCTCGCGCGCCAGGTTGCGCACGGTGGTGCGCACGGTGTGGCCCTGCGCCAGGAGCTGGAGGATCGTGTGGCTGCCGACGAAGCCGGAGCCGCCGGTGACGAGGACTGTGGACATTGCGCGCCCCCAAGAAGGCTCAAGCGACCAGCAGCTCTATATCAGGCTCGGGCGTCCCGTTCCATGTGAGGCGGAACACACGGCCTTGCACGACCGACTGCACGGCATGCGGCCACAGCGCCACGACGCAGACCCCGCCTTCGCGCCGCACCGACGGATACATGATGCCGTTCAACCCTTCGCCACGCACGCGCTCGGCAAGCGCGTTGCCGGCCGGATAGCCGCGCGCGGGCTCGGGATCGAGGCAAAGCTCGTGCTCGGCGCCGCGCAGGTCGAGGAACGCGCCCGCCAGGCTCGCGAACATCTGCGAGTATTCGACTTGCGCATGGAAGAGGCCGCTCAGGCTCAGGAACGCGCGCATGTGATAGGTCACTTCGGCGAGCGAGGTCTCGGTGTCGAGCGCCGCATACCATGCGCCGCGCGACGGTCCGTTGAAGCGGTTCAGCGCGCGCGGCTTGGCATAGGCGAAGCTCGCATTGATGAAGGCCGCGTGCGGCACGCCATAGATGAGCTCTCTTGCGCCGATGCCTTCGATGCCGCGGTTCTGCGCCACCAGCCGGTTGCTGGTCGCGCCTTCGATCTCGGCCAGCTCCTCGAGCTCCTTCGCGTCGTCGACGAGGAGCTTCAGCACCGACTCGCGCAGCCGTGCCGTGGTCACCAGCCGGACGGTCTTGGCGAAGGCTTCGGTGACGACCGGGATCCCCTCGATCTCGCGCTCAGAGTCCGCCACGGACGGCATCGACATAGCGGCGGACGTCCAGCATCAGCGGGATGCCGCCCTCGATCATCGCCGCGACCGGCGTCTTGTTCTCGAACAGCGGGCCCTTGTTGGCGAGGCGCGGCCAGCGGTCGGCGGCGTCGTCGGCGAAGAGAAGGTGCAGGGCTTTGTAGATGCCGACCAGCGCCGAGACGCGGGTGAGCTGGTCCTGGTTCAAGGCCTCATCGCGGCCGCCGCGCTTGATCCGGTCCCAGGTGCTGGGCGACACCGCCAGCAGCGACGCGCAATCGCCGTTCGACAGGTCCCATTCGTCGGCCAGTTTCTGGAAGGCCTTCACAGCCGTCTTGGTCAGCCGCGCGCGGTCTTCCGGGGCCGAGAAGGTCTGGATGTCGCCAGCCGCGGGCTGTGGCTGGCCCGGCTGTATTGGGACCATTTTTCGTCTCCTGATGTCATATAACGCACCATTTGACGAAAGTCAATGGCCGAGCGCGATCGCCACGGCCTGCTGCAGCACCGGGTCGGCCGCGGTCTGCACGACCGGGACCGGAATAGCGATATCGGGCACGACGCCTCGGGGTTTCGGATCGCCATTGGGCCGCACGATCAGGGCCTTGGGATAGCCGACCTGGATATGGGTCAGGGGCAGCGTGAATTTCTCCATCGCGCCGTGGGCCGTCGCCATGTCCGACGTCTCCTCGCCCAGCACGGTGCCGAACTTGTAGTCCTGCACCAGGGCCGCGACCGACACGGTGTTGGAATAGGACTGGCGGTCGACCAGCAGGAACACCTTGCCCGTGAAGCGCTCGCCGCCGCGCGGCTCTGCCGGCTGCATCTCGAAATCGACCAGGGCGCCGTTCTTCGCACCTGCATACATGCGCGCATATTGGCGCGAGACGGGGCCTGCGGCTTCGGCGTCGTTCGCGATCCTGTCGGCGTTGGCCGCGGTCGATTGCGGGCTGACGCGCACCTTGAACGCGGAGAAGAACTTGAAAGGCCGCGTCGCGAACCAGGCGATCATCACGTCGCTGAACAGATTGTCGCCGCCCGGATTTCCCCGCAGGTCGACGATCAGCCGGTCGCATTTCGCGGCCATAAACTTGGCGAAGGACTCGTCGATGAAGCTCTTGAAGCTAGCCACGTCCCATTCCTCCGCGCCGGTCTTGGCGTCGGCGTTGTAGAACGGGCCGGGACGCAAATAGGCGACGTTGCCGGCCAGGATCTTCGCTTCGCGCATCGGCGTGTCGAGATCGAGGGGCGCGGGTTGCGCGGCCGCGAAGGCCTTCATCTCGTCCGCGGTGCGGGCCGGCACGCGCAGCGAATAAGCGTCGCCGTTGGCGTGACGCAGCGAAAGATCGAAGCCGTCCGCCGCGCCAAGCTCGACCCAGACATAGATCGCGAAATCGTATTCCATCAGCGAATGCGCCATGTAGGGCGTCTCGGCGGAGACGTGGCGCTCGGCGCGCGCAAGCCAGTCCGCCATCGGCCGGCCGTTCATCGCCACGATCTCGTCGCCCGGCGCGATGGCAGCCTCGCCGCTCCGGTTCTCGGCGACGAAGCTGCGCCCGTTCACGACGCGGAGGAAAAGCGGGAAGGCCTTGCCGCCGCCTTTGCGGTAGTCGCGCCACACCGCATAGGGAAAATCGACGCGGGTGTGGCCCATATGGGCGAGGGCCGCGAATTCCTCGAAGCGCAGCTCTGCCTGGAACCTGGTCATCGGCTTGTCGAGCCCGGCCCGGAACTTGGCATAGGCGCGGTCGAGCTCCGTCTTCGGCGTGAAGGCGTAGAGATCGACATGCGCGGATTTGAGCCCGTCATACAGCGCCGCGAAATCGCCGCGCAGCTCCTTGGGCGTGAAGCGCCGCTCCTCTTCGGCGCGCGCGGCCGCAGCCATAAGCGCCAATGCAAGCCCTATCGTCAGCACGCGTCGCATCGTCAGCCCGCTCCCGTTCGCCGTCCGGGATGTAATTAGGCACCCATCGCCTATGTTAGAAGCACCGGAAAGCTCCTTTTTTCCTGACGGACCCAGTCGTGGCGACGAAAACCTTGAATTTGCAGGGGTGGCGCGCGGATCGCCGCAGCGGAAGGCTGGAGCGCGACGGCGAAAGCCGCAGCCTCGAGCCCAAGGTGATGGAGCTTCTGTTCCTGCTTGCCGGCGAGCCCGGCCGCGTCTTCAGCCGCGAGGAGATCGTGACGGCGGTCTGGGCGGGCGCGCATGTCAACGACGACGCGCTGGCGCGCTGCGTCTTCAAGCTGCGCCGCGCGCTCGACGACGACACCGCTGCGCCGCGCTTCATCGAGACCATCCCCAAGCGCGGCTATCGCCTGATCGCAAAGCGCGCGGACGAAGACGGCCTTCTGCGGCGTGCGGAGGAGTTCTATTTCCAGTTCACCCGCGCCGACAACGAAGCGGCGATCGTGCTCTATGAGCAGGCGCTGGCGCGCGATCCGGACGACGTCGCAGCGCTTTCCGGTCTCGCCAACGGCCTCGTGCAGCGCGCGGTGCGCTGGCTGGACGTCGCCGAGGGCGATGCGCCGCGAAGCACGCTCGGCCAGGCGCTCCATTCGGGCGTGCTCGCGACACCGAAGGCGCTGGCGCTGCTTGCCGAGGCGCAGCGCCATGGCGAGCGCGCCGTTTCGCAAGCGCCAGACGATCCGGCGGCGCTCAAGGCGCTCGGCCTGGTGATGGCGGCGATGCGCCGTTTCGACGACGCCCGTCGTCTGTATGACCGGGCGCTGGCTGCGGATGGGCAGGCTTGGGGCGTGCTCATCAACCTTGCCGATCTCGACGGATTGGAAGGCCGCGATGCCGATGCGCTCTCGAAGCTCGAGCGCGCGTATCGCGCGATGGAGGCGCTCTATGAGAGCCAGGCGGTGACGATCCGTCCCTGGCACGCGGCGCTGGGCACGCTCATCGCGGACCGCTATCGGGCGGCGGGCGACGGCGCGCAGGCCGACGGGTGGTATCGCCGCGTGCTCGCGCGATCTCCGCTGCACGACGAGGCGACGGCGGGACTGGCCGCGGTGCTCGCGGACCAAGGCGATGCGGAAGCGGCGCGGGCGCTGTGCCGGGATCTCGTGGCGCGTATCGGCAGCAGCGCGGCTTGCGCGCGCTTCCTTGCCTAAGGCTCCAGCTCGCTGTCCCAGTACAGATAGTCCGCCCAGGACTGGTGCAGGTAGTTGGGCGGGAACTGGCGGCCGTTGTTGCGAAGCTCGGTGATGGTGGGCCGGTGCGGGCGCGTGCGCGGATGCATCTTGATCTGGTTGGGCAGCTTGCCGCCCTTCATCAGGTTGCACGGCGCGCAGGCGGTGACGACGTTCTCCCAGGTCGTGCGTCCGCCGCGCGAGCGCGGGATGACGTGGTCGAAGGTCAGGTCCTGCTCGTAGCCGCAATACTGGCACTCGAAGCTGTCGCGCAGGAACAGGTTGAACCGCGTGAAGGCGGGGTTGCGCGCCGGCCGCACATAGGTCTTGAGCGAGACGACCGAGGGCAGCTTCATCTCGAAGCTGGGCGAATGGATCACGCGGTCGTATTCTTCCAGGATGATCACGCGGTCCAGGAACACCGCCTTGATCGTGTCCTGCCAGGACCACAGCGACAGCGGGAAATAGCTGAGCGGCCGGTGATCGGCGTTCAGCACCAGCGCCGGGCAATTGTCGGGCAGTCGCGCGGCGGCTAACACGGGTGCACCCTTTGGAAGACGCGCTTCTCCTTTTGGCGGGCGAACTCTAAGCGGAAGCCCTCAAGCTGCCAAGCCGGGCTAAGGGTAAGCGATTCGCTGTGACATTAGCGCGACGCGCAGCAGATTTCCCCGGCTTGGCGCTTCAGCAACCCGCGGAACGCCATGGTCAAATGAAGGCCGCCCAGCGCCAGTCCGCCCTCGTCGATGGAATGTCCGACCCCGGAGGAAATGTGCCATTGGACTGCCGCGCCTGCCGCGCCCAGCCGCGTCGCGGCGTCGAAGATCGCGCCGACGGGGATGGTCTGGTCGCTGTCGCCGTGGACGAGCAGGATCGGCGGCGCCTCGGGGCCGAGCGCGGGTGCCGCGCCCGCGAGCATGCCGGAATAGCCGACGATCGCCGCAACCTTGCGGCGCAGTCCGATGTGCAGCGCCATCATCGTGCCTTGGCTGAAGCCGACCAGCGCCAGCCGGTCGGGAGCAAGCTCCAGCCGCTTCAGCTCGCCGTCGAGGAAGGCGTTCAGGCTCTCGGCCGCGCTCTCCACGCCGCGCGCCATCTCCGCCGGATCGATGCGCGAGATGGGAAACCACTGATAGCCCATCGGCGCGCCCTGGCAGGGCTCGGGCGCGTTGGGCGCGACGAAGGCCGCGGTCGGCCACATGCGTTGCCACAAGGGCGCCAGACCGATCAGGTCGTTGCCGTCGGCGCCATAGCCGTGACACAGCACGACCAGATGCGTGGCCTGGCCGCGCGCGGGCGGCAAACGCGGGCCTGAGAGCTGTCTGAGCGCCATTACTTTTTCTTCTTCATCTTGAGTTCCTGACGAATGGCATCCTCGTGATACCAGAACAGCCGCGCGGCGACGGTGCGATACGGCCGCCAGTCCCTGGCGAGCTTCTCCATGCGCTTCTCGTTCGGGCGCTTGCGCAGGCCGAAGGCGCGCGTGATCGCGGCCTGCAGGCCCACGTCGCCCACCGGCCAGACGTCGGCGCGGCCGAGCGACGACATCAGATAGATGTCCGCCGTCCACGGCCCGATGCCCTTGACCGCGGTCAAATGCGCGCGCGCCTCGTCGTCGGGCATGGTGCGCACGCGGTGAAGATCGAGAGAGCCGTCGAGGATCGCGGCCGCGATGGTCTTCATGTGCTTCTGCTTGGGCGCCGATAGCCCACAGGCGCGCAAGGTCTCGGGCGCGGCGGCGATGACCTGCTCGGGCCCGAAAGGGGCGACCCTCGCCTTCACGCGGCCGAAGATCGTGTCGGCCGCGGCGACCGAGAGCTGCTGGCTCACCACGATGGAGACCAGCGCTTCGAAGCCGTGCTTGCGGCGCGGCACGAAGGCCATCTCGCCGACCCGGTTTGAGATGGCATGGAAGCGCGCATCGGCGGCGATCAGGCCGGCGATGGCCTCGTCGAGATGCGCTCTGGTCGCGATGCGGTGCGGTTTCGGCATGGACGGGACAGTGTATGGTCGCGGGCATGATTGTCACGCGCTTCGCGCCGAGTCCAACCGGGTATCTGCATCTGGGCCATGCTTATGCGGCATTGACCGCGGCACGTCGGGGCGACCGCTTCCTGCTGCGCATCGAGGACATCGACACGGGCCGCGCGCGGCCGGAGTTCGAAGCGGCGATCATGGAAGACCTCGCCTGGCTGGGCCTCGCATGGGAAACGCCGGTTCTGCGCCAGTCCGAGCGCGGCGCGGCCTATGCGCAAGCGCTGGCGCGGCTGGACGAGGTCACCTATCGCTGCACCTGCACGCGCAAGGACATCGCCGCGGCCGGCGGCGCGCCGCATGGCGACGAAGGTCCGCTCTATCCCGGCACGTGCCGCAATGCGCCCGCGCGCCCGGGCCTGCCTTACGCCGTGCGGTTGGACGCGGCCAAGGTGGCGGCGAAAGTGGGGCCGCTGACCTTCGTCGAGCATGGGCGCACGCTCGCCGTCGATCCGCTGGCATTGGGCGACGTCGTGCTGGCGCGCAAGGAGATGCCGGCGGCGTATCACCTGGCGGTGGTGGTCGACGATGCGTATCAGGGCGTGAACTTGGTGACACGGGGCGAGGACCTGCTCGTGGCGACGCATGTGCAGCGCTTGCTGCAGGCATTGCTGCGCTTGCCCGTCCCCGCCTATGAGCACCACAAGCTCATCCTCGACGGACAAGGACACAAATTCTCCAAGCGCGATTCGTCCGTGACCCTGCGCGAGCTTCGCGCGAACGGCGTCACGCCGGCAGAGCTGCGCCGACGATTTGAAATGTAGGAAAAGGAAAGACCATGGCTCACCTGTTCGACGAATTCCGTCTGAAGGACATCGCGCTGAAGAACCGCATCGCGGTGTCGCCGATGTGCCAATACTCGGCCGAGGACGGCGTGCCCAACGAATGGCATTCGGTGCATCTGGGCGCGCGCGCCGTCGGCGGCGCCGGCCTGGTGATCGCGGAAGCGACCGCGGTGGCGCCGGAAGGGCGCATCACGCCGGGCTGCACCGGCATCTGGAACGATACGCAGGCCGAGGCCTTCGCGCCGATCGCCGCCTTCATCAAGCGCTATGCGGTGCCGGGCATCCAGATCGCGCATGCGGGGCGCAAGGCGTCGGCCAACCGGCCCTGGGAAGGCGACGATCATATGAAAGCGGACGATGCGCGCGCCTGGCAGCCCATCGGCCCGTCGGCGGTCGCGTTCGGCGCCAACCTGCCGCGCGTGCCCACGGAGATGACCAAGGACGATATCGCGCGCGTGAAGGGCGATTTCGCGGCCGCCGCCAAACGTTCGCTGGCGGCGGGCTTCGAATGGCTCGAGCTGCATTTCGCGCACGGCTATCTGGGCCAGAGCTTCTTCTCGCCCATCGCCAACAAGCGTGACGACGACTACGGCGGCAGCTTCGAGAACCGCATCCGCTTTCTCACCGAGACCTTGTCGGCGGTGCGCGCGGTATGGCCCGAGAAATATCCGCTGACAGCGCGGCTCGGCGTGTCGGACTTCACGGCGGAGAGCCAGCCGCTCGAGGAGAGCATCGCGCTGGTCAAGCGCTTCAAGTCGCTCGGCCTGGATCTGATCGACGTCAGTCTCGGCTTCAACACGCCCGACGTTTCCGGCGTGCCTTGGGGTCCGGCGTTCATGGCGCCGATCGCCGAGCGCGTCCGCCGCGAGGCCCAGATCCCGACCGCAGCCGGCTGGTTCGTCGATCAGCCGTCGCAGGCCGATCGGATGGTGAAGGGCGGCCAGGTCGATCTGGTGATGCTGGCGCGCGCCGAGCTCAGCGATCCCAACTGGACCTATCACGCGGCCAAGGCGCTCGGCGTCGCCGATCCGCAGTCGACCCTGCCGCCGCAATACGCCTATTGGCTCAGAGGGCGATAGCAGCAGTCCTTCGCCGGTACAGCGCGACCTTGACGATGAACCACGCCAGCATGGCGAGGAAGATCATCATCACCGCGCCTTGGGTCATGCCGGCTATGGGCGTGCGCACGGGGTTGCCCGTGTGGCCGCTAAGCGAGAGCGCGCGCAGGAAAGGCACGCGCACGAACAGCTCGTTCACCAGCCCGCCGATCAGCATGTAATAGGTGACGAGCATCGACACCGGATGCAGATAGGCGAAGAGCGCGCGGCGCTGGCGGGAAGCGGCATAGAAGCCCAGCAGCAGGAACGCCAACGTGAAGATCGATTCCCAATGGAACAGGCCGAACACGCCCGGGCCGGCGCGGAACGGCACGAAGCTGGCGATGTCGAAGCGATAGACGCCGAAGCTCGACACGTTGGCCGCAAGCATCGCGACGAAATAGGTCTTGCCCAGGAAGCGGTGCCGCGCCGTGCCTTTGGTGCCGAACAGCACGACGCCGCCCACCAGGATCGAAAGCGTCGCGGCAAGGCTATGCAGCCAGCCGACGATCGACACGCCGTCCATGTTCATGGCTTGGTTCCTTCGATGATGTCCTTGAGATAGGCGACATAGGCTTCGAAGGCGCGCCGGCCTTCGCGGGTCAGCGACACGCGCGTGCGCGGCCGCTTGCCGTTGAAGTCCTTGACCACGGCGGCATAGCCCGCCTCTTCGAGCGTCGCGATATGCGCGCCGAGATTTCCTTCGGTTGCGCCGGCGACGGCCTTCAGCCGCACGAACTCGAGCATCTCGCCTTCGGGCAGCACCTTCAGCGCCGCCATGATCTTCAGCCGCACCGGCTGGTGAATGATCGGATCGGGCTGTTGCATCACGCCTGCCTCAGCCACAACCCGGTCGCGATCAGCGTGCCGCCGCCGACGAAGGCCATCCACAGCGAGAAGTGGCTGGCGAGCAGGAAGAAGCCGCCAAGCGTCAGCGCCGCAATGGCCGCGCCCGCGATCAGGAAGCGCGCCCCGGCCCAGATGCCCATCACCGCATAGATGAAGGCGATGATGAGCGGGATGAAGGCGCCGACCTGGTTGTCGTTCACCGGCTGCATGACGGCGATCACCGCGCTCGCATAGGCAAGCATCGCCAGCCACATCGCCATGAAGCGCAGGCCTTGCTTGGCATTGCCGGATTTGGTGCGCATGCCGATCGCGGCACTGGCGGCGAAGCCGATCACGATCAGCAACGGCCAAGTCCAGCCGCCGTATTGCGGCACCAGGTCGGACGCGCCATAGCCCAGAAACCAGATCGCGCCCCATAGGATCAGGAACGGCGCGGCCGAGGCATAGCCATAAGCCTGGGCGCTGCGGCCCTGGGTTTGCTGGATGTCCTTGAGGGAGGCGGCGGCTTCATCGCGTGAAAGCATGGGCAGAACTCCTCGTATCCAGATAACTCTATTAGACAGAGTTATTTGCCGCAAGAAGCAAGAAACCGCCAGCAAACTTGGGTTTCTCAGGCTCTACCAGTCGTTCAGGATCGTATTATGGGAAAAGCCGGCGCCTTGCGCCCAGCGCATCCATTGGCTGCGCAGCCGCATGGTCTCGACCGGGCTTCTCGTGCCCTGGCCTACCCCTAAGATCTGCAGCTCGGCGCAGCCCTTGAACGGATGGCCTTCCGGCGGCGGCAGGCGCGAATCCTCGAGGTTGAGCCGCGCATATTCCGAATCCTCGATCCCGTCCGAGGCCAGGATCACCGTCGTCGGCATGCCCGAGCAGCCGATGCTCGCGACCGCGTTGTCGAGGAAGGCGACGATGTTGGTCGAATCCTGCGCCACCCATTTGCCGCGCTGGACCAGCAGCGGCGTGCCTGCGACGAGCTTCTGGATCTCGGCCGCGACATTGTCGGGCCGCGCCCGCGTCGAGATCACCGTGTCGAAATAGAAGGTGTTCGACGACGCGTCGAAATTGCCGAAGGTGCGCACATGCACTTCCGAGGCGAAGCCCAGCTTCTTGACCTCGCCCGCGATGCGCACCGCGACCTTGGAGGCGAAGGCCGGGTTTTCGATCAGCGGATTGCTCTTGGAGAGATCGAGCCCGATGATGATGCGCCGCGGCGCCAGCTGGGCCGTGTCGCCGTTGTCCGCGACCTGAATGGCTTCCGGTGCGGCTGCCGACACGCGGTCGATCGCCTGCATGGTGAGCGCGCCGCCGGCCAGCCCCGCCGCAGCCACGAAGGCGAGCATCGCGTTCATCGGCTCAGTGCGCCTGCTGTTGGTCGGCGAGCTCCAGCAGATGGAGCTGCGCGAACTGGCGGCGGCGATGCTGATAGTCGCGCGCGATGTGGAAGTTGCGCACGTTGTTCTCGACCGTCTGCATGTAGAGCGCTGCGACCGTGGTGACGATGAAGAATATCACGGAGGCGAAGGCAAGCCAGAACCAGGAATCGGCATTGGCGAGCGAGGTCTGGGAAATTTTCGGCAGGCCCAAGGACACGCCTTCGCTTGCATTGCCGAGCATCCCGGCCTGCGTCACCTGATGCACCGCGGGCTGGGCCTGGGGCGCCGACGGATCGTTGTCGCTGGCATTGACCGAGTTGAACAGCTGGTCGATGGAGCTCGTGCCCGGCTGGACGCTGTCGTCGCGCTGCTCGTGCTGCGCCGAGGTCGCGCCTGCCATGTTGTTGTAGGCGACGAGATAGCCCAGCCCCCCGATCATCACCAGGGCCAGGATGAAGCTCGCCACGATCATGGTGTTGCGGCCATAGGCGCCGGTGATCTTCAGCATGAAATGCACGATCAGCACGGCAAAGACGACCTGCAGGCTCTTGAACACGACCGAGCTTTGCAGCGCCGGCGGCACCTGCATGAACTCGTTGGCGAGCGCGCGCGTCCAGACCTCGCGGATGATGTGATAGTCGACGAACATCGCGACCAGCAGGATCGTCAGCGCCAGGCCCGCGGCCACCAGATAGAGCGGGCGGTAGTGGGCGACCTGGCGGCTCTTCTCCATGTTGCGCGCGATGATGTCGGAATCGGCGCGCTGGCGGCTGCTCAGCGCTTCGTCCTCTTCCTCTTCGTCGTCGAGATCCTGGCTGCCCCAGGGGATCATCTTGGCGAAGGCGCCGGGCTTCTTGTGACGGTGGGCGGCGACCCTCTCGCCGTGCTTGACCCAGTCGGGCCCCCAGCTCGGCTGGTCGACCGGCGTCTTCAGCCGCTCGATCAGCTGGGCGCGCATGCGCGCGCGCACCGCCGGCGTCATCGCCTCGACTTTGGCCAGCGACTGCGCCTCGACGTCGAACTCCTCCGGCGTCATGCCGTGCAGCAGATCGGTCGAAAGCGCGTGACGGCGCGGGGGCCGCGGGCTTTCGTTGGGCCGTTCCTTTAGCTCGTCCTTCGGGGTGTAGTAGGCGATCATGGCGCTCCCCAGCGTGGTTAATCCAAGTTAACGGCATTGTGAGACCCGTCGTGTGACCGCGCCGCGCCTTGATCGTGTTACGCTCTGGGCGAATTTGAGGCGATTTGGTGTCGAGGGAACTCATGAAGCGTCTGGCGGTGTGCGCGCTGCTGTTGGCGGGACCGGCGCTTGCGGGCCCGAAGGAAGACATCGCCGCCGCCGACAAGGCGTTCTCGGCGTTGTCGGTCGAGCAGGGCAGCAACGCGGCGTTCCTGGCCTATCTCGCCGATGACGGGCGGCTGTTCGGCACGGGCAACCAGCCGCCGATCTACGGCAAGGCGGCGGCGGTCGAGGCTTTCAAGACCTCGAGCAACGGCGATCCCAAGACCAACGTGCTCTCCTGGTCGCCCGACAATGTCGAGGTCTCGGCCGACGGCGGCCTCGGCTACAGCGACGGGCGCTGGACCTTCGCCAATCCCACCGTGAAGCTGACCGGCCATTACCTGACGGTGTGGCGCAAGGTTGGCGACGCCTGGAAGGTCGCCGCCGACATCGGCACGACCGATCCGCAGCCGAAGAAGTAGTCAGTCCTCCGCCAGCGCGATCACCTCGCGCAAGATCGCATTGACGTCGTAGTCCTTGGGGCTGAAGACCAGCGCGATGCCTGCATCCTTCAGCGCCGCCTCGTCCGCGGCCGGGATGATGCCGCCGGCGACCACCTTCACGTCGGACAGGCCTGCCGTCTTGAGGCCGTCCACCACCTCGCGCGCCAAGGGTACATGGCTGCCCGACAGGATCGACAGCCCGATCAGATGCGGCTTGTGCTCGCGTGCCGCCGCCACGATCTCGGCCGGAGACAGCCGGATGCCGTCATAGACGACCGCCATGCCCGCGTCGCGCGCGCGGATCGCGATCTGCTCGGCGCCGTTGGAATGTCCGTCCAAGCCGGGTTTGGCGACCAGGAAAGTGAGCGGGCGGCCGAGGCGCCCGGAGACGCGCTCGACCTCGTCGCGCAGCAGCCCGATGCGCTCGTCGTTGCGCGCAGGGCCGGATGCGGCGACACCGGTCGGGGCGCGGTATTCGCCGAAGACCTTGCGCAAGGTCCCCGCCCATTCGCCGGTGGTGACGCCGGCCTTGGCGCAGGCGATGGAGGGCGGCATCAGATTGTCGTCGCCGCGTGCCGCTTGTTCCAGCGCCGCCAGTGCTTGCGTCACCGCGTCCGCATCGCGCGCGGCGCGCCATTCCCGGAGGCGCGCGATCTGTTCGGTCTCGGCGGAGGGATCGACGGTGACGAAGGTTCCTTCGCCCGCGGTCAAGGGCGACGGCTCGGTCTCGCGATAGGCGTTGACGCCGACGCGCACTTCCTCGCCGCGCTCGATCGCCTCGAGCCGCGCGGCGTTGGAGGCGACGAGCCGCTCTTTCATGTATTCGAGCGCCGCTTGCGACGCCGCCCCGCCCATCTCTTCGATGCGCGCGATCTCGGCACGGATCTGTTCGGTCAATTGCGCCACGCGCGCCTCGATCACGGTCGAGCCGTCGAAGATGTCGCCGTATTCCAGCATGTCGGTCTCGAAGGCGGCGATCTGCTGCAACCGCAGCGACCATTGCTGGTCCCAGGGGCGCGGCAGGCCCAGCGCCTCGTTCCAGGCGGGAAGCTGGATCGCGCGCGCGCGTGCGTTCTTGCTCAGGCTCACGCCCAGCAATCCGAACAGCACGCGATAGACGTTGTTCTCGGGCTGCTGCTCGGTCAGGCCCAGCGAGTTCACCTGCACGCCGTAGCGGAACAGGCGCAGCTTCGGGTCTTCGACGTGATAGCGCTCGCGTGCGATTTCGTCCCACAACTGCGCCATCGCGCGCAGCTTGCAGACCTCGGTGATGAACCGCACGCCGGAATTGACGAAGAACGAGATGCGCCCCACCGCTTGCGGGAAGGCGTCCGCGGCGATGGTCTTGCGCGTGGCGTCCAGCACCCCGATGGCGGCGGCGAGCGCGAAGGCGGCCTCTTCCACCGCATCGGCGCCGGCTTCCTGCAGATGATAGGAGCAGAGATTGATCGGGTTCCATTTCGGCATCTCGACGAAAGAGAACGCGATCGTGTCGGTGGTGAGCCTGAGCGCCGGCTTGGGCGGGAAGATGTACGTGCCCCGCGCCAGGTACTCCTTGATGATGTCGTTCTGGGTCGTGCCTTGCAGCCGCGCGCGGGCCACGCCCTGCTCGTCGGCCAGCGCCACATAGAGCGCCATCAGCCAGGCCGCCGGCGCGTTGATGGTCATGGACGTGTTCATGCGCTCGAGCGGGAGCCCATCGAACAGCGCGCGCATGTCGCCCAGGTGGCTGACCGGCACGCCGACCTTGCCCACCTCGCCGCGCGCCAGCGGCTCGTCGCTGTCGTAGCCGGTCTGGGTCGGCAGGTCGAAGGCGACCGACAGCCCGGTCTGCCCCTTGGCCAGGTTGGTGCGATAGAGCGCGTTCGAGGCCGCGGCGCTCGAATGGCCGGCATAGGTGCGGAAGATCCAGGGCTTGTCGCGGCTCATGGGTCGCCAACGCTACACAGCTTTTGCTGCGGCCCGCAAATCCGGGGCAGAATGGCGGCGCAGCTTTCGGATTCTGCGCCATGCGTCTCGCTCTCGCCTTCGCCTTTGTTGCTACCGCCGCGCTTGCCGCCGTCTCGCCGGCGGAGAAGGAATGGCGCGCCGAGATCGACGGCGCCAACAAGCACTTCTCGGCCGACCCGCATGCCATCCTGAAGATTCAGGACGCGGCCTATATGCGCAACGGCGACACCTATTCGCTGGTCGGCGTGAAGGAGAAGCCCGAAACCTATCGCTGGGTGAAAGGCTCCAACGCCAAGGCCGCGCTGATCGCGGGCGTGCGCGACGGCGAGCCTTTCGTGATGTTCAACAAGCACCTCTATGCCGAGAAGGACATCAACAAGGGCATCCTGGTCGATATCGGCGTCGACGTGCGCGGCGAGAAGACCCAGGTCGATGCCGGCGTGATCGGCGCGCGCCTGTGGGTCTACAATCAGGACAATCCGGCGGCGAAGGCCTTCAAGGGCCTCGTCTACTATCCTTACGATCCGTCCTATGTCGCGACGGCGTCGTTCAAGCCCGATCCCAAGCTGCCCAAGCGCGTCTTCCGCACCTCGCGCGGCACCGACAAGCAGTTCTATCATGCGGGCGACGCGACCTTCACGCTGAAGGGCAAGACGTTCACGCTGCCCTTCTTCACCGACAGCAACGATCCGAAAAAGATAGACTCGTTCTCGGCCTTCTTCACCGATGGGCTCACCGGCAAGGAGACCTATGGCGCGGGGCGCTATATCGACATCGAGAAGTTCGGCGTCTTCTCACCGAAGACGTTCAAGATAGATTTCAACTACGCCTACAATCCGAACTGTGCACGCTCGGCCTTCTACACCTGTCCCTATGCGGTCGATAACATCGCGATGGAGGTGCGCGCCGGCGAGAAGGATCCGCACAAGTTCGGCGGCGGGCATTGAAGTCGAAGCTCCTTTCGCGGAGCGAGCAGCGCGAGGCCGACCGGGCCCGCGCCAAGCGCGCCGCGCTGAAGGCGCTCAAGAAGGCGAAGAAGGCGGCCGGAGAAACAAATGTGAAGCTCTCCGACTGGGAGGGCGAGTTCTTAAGTTCGGTCGAGGGCCGCGTCGAGCGCTATGGCCGCGCTTTCCGCGACCCCGAAAAGGGCGGCCCGGCCGCGGCGCTCTCCATGCTGCAAGCGCAAAAACTCAAAGAGATCGTCGGCAAGGCGAAGGGCAAAAAGTCAGGCTTTCAGCGGAAATCGCGATTCGGACAAACAATTTAATTTCGTGCTTTCCGCGCTCCTGTTAACAAACCGTCCGATTTCTATTGCGGCGCAGCAAAACTTTGGGCCAAGTTCTGCGTTGCAGTGGGGTTGCGATCGGGGAGTTCGAACATGTCCGCTCAGGCCAAGCCGGCGCTCGAAGTCTACAAGGACCTTTACGAGATCGGCGAGATTCCTCCGCTCGGCCATGTGCCGCCGAAGATGTACGCCTGGACGGTGCGCAAGGAGCGCCACGGTCCGCCCGAAGACTCCATGCAGATCGAGGTCGTGCCGACCTGGGAGCTCGACAGCCACGACGTCCTCGTCCTCGTGATGGCGGCGGGCGTGAATTACAACGGCGTATGGGCGGCGCTGGGCACCCCGGTCTCGCCGATGGACAGCCACAAGAACCCGTATCACATCGCCGGCAGCGACGCGTCCGGCATCGTATGGGCGGTCGGTTCGAAGGTGACGCGCTGGAAGGTCGGCGACGAGGTCGTCGTCCACTGCAACCAGGACGACGGCGACGACGAGGAGTGCAATGGCGGCGATCCGATGTTCTCGCCGTCGCAGCGCATCTGGGGCTACGAGACGCCGGACGGCTCCTTCGCCCAGTTCGCGCGCGTGCAGGACCGTCAATTGATGCCGCGTCCCAAGCACCTCTCCTGGGAAGAAGCCGCCTGCTACACGCTCACCCTGGCCACGACCTACCGCATGTTCTTCGGCCACCGCCCGCACATCCTGCGGCCCGGCCACAACGTGCTCATTTGGGGCGCCAGCGGCGGCCTGGGCTCGTTCGCGGTGCAGCTCTGCGCGGTTTCGGGCGCCAACGCCATCGGCGTCATCAGCGACGAGAGCAAGCGCGAATTCGTGCTCTCGCTCGGTGCCAAGGCAGTCATCAACCGCAAGGATTTCAACTGCTGGGGACAGATGCCCAAGGTCGGCTCCCCCGAATACGACGCCTGGACCAAAGAGGCGCGCAAGTTCGGCAAGGCGATCTGGGAGATCACCGGCAAGGGCAACGACGTCGACATGGTGTTCGAGCATCCGGGTGAGGCGACCTTCCCGGTCTCGTGCCTGGTGGTGAAGCGCGGCGGCATGGTCGTGTTCTGCGCCGGCACCACGGGCTACAACATCACCTTCGACGCGCGCTATGTGTGGATGCGCCAGAAGCGCATCCAAGGCAGCCACTTCGCCAACCTCAAGCAGGCGAGCCAAGCCAACCGGCTGATGCTCGAGCGCCGCCTCGACCCCTGCATGTCGGAGGTCTTCTCGTGGGAAGACATCCCGCGCGCCCATACCAAGATGTGGAAGAACGAGCATCTGCCGGGCAACATGGCGGTGCTGGTCAACGCGCAGCAGCCGGGCCTGAAGACCTTCGAGGACGCGCTGGCCGGTTCCAAGCGCGGCTAGCGGGAGCGGCGGTTCAGCCGCCGCCGCCGCTCAGCCAATGCACCTTGTCGAGCTCGGCCTTGTGCTGCTTGTAGAAGGCGATCTGGGCGGGCGAGACGCGGTCGGCGAGCTTGGGCGCGGCGGAGGGATAGGCGACGCACATGCCCGCATCCATCAGCGCGAAGGGCATCACCACCACGTCATGGGCGGTCAACCCGTGCTTCTTGAACAGCGCCATCGCGCCCGGCATCGCGTTCATCCGGGTTTCCATCTCGGCGATGGACTTGGAGTCCGAGGCGCCGTGCATCTGCTTGTCCATGCCGGGCATCTTCTTGGCGTCGTCCATGGCGGCCTGCATCGCGTTCACCTTGTCCATGGAGAGCGAATAGCCCTTGAGAGCGGCGAGGTCGGCCGGCGACAGATCGTTCTTGGCCATGGCGGGCGAGGCGAAGGCAAGGCTGGCGGCAAAGCACAGGACGGCGGCTCTCATGGGCTCTCTCTCCAAATGGGGTGCGCGATTGATGCCGAAAGGCCTTCAGGAAAGCAACCGGCCGGCCAGCCAGAGATAGGCCGCCACCATCGGATAGAAGGTGAGCCCCAGCCCGAAAGCGCGGGCCCAGGGCGCGATCAGATATCCGATCCAGAACGCCGCGCGGCCGACGGCAAACAGGATCGCGAGCTCGGGCACGATCCAGAGCCGGTCCTGCGGCAAGGCGAGCGCCAAGCCGCTCCAGGCGATGGCGGCCAGCACAGTCTGCTCCAGCGTGTTGCGGTTGTAGCGCAGCGCGATGTCGAGCGCGGGACTCTCGCCGCCGTCGATCGCGTCGGCGGTGAAGAAGCGTCGGTTGGCGGTGAAGCCGATGCCGGCAAGCAGGGTCAGGCCAGGCACGATCAGCCACCGGGCCGCAAAGGCCAGCCGCGATGCGGTGTCGTCCATGGGCGGCGCCGCGCTCAGGAACGGTCCGTGCAGCCACGCCGCGATCAGCACTGCGACGGCAGCGGCCATGCCCAGGAGAACGAGCAATTGCTTTCGCAACATGCGAAACCCTAGCATGCGTCTTCGAGCTACCGAAGGCATGGCGATGCAAACGCTTCTTCCGCACCTGATTGCCCATTGCGAAGACGCGGTGCTGGCGGCCGAGGGCTTGCTCGCCGCCGCCAAGGACAGCGTGGCGCGCGCCATCCCCGCGCGGACCGCGCTCGACCGGCATCAGCGCGCGGCGCATGCCCTGGCCTGGACGGCGACCTATGTCGAAGCGCTGCGCCAGATGGCACGCTGGGCCCGTCGCCTCGAGCACGAGGCGCGGCTGGGCGAGATCGAGCAGCTGATCCTTCAGGCGGCGTTCGGCGAATACCTGGCCCAGCTCGCGGGCGGCATCCCCATGAGCCAAAGCGAGATCGTGCGCCCTTACGACATGGGCCTCGACGACGACGCGGTCGCGGGCTTCTGGACGCCGACCGTCCGGGAGCTCGTGGCGCTCGGCACGCTACGCGAAACCCGCCAGGCGATCGCGGATCATCTCGGACAGCATGCCGGCGCGATGACGATCGGCGATCCGGGGCTCGACGAGACCATGGCTCTGGTGCGCGACCAGTTCTATCGCTTCGCCCAGGACAAGGTGGCGCCGCACGCCCATGGCTGGCATCTGCGCGACGAGCTGATCCCGCTCGACGTCGTGGAGCAGATGAGCGCGCTCGGCGTCTTCGGCCTGACGGTGCCGGAGCAGTATGGCGGCGCGGGCCTGCCCAAGACCGCCATGTGCGTGGTGTCCGAGGAGCTGAGCCGCGCCTATATCGGCGTCGGCTCGCTGGGCACGCGCTCCGAGATCGCGGCCGAGCTGATCCTATCGGGCGGCACCAAGGAGCAGCGCGACCGCTGGCTGCCCTTGATCGCGCATGGCACCAAGCTTCCCACCGCGGTCTTCACCGAGCCCGACGTCGGCTCCGATCTGGGCAGCCTGCGCACGCGCGCCGTGCGGGAGGGCGATTCGTATAGGATCTACGGCAACAAGACCTGGATCACCCATGCGGCGCGCGCCGACGTGATGACCTTGCTGGCGCGCACCGATCCCAACACCAGCGACTATCGCGGGCTTTCGATGTTCGTCGCCGAGAAGCCGCGCGGCAGCGGCGCCGATCCGTTTCCGGCAAAGGGCATGTCGGGCGGCGAGATCGGCGTGCTCGGCTATCGCGGCATGAAGGAGTTCGAGATCGGCTTCGACGGCTTCGAGGTGCCGGCGGCCAATCTTCTCGGCGCCCAGGAGAACCAGGGCTTCAAGCAGCTGATGCAGACCTTCGAAAGCGCGCGCATCCAGACCGCGTCGCGCGCCATCGGCGTGGCCCTTTCGGCGATGGATGTGGGGCTTTCCTATGCGCTCGACCGGAGGCAGGGGGGGCAGCGAATCTTCAACTATCCGCGCGTCGCCGACAAGCTCGCGATGATGGCTGTGGAGATCGCGGTCGCGCGCCAGCTTTCCTATCATGCCGCGCGCGAGAAGGACGAGGGCCGACGCTGCGATCTCGAAGCCGGCATGGCCAAGCTGCTTGCCGCCCGCGTCGCCTGGGCCGCGGCCGACAGCGCGGTGCAGATCCATGGCGGCAACGGCTTCGCGCTCGAATATCCGGTCAGCCGCATCCTGTGCGACGCGCGCATCCTCAACATCTTCGAAGGCGCCGCCGAGATCCAGGCGCAGGTCATCGCGCGCCGCCTGTTGGAAGACCGGGGCAACTGATGGACCGGCACCCGATCGATCGTCTGTACACGACCATCGCTTCGCGCAAGCGCGCCGATCCCAAGCGCTCCTATACCGCGCAGCTCTTGAAGCGCGGCACCGCGCAATGCGCCAAGAAGCTGGGCGAGGAAGGCGTCGAGGCCGCGCTCGCAGCCGTCGCCGGCACGAAGAAGGAGCTGATCGACGAATCCGCCGACGTGCTGTTCCATCTGCTGGTGGTGTGGGCCGCGCGCGGCGTCAAGCCGAAGGCGGTCTATGACGCGCTTGCGCGGCGCGAGGGACGCTCGGGCCTGGCGGAGAAGAAGGCGCGCAAGAAGCGGAAGTAATCTTAGGCGTCAGTCTTCGCCGTCTTTTTCTTCGGCGAGACTCTTCACCAGATCGAGCACGCGCTTGCGCACTTTCGAGTCCTTGATGCGCATGAAGGCGAGGCTGAGCTGCAAGCCTTCGCCGCTGGAGACGAATTCCATCACCGGCGGAGACTCGTCGCTCTCCGCGAAGCCGCGTCCCTGGCCCAGTTGACTCGACACGTTCTCGTAGAAGTAATCGATCGGAACGCCCAAGATGCGCGCGACGTCGAACAGACGTCCGGCGCCGATGCGATTGACGCCCTTCTCGTATTTCTGCACCTGCTGGAAGGTGAGTCCGAGCAATTCGCCAAGACGTTCCTGGCTCATGCCAATGAGCATGCGCCGCAGTCGCACACGGCTGCCGACCTGTGCGTCGACCGGATTTGCATGTTTTTTCGGCAAGGGGTCTCTACACGGAAGTTATGCTTCGCTGCAGGGACCTTAACCGTGAATGGCTAGCCTAGAAAAGGTCTAAATGTGTCCGCGCTCCGTTCGCGCTCGTTTTTGTACAGCCAGGAAGGCACCTACCGCGCTCGCTGCCAGTAAAAGAAAGAACGCTAGTGGACCGCTGCGTGCAAAGGGCGGAGGCTCAATCGCCGCGGGTAGCGTTGAGTCGAGCGTGCCCATCGAATCGAGCTCCAGCCGCGCGCGCACGCGCCCGTAAGGATCGATAACCGCGGAGATTCCCGTATTCGCCGCACGCACCACGGGTAGTCCCTGCTCGATTGCACGCGTTTGTGCGACCAGAAAATGCTGGCGCGGACCGGCCCATGGACCGAACCAAGAATCGTCGGTGACGTTGATCAACCAGCGCGGGCGATCGTCGGCGACCACCGCGCCGGGGAAGAGAATCTCGTAGCAGATGAGCGGGCTCGCTTGCGGCGCGCCCGGCACATCGACCGTATGCGGACCATCGCCGGTCGAGAAGCTGCCCGCGACGCCGACGAGCTTCTTCAAGCCCAGCGCCCCCAGCGTCTTCTCGAACGGAAGATATTCGCCGAAGGGCACCAGGTGGAACTTGTCGTAGACGTCGGCGAGCTGCCCGCCGTGCCCAAAGATATAGAGGCTGTTGTAGTAGTGCGTGCCGTCGGGTCCGCGCAGCGCGCGCACCGCGCCGGCGATCAGCACGCGATCGCTGCCGGTCAGCACGGCGATCTCGTCGAGCGCGGTGGCCGAGCGCGTCAGCACGAAAGGCGGCGCCGCCTCCGGCCAGATGATGTGCGTCGGCCGCTCCTTTGCCGGCGCGTCGCTCAAGCTCAGGAGCCTGTTCCAGTTGCGCTCGATCAGCTCCGGTCTGTACTTGTCGGCTTGCGCGATATTCGGCTGCACGATGCGCAGGCGCACGCCGTCGACGACGTCGCCGGACGCGGTGGCGAGACGGATCTCGCCGCCCAGGAACACGAGCGCGAACAGCGCCGTCATCGACAGCGGCAGCACGAAGCGGCGCGCTGCCAGCTCGGCCAGCGAGGCGCCGAACAGCATCGTGAGCAGGGTCAATCCATAGACGCCGAACAGCGCCGCGCTCTGCATCACGCCCAGCGACGCGCCCCAGCCATAGCCGGCCAAGTTCCAGGGGAATCCGGTCAGGACGTGTCCGCGCAGCCATTCCGTCAGCGACAGCGCCGCGGTCAGCACGAAGATGCGCGACGCGCCGTCGTGCCAGAAGCGTTGGGCGAGGGCCGTGCCGGCCGCGAAGAACAGCGCCAGCCCGCCGGGGAACAGCACCGCCACGAACGGGATCTGCCATTCGTGCTCGGACGCATCGACCAGGAACGCAAAGCCCACCCAGTGCAATCCCACCAGGAACTGACCGAAGCCGAACGCCCATCCGATCCAGGCCGCGCGGCGGATCGTTCCGGCGCCGTCGATGGACAGCACCAAAGCGGCATATCCCAGAAGCAGGAGCGGGAAGATGCCGAAGGGCGCGAAGCCCAGGGCCGACAGCGCGCCGGCCGCGAAAGCGACGCCGCGCGCGCGCCAGGGCGAGAGGCCGCGCATCCATTTCGCGATGCCTGCCAGCGCGCTCACGCGGCAGGCGACGTTTCGGTGGACGGCGCTTCGCCGGGCGTCGCGCGGATGCGCAGCTTCTTCACGCGCCGCGGATCGGCCTCCAGCACCTCGAACTCGTAGCCGGCCGGATGGGCGACGATCTCGCCGCGCTGCGGCACGCGTCCCAGCAGATAGATGACGAGCCCGCCCAGGGTGTCGATGTCCTCGGCCTCCTCGTCGTCCTCGAGCGCCAGCGACAATCCGGTCTGGCTCTTGAAGTCCTCCAAGTCGATGCGCGCATCGGCGATGAAGGCGCCGGCCGGATCGCGGCGCACGCTCGCCTCCTCCTCGTCGTGCTCGTCGGCGATGTCGCCCACGATCTCCTCGATCAGGTCCTCGATGGAGACGAGCCCGTCGGTGCCGCCATACTCGTCGATGACGAGGGCGAGCTGCATATGCGTCGTCTGCATCTTGACCAGAAGGTCGAGCACCGGCATCGACGGCGGCACGAAGAGCAGCGGCCGCTTGATCTGCGCGAGCGACGCGTCGCCCCAGCGATAGCTGCCGTCGCCCTTCGCCTCCATCAGGCCGAGCACGTCCTTGATGTGGACGAGGCCCGTGGGATCGTCGAGCGTCTCGCGATAGACGGGCAGGCGCGAATGCTGCGCCTCCTTGAACAGCGCCACCAGCTCGCCCAAGGGCATGGTCTCGTCGGCGGCGACGATGTCGGCGCGGGGCACCATCACGTCGTCGACGCGCAGCTCGCCCACTTTCAGCAGGTTGGCGAGCATCAGCCGCTCCTGCGGCGTCAGCTCGCGGCTCTGCCGGTCGCTTTCCTCGATCACCTCTTCCAGGCTTTCGCGGATCGCGGCGGCGGCGCCGTCGCCGCGCAGCATCTGCGTCAGGCGCTTCAAGATGGATGGCGCTTTGTCGTCGTCGGCGACGGGGGCGTCGGTCATTGGGCGTCGATCATGGGTATGCTGTTCACGCGGCTTTGTTGGCATAGGGATCGTCGATGCCGAGCTCGCTCAAGATCTCGGTCTCGAGCGGCTCCATCACGCGCGCGGCGCGCGCGGTTTCGTGGTCGTAGCCCAGAAGGTGCAGCACGCCGTGCACGGCCAGGTGCAGCGCGTGATCGGCGAAGCGCTTCTTCTGCGCGCGCGCCTCTTTTTCCGTCACGCCGTAAGCGATGGCGACGTCGCCCAGATATTCGTCGCGCCGCGCGGGGAAGGAGAGCACGTTGGTCGGCTTGTCCTTGCCGCGGAAGCTGCGGTTCAGGGCCTTCAGCTTGCGGTCGTTGGCGAGCAGGATGGTCAGCGCGCCTTTGGGATTGCCGCCGCGCGCCTTGGCCAGCTCCGCGGCGCGCTTCATGCGCGCGCTTAAGCCCCGCTTCCCGCGCCATTTCGGCTCCTCGATCATGAGCGTCACGCTCACGTCTGATCCTTCCGGCGTGACAAGGTGCGCCCGACCCCTTGGTCCAAGGCGCCCCGACTTGTGTCCTCGGCCCTATTATAGGCGGCGACGATGCGTGTGACGAGGGCGTGGCGCACCACGTCCTTCTCGCCGAAGCGGGCGATCGCGGCACCTTCGACGCCGGAGCAGATGGCCAGCGCCTGGTTGAGGCCGTCCGCGCCGCCGCCCGGCAGGTCGCTCTGGCTGGGATCGCCGGTCACCACCATGCGGGAATCCTCGCCCAGCCGCGTCAGGAACATCTTCATCTGCGCCGGCGTGACGTTCTGCGCCTCGTCCAGGATGATGAAGGCGCGCGCCAGCGTGCGGCCGCGCATGAAGGCGAGCGGGGCGACCTCGATCGTGCCCTGCTCCATCAGCTTCATGGCCTGCTCGCCCATCACGTCGAACAGCGCGTCGTAAAGCGGGCGCAGGTAGGGATCGATCTTCTCCTTCAGGTCGCCGGGCAGGAAGCCCAGCCGCTCGCCGGCTTCCAGCGCCGGGCGCGACAGGATCAGCCGCTCGACGCGGCGCTCGTAGAGAAGATGCGCGCCGTAAGCGGCGGCCAGATAGGTCTTGCCGGTGCCGGCGGGTCCGATGCCGAAGACCAGCGGATGGGTGCGCATCAGATCGAGATAGGCAAGCTGTCCCGGCGTGCGTGCGCGCGTCGTGCGCGACGCCCAGGTCTTGAGCGAGGGCGAGCCGAAATTGCCGGCCTCGGCGGGCCGTGTCGGTCCTTCCAGCGCGAAATGGATCTCGGCATCGACGTCGGAGAGGCTCGCGCTCTCGCCCGCCTCGAGACGGGCATAGAGCGCGCGCAGCACCGAGGCCGCGCGGTCGCGCGCTTCGCTCGATCCTTCCAGCGCCACCAGGTTGCCGCGCGTCGCCACGCGCACGGCAAGCTTCTGCTCCAGCCGCGCGAAGTTCTTCTGATGCGCGCCGGCGAGCTCGGCCAACAAATGATTGTTCGGGAATTCCAGCGTCACCTGCTCGCGCGGCTGCGCCTTCTTCTTCGTTGGTGGGCTCACTGGGACAGAACGCCTTTCAGGCTGTTCGGCTGCGCCTCGACGATGGTGACGTCGCGCACCTGGCCGATCAGCGCCGCGGCACCCTCGACATGGACGGGCTGCAGATAGGGCGAGCGGCCGACCGCCTGGCCCGTGCGCCGTCCCGGCTTCTCGAACAGGACCGAGAGCCTGCGCCCTTCGCAGGACTTGCCGAAGGCCTTCTGCTGTTCGCTCAACAGTGCTTGCAGCGCGGTCAGCCGCGCCGATTTCACGTCTTCCGGAATCTGCTTGCGCGCGGCCGAGGCGGGTGTGCCCGGACGCTTGGAATACTTGAACGAGAAGGCCTGCGCGTATTGGACCTCGCGCACCAGCGCCATCGTGGCGTCGAAATCCTTGTCGCTCTCGCCCGGGAAGCCGACGATGAAGTCCGACGACAGCGCCAGATCGGGCCTTGCAGAGCGCACGCGCTCGACGATGCGAAGATAGTCGTCCGCGCCGTGCTGGCGGTTCATCGCTTCCAGGATCGCGTCCGATCCCGACTGAACGGGCAGATGCAGATAGGGCATCAGCTCGGGCAGGTCGCGATGCGCCGCGATCAGCGCGTCGCTCATGTCGCGCGGATGGCTGGTGGTGTAGCGAAGCCGCTCAAGACCGTCGATGCGCGCCAGCGCATGCAGCAGCTTGGCAAGCGTCCAATCGTCGTGGGCATAGGCATTGACGTTCTGGCCGAGCAAAGTGATCTCGCGCGCGCCCAGGCCGACGAGACGGCGCGCCTCTTCGAGAACCTGCGAAGCGGGCCGCGAGAACTCGCCACCGCGCGTATAGGGCACGACGCAGAAGGTGCAGAACTTGTCGCAACCTTCCTGCACCGTCAGGAAGGCGCTCGCGCCCGCGACTTCGGTCTGCGCCGGCAGCGCGTCGAACTTGTCCTCGACGGGGAAATCGGTCTCGAGCGCCTGGCCGCCGGAGCGGGCGATCCTGGCGATCATCTCGGGCAGGCGGTGATAGGACTGCGGCCCGACCACCAGGTCGACCGCGCTTTGGCGGCGCACGATCTCCTCGCCCTCGGCCTGGGCGACGCAGCCCGCGACCGCGATCATCATCCGCCCGCCGTCCTTGGCTTTCGCTTCCTTCAGCTTCTTCAGCTTGCCGAGCTCGGAATAGACCTTCTCGGCCGCCTTCTCGCGGATGTGGCAGGTGTTCAGGATCACCATGTCGGCGCCTTCGGCTGCATCCGCCGGGGCATAGCCCAGCGGCGCCAGCAGATCCGCCATGCGGGCGGAATCGTAGACGTTCATCTGGCAGCCGTAAGTCTTGACGTAGAGCGCTTTCATGGGGGGCGGGTTATGCGCTTTCGCGCCCGCTCAGGCAACGGCCGGGACGTCCGGCAACCCGGCCAGCGCCTCGGCCTGGCCGCGGCGGATGATGGATTCCGCCCGCGCCGCCAAGGGCTTGCGGCCGCCCATGGCATCCACCGTCATCGGCTCGTGGAAGGTCACGACCACGTCGACGGGGCCCGCGGTCACGGCCTCCCACAGATGCGGGATCAGGTCCATATCGCCGTACCAGGCGAAAAGCGGCCGGTTCTCGCGGCCCATCGGCAGGCCGTGGAAGCCGGTATAGGCCAGCGACACCGGCTGCACCGGGACATAGCGGACCGCACCGTCGGCGCCGGTGCCGAGCTCGGACTCGGTCGCGCCCATCAGCGCGCTCTTGAACGGCAGCACGCGGTTGCCGTCGTTGGAGGTGCCTTCGGGGAACAAGACCAGCGCGTCGCCGGTCCGGAGCCGCTCGCGCAGCTCATCGCGCGCCTGCCCGGTCTGGCTGCGGCGCTCGCGCTTGACGAAGACGGTCTCGTAGAGCCGCGCCATCAGGCCGAAGAAGAACCAGCCCTCCACCTCGCTCTTGGCGACGAAGGATACGCGCGCCACGCCGCCCAAGGTGATGATGTCGAGATACGAGGTGTGGTTGGCGACCATCAGAACGCCGCGGTCCTGCACCGGCTTGCCCACGACCGTGATCCTGATGCCGAACAGGCGGCAGAGGAAACGGCTGTAGCGCTGCGGCAGCGTCTTGCGGCCCTTCAGGTCCAGCCGGATCGAGGTCCACTGCCACGGGATGATGACGAGCGCGGTCAGCGCAAAGACGGCAAGGATGCAGAAGCCCCGAAGCGTCTGCATATCAACGCTGTTTCTTGCCCTTCGGCACGCCATAGAGCTCGAGGCGGTGGTCGACCAGCTCGAAGCCCAGCTCTTCCGCCACGCGGCGCTGCAGCGTCTCGATCTCCTCGTTGCGGAACTCGATGACGCTGCCCGACTGGATGTCGATCAGGTGGTCGTGATGCGCCTCGGGCACCTCTTCATAGCGCGAGCGGCCGTCGCGGAAGTCGTGACGCTCCAGGATGCCGGCATCCTCGAACAGCTTGACGGTGCGATAGACGGTGGCGATGGAGATGTGCGGATCGATCGCGGAGGCGCGCTTGTAGAGCTCTTCGGCATCGGGATGGTCGATCGCCTCCGACAGCACGCGCGCAATCACGCGGCGCTGCTCGGTCATGCGCAGACCCTTGTCAACGCAGAGCTGCTCAATCCGCGTCACGGCCGTTCCCCAATCTTCTCTTGCCCACTCTAACGGCCGTCCCCCACGTCCGCGAGCGGCAAATCAGTCTTCAGGATAAGCGCATCTTCGCCGCCCTCATAGTAGGACTTGCGCGCCCCGACATTGGCGAATCCCAACAATTCGTAGAGCGCGCGGGCCGCGGTGTTGGTGGCGGCGACCTCCAGGAACATCGTGCGCGCGCCAAGAGCATGGGCCCGAGACGCCGCTTCGGCAAGCAGCGTGCGGCCGGTTCCCTTGCGGCGCGCTTCGGGATCGACGGCGATGGTCAGGACTTCCGCTTCGTCGGCGGCGACGCGCGCCAGCACAAATCCGCCAGGTGCGATCAGCCCAACGATGCCGGGGCTTTTCAGCATGTCGCCAAGCGCCGTCGCGTCCCAGGCTTTGGCGAAGGACAGCGCGTGGATGTGCGCCATCTCGTTCAGATCCTCCGTCGCCGCGGGGCGGATCATGGCCGGACTTGGGGAAGCTTGGCGTCGGGCGCGCGAAGATAGAGCGGCCGCGGAACGTCGTCGTCGACGGTCATGCCGGCAGCCAGACGCGCAACCCAAAGCGCATCGGGCTGGCGGACCTGCGACAGCACAAACCCGTTTGCGAGTGCTTCGCATGCGCGACTGGCAGCAGTGCCGGCGAGCGCGATCGGCTGTGGCCCATCCAGCGCGCGCAAGGCTGCGAGCGCAGCATCGAAGCTCAGCACCATGGGTGCGTCGCCGATCTCGACATAGACCTCGTCGCGCCGCGCGTCATGCAGCGCGATGGCGCGCGGGGCGCCGGTCTCTTCTTTCGCCTGCGCCGCCATCGCGGCCAGCGTCGTGACGCCTGTGAGCGGGATCTTCAGCGCGACTTTGAGCGCGCGCATGAAGGCAAGGCCGACGCGCTGGCCCGTGAAGGTGCCGGGGCCGGTGGTCACGCCAAGCCGGTCCAGCGAGGCGAAAGCGCGGCCCGCCATGATCTCCTCGACCATCGGCGCCAGCGCCTCCGCATGGCCGCGGTCCATCGGCATCCAGCGATGGGCCAGCACGCGACCGTCCTCGACCAGCGCCGCGGAGCAGGCACCGAGCGCGGTGTCGCAGGCGAGCAGTCTCATAGGATCTTGCAGGTCTCGTCGAAGGAGAGCCTGGGATTGCGCGGGAAGATGCCCGACGGATCGCCGTAGCCCACGGCGCAGATGAAGTTGGACTTCACGCTGGTGCCGGCGAAGAACTCTTTGTCGATGGCCTCGTTGTTGAAGCCCGACATCGGTCCGCAGTCCAGCCCCAGCGCGCGCGCCGCGACGATGAAATAGGCGCCTTGCAGCGTGCCGTTGCGGAACGCGGTCGTCTGACGCAAGCCGGAATCGTGGAACCAGTCCTTGGCGCCGGGATTGTGCGGAAACAAACGCGGGATGTATTGCGGAAAATCCAGGTCGTAGCCGATCACCGCCACCGCCGGCGCGGTCATCGTCTTCTCGACGTTGCTGCTTTCCAGCACATTGGGATCCTAAGCTTAGAATTCCACGTGGACAAGTTGTCGCG
>JADMIO011116409.1_pt1 | contig 116274 bp, 114 predicted proteins | sample 8958161 | NCBI WGS metagenome assembly JADMIO01 (sample SAMN16585339, study PRJNA669376) | soil metagenome | isolation source: Crop rotation soil | place: USA: Cullars Rotation, Alabama | collected 2011 | reverse complement strand
GCCGCGACTTCAAGTCACGTGAATTCCAAGCTTCGGATCCCACTGTGCTGGAAAGCGAATTCTGATTGCCAACCCTGAAAAATCAAACAAAAGAGGTTTTATGACATCTGAAAGTTTCCTCCGCCGGCCGGCTGTGCTTACCTTTGCCCTGGCTGTTTCACTCCTCGTGCTTGCAGCGCCTTTGCGCACTGCGCTTGGTCAAGCTAATCCGCCTTTAATAGATCGCGAGCTGTTCTTTGGCGACCCCGAGATTTCTGGCGCACAAATTTCTCCGGACGGAAAATTCATTGCCTTCCTTAAACCGTTCAAAGGCACGCGCAACATCTGGGTCAAGCGGACCGAGGAACCGTTTAGCGCGGCCAAGCCATTAACCGACGACAAGGCACGGCCCGTGTCACAATACTTCTGGAGCCGCGATGGCAAGTACATTCTCTTCTCGCAGGACAAGGGCGGCAACGAAAATTTTCTGGTTTACGCGGTGAATCCCGCGGATAGTCCGGCTGCTGGACAAGACGTTCCCACGGCGCGCAACTTAACCGACGTTAAGGGCGTGCGCGCTTTCATCTATGCCATTCCCCGCACTGAACCCGATGCAATGTACGTTGGTTTGAATGATCGCGATCCCGCGTGGCATGACCTTTACAAAGTAAAGATCTCGACGGGCGAAAAAATGCTGGTGCGAAAGAACACCGAACGAATAACTGGCTGGGTGTTCGATCTCAAGGACCAGTTGCGAATGGCAACGCGGTCGGCAGACAACGGCGACACCGAGGTCTTACGCGTTGACGATAGCGGCTTTACCAAAGTTTATAGCTGCAGTGTGTTTGAGACTTGCGGTCCGGTTCGTTATCACAAAGACGGCAAGCGCGTTTACTTTCTGACTAATAAAGGCGCGGGAATTGATCTGTTGCGGCTGGAGTTATTCGATCCCATGACCGGCAAGGAAGAGCTGGTCGAATCAGATCCCTTAAACCACGTCGACTTTGGAAACGCTTCCTTCTCAGACGTGACGAATGAGCTGATAGCCACGTCTTACGACGACGAACGCGAACGCATCTACTGGAAGGACAAAGCATTTGAGGCTGACTACAAATGGCTCCAGAAGAAATTGCCAGGCCGCGAGATTAGCTTTGTCAACGGCACTCAGGACGAACGGCTCTGGCTGATTCTAGCTAACAGCGACACGGAACCAGGCGAGCGCTATCTTTTCAATCGCGACACCAAACAACTCACCTTGCAATATCGCATTCGCGAAAAGTTAAACCGCGATTACCTGGCGCCGATGACGGCAGTTCGTTACAAGTCGTCGGACGGTTTGGAAATTCCTGCTTACCTAACTCTGCCGAAGAACGGGTCCGGGAAAAACCTGCCCGCGATTATTCTGCCGCATGGTGGTCCATGGGGCCGCGACTCGTGGGGTTACGATGGATTCGCGCAGTTTCTGGCGAACCGTGGTTATGCCGTGCTGCAACCGAACTTCCGCGCTTCGACCGGTTACGGCAAGAAGTTTCTCGATGCCGGAAACAAACAATGGGGCGACAAAATGCAGGACGACTTGACCTGGGGCGCCAAGTATTTGATCTCCCAGGGCATTGCCGATCCAAAACGAATCGGGATTATGGGCGGTTCTTATGGCGGCTACGCTACGCTCGCGGGCGTGACGTTTACTCCCGACCTGTACGCTGCGGCCGTGGACATTGTTGGCCCATCAAACCTCGTCACGCTGCTGGAAACGATTCCGCCATATTGGGAACAGATTCGCCAGCTCTTTTATAAGCGCATGGGCGATCCGGCAAATGCTGCCGACAAGGCGCAGATGGAACGGCAATCGCCGCTCAGTCACGCGGACAAGATCAAAACGCCGTTGCTCGTAGTTCAGGGCGCAAACGATCCGCGCGTAAACAAACGTGAAGCCGATCAGATCGTGATCGCACTTCGCGACCGTGGTTTTCCCGTCGAGTATCTGGTTGCGCCGGACGAGGGGCATGGCTTCGCGCGGCCGGTAAACAACATGGCGATGTTTGCTACCGCTGAGAAGTTCCTAGCCAGGTATCTTGGCGGCCGTTATCAGGAAACGATGACGCCCGAAGTCGCTACCAGACTGAAAGAGATCACGGTCGATGTGAAAACCGTTTCGCTTCCGAAGAAGATGGAAGCGACAGCGGAGGCCAGGCCGACCAGCGATCTTCAGGCAGGGACATCAAACTACAAAGCCTCGATCGCTTTAGGACCGCAAACAATTCCGTTAACTATGACCACCGAAATCAAGGCAGTAGGGAATGACTGGCTGGTTACGGAAACGGCGGATACTCCTCAAGGCCGAATTTTTGATATATCGACCATTGAGAAGGGCACACTCGTTCTAAAGCATCGCTCGATAAATCAGGGACCAATGGTTGTTGAGATCGATTTTAAAGACAGCAAAGCGACCGGCACTATGACGATGAATGGCCAGGCAAAACCGGTCCTCGTCGACGTCGGAGGTGTGATCCTCGGCGACGGCGCCGGTGCGTTTGATGTAATCGCGCGACTGCCACTCGCGGTTGGTTATTCGACGCAGTTGCGGAACTTTGATGTGCAGACGCAAAAAGTCCAGTGGAAGCAGTTGAAGACGCTGGGTCTGGAAGCCGTGACTGTTCCGGCAGGGACGTTCGACGCTTACAAGGTGGAACTGGTGTCTGCCGACAACGATGCAGACAAGCAGACTGTCTGGATCGCCAAAGACACGCACCAGGTGATCAAGATCGTAGCCGCGTTGCCAAGCCTTGGCGGCGCGATTCTGACGTCTGAACTGACGCAGTAAGGCTGCATTAAAACAAAAAGAGAGGGTAGCTGATTCGATTCGAATAGGCTGCCCTTTTTTGTTGTCGAGCAGAACGTTCTTCGCTCCGTTAAAGCAACATGTTTATAGCAACACGAGAATAACCAGAATCCTCCTCGCTCTGTAAGAGCGAAACGTTTATAGCAAGACCGGCCTCACCAGAATCCTCTTCGCTCGGTAGGAGCGACGTTATAGGCAACATAGTTTGCATAAAAAGTCTCAGGGCGATTTAAACGCGAAGCGATTTCATTAACACCGTGGCTTCAGCCCGGTGTTCCAAGCTCACCGTCGACGGCGTTAACCGTTTCAACGGTTTCCGCTGCCAACGAAACCGTTCAAACGGTTCAGAAAAGAGTTTAGGTAGCCCTTTTGTCACCGGGCTGAAGCCACGGTGTTAATGAAATTGCTCCGCGTGATCTTGCTGAGATCGCTTTCTGATAGCCACCGACTTTTGTACAAAGCACAACAACACAAGCGTTAAAAAATACTCTTCGCTCCGGAGGACCTCCGAAAGTTTGACATCGCGTTTGAGGACAAGTACGTTTTCGACTTCATCGAATAATGTTTCGCTCCTACGGAGCGAGGAACTCTCGTAATAAGTTTCTGGGTCTATAAACATTTCGCTCCAACGGAGCGAAGACCTTTGCCTAATAAAAGGATTCAGACTTCTTAAGGGCCTGCGGAGACAAAATGAAAACATTAATCAAGAATGGGCGCGTTATCACCGCCACTGACGATTATAAAGCCGATCTCCTCATCGAAGACGAACGTGTCTCTCTTATCGGCGCAAAGCTTGACATGGAAGCCGACGTAACAATCGATGCGGCGGGCAAGCTGGTAATTCCGGGCGGCATTGATCCACACACGCACATGGAACTGCCTTTTGGTGGCACCGAATCATCCGATGATTTTTTAACGGGCACCCGCGCTGCCGCCCACGGTGGCACCACCACCATCATCGATTTTGCGGTGCAGTACAAAGGCGAATCACTCATTCAGGGCATCGACAACTGGCACAAAAAAGCGGAAGGCAAAACCGCCATTGACTATGGTTTTCATTTGATCACGACCGAGCTGGAAGACAATCAGATTGAAGAACTGCACACCGCGATGGATGAAGGCGTAACCAGCTTCAAGATGTTCATGGCTTATCCGGGAGTGTTCCTGGTTGACGACGCCACTATCTTTCGCGCGATGTCGGCCGCCGGTGAACGCGGTGGCCTGATTTGCATGCACGCCGAAAACGGCATCGTCATCAATGAGATCATCAAGCATGCTCTCGCAAAGGGGCATACCGCTCCCAAGTATCACGCGCTGACACGGCCCACAATCGCGGAAGCGGAAGGCGTGCATCGCGCGATCGCGATTGCCGAGATGGCCGAATCACCTGTTTACATCGTGCACCTTTCCTGCGCAGACGCACTCAACCAGGTCCGCCAGGCGCGCGACCGCGGTATTCCCGCGTTCGCGGAAACCTGCCCGCAGTATTTGTTCCTTTCTATCGACGATTACGGTGACGGTTTTGAAGGCGCAAAGTATGTAATGACGCCGCCGTTGCGCGACAAATCAAATCAGGCGGAGTTGTGGAAAGGGTTGAAGACGGATGACCTTCAGGTTATCTCAACGGACCATTGCCCGTTCTGCATGAAGGAACAAAAGGAACTGGGCAAGGACGACTTCACCAAAATTCCCAACGGCGCGCCCGGCGTCGAGAATCGAGTGCCGCTAATTTACAACGGTGGCGTGATCGAAAATCGCATCAGCCTCAACCGCTTCGTCGAGCTCACCTCAACCGCCGCCGCAAAGATGTTTGGTCTCTTTCCCAGGAAAGGCACGATCGCGGTTGGCTCTGATGCTGACATCGTGATTTTTGATGGGGACAAAGAACAGACACTCGGCCTCAAGACGAGTCACATGAACGTCGACTACAACACCTATGAAGGAAAGAAGATCAAAGGTGTAGTCGAAACAGTATTGTCACGCGGCAAAGTTGTGATCCAGAACGGCGAGTACAAAGGTAAAGCCGGTGACGGACAATTTCTGAAACGTGGGACCTGCGTTTCGATGTAAGTTGTTCCCCCTTCGAGGCTGCGTCGGCGCAGCGAGCCACGAATCTAGCGAAGTCTTTCCATGACTCTTCGTCGCGTAGCGGCACCATGTGAGTTTAGCCCGGTCTTTCAAGACCGGGGACAACAAAACCAGAAAAGGATTTTCCTCGTCGCGTAGCGACACCGACGAGTTTAGCCCGGTCCTTTCAAGGCCGGGACAATAAAACCAGAAAAGGTTTTCCTCGTCGCGTAGCGACGAACGAATCAGCCCCAAACATATCGCTCATCGTAATCGATGCCATAAGCATTTAGAAACTCGCGATATTCCTCTTGAAACGTTTTCTTTCGATGATGCTCTCGTTGATTCTGAATATATTTGATCAGCTGTGGGATGTTAGATTTGCTGACTGTAAATGCGCCGTAGCCATCTTGCCAACTGAAGCCTTTAAGTCTTGAGAATTCGTCATGTATCCACTTCGATGATTCGCCTTTAAGGAGTTGGGCTATCTCGCATGGCGCAATCTTTGGAGGCGCGGTCACGAGTGCATGAATGTGATCTTCGATTCCTCCAACCTGTAATGCTGTCATTTTATGCTTACGCGCGATCCCACCGATGTATCTCCAAACTCGTTCTTCGATGGTTGATGCAATCCACGGTTCCCGGTTTTTGGTTGAAAATACAAGGTGGTAGTGCAATGAGCTAAAGGTGTTTGCCATAGTACTCTCGCATCGTCGCTACGCGACGAAGAAATGAAAGGTAGCCGCTGCTTTCCCGGCCTTGAAAGACCGGGCTAAATTCGAGGCGTCGCTACGCGACGAATGCAAATTGAATTACGGAATTGCCAGGAGGGCAACATCGATCGGTAAGGAGGCTGTTTTGGGTTTTTGCAAAATCTCTTTCAACCAACGCCTAGCCCCAGACGTTAGAGTATTTTTGCTTTCGGTAATGCAAATCCGAAAACAAATGCCTTGTTCACTTCCCGCGCTTGCCTTACTATGACCGCCTGCTTTTGGCCTTCAGCTTGACGATCTCTAAGTAAGAATCGCGAATGTCTAGTTCCTCGGAAACAATTCAACATCCGGACGGGCGCGTGGAGTTGCGACCCGAGGCTGCCGCAGCGATTAGCCGCAGTCCGCTCTACAACGAAGACCTCGCGCCCGTTCCCGTCGCCAGGCGTAATTGGACCACCTACAACTATGCCGCGCTTTGGATCAGCATGGCGCATTGCATTCCCACCTACATGTTATCGTCAGGCTTAATCAGTGCCGGGATGAACTGGTGGCAGGCACTGATCACCATTCTGCTCGGCAACACAATTGTCTTAATACCAATCCTGCTCAATTCGCATCCGGGTACGAAGTATGGAATTCCTTTTCCAATCTTTGCGCGTGCTGCTTATGGAACTTATGGATCAAATTTGCCAGCGTTGATGCGCGCGATTGTGGCTTGTGGCTGGTTCGGCATTCAGGCATGGATCGGTGGGGAAGCTTTGAATACATTCTTCGCCGCGATTATTCCCGGCTGGACTGGTTTTCTGGGTGGGCCATTTGCAGGACACATGGGAACGGAATGGCTTTCGTTCTTCATTTTCTGGTCATTAAACATCTACATCATCTATCGCGGCATGGATCTGCTGCGCAAAGTGGAAAACTGGGCGGCGCCCTTTGTGTTGATAATGACCGCGCTGTTATTGGCCTGGGCCATCTGGAAGGCTCACGGGCTCGGTTACCTCCTAACACAACAAAGCCAGTTTCATAACCTCAAAGAATTTTGGCCAATCTTCATCATTTCGTTGACCGGAATGATCGGTTTTTGGGCGACGCTATCTTTGAACATGCCTGACTTCACTCGCTTTGGCCGCAGCCAGCGGGAACAAGCAATCGGACAAATCGTGGCGCTGCCCACAACAATGACGGTATTCGCGGCGATGGGGGTCATCATTACTTCCGCAGCGGTGATCATCTACCCGCACATGAAAGCGGATGAGTTGTGGGATCCAATGAAACTGGTGGGTCAGTTTCACAGTGTGGTAGTGATCGCCGTGTCAATGTTCACCGTAGTGGTCGCGACGCTTGCAGTTAACATCGCCGCCAATGTGGTTTCACCTGCAAATGACTTTGCCAACGCATTTCCAAAATGGATTTCATTTCGCACAGGCGGACTGATCACCGGCGTGATTGGAATTCTGATGCGGCCCTGGCGTTTACTTGCCGATCCCTCGGGTTACATTTTTGCCTGGTTAGTCGGTTACTCGGGCGGGTTGGGTTCCATCGCTGGCGTGTTGATAGCGGACTACTGGTTAGTACGAAAGAAACGGCTAGCGCTTCCCGATCTGTACCGCACCACAGGCACCTACACTTTCACTCGCGGCTGGAACTGGCGCGCGGTGATTGCCACAATTCTCGGCTGCGCGTTTGCCTGGGGCGGCAAGATTCTCGCCTGGAATGGTGTGAACGTAAACTGGTTACTTGATCTCTATGCGTATGCCTGGTTCGTCGGATTTGGCGTGGCCGCGATAGTCTATCTGGTTTTGATGAAACTTTTGCCGTCATCGTCCCTGCCCACAAATGAAGCGACGACAGCGTAAAGGCGCTCGCGCACACTTCGAAAAAATATGAGTCAATGCTATAAACGTGCAGTCTACGGCCGGCTCGGCCACTTCTTTGCACAAAGCCCAAAATGAACATCAATTAGATTTAGTAAAGAGGGTCCAAAGATGCCACGAACAGTTAAATGCGGACTGATACAGTGCACCAACGCAGCACCGACCGATTTGCCCATCGACGATATCAAGCGCCTGAATCTCGAAAAGCATCTTGGCTTTATCGAACAGGCTGCTGACCAGGGCGTGCAAATCCTGTGCATGCAGGAAGTTTTTACTACGCCTTATTTCTGCGCTGAACAGCAGACGCGCTGGTACGAAGCTGTGGAACGAATACCCGATGGTCCAACCGTGCGATTGATGCAGGAAGTAGCGAAGGCGCATGGCATGGTTATCGTCGTGCCGATCTATGAAGAAGAGATCACCGGCGTTTACTACAACACCGCGGCTGTGATTGACGCCGACGGCAAATACCTGGGCAAGTATCGGAAGAACCACATCCCGCACGTGAATCCGGGCTTTTGGGAGAAGTTTTACTTTCGACCGGGCAATCTTGGTTATCCAACCTTCGAAACGGCGTTTGCGCGCGTCGGCGTTTACATCTGTTACGACCGTCATTTTCCTGAAGGCGCGCGCGCTCTGGGGCTGAATGGCGCTGAGATTGTTTTCAATCCATCGGCGACAGTCGCCGGCCTCTCGGAATACTTATGGCGTATCGAACAGCCCGCGCATGCGGTGGCGAATGGCTACTTCATTGGCGCGATTAATCGAGTGGGCCATGAACAGCCGTGGGACATTGGCGAGTTTTATGGACAAAGTTATTTCTGCGATCCGCGCGGGCAGTTCATTGCCGAAGCGCCGCGCGATCAGGATGCACTCGTGGTTGCCGATCTGGATCTCGACAAGATCCGCGAAGTCAGAAATACGTGGCAGTTCTTCCGCGACCGCCGTCCGGATACGTACGGGGCGTTAGTGGCGGACTGAAAAGCATCAATGCGCGTCCAGAATAAGTCACAACTTTTCGCTTTGATAGCAAACCATAAGTCTGAACTTCAGAAACTTGGACTCAAACGGGTTGGTGTGTTTGGGTCGTTTGCGCGAGGCGAACAAACCGATCAAAGCGATGTTGATATACTTGTGGAATTCGATCCACGTCACAAAACCTTAGACAATTTCATGGCTACAGCTTTGTTCTTTGAGCAAACGTTTGGCCGAAAAGTTGAGATTGTGACACCGGAAGGGTTGAGTCCTCATTTTGCGCCTTACATATTGCGCGAGGTTGAATATGCCTCGATCGGTAACTGAATATATCCGGCACATTCTGGAGGAAGTCGATTACTTAAATCGAACGGTCCAGGAATTGTCGAAAGAGGACTTCGTTCGGAACGAAACACTGAAGCGGTCTTTCGTACGTAGTATCGAGATAATGGGCGAGGCAGCGAAGCTGGTTCCCGAATCAGTCCGCGATCGATATCCGGAGATCGAGTGGCGATTAATGGCGGGGATGCGTGACCGGCTGATTCACGGATACTTCGGTGTAGACTACGATATTGTTTGGGACGTCGCCGCACACAAGAGTACCTTGCTTGCACCCAAGTTACGCAGCGTCTTAGAGAAAGAAACACGTTCTGAATAGATTATCAGGAGCCAAAATGGATCTCTCGATCACCGTTAACGGCATCACTTTCCCCAACCCGTTCCTGCTGGGTTCTGGCCCTCCGGGCACGAACGCTCGCGTTATCGCCAAGTCTTATGACGCCGGTTGGGGTGGCGCAGTCGCCAAGACTATTAGTTTGGAGTCGGCCAAAGTCGTCAATGTGGTGCCGCGCTATGGCAAGCTTCGTTCAAGAACCAGCGGTGAAGTGATTGGTTTCGAAAACATAGAACTGATTTCCGATCGGCCCCTCGAAGTTTGGCTCGAAGAATTTCGTCAAATCAAAAAAGACTACCCCAACAATATTCTCATCGCCTCGATCATGGAGGAATACGAGAAGAGCCGTTGGCAGGAATTAACGCGGCTGGTTCAGGACACGGGTGTCGATGCGTTCGAGTTGAACTTTTCCTGCCCTCACGGAATGACTGAACGCAAGATGGGATCTGAGATGGGCGAGCATCCGGATCTTTGCGAAGAGGTAACCAGTTGGGTATCCGAGGTGTCGAACATTCCCGTTTGGGCCAAAATGACGCCGAACATCACCAACATCAAAGAACCTTCACTCGCGGCGGTGCGCGGCGGCGCGGTCGGAGTTTCTGCCATCAACACTATCCTGTCGGTTATTGGCGTGGATCTAAACACGCTGCGGCCAATGCCAACTGTTGAAGGTCACACCGTACCGGGCGGCTATTCTTCACAGGCTGTTCGCCCTATCGCTTTAAGAATGGTGAGCCAGCTCGCACTCGGTTTACCGAAGGATGTTTCCATCAGCGGCATTGGCGGCATTGAGAATTCTCACGATGCAATCGAGTTCTTGCTTTTAGGCTCTTCGACTGTACAGCTTTGCACCGGAGTAATGTTGCACGGCGTGAAAATGATTGATGAGCTAAAAGAAGGCCTGGAAAAATTCATGGTTGACAAGGGCTTTACTTCAGTTCAGGAAATCGTAGGTAAGAGTCTTACCTACTTCTCAACGCACATGGACCTGGTGCAAAAGATGAAAGCCGCAAAGCGTACTAAAGCGGGCGAGGCTAGCCGCGATAACGAATGGGCGCAAAAGGACATCACTGAAAAGACAGCGGAATTAACCTCAAATTGATACGCGCGCGCGTTCGGCCAATAAAACCTCAAATCGGAAAGAAAAACTTAGTCATTCAGGCTGACGTGCTATAGAATGCCGCGCGCAATGTCACCATCTAATTATGGGGTTAGGGCCTGACAGTTCTTATTATTCCATTGTCCAACTCAATACCCAGCCTGCAATTTCGCGAGCAGAGCTGTTTCAAAAACCAGCGGCATAACGGTCCTGATTCTCGCTGTTCTGATTTGTACTGCTGGCCCGTCTGCTAATTAATTTTGGCAATCGGCTTTCGGCCAGCTAACCGGCGGTTACTTACCGTCTCGATTAAATCAAATAACTGGAGGACAAAAGAATGTTGGCTGGAGGATTGATAGGTATTGTTGCGCTACTGGTAGGCCTTGGTTGTTTAATCTGCTTCATCATCGTCTTGATTAAGCAATTCCAGGACGCAGGAATTGTTCACGGCATTATCGGAATAATCACCTGTGGCATCTGGACGTTCATCTGGGGCTGGATTAACTCCAGTCGATTAGGCATCAGGAACATCATGATGATCTGGACTTTATTGATCGTTGTGCAACTGGTTTTGAATTTTGCGTTTGGCGTAGCGATGATACCCGGCTACCCGGCCACGCCGGCGCCGGCGCCCGCAACGCCTTAGCAATCACTACCACAGAATAAGCTTCGGTGGCGGCGACGCTTTACGCGAACGCCGCCACTCTTCTTTGTCGGAGGGCTGGCGCCGCTTCCCGATAGGCCTCAATCATAGAATATAAAAGCAACTTCCATTTTCGATCCAAAAGTTCAAAATTAGCTTTGCTTGAATCAGGCGTTGTGATAAAAAAGCTCCAAAGAGCAAGAGGGTTCAGGGATTTGCCCCTCTCACCCCGTTCGATCAGTTGGTTTAACCTTCCAGCTCGTCTGCATTGTCTACAACGAAGTCCTTAAGGAGAAGCTCCCATGAAGAGATACGTCCGCACGCAGTCCAGCCGCAGGAACTTTCTCAAGCACGCCGGAATTGCGGGCGCAGCGACTGTGGCCGCCGCGAGCATTCCACTCGAACCGATACTTGGTGGCAAAGAATCAATAGTTGAAGCCGCAAACGGAAACAGCAGTTCTGCGAATCGCATGAACGATTGTTTCAACTACCGCAAGAACATGGCTCTGGCGCAAAAGATCAATGTTGGACCTCAACCCGACAATGGAGACGCTGCAAGATTCACGGACTATAGCGGCAACTACAGCAAAGCTCTACGGCACGATAGTCTTGGCGTACCGAACGCTGCGGCCTTTGCCAGCTTGAGAAACGCGTTTGCATCATCGAGTGCCACAGACTTCGCAAACATTCTTGTCGGGACACCCGGCGGCGGTGGTAATTCCAAATTGAATGGCCCGCAAGTGGCACTCGCATTTGATCTGGAAGGCATCGACTCACATTGCACCGTCATTCCCGCCGCTCCAAGTGTCGCGAGCGCGCAGACGGCGGCCGAACAAGTGGAACATTATTGGGGTTCGTTATTGGCGGACGTACCGTTCACGGAATATTCGACGAATTCGCTGGTTGCTGAAGCGGTCGCCGACATGAACAATCTGTCTTTTGTCTCCAGTTCCGCAAATAAGCAGTTCCCTTACCCGGTTACTCCGCAGAACCTTTTTCGCGGACAGTTTGTTCCCGGCGATGGCAACGTTAAAGGCCCTTACATTTCGCAGTTCATGGTTCAACCGACATTCTTCGGGGCTCAACCACTCGAGCAGAAGTATCAGACGTTCCTGCCCGTCGGTGGCGGCGGCAGCGACTACATGACGTCCGTCAGCGAGTACCAGCTAATCCAAAACGGCGGCGACTCAGGACGAACGGTCGCCTTTGATCCGATTTATCGCCATGTGCGCAATGGCCGAGACCTGGCGGCTTATACCCGTGTGGATGTTTTGTATCAGGGCTACTTCGTCGCATTTTTGTCGCTGGCGCAAATGGGTGCCGCACCCAATCCCGGAAACCCCTACGTTGGTTCGCTAACGCAAAAAGCCTTCGCAACTCTCGGTGGTCCGGACGCGGCGGCGACGCTTGCCGAAATGGCTACCCGCGCGCTCAAAGCTTCGTGGTTTCATAAATGGATCAAGGATCTCCGCATGAGACCGGAGGAGTATGGCGCGCTCGTGCATGCGCGCAAGACAAACGCCAGTCCAATGCCACAGGCGGCCGCTGCGCTGCACACTGACGTGCTGAATTCAGCGGTACTGCCAAAAATCCAATCGGCCTATGGAACGTATCTGTTGCCACAGGCCTTCCCTGAAGGCTCGCCGACGCATCCATGCTATCCAACCGGCCACGGTTCAGTTGGCGGCGCATGTATCACGGCCCTGAAATTTTTCTTCAATGGCGGCCAGAAGATCCGGCCGCTGTTATTGAACGCGGGTCGCGACGTCTACGAGCCAAGCTCAGACGGTCTGTCGCTCAATACATATACAGGAGCGGACGCAGATAACTTGGATATTGATGGCGAGTTGAACAAGCTGGCGTACAACGTCACCTTCGGCCATGGCATTCATGCCGGCATACATTTTCGCAGCTCGTCGTATTGGTCGGTACTTTTAGGTGAGCAGGTTGCGCTCAGTGTCTTGCAGGATAGAGCAAAGTCATACAATGAACCCTTTAGCATCACCATCAAGAAGTTTGACGGCACGAGCGCCACAATCACAAACCAGTGAAGCAAAGCGGCCGGCGCAACGAGAGGTTGAATCTAAAGAGGATCTACTCAAACTCGGCTATTACTGGTGCGTGATCGGAAGGCCGCTCCCAGGTGCGTGGCTCAATATCTATCCAGGTGTTCTGGCTGCGGACCGCGAGCGGCTTGGTGGTCCAAATGTGGTCGATACGTAAACCCATGTTGCGACGAAAAGCCCCGGCGCGATAATCCCACCAGGAAAACTGGCCGCCCTCTTCATGGTGCTTACGAAACAAATCCGAAAAGCCCCAGCGCTTGACCTCGTCAATCGCCACACGTTCTGCCTGGCTACACATAATTCGTTCCTGCCACAGTTTTGGGTTGTGAACGTCGCGATCTTCAGGCGCAACATTAAAATCGCCGCAAAGCAGCACGGGTATGTCGGGCTGGTAGTTATGATCAAAAAAACTGCGTAACCGCTTCATCCAATCGAGTTTGAACTCGTATTTTTCGGAACCGACCGACTGTCCGTTAGGAATATAAACATTAACGATACGAACGCCGGCAATTGTGCCCGCCAGCAAGCGAGAATGCGCGCCTTCCTCGTCTTCGTAATTACCGCGTTGCACTTCCACGCATTCGTTCCGCGAAACGATGGCGACGCCGTTATAACTTTGCTGCCCAAATACGCTGGCGCAATAACCAATTTCAGACAATTCGGCAAAGGGAAACTTGTCGTCAGTGCACTTCGTTTCCTGCATGCACAGGACATCGGGCTCAACTGATTTTAGCCAGCGCACCACGTGCGGCAGGCGCGCGATAATCGAGTTAACGTTCCAGGTGGCGATCTTCATAATTTAGTGGCACAGACTTTAGTCTGTGATTCCGCGACACAGACTAAAGTCTGTGCCACTAAAGCGACGCGATCAATCCCGTAAGTAAAGCCCCTCGGCGCGGAATGTCATCTGCAAAAATGTGCTCATGCGCAGCATGCGCGCCGTCGCCATCGATTCCGAGGCCGTCCAATACCGGCAGATCAAGTGCAGAGACGAAGTTTCCATCTGAGGCTCCGCCGACCTGAGTTTCTCCCAGTTCGAATCCCACCCCTTCTGCGATGTGTTTTGCCTGGCGGTAAAGCTTCAGCACTTTTTCGCTGCGCTCAAGCGGCGGCCGATTGATGCCTCCTGTCACCTTCAACTGCACTCGCGAATCAAACACTCGCAAATTTCTCAGCTCTTGTTCGACGCGCTGGGCCTCGACAGCAGTTGTAAAACGGACATCCACTTCGGCTCGCGCTTCGGCTGCGACAACGTTTGATAACGTGCCGCCTTTGAAAACACCAACGTTCACAGAAATGCCTTCGGCCCAGCCATTCAACGACTGCAGGTGTTCGGTTTGGCGGGCCAATTCCAGAATAGCGCTTGCCCCCCTTTCCGGATCCAAGCCAGCATGAGACGCAATGCCGCGCGCTTCAATGGTAAACATTCCCGTACCTTTGCGGCCGGTTTTCACCAGACCACCACGCGCCGGCGGCTCGATCACCAGCACCGTGTGCGATTTCTTTGCGTCATGTTCCAACAAAGCACGGCCATTCAGGCTCCCGGTTTCCTCATCGCAGGTGAGCAATAAAACGATCGGACGTTTAGCGGGTAGATCATGCGCGGCACAGGCGCCGATTACTTCCAGCGCAAGGGCGCAACTTGCTTTCATATCAAAGATGCCTGGTCCATGAATGCGATTGCCATCGACACGCCACGGGCGCTGCTCCAGCGAACCGCGCGGATGAACGGTATCGGTGTGGCCCAGCAGCATGATCGGCTTGTGACGCGAGTGCGCTCCAAAGGTCACACGCAGGTGCTGGCCATAGTTCGGGGCTGGGATCTGCTCCACCGTTACGCCTGGAATCGTGCGCGCTGCGGCGCTCAGCAACGCAACCACGGCCCCGCTTCCGGCCGCGTCGCCTGACGGCGATTCAGTTTCCACCAGCGCGCGAGTCAGGCGCAGAACTTCTTCCTGCCGGCGTCCAAAATGCTCGACAAGCGCTTTAACTGTTGAAGCCGAAACTTCCATGTCTTCCTCTAGCCGCTCGTGAGTTGCTTTTATTTTCGTGTCTTCTCATTTCTGTGATTTAGTGGTTGAAGCCCGCTCAATACAAAAGACAATCCACTAACCGAGCACGAATAGAAAGTTAACTACACGAAAGTCTTCGATTGGCTATCGGTAATTTTCTTTCTAACCGTGAACTGATTCAACGCTTCTTCATCAACATCAAAACCAATCCCGGGTTTATCAGAAGCGGCGATCGTGCCGCGCGGAGTAACTGCCACCGGTGGATTGATAATATCTTTTTGCCAGTAACGCGCGCTCGCCGAAACGTCACCGGGCAAAGTAAACCCGGCTAATGTCGCCATCGCGATGTTGTGTGTGCGTCCGATGCCCGACTCAAGCATGCCACCGCACCAAACTGGAATGTTGTTCTCACGGCAGACCTGCTCAACTTCTTTCGCCTGCGTATGCCCGCCAACCCGCCCCAGCTTCACATTGACCACACGGCAAGCGCCCAGGGAAATGGCATGGACCGCTTCGGCGCGCGAGCGAATAGATTCGTCCAGGCAAATCGCAGTTTTAATCTGTCGCTGCAACTCCGCATGATCGACGATATCATTGTGCGCTAGCGGTTGTTCGATCATCATTAGGTCGAACCGATCCATTTCGCGAAACAGCTTTACGTCGGCGAGTGAATAAGCAGAATTTGCATCGACCAACAGAGCCACATTGGGAAATCGGTGACGCACTGATCGGACCACGTCGAGATCCCACCCTGGTTTGATCTTTATCTTTATCCGTTGATAACCGGAGGTTAACTCCGTTTCAATTTTGCCAATTAATTGTTCGATGTCCGGTTGAATACCGATCGATACGCCGCAAGGTATTTCGGCCCGCGTACCTCCGAGAAGCTTCCACAAAGGCAATCCGAGCTGTTTAGCTTCAAGATCCCAGCAGGCCGTTTCGAGCGCGGCCTTTGCCATGCGATTGCCACGAAAGTGATGCAGCAATGACCAAACTTCGCCGGCCTTCTTAATATTTCTGCCAACCAGGGTGGGAACAAGAAATTCGTTGAGCGTGGTCCATGCCGTCTCAGTCCACTCTTCACAATAGAAGGGCCCTTCGCCGGCGGTGCACTCGCCCCAACCGCGTGTGCCATCGCGTTCGACCACGCAAACGATGATGATTCTCCGTTCAGTGGTGCGCCCGAAGCTCGTTTCAAATGCATGAACCAGGGGCAGACGAAGCTCGCGCAGTTCAACCGAGTTTATGAACATGTCCGATAAACTTTAGTTTGTCGTCAGTCTTTTGTAAAAGGTGGTAACAAAGTCTCGGACATGAAAAAAGGCGGTGCGCCCGCCAATCAAAGTGCCCAATCATTTTCGCTGTTTCGAAGACGACAAACTAAAGTCTATCGGACACGCGCTATTCCGTGGAAACAATTGCTTCGTTGTTCAACGCGGCATGCATCGTGTGCCAGGGGAGCGTGGCGCATTTCACTCGCACGGGAAACTCGCGTACGCCGGAAAACACTCGCAAGTTCCCCAGCCGGTCCGCCGCGTCGTCCTCATTCAGCTCAGATGTCACCATGTTGTGAAACGAACTGAAGAGCTGTTCGGCTTCATCCTTGGTTTTGCCCTTGACTGCCTGAGTCATCATGCTCGCTGCGGCTTTTGAGATAGCGCAGCCGGAACCCTCGAAACTGATTTCCTTGACGGCATCGTTTTCCAGAGCGAGATAAATGGTGAGATGGTCTCCGCAAAGCGGATTAAAGCCTTCGGCCGAATGGTTCGCATTCTCAAGCTTTCGAAAATTCCGCGGCTTCTTGTTGTGATCAAGAATTACTTGCTGGTATAGCTCGCTGAGTTCTGACATAGGCTAGTAAATGGTAAATGGTGAATGGGTACTTGTTATATGTTCCAAAGGGGAGACCGGTATCAATGCATTTAGCATTTACCATTTACCATTTCCATTTACGAGAAGATCTCCACTACCCTTTCAATCGTTCTCGCCAGCACGTCCACTTCTTCTTTCGTGTTATAGAAAGCAAACGAAGCTCGCGCGGTCGCCGGCACGTTGAAGCGCTGCATCACCGGTTGCGCACAATGATGTCCGGCGCGTACGGCGATGCCTTCCTGATCGAGAATGGTGCCAATGTCGTGTGGATGAATTTCATCAATCACAAACGACAACACACTGAGTTTTTCGCGCGCCGTTCCGATGATGCGTACACCCTCAATCGCGCTCAGTTTTTCCGTAGCATAGCGCAGTAGTTCATGTTCATGGACGGCAGCCTGTTTGCGATCGATCGAATTCAGATAATCGATTGCGGCGCCTAATCCGATTTGAGAGGCGATGGCCGGCGTCCCCGCCTCAAACTTATTCGGCAAATCGCCATAGATCGTTTTCTCAAACGTGACACTTTTGATCATGTCGCCGCCGCCTTGAAATGGGTTCATCGTCTCCAGCAATTGGGCTTTGCCATAGACGACTCCGCTCCCGGTGGGCGCAAACATCTTATGGCCCGAGAACGCGTAAAAGTCGCAATCCAAATCCTGAACATCGACCAGCATGTGCGGCGCACTCTGCGCTCCGTCGATCAAGACCGGCACGCCATACTTATGGGCCTGTTCGATCATCCGTTTTATGGGATTGATTGTGCCGAGCGCGTTTGAAACGTGTGTGACCGCGACCAACTTCGTGCGCTCGTTCAGCAGCAAATCATATTCGTCCTGTAGCAGTTCGCCCGCATCGTTCATCGGAATCACACGCAGGCGAGCGCCCTTCTCTTCGCAAAGCATCTGCCAAGGCACAATATTGGCGTGGTGCTCCATTGCCGAGATGACTATCTCGTCACCTTCACCAATGAACTTGCGGCCATAGCCATGCATCACCAGGTTGATGCCTTCGGTGGCGCCACGCACAAAGATGCACTCGCGCGACTCCCGCGCATTGATAAAACGCCTGACTTTTTCGCGCGCGCCTTCGTAAGCGGTGGTGGCCTTTTGGCTAAGGTAATGAACGCCGCGATGAATGTTGGAGTGTTCGTCTTCGAGATAGATGCTGCCGCGATCGATAACGACTTGAGGCACCTGGGAAGAAGCTGCGTTATCAAGATAAATGAGCGGCTTGCCGTTAACTGTCTGGCGCAAGACCGGAAAATCCCGCCTGATGCGCTCGACATCAAAGCCCGGCTTTTTGGCGCGGTCCATCGCCACTGACTTTTCGATAGTTACCATTGTTCTGTTAAGCCAGCATCATGCGTGCGGCCTGTAGCGAGCGCTGAAACGGGTTGAAAACCAAACCGAGTTCCTCAAGAGTAACGACCCCAAGCAGCGCTTCGTCGCCGGCTTTTCCTAAGACCACCGGCGTGTGGGTCTGTCCTTGCGGTAGATTGATGAAACACTCAGAAACGTCTCGCTTAACCTTTGTTCCGTCTGCCAGTACAAACGTCAAGCGCCGCGTAGGCTTCAGCCCAATCGTTTTCCAAACTTTCAAAGGCAACAACGTATATTTGGCGCCGCTATCGACAAGAAACTCGGTCGTCGTCGCTTTGCCTTCCGGCCCGCTCACCCGCCCCTCAACATAAGTTATCCCCATTAGCTTCCCTCCAGCTGTAAATGAGGGTGACGTAAGCGGCGTTGCTGCTTCATTCCAATAAATTTCGATAAATCAAACTTCCAGTCGCGCATTCAGGCGGCTCAATACTGCTTCATCAAGCTGTTTGCGAATCGAATCGACTTTGATCTTCGCGATTACTTCTTCGGCAAATCCGTAGGTCAGAAGATTACGGCCAAGATCAGGATGAATACCGCGGGTCTCGAGATAAAACAATTCGTCTTCGCTGATCTGGCCCACCGCCGCACCGTGCGCGCACTTAACGTCGTCTGCCAGAATCTCTAATTGCGGTTTTGTATCTACGCGCGCTTCGTTGGAAAGCAGTAAATTCTTGTTTGTCTGCATGGCATCGGTTTGTTGCGCGTTATGCCGCACAAACACCTTGCCATTGAAGACGGCGCGCGACTTACCATCCAGAATTCCCTTGTAGAGTTGGCGGCTGCTGCAATGCGGCATGCGATGATCTATGACCGAATGAGTGTCAGCGTGCTGGTTACCGGTCACCAAATAGAGCCCGTCAACCGTGCATTCCGCGCCTTCGTGGTCCATCGTCACGGAAAGATCGTGGCGTGAAATACTCGCGCCAAAGGTGATAGTGGTCGAATCGTAGTTGGAGTTTCGTCCCAATCCTATTGCGGTGTTCGCAATGTGAAACGCCTCGATGCTTTCGCGTTGCACCTTGAAGTGCTCGAGCCGCGCCGCATCTTTGACGACAATCTCAACGACTGTATTCGTAAAGTATCGGTCGCTGGTAGCCACGTAATTCTCAACCACAGTGGCGCTGCTGTTTTCGTCTGCGACGATCAAAATACGAGGAAAGCTCGCCTTGTTTTCATGCGTAGCAATGAACAGCAGATGAATGGGCTCGGAAACGTTCACGCCTGCGGGAATAAACACGAACGCACCGCCATTGACGAAAGCAGTGTTCAGCGCGGTAAAGCCGTTCGTGACGTAATCGGCCTGACGCGCTAAGTGCGTCCGCATGGTATCGGCGTAGCGCGGGTCAACCACTGCTTCCTTCAAACCGATGGCCGCGACGGTTTCAGGTAACGCCTTTAGCGATGAAAGCTCATTGCTCAGCACGCCATCAACGAAGACCAATTGGTTAACGTGGTCGCCCTGACTGGCAATAAAACCTGTTAATTCCACACCAGTCTCCGAAGCATTAACGGCGAGACCCTCGGGTGCAAAAGCAGCCTTAACGATCGGTGCAACGTTGGTGTACTTCCACTCTTCTTCTTTAACCGATGGAAATCCGAGTTCGGAAAACTGCTGCATAGCGCGCTCGCGCAATTGCGTCAGCCATGCCGGGCCCTTAGCAACAGCGTCATCCTGAAGCGTGTTAAAAGCCGCCTGATACAAATTCTCTTTTTGCGTTGCTTCGGTAATCATTTCTAATTTGCCCGCGCCCCATTGCCGTTCGGCACTGCAGACTTGAGCCAGTCGTAGCCCTTCTTTTCCAACTCCAGTGCCAGTTCCTTGCCGCCCTCTTTCGCGATGCGTCCATTCGCGAGCACGTGCACAAACTGCGGCACAATGTAATCCAGCAATCGCTGGTAGTGTGTCACCAGGATGACGGCATTTTCCGAATTGTGAAGCTGATTGACGCCACCCGCGACGATACGTAACGCATCGATGTCCAAACCGGAATCAGTTTCATCCAGTACCGCCAGCTTTGGTTCCAGCACCGCCATCTGAAGAATCTCGTTGCGCTTTTTCTCGCCGCCGGAAAAACCTTCGTTAACCGAGCGTGTCATGAAACTGGCATCCATCTCCACCACCTTGGCGCGCTCCTTCAATAGATCCTTAAACTCCAACGGGTCGAGTTCTTCTTCGCCGAGATGCTTGCGTTTCTCGTTGTAAGCAAGCCGCAAAAATTGCGCGTTGGAAACGCCAGGGACTTCAATCGGATACTGAAACGCCATGAACACTCCGGATCGCGCGCGTTCATCGGGCGCCATCTCGAGCAGGTTCTTGCCTTCGTAAAGCACTTCGCCCTTCGTGACTTCATATGCCGGATGTCCGGCCAATACTTTAGCCAACGTCGACTTGCCCGAACCGTTGGGGCCCATGATGGCGTGAATCTCGCCCTTCTTCACGGTCAGGTTGATCCCTTTCAGGATTTCATTGCCGTCAATGCCCGCATATAAATTTTTGATTTCTAACATTAAGAATTGTTCGCTCCCTAAATTCTCTATTCATAGACATCGGGTGTCATGTGCCAGCGCATCGTTCCTCCGGCACGCGACACCCGACACCCAAAACCGCATTAGCCGACACTGCCCTCGAGTTTCAGCCCCAGCAGTCGTGTTGCCTCGACCGCAAACTCCATTGGCAACTGCAAAAAGACGTCTTTACAGAAACCGTTAATGATTAGCGACACGGCGTCCTCTTGCGAGATGCCCCGCTGCTGCAGATAAAACAGTTGTTCCTCGCTAATCTTTGACGTCGACGCTTCATGCTCGACGCTGGAGGTATTGTTCATCACCTCGATATAAGGAAACGTGTTCGCTCCGCAGTCTGGACCAATCAGCATCGAATCGCATTGCGTATAGTTGCGCGCGCCATCGGCCTTTGGCATTACCTTAACCAGACCGCGATAACTATTGTTCGATTTACCGGCGGCAATACCCTTCGAAATAATTGTGGACCGGGTGTTCTTTCCGAGGTGAATCATCTTGGTGCCAGTGTCGGCCTGCTGCGCGTGATTGGTCAGGGCCACCGAATAAAACTCACCGATCGAATTGTCGCCCTGAAGAATACAAGATGGGTATTTCCATGTAATTGCCGAACCGGTTTCAACCTGTGTCCAGGAGATTTTCGAATTGCGGCCGGCACACTTCCCGCGCTTGGTCACAAAGTTATAGATACCGCCGCGACCTTCCTCATCGCCGGCGTACCAGTTCTGCACCGTCGAGTATTTGATCTGCGCATCATCCAGCGCAACCAGCTCAACTACCGCAGCGTGTAACTGGTTCTTATCGAACTTCGGAGCAGTGCAGCCTTCGAGATAGGAAACGTAGGCGCCTTCTTCGGCGACTATCAACGTTCTTTCGAATTGGCCCGACTCAGAATTATTAATTCGGAAGTAGGTGGACAATTCCATCGGGCAACGCACGCCCCTGGGGATAAAACAGAACGAGCCATCGGAAAACACGGCGCTGTTCAACGCCGCGAAAAAGTTGTCGTTCGTGGGGACTACTGAACCCAGGTACTTCTTTACCAGGTCCGGATAGTCACGAATTGCTTCGGTAAAAGAACAAAAAATGACGCCATGCTTCTTCAGCTTCTCTTTGTAAGTGGTGGCCACGGAAACTGAGTCGAACACCGCATCGACAGCGACACCCGCCAGTTGCTTCTGCTCAGTTAAAGGAATTCCCAGCTTCTCAAACGTGCGCAGCAATTCCGGATCAACTTCATCGAGACTGGCCTTGGTCGCCTTTTGCTTCGGCGCGCTGTAGTAGATGACGTCCTGGTAATCGATCTCAGGATAAGAAATATTTGGCCAGTGCTTTGGCTCGGTCATCTTCAGCCACTGGCGATAGGCTTTAAGACGAAACTCAAGCATCCACTCAGGCTCGTTCTTTTTCTCAACGATCAACCGGATGGTGTCCTCTGATAAACCACGAGGAATAACATCGGATTCGATGTCAGTAACGAAACCGTATTTGTATTCCTGCTTACCTAGTAATTCGACTGTGCTCATTTTTTATTATGCCGCTTAACCGCTATGCCTGGGCTCGATCCATTTCAGTCTTGTGTTTGTTATTTTGGATTTGGTGGAGAACAGCGTCCACGTTTGCTTCGGTGCCCAACAGCTGGGACAACGTAATATCAGACAACGCGTTATCGACTATCTGATGTAACTCAACAATCACCGGTCTAATGCCGCAGTCACCGGTATGCACACAGGAAGTCAGCACTCCCGTATAACTCTTGCAATGCGTTGCCACTGTTTCATCGTCAAGCACACTGATCACTTCGTTCAGCCGAATGTCCGCTGACGCGCGCGCTAGTCGATAGCCACCTTTTGTGCCTCGCTGCGATTGGACCAGTCCGGCCTTGTTCAAAATCCACATCAGCTTTCCGGCGTTGGCCACCGAGATTCCCTCTAACGCAGCAATCTGGGAAAGCGTCAGAGACTCGCCTTGCGCGTCCGCGCGAGCGAGCTGCAACAGGCAGCGCAGGCCGTATTCTTCTTGTGCCGATATCTTCATTTCAGTTTCGAGCTACCAGGCGTGAAGGCTACTTTCCACTCTCAAGCTGAAAAGCTTGGACCCTCTAAACTGCTTGCTCTTATCGCAGGCAGTGTAACCAATCCTTACTTTTAAGTCAACTTTAGGTAAGGGCTTGTAGGAGTTGAGGATACAAAGAATGCGAGCGGTTAAAGGGTGAAGTTAAAGTCGATGTATCCGGTCATGCGCAAGGGGCGGCCATCAGTGGGCGTGGAGCCGAAAATCCATAGCCTTGCGGCGGTTTCAGCGGCCGTCCGCAGCAGCGCTGGTCCATCCGATTTGGGAATGTCGATCACTTTTCCATTCTCATCGAAAACAACATAAACGCGCACCATGCCCTTCATCCCCATTTGTCTTGCTACTGGCGGATATTGAGGCACTATTCGTTTTGTTGCCAAAGAGTTCAGCGATCCCATATCAATCGGTTTAGTACCGGCCATCGAAAGGTTAGCTGATGACGCGGCAGCAGGAGCGCCAGAGGCTCGTTGTTCGGGGGATGCAACGTTACTCTCCGCATTGTTCGCAGCAGTGACCGACATTACGGCGGGAGCTGGGACTTTCTCTACTGCGGTTGGCGCCGGCGTCGGAATATTCGGAGTCGCAGTCTTAGCGACTAAAACCGGTCCCGCACCGAGCGATGCAACCTGAGTTTGCGATGACGCCAACGTTTCGCGCACGCTCGCATATTCAGCAGACCACTTCGTTTGATCGTCACTATCTTTCGCCATCGCCAGCCGCAAACCCAATACGTCTTCCAGTAGGGACAAAGAATCATAAGCTTTGCGAGTGTTCGATATGGTTTTCGCATGGACCACCATGCGCTCCATGAACGATCGCAAACGGTCTAAATCTTTGGCGGCTTCTGATTGCAGGTTAGCGTCGGCAATATTGATTCCAAAAGTACGATAACGCGAAAGATGCCCGCGGGCGCCAATGACAGCCTGACCGGCCAAAGCGAAGTAGGCTCGCAACGAATCCTCGTTACGATTCGCATCAGAGTTGAAACTTTCTTCGAGCAGCGCCTCGGCGCGGGTATAGTTCCCTTCTTCAAGGTAAACGTTCATCAACATCACGGAACTGATATTGCGAAGCGCGGCCTCTTTTGTTGCGGCGCGTACAGATTCGAGTTCGGTGGCAGCAGTATCCAATTGATGTGCGGCCATCAAGGCGCGGGCACGCTCGATACGGCCCTGGTCGACCTCAGCCGACTTAGCGGCGTCGATGTACGATTGCGCTTGCGCACATACGCAAGCAATCAGAAAAGTTACTAAGATCTGGAGAATTCGCAGGGGTCGGCGCTCGAGGGAAATAAGCTGATTCACTAAATAACTCCTAAATAAATGCGAAAAGCGAGCTTATTAGCTCGCTTACCAGTCAATCAAAATTTTCGCGCTCATTATAATCATTCAGCCTGATATGGCAAGCCGCGACCTCTCGATTTTCATTGCAGGACCAACCTATTTGTGTGGGATTCCCGAGACATCCCCGAATCGCTGCCCATTCAATCTGAAGTAACCCTTTGAACTGAAAATCGATATCACGGTGCGGTGATGGCGCCGCCGAGACTGCGGGCAATCTTCTCGCGAAAGACGAGCGCACTGGCTTTGATTGCAGCTTCATCCAAAGTGAGCAGGCGCCGATCGCGCATGACGACCCGGCCGTTGATGATTACGGTTTCAACGTCATTCGCTTTGGTTGCATAGACGAGGTCTGAGTAGACGTTATAGAGGGGAATTTGATTCAGCGAGTCGCGTTCAACTATTACCAGGTCCGCGCGCTTTCCTTTTTCAATCGAGCCAATCTCATTTTCCAGATGCAGGGCCTGCGCGCCGCGGATCGTTGCCAATTCAAATGCTTCCTGCGCCGACAATACTTTCGGATCGCCGCTAAAAACCTTATGCAGCTTGGCAGCGGTATCCATCTCTTCCCACATGTTCAGGTCATTATTCGAGGCCGCCCCATCAGTTCCCAGTCCAATCAACAAACCGCGTTTGAGCATGTTCGGAACCGGGGCAACACCTGATGCGAGTTTCATGTTTGACTGTGGATTGTGCACCACTCCGACCCCGATCTTCTTGAGCAGATCCAGTTCCTCTTCGCTAGGCCACACCATGTGCGCTGCAATCACTTTGTTACTAAGAAAACCAATTCGGTTGAGGTAATCCACGGGACTCGCGCCGTGCGCTTTCAGACTGTCATCCACTTCTCGCTTTGTTTCCGAGATGTGGGTAACGATTGGCGCACCTGTCCTGTCGGAAAAAGCGCGAGCTGCTTTCAAGTGTTCCTCTGAAACCGTGTAGGGCGCATGCGGCGCTATCGCGGGAACAATTAGCTCGTGTCCTTTCCATTTTTGTACAAATTTTTCAACGTACGCCATGCCTTCGGCATTCGTCTTGTTGTCGGCAACGGGAAAGTCGATGATGGTTTCGCCAAGCACACCACGCACACCGGCTTTCGCGGTTTCGTCTGCGATCGCGTCCTCAAAGTAGTACATGTCGCAGTAGGTAGTGGTGCCGCCCCGAATCATTTCTGCCAGACCCAGCCGCGTGCCTGCGCGCACAAATTCTTCGGTTACATTTTTTGCTTCAGCAGGAAAAATGTATTTGGTAAGCCAATCCTGAAGATCGAGATCATCCGCGAGCCCGCGGAACAGTGTCATCGGGATGTGCGTGTGACCATTGATCAGGCCGGGAATGATCAGTTTGCCGTGCGCGTCTATGACTTCTTTGGAACTGTAGCGGCCCGTCACATCGCGCCGTGGACCAACCGCGACGATACGGCTGCCGACAATTGCAATCGCAGCGTCTGAGATGACGTGTAGTTCGCTGTCCATCGTAACGACAGTGCCACCAACCACGAGCAGATCCGCTCGTTTCATAGTTCCTCCTCTGCGTTGTGCAACTACCGACGCGAAACTGGTGAGGAGTAGCAAAGAAAGCAGGAAGCTAATCAAAACTTTATTCATGATTTGAGTGTCGGCACCTTCGGAAATACAAGTTAGATCTTCCGCTGCGGCTAAGCCGTCCGATGTGGGGAAGGGGCTTTGCCCTTCCCGCGAAGGTAAGATGCCTGGGGGCTACGGATCTGGCAACGTAGCATCAATATTTTCAAGCGGCGGGCACAGCCCGCAACATTGGTAGCTTTCCGGAAGGGCAAGCCCTTCCGCACATCGGACGGCACAGCCGTTATTGCTGGGTCCATGGTTCCCGCGGTGGACATCCTTCACCGACGAACTAAGACTCCTTGCGCGCACCACTCAGGAACCGGGCATCGAACGCGCGCGGCAGCAATTCCTTAATCGAACATTGCTGCGTTTCGCCATCAAGATTAGACAGAATCAGCTTCGCGTTTTTGGCAAACTCCCAAATGATCTGACGGCAAGTGCCGCATGGCGGCGTTAGCGATTCGGTATCGGCAACAATCGCGAGTTCGGTGAAATCTCTTTCGCCTTCCGACAAGGCTTTCCAAATTGCCACACGCTCGCCGCAAACTGTTAGGCCATAGCTTGCGCTTTCAACATTGCATCCGGTAAAGACTTTTCCACTCTCGGTACGGAGCGCGGCGCCGACCAGAAAATTTGAAAAAGGCGCGACCGAATGCAGTCGCGCGGCTTTGGCGATTTCAACCAACTCCTGCAAACTTTCGTCGCTCAAGATTGGCCTCCCACCGAGGTCAAGGCTCCCGCCAACCTCTCGCGAATTTTTCCACTCAATAAATCAATGCTCACCAAATTATGACCACCTTCCGGAATGATTACGTCAGCATAGCGTTTTGATGGCTCAACAAACTGCATATGCATCGGCCGAACCGTGCCGATGTATTGTTCAATGACTGACTCCACGGTGCGGCCACGTTCCGCAATATCGCGTCGCAGGCGGCGAATGAAACGAATATCATCTGGAGTGTCGACAAAAACCTTGATATCCAATTGCTCCAACAAGCGCGGCTCCGCAAAGATTAGAATTCCTTCGACGATAACGATCGGTTTGGGACTGATCGGGCGCGTTTCGTTTAAGCGCGTGTGCGTGCGGAAGTCATAACTCGGCAATTCGATTGCTTCGCCCGCTTTTAGTTTGCGCACATGGTTCACTAACAAATCATTATCGAGCGCATCGGGATGATCAAAGTTTGCAACCTGGCGATAATCGAGCGGCAGGTCCTTTAGATTCCGGTAATAGGAATCCTGCTGAATGAAGACAACTTCGCTTGCCGGCACCGTCTCCAGAATGCGGTTCGCGACGGTGGTCTTGCCAGACCCGGTGCCTCCGGAAATGCCGATTATTAAACTCACGCTTTAAGTGGCATAGACTTTAGTCTGTGCATTCAATTTACTCGAACTTGTTTGTTCCCACAGCAACACAGACTAAAGTCTGTGCCACTGCGCTACAACTTTACAATAATTCGTCGCAGCAGTTTGGCAAACACTTCGCGCACTTGTTCACCGGTCTCCATTACTTCGGCGTGGTTAATCGGTTGTTCGCTAATCCCCGCCGCCATATTTGTGATACAGGAAATCCCCAGGACCCTCAGGCCCATCTGTCGCGCTACGATCGCTTCAGGGACGGTACTCATGCCCACCGCATCGGCGCCAAACGAGCGCAACATGTGAATCTCAGCCGGCGTTTCATAACTGGGTCCGGCCAGGCCCGCGTAAATTCCGCGACGAAGCGTTACACCTAATTCGCGCGCTTCACTGATTGCCAGCTCCTGCAATTCGCGCGAATAGACTTCAGTCATGTCGGGAAAGCGTGGACCAAAACGTTCATCGTTTGGCCCGCGCAGCGGATTAACTCCCATCAGGTTCATTTGATCGCTAATCACCATTAGCGCGCCCTGACTGAGTTGCACGTTAACTCCACCTGCGGCATTCGTAAGGACGAGAGTATCGATGCCGAGCAGTTTGAAAGTCCTAATCGGGAAAGTAACCTGCTCGAGCTCGTAGCCTTCATAAAAGTGCACGCGCCCCTGCATCGCCAGCACGTTGTTTTGCTCGACCTTGCCGATAACCAGCCGGCCCGCGTGTCCCTGGGCAGTTGACGAAGGAAAGCCGGGAATATCTTGATAAGGGATGGCTAGCGCATCGGAAAATTCGTCAGCAAAACCACCGAGACCGCTGCCCAGCACTAAGGCAACGCTGCACTTCGCATCCGTGCGCGAGCGAATGACGTTGGCAGCGCGTTCAGCGCGCGCATACAAATCCGTTTGGGCCATTTTGTGCTTTGAACTTTGTGCTTTGAACTTTGTGCTTTGAACTTTGTGCTTTGAACTTTGTGCTTTGCGTTCGGTTTGGCTGACGTACAGGCAGCTACGAGAAGTCACGTCAACTACAAAGTACAAAGCTCGAAGCACAAAGTTCCAAGCTCAAACTACAAAGCTCAAAGTACAAAGCGCAAAAAGACTACCTCTGACATCTGATTTCTGACTTCTGACTTCTGTCCTCTGCCCGCTGCCTACTTCTCCTTCTGATACGGGATGCCGAGGGCGCGCGGCGGTCGCGACGAACCGATGAAGCCCGCCAGCACGATGATTGTCAAAAGGTAGGGGACCATCTGAATAAACTGGATAGGAATATCGTCGCCCGGCGCCTGTCGCAATAACGTGGCGAAAAATGCCGGCAGCTTGATCGCTCCTTGCATCTGAATCGAAACCGCTTCCGTGAAACCAAAGAGCAAACACGCAAGCAAAGTTTGCACAGGCCGCCACTTGCCAAAGATCAATGCAGCAAGGGCTATGAAGCCGCGGCCCGAAGTCATGTTTCTGGTAAACAGTGACGACTGACCAATCGAAAGATAAGCGCCGCCGATGCCTGCCAGCGCACCGGCAATCAGGACTCCGGAGTAGCGAATGCGACTGACGCTGACACCGGCCGCGTCAGCAGCTTCAGGATTTTCTCCAACTGAACGCAGGCGCAAACCGAACGGCGTGCGGTAAAGGACGTACCAACAAATGGCGGTCAACAAAAGCAGCAACACCGCGATCACCAAAGGCGTAAATGGTATCAAGCGATCTCGCGGAATCTGCGGCGTGGAACCTGACGACAGAAAGAAGGCGCCACTCAGAAAAGCAGGCAGTCCAAACATCAAAATGTTAATGGCCGTACCGCTAACGACTTGATCTGCCTTGTAACGAATACAAACAACCGCATAGATTGCCGCGATCAGAATTCCGGCGCCCATGCCCGCAAGCAAACCCACCCAGGGACTGGCGCCACCCATATGGAGTTTCGAATCGGCCGCATAGGTGACTGCGGCGGCAGTGAATGCGCCGGCTAACATTTTTCCTTCCAGCGCGATGTTGATCACTCCAGAGCGCTCCGAAAACAGCCCGCCCAGCGCCGCCAAAATCAAAGGCGTTGCCAGACGCACGGTGGACCAAATCATGGCAATCGTGAATAGGTCTTTCATTCGCTTACACCTTCGAACGTTTTAGCAAACCCCATCTGCTGAATGGACCACGGAACAGCGCTTCGGCAGCCACGAAAAGAATGACAATGCCCTGCAGCACATCGACCAGATCTTTCGTCACGTTGTTAGTAAACGCGTCAACGAAAATGCCGCCGCGAATCAGCATGCCAAACAGAATTGCCGAAAGCAGCACGCCTACCGGATGGTTGCGGCCCAGCAACGCCACGGCGATGCCGGTAAAACCATAGCTCGCCGAGAACCCGTCGTAGTAACGATAACGATAACCGAGCACTTCGTTGATGCCGACCATCCCCGCCAGCGATCCGGAAATCGTCATGGCAATAATGATCTGTTTACGAATCGAGATGCCGCCATACTCCGCCGCAGTCGGATTCGATCCCGTCGCGCGCAACTCGTATCCCCACTTGGTGCGCCACAGAAACAAATAAACAAGCACGCAACAAACCAGTGCGAGTATGAAAGCAAGATTAAGCGGGATGCGTTCAGGAAAACCGGGAATGATTTTGCCGAGTCGTGCAATGTGGGCGCCGCCTCCGATCTCGTAGGTTTGCATGATCGGATCGCCGGGCATCTTGTAGTGATACTGAGTGAAGTAGCTGACCAGGGCCACAGCAATGAAGTTCAACATGATCGTGTTGATAACTTCATGCGAACCAAAGCGCGCTTTCAGGACGCCCGGAATAGCGCCCCATAAACCACCCGCAACTATCGCCGCCAGAAAACAGAGCGGAAGCAAAAGCCAGGCGGAGCGGTGCGCCAGGGTGATGCCGACCCACGCAGTGGCAAATGCGGCAACGTACAACTGGCCTTCCGCGCCGATGTTTAATAAGCCGCAACGAAATGCCACCAGCACCGCGAGCCCGGTGAAAATCAACGGCGTAGCATAAAAGAGCGTGTAACCAATCCCGTCCGGCCACGACAGGGCGCTGCCAAGCAGCAGTTTGTAGGCGACGAAAGGATTATCGCCAATGATGACGATCATGATTCCGCCGATGACAAACGCCGCCACGACGGCTATGACCGGGAATATGAGTTCGCGAAGAAGTTTCATCTGTTATTCGGTTTTGGTCTTTGGTATTTGGTCTTCGTTTGTTTCTGCCGGTTGAATCTTTGAACTACGTTCTGAAGCTCACTTTGCGCTACACAAAAACAAAGACCAAAACCCAAAAACCAAAGACCGTTCTCTGTTAATGTCCACCCGTCATCAACAACCCAATCTCCTCAATCGTTGCTACTTTGGGATCGACGTCGCCGACTATGCGACCCTCATGGATAATCAGCAAGCGGTCGGCAAGCGCAGTCACCTCTTCCAACTCCGCTGATACAAGCAGCACCGCACAGCCGGCGTCACGCAATGCCACCAGCTTCCGATGAATGAACTCAATCGCCCCAATATCAACGCCTCGCGTCGGCTGGGAAACAAGCAAAAGCCGGGGATGCAGATCAAACTCGCGGCCAATGATTAATTTCTGTTGATTACCGCCGGAGAGTGATCGTGCGGGCAAATCCTGATTAGGCGGCCGCACATCAAAGTTCTCAATTATCTCGGCAGCGCGTTTTCTGATCGCGGCGCCGTCAAGAAACCCTGCTGATGAAACCACGGGTTCGCGATAGTGCACGCCAAGTATTGAGTTCTCAGCCAAACTAAAATCCAGCAACAGGCCGCGGCGGTGCCTGTCTTCCGGAATGTGGGCTATCCCCAACTCGCGCCGCGCCCGCGCGTCCACATTCGTAATATCGTTGCCTTCGAGGTAGATGCTTCCCTTCATTAACGAGGCAGGCACCAGACCCGCGAGCGCTTCAATCAATTCCGTTTGACCATTACCTTCGACACCTGCGATTCCAAGAATCTCTCCTTTATTAACTGAGAAAGAGACGTCGTTAACGCGTTTTGTGCCATCGATGTTGGAAACTGAAAGATTGGTTACCGTCAGTTCACTGGCGCCAATCTTCGCGTCAGGCTTCTCAACTCGCAACAGCACTTCGCGGCCCACCATTAGGCGCGCCAGCTCTGCGGCGCTGGTGTCTTTTGTTTGCACTCCGCCCACCACCTTGCCATCGCGCATCACAGTTACTTCGTCAGAGATAGCAAGGACCTCGGACAATTTATGCGTGATGATGACGACTGTTTTACCCTGCTGGCGCATACCACGCAGGATGGCAAAAAACTCATCCACTTCCTGCGGCGTCAGAACAGCGGTGGGCTCGTCGAGAATCAGCACCTTTGCATGACGATATAAAGCCTTTAATAATTCCACTCGCTGTTGCTGTCCGACTGAAAGGTGTTCGACAACCGAGTTAGGATTGACGGCAAGTTTGAATTCTTCGGAAAGTTTTTGAATTTCACTTGAGGCTTTGCCCAGGTCGAGGGCAATCTCGCTGCCCGGTTCCGCGCCCAGCACGATGTTTTCCGCTACCGTCATGGTGTCGACCAACATAAAGTGTTGATGGACCATGCCGATACCGAGGGCGATCGCGTCATGAGGAGAATTAATCTCGCGCGGCTGGCCATCGACGATGATTTCGCCGCTGTCGGCTTTGTAAAAGCCGTAGGCAATGCGCATCGCTGTCGACTTACCCGCTCCATTCTCACCAACAATGGCGTGGATAGTGCCCGGCTTAACGACGATGTTTACATTATCGTTGGCTAAGACGGCGCCGAATCTTTTAGTAATGTTTCTTAACTCTAGCACGTTTGGTTTTTTGGTCTTTGGGCTTTGGTCTTTGGTCTTTGGTCTTTGTGTTTCACTATTCGACTTGAGCTACTCTATTGATCGTTGCTTTAACTCAAGGGATCCGATCGAGCGTAAATAGGCGTTGAGTTTGGGTGTCAATTCTTTTACCAACGGCGACAACTCTTTAACTTGTTTCTCGGTCAGGAGCCGGCGCCGATATGCTCTTCGTAACCAATGTTGGACCTCGTACAGCGACCCTCGAGCGACTCTAAGAAACCTGCGGATCTCGGGGTTGGTTCCGCGCCCACTTCCTTCAGCAATGTTGGCTCCAATGCTGTCACCTGCGCGCACAAGTTGTTTGCCAATCGTGTCTCGAGCCAGGGAATTCCAGCGAACCACAACTTGCCAGAGGTTATCAGCCAATTCTTCTGACAACTTGTAAATCTGCAAATTTTCAAAATTTGTTTTTGCCATCTTGTCTCCTTAAAAGGTGGAGGGTGAGATCAAAATTTATGAACGGTCAGTCAATTACTCCAACCACTCAAGCGGCTAAAACAAAAATGCAAAGACCAAAGACCAAAGCCCAAAGACCAAAGACCAAAGCCCAAAGACCCAAGACCGTTTTTTATTGCGTCATCCTATCCACAACCTTAATTTCACCAGCGATGATCTTCTTTTTCGCTTCCTCGGCCTGCTGGATCATTTCGGGAGTGACAAGATCTTTGTTGTTGTCGTCCATGGCGTAACCGACGCCGTCTTTGTCTAATCCGTACACATGAAAGCCAGCCTGGAAACGTCCATTGACGACATCTTCAACAATCGAATAGACCGCGTTGTCCACGCGCTTAACCATGCTGGTGAGCACGTAACCCTTCTTCACCATGTTTTGATTTGAGTCAACGCCAATCACGAAGTGTGTTGCGTGCCCATCTTTTTGCCCGGCCTGTTCGACTGCGTCGAATGCGCCCAGTCCGGAGTTGCCGGCAGCAGTAAAGATCACATCCGCGCCTTTGCCGATTTGCGCGAGCGCCAGTTCCTTCCCCTTCCCGGGATTGTTCCAGGCCGAGTCGGTAACCCCAACGTAGTTTTGAATCACGCGAATGTTCGGATTGACGGCGCGCGCGCCTTGTTCGTACCCGCCTTCAAAGCGATGAATCAGGCCGATGTCCATGCCACCTAAAAAACCTATCGTGCCCGTTTGGGATTTTTTCGCTGCGAGCATGCCCACGAGATAAGAACCTTCATGTTCTTTGAAGACGAGTGAGGCAACGTTGGGCAGTTCACTAACGCCATCCACGATTGCGAAATGAATGTTCGGATATTCCCTGGCGACGCGCTCCATGATAGGCGCCTGGGCAAAGCCAACGCCGATAATTAGATCGTATCCGCGTTCGGCAAACGCGCGCATGGCGGGCTCGATCGAGTTCGGGGTTCCCGGTTCAATGTCCCGCACGATCACATTCAGAGCTGGTTTACCGCATGGCTTACCGTCGGGCCAGTTACCAGTTTCGGCGCACTTTACTCCGGCAAATGCCGCCGCATTAAAGGACCGGTCATCTTTGCCGCCGATGTCAAAAACAATGCCTACATGAAGTTTGGATTTATCATCCGCGCTATAAGTCGCACGGTTACAGGCTGCGCCAAACAACGCCGCCAGCAACAAGATCGCGAGCATGGACCACAAGGCGAGCTTCATTCGTTTATTACTTCCTTCACTAACGTCAGCTCCTGGACTGGATTCTCTCTCACTTCGTAAGCTGCTTGAATTGCCTTCACTGCCTCTTTTGCTTTTTCTTCATCGCTACAAAAAACAGTTCCCAGGCTTTCGCCGGCGCCGATGGCATTGCCGATCTTCACGTCGCTAATGAAACCCACGGTCGGATCAATTTTGTCATCGATACGCACGCGTCCACCGCCGATTGCAGCGATCGCGTGCCCGATGTCAGCCGTATTAACTTTGGTAACGAAGCCAGCGTGCGGCGATTCTACCTTAAACGATTCCGTCACCAAAGGCAGGAATTTGTCAGCGTCATCACAGACCCGCGGGTCGCCTCCCTGCGCTTCGACATTTGCCCGAAACGCTTCGAGCGCTTTGCCCGAGGAGAGAACATTTTTGAGCCGCTCTCGTGCCGCCGTTAATGATTTATCGACGTTAGCCAGAACCAACATGTGTGCAGACAGCTCGGTCGAGAGATCAAGCACCGGACGCGCACCATCGCTTACTTCACCGCGTAAGAGCTCGATGCACTCTTTGACTTCAACCGAATTACCCACGGCGCGGCCAAGCGGTTGATTCATATCCGTCACGAGGGCGCGAGTGCGAATGCCACAAGAGTTTCCCGTTTTCACTAACGCATGGGCCAGTTGTTCCGCGCGCGCCTGGTCACGCATGAACGCACCCGAGCCGACCTTTACGTCAATGACCATTGCATCCAGACCGGCGGCGCCTTTCTTCGAAATGATCGAAGCAACGATGAGCGGAATTGCTTCAACGGTCGAAGTGGCATCCCGAAGCGCGTACATTTTCTTGTCGGCCGGCGCCAATTCAGCGGTTTGACCGGACATCGCGTAACCGACTTGTTGCAGCACGTTTTCAAATTGAGAAGCGCTGAGATTCACGTTGTAGCCGGGAATTGATTCGAGCTTGTCGAGCGTGCCCCCGGTATGGCCCAACCCGCGTCCGGAAATCATTGGCACACAAACTCCGCAGCCGGCGACCATCGGCGCAATCAGCAACGAAGTCTTGTCGCCTACGCCACCGGTTGAGTGCTTATCAGCTTTCGGTTTGGCTATTGCTGAGAAATCGAGAATATTTCCCGAGCGCAACATTGCGTCCGTGAGGATTTCCTGTTCGGCTTCGGTCATGCCGTTCAGATAAATCGCCATCAACAGCGCACTGATTTGATAATCAGCAATGGTGCCACGCGTGACCCCATCAATGAAGTAGACGATCTCGTCGCGCGAAAGTTCGCCGCGATCGCGCTTTTTTCGAATGATGTCTTGAGGTCGCAAAATATTCTGAGTGTTCGTTGTCAGTTGTTATGTCTTGGTCTTAGGTCTTTGGTCTTTGGTCTTTGGTCTTAGGTCTTTGGTCTTGCGTCTTTGGTCTTTGTTTTTCTTCTATTGAATTGAATTTGAAACTCGAAGGTCTTACTTTTACAAAGACCAAAGACCTAAGACCTGAGACTAAGAATTTAAGATTCAACTAAAACCACAGCTTGCGCCGACACTGCCAATCCCTGGCCCACGGCATCCAGTCCTTCCCCAGTCTTTGCCTTAACGCTTACGCAGCCCAGGTCCACCGACAATGTTTCCGCGATGCGTTGCCGGATCGAAAGAATATAAGGACGCAGCTGCGGCGTCTCGAGCATTACGGTCGCATCTACATTTACAACGTGGATATTTCGTTCATGTGCCAACCAAACCACGCGCGAAAGCAGTTGCAGACTGTCAGCGTTTTTCCATTGCGGATCACTATCGGGAAAGTGCATGCCCAGATCACCTTCGCACAGCGCGCCCAGGATTGCATCGCTGATGGCGTGCAAAAGAGGATCTGCATCGGAATGCCCTGCGCCGCCGCGTTCGCAGGCGATGTGCACGCCACCTAACATGAGTGGCCGCCCCGCTACCAATCGGTGCGTGTCAGTGCCGATGCCGATTCTGATCATTTGTTTTGGATCTTGGGTCTTTGGTCTTTGGTTTTTGGTCTTTGGTCTTTGGTCTTAGGTCTTAGGTCTTAGGTCTTAGGGCTTGGGTCTTTGGACGTGGGTTGAGACCAATGCTAATGCCAATCAAGAAACAAAGTACAAAGACCAAAGCAAAGCCCCAAGACCAAAGCCCAAAAACCAAAGTTCCAAGTTCAAACTTCAAAGTTCAAAGCCCGCTTTTCAATATCGCTTCGGCAATCACCAGATCCTCTTTCTTCGTGATCTTGATGTTGCGCGCGCTGCCTTCAACGATTGCGATGGTGACTCCCAGTCGCTCAACCAGTGAACTCTCATCAGTGAGCGCGGGATCAGCGACGTCAACATCCTCGTAGGCGCGTCGCAACACTGAATAGCGAAAGCATTGTGGAGTCAACGCCATTCTCAAATCGTCACGCCGCAATGTTGTAACTATGGCGCCATCCGCGATTTGCTTAACGGTATCAACCGGCGCGCGCACCAGAATCGCAGCGCCTGTGGTTTGCGCGGCGGCGACGGTGCGCGCAATTTCATCCGTGGTTACAAACGGCCTTACGGCATCATGGACCACGACAATGTCGGTATTGGTTTCGCGAATCGCCTGTAGCCCACGCAAAACCGACTCTGCGCGCGTCGCCCCGCCAGTCACAACCTTCGTAAGCTTTCGCAGGTTTTGCTTACCTGCTAGAGACAAAAAGCCAGCCGACTCGCCCGCCGCTATTACAACAATTATTTCTTGAATGGAATCACACTGCTCGAATACACGCAGTGTGTGAAAAATGATTGGCGTGCCTGCCAGTTCGAGAAACTGCTTTGGTCGCGTGCCTGCCAGCCGCGTTCCCTGTCCAGCCGCGGCGATGATTGCGACGTTCATATGAAAGTGACAAGTGACCGGTGAGAAGTGATAAGAAGGACCGACGTACTCCTGTCACTTGTTACTTGTCACTTGTCACTATTTAGGATTCCGCTATGGGCTCGCTGTCGGTGATACGCACAGGTGCAGGACCCGAGCGCGTGTCGCGCACCGGTTGGCGACGGGAAGCACCATTCACGCGATGTTCGCCGCTGGCGCCATTTTCAGGATCTTCCCACAGCCGTCCGAAAATCATTTTCCCTGCGGTGGTCTGCAAGACACTAGTGACAGCTATGTCGGCGTTCTTACCGATTAAACGCCGCGCATTATCAACCACCACCATGGTGCCATCGTCAAGATAGGCGACGCCCTGATTGTATTCCTTGCCTTCCTTCAAAATAAAAACGCGCATCGCTTCACCGGGCAACACTACCGGCTTCAAGGCGTTCGCAAGCTCGTTGATGTTCAAAACGCTCACGCCGCGCAGTTGAGAAACCTTGTTCAGATTGAAATCGTTAGTGACGATCACTGCGTCGAGCTGTTTTCCCAACTCAATTAGTTTCAAATCAACTTCGCGCACCGAAGGAAAATCCGTCTCGACAATTTGAATGTCGAGCGAGCTGTTGTTTTGCAGCCGATTCAACATGTCGAGGCCGCGGCGCCCGCGCTGGCGCTTGGAGGAATCAGGCGAGTCGGCAACCTGTTGCAGCTCGCGCAAGATGAATTGCGGAATGATTAACGTGCCGGTCAGGAATCCGGTTTCGGCCACATCAGCGATGCGGCCGTCAATAATTACCGACGTGTCCAAAATCTTCAGGTCGCGGCGCGACGCTTTGTCAGTCAGGATGCCGCCGAGTGCCGACAACTCAAGATAGTCGCCTTTGGCTCCTCCAACCATTAATCCGACGTAACCCATAAAGAACACCAGGCCGAGCGTTAAGAACGTTCGCACCTCATGCGGCATCGACTCCTGTCTCATTATTAAAGAGCCGATCAAATACGCCCCGACAATTCCCAGTATGGAACCAACAGCGGCGCCGATGAGAGTTTTGAGCGAGGCCTTACGAATTCTTAATTCGAAGAGGATTATGCAGACAGCAACGAGCAGACCCACACCTGCGGATATCCACGGATCACCGCCGATAGGCTTTAACACATATCCAGCAGCAATCAGAAAAACAGTAAAAATAAAACGGATAATTACGACATCCGCGTGCATGATGCCCGAATCTTAACACGGCCTCTGGAAAAGCGTCACGGAAAACCCTCTCCCCTGTGGGCAAAACCGCGGCGGCCCAGCCTAAAAAAAAGGGCGGACCCTTGTCCGCCCCGTCACTTTTTGTTTCAGCTAAAGCTTAGCGATTGTCCGGATATTGCACCCGCACATTAAAGCTGCCGCTGTTATCGGTGTAGTTGTCGTCGTTGATGAGCAAAAACAAACGCCCATCCGCCGGCGCAGTAAAGGTCAACTGAGTGCCGATGAAGAACGGTGTTGATTGTTGTCCGTTGGACTGAAGTATGTAACCTATCAGCGCGCCCACGCCCGCAGTCGGAACCGGACGCGTGCCAAAGATTGAACTGGCCCCGGCACGCTGACCATCCGGCGATACCACACCAACACGCCGGCCGGCCGTAACGTTGCCACTCGCGCTAACCGTTACCTGATCGCCGGTGCGCAGTTGGATTCCAGTATCGAGTCCGCGCGATTCCGCAGCCTGAACATCAAAAACTCTTTCGAGCATGCGGCCTCGTCTGCCATCGCGATTCGGGTCGTAACCGCCTCCGCCACCACCGCCACCGGTCTGACGGGAACGGACGGGCGCATTGCCACCGTCATTCTCGCCGGGCAGGTAGAACGGATCGTAATTGTCATTTGAATTGCGATCGTCAGCGCTGCGCGCCATGGCCGTAAGGTCAACCTCTTTACGAATGCGCACATTGAATGCGCCGCGCGCGTCTTGATACGAAGCGCGATTGGCAGTTAGGTATAGCCGCCCATCGCGATCGGCTGTGAACTCTCTACCGGCGCCGAGCTCGAGTATGGGAGAGTCGTAATCGTTACCAATCACGCCAATCAAAGCTCCTTCCGCAAAACGCGGAAGCGGCGCGTACTGATCGGTAGTGCTCAGACCTGCCGGCGTAATGCGCGAACGGCCCGCGTAGATTGTTCCGGTAGCGTCAATGCGAACACGTTCGCCGCGTCTGACGTCAACGCCGCTGTCGATCCAGTTTGGACCAAGCGATACATCCACTGTCCGTGTTTGATATCGAGCGTCATCAAGCGAACGCCCGTCAATTTCTATGCGATCAATATCGCGCGGCCGGAGGAAGATAACTTCGCCCTCGCGTACCGTGCGCGTTGTTTGTGAATAACTCGGTTGCGCTCCGGTGCCGGTGCGATTAGCGACCGGCAACGTCGCGGGCGAGGTCAACTGGATGGCAAAACGTCCATTGATAAAACCGAGAACGTTTCCTCTGATCGCGGTGCCACTGCGCAGGTAAATCGTGTCTGCAGCCACAAAGGAAGCAGCCGCGAGTGTAATCAGCAAGGCAAAGATGATTCGTTTCATGTGGTCTCCTCCTCAGGTATCAGCCAAAGGACTTTTTAATATGGGAGAGATTAACGAGATAAAAGAAGCTTATCTGTTTGGTCGAGGGTGTGACTAAAGATACATCGAACACGGTTCGAGAGCAAACCCGCCGGTTGTCATTACTTTTATCGCTGATCGCGTACCAGAAGGCGAGATGCGCGGTCACGGCTATGCCGTCTGATGTGCGGAAGTGGCTCTGCCCTTCCGTATTCGGCGTTCATACTAATTGGGCTACGCCCACAATTAGGGCACAGCCCCACTTGTTAGATGCCAAACGGAAGGGCAGAGCCCTTCCGCACATCAGACGGCATAGCCGCTGCGAGGGTGCTCGTTTTCCTCGCCCTAAGGCGTCGGCGTTGCGCTGGGTTTCACCGTCACTGCGGGAACATTTTGATCGCGCACCAGTTGATTGAACGCCGGCACATCCGTCCTCATGATCTGGGCCAACGTCGCAAGTTGCGCGTCGATCTGTGTCACCAGTTCATCGTAAACCGCATAAGACTGATCGGTTGGCGCGGTGTCCGCACTCGAAACTACTCCTGCAAGCGCCGCCAGTTTGTTATTCAAACGGATCGGGTAATTCAAAGGATCCTGGCTGCTTTGGTTCTTGGTTTGATACAAAGCCTGTTCAACTGTGGTCAGCTTCTGTTTCAAGGCCGTTGCTGAATCGTTGATGACCTTAAAGCTCGGCTGGCCGGCAACTCTTTTCAGCAAGTCGTCAACTTGTTTGCGCACATCGCGAATCTGAATGATCGCATTGTGTGTTTCAGTCAGCTTGTCGCGAATTCTTAAACCGAGCTCCACCTGTTTTGCATAGTCACTTGGCGTTGTCGTCAAACGCGGATCCGGCTCAACCGCAAAATTTTCAGTCATCGTTTTGCCGTCCACGGTGAGCCGCACCTGGTACCGACCCGGCGCCACGCGCGGCCCGCGCAGTTCACCTGCCCAAAGGATGATTCCCGGAAACCGTGTCGCTTCGGCGTAACGCAGGTCCCAGACAAACCGGTTCAGTCCAACGTCTGTGGTAACGCGAGGCGCCCGGCCGCCACCAAACGAATCAGACTCTTCACCGGACGGCGCCTGTGGTTCTTCGGGCGGAGTCGTTACTTGCGCTGTTCCCGGAGCGGGCGACGGAGACGCTTGCGCGCCTGGCGAAGGACTGGCTGCGGGCGCCTGAGTCTCTGCCTTTGGCGCTTTCGCAGTGAACTTTTGAATTGATTTTCCTGAGGCGTCGAGAAACTCGAGCACCACGTCGCTGCTGGGTTTCGCCTTTAGCGAATAATAAATGACCGCGCCGTTCGGCGGATTACTACCGACGGTCACGCTGCTCGATATCTGAAAACCGCCGCCTCCCTGCATGCGATAAACATTCTCTGGCTGAAATAGTTTTGTCTGTGAGACGGCACTCAGCCCACCCGCGTCCATCAATTGGTGCAGCACCGGCAGATCGTCAAACACCCAAAACGATCGTCCCTGTGTTGCCGCAACCAGATCTCGTTCGCGCTTATGCACCGCTAGGTCGGTAATGGGAACTACCGGCAAATTGAACTGCATCGATTGCCAATTGCCGCCGTCGTCAAAAGAAACATACAGCCCGGTTTCCGTGCCCGCGTAAAGCAGTCCGCGCTTGTTTGGATCCTCGCGTATCACGCGCGTGAACGCTGTGTTCGGAATTCCATTCGTAATCTTTTTCCAGCTCTTACCATAGTCATTGGTTTTGTAGAGATACGGGCGATTGTCGTCCCATTTGTACATTGTCGCGGCAACATACGCAGTGGCTGGATCATTTGGCGAGGCTTCAATCGAATTGATCTGAATCCATTCCGGCATGATCGATTTTGGCGGCGTCACATTGTCCCAGGTCTTGCCGCCATCGCGCGTCAATTGCACCAGGCCATCATCTGAACCAGTCCAGATCACACCACGTTGCAGCGGCGACTCCATCACCGTAAAAATCGTGTCGTAGTATTCAATGCTTGTGTTGTCCTTGGTAATTGGACCACCGGAAGGACCTTGTTTCGAACGGTCATTGCGCGTCAGGTCAGGACTGATCACTTCCCAACTCTGTCCTTCGTTGAGAGAACGAAACAGTACGTTACCCGCCGTATAAAGCGTGTTCGGATCGTGCGGCGAAAAAAGAATGGGGAAATTCCATTGAAAGCGATACTTCAAAACATCCGCGCCGGCGCCCATGGGATTGTTTGGATAAGGCGACACGTCGCGCAGTTGGCCGGTGTGATGATCGTATCGGGTGATTAGGCCGCCATACGATCCCGCATAAACGATCTGCGAGTCTTTCGGTGAAGGCGCGATCCAGCCAGACTCGCCACCGCCCACGTCATACCAATCCGATCGTGTAATGGCGAAATCCGTAGTGCGGCTGGCGATGCGGACGGTGGAATTGTCCTGCTGCGCGCCGTAGATGTTGTAAGGAAAATCATTGTCCAGCGCTACGCGGTAAAACTGCGCCGTCGGCTGGTCCTGTTCAGTCCAGCTCTTACCGCCATTGAAAGAAACATTCGCGCCTCCATCGTTGCTGTTGATCATGCGATTGGGATCGTCGGGCGCGATCCACAGATCATGATTGTCACCGTGTGGCACCGGCAGCGAAGTGAACGTCTTGCCGGCATCGTTCGATCTGTAAAAACCGGTGTTCAAGACATAAACCGTATCGGCGTTTTTTGGATCAGCGTAGATACGTGAGTAATACCAGGCGCGTTGGCGCAGACGCCGTTCTTCATTCACCTTTGTCCATGTCTTGCCGCCATTCTCAGAACGAAACACGCCGCCGTCTTCTGCTTCCACAATGGCCCATAAACGATCGGCGGCGGCGGGTGATGCAGTGATGCCGACGATACCGATCGTGCCTTTCGGAAAACCCGTGTTACGGGTTATTTCAGTCCACGAATCCCCGCCATCAGTCGATTTAAAAATGCCACTGCCTGGACCACCACTCTCGAGCGTCCAGGGCTTGCGATAAACTTCCCAGAAGGCAGCATAAAGAACGTTCGCATTCGTGGGATCGATAATTAGATCCGAGGCGCCGGCTTTATCACTGCGGTACAAAACCTTCTGCCAGGTTTTACCGCCGTCCTTTGAACGAAAAATGCCGCGCTGTTCATTGGGCGCCCACACGTGACCCTGCGCGGCTACATAAACGATGTCCGGATTTTTTGGATTAACGCGAATCCGAGAAATCTGGCGCGTGTCTTCGAGCCCGATGCGCTTCCATGTCTTGCCCGCGTCTATTGATTTGTATACCCCGTCGCCATGGGACACGTTGCCGCGAATCGGCGACTCACCCATGCCTACGTAAATCGTGTTGGGATCAGAATCGGAAAGCCCGATTGCGCCAACTGAGCCGGTGCCGAACACTGAGCCATCAGTAATCGGATCCCAATTGATGCCACCGTCTGTAGTTTTCCAAACACCACCGCCGGTTCCGCCGAAGTAATAGACGAGCGGCTGCGACGCTACCCCGCTGACGGCGGTCACGCGTCCACCTCGGAATGGACCAATCAAACGCCACTGCAAAGCTTTGAGTGGATTGTTATCCGGCGTCGGCGCGGGTGAAGGCTGCTGTGCGTTGACTGCGGTTGAGAACGACAGAGTGGCGAATAAACAAATGATTAGCAAAGCGAAGCACCGGCAGAGTGCGGACGCAGACTTCGACATGAATTAGCTCCTCGATATGTAGACTTGATGGAATAAGCGGAGCGAAATGATAACACACGACTCAGAACTGAGAACTTAGTACTCAGTAATCTTTGCTCAGTACAGCCTTGCACAAAAAGTCGCCGCTGAGGGTGCGGCTAATACGGTTCATAGTAGTGCAGCAACAGCAGGCCGCGGAGCGATCTCATTAGCACTGTGGCTTAAGCCCGGTGACACGAGAGGTGCTCCGATTTCCTTAACCGTTTTAACGGTTTCTCGCGTAGCCCAAAAAAAAACCGTTGAAACGGTTAGCAGTCCATGATCGTGGACCGGCTCACCGGGCTGAAGCCACGGTGCTAATGAGATAGGCTCCGCGTCAACACAGCATGAGATTTTTTGTGCAAAGCCGCTCAGTGCTCAGTCCCGACCAGTCGGGATACTCAGTACTCAGCACTGCTTACTTACATGCAAGAAATTATGTGAGAGGCTGATCTATTGCGACGGGTAAGAGCGGCACCGCATAATGCCACCGAATTGGTACTTGCGTTGATGAATCAATCCTTCCAAGACATAAGGTTGGTGGCACTGGCCGTCTTAATGACTGTCAGCGGGGCGATGAGTGTCTTTGCGCAACGGCCCCCAACCGCGCCGGTAGCCACTGGGAAGCTGAAGGGCGTAGTAGAGGATTGGCAATATGCGAGGATATTGCGTTCATGCATAACCGTCCGGAAAAAGAATTTTCAATCGAAAGTTATGGTGGATGAGAAAGGTGCTTTCGAGGTCGAACTACCCGCCGGGGTGTATCAGGCCGTCGCGCTGTCTCCGGGCTTCAGTTGGCTGCGCCGTAAAGATGTGCGGATCGAGCCGGGCGGCACCAGAACGCTTAATTTCCTACTCGAAGTCGCTCCGGAAATAACCGGTCGGTGCCCGGCTAACACCATCCGACGTGCTGGTCTATGCGACAGCCTGTGTGACACGAACCCCGCACCGAACGGCATCGTGCACCCGACCGCCGACACAAAGGTCCTTCCAACTTCTTTGTTGCGGCAGATTCACTACCACCAATGAATTGCACTACCATCGCGCCGAGGTATATCAACCGTTCCACGTCGCTAGCCCAAACATTCCGCCTGCCTGGGGTGACCATTCCCGCTCGCACGTTGAAACGCCGAAGCCAAACTAACGGCGCGGAACAAAATCGTTGGACGTGAGTGAGGGGAAACCTCTGAATTTCTGATTTCGGTTTTCGGATTGCGGATTTGAATAACTTTCTTAAGTTCAGAAATAGTTGGCGTCGATACCAAGTACTATTTACTGCAACGAAATCCAACAAATCGTCGGACGCGAAAGAATTTCGAAATTCGAATTTCGAAACTTTGTTTGCGCCACCGCGTAAACTCCACCGGTCGATATCTCACTAGCGCATTGCTTTTCTGATTTGTCATTTCTGACGCGTCGGCGGATTGCTTCGACGACGGGCCCGTACTGGTCGTCATCGAAAAGCGGTTGCGATCGATCTGCCCCGCACAGGTCCGCTGCGACACTCATCCGAATGAGGACATGCCATGACTATTAACCGCCGCAAGTTCATCCAGCTCGCTTCTGCATTTGGTGCTTCGCTCGCATTGGCCGGACCCGCTCGAGGTTCGCGAGTCCACTGGCATGAGCGGCATGATCTCTATCCCCAGGGGGTCGCCTCGGGCGATCCCGATGCGCACAGCGTCATCCTGTGGACCAGGCGTCCGTTTGCCGACGGCACAGAAGGCACACGCCAACTCCTGACCGTCGAGGTAGCGGAGGATGAGACATTCCGCCGAGTCATTGCGCACGCGCAGGCACCGGTCTCGAGCGCCGCGGACTGGACCGCGCGCGTTCTTATTGGCGGACTCAAGCCGGCACGCACTTACTGGTATCGGTTTACCGACAGCGACGGGAACGGCAGCCGGGTCGGCCGCACGATCACCGCGCCGTTGCCAAACGATCCGCGCCCAGTGAACTTCGCATTCGTGAGCTGTCAGGATGTCAACGAGGGTTCCCTCAACGCCTACCGCCGCATGATTTACGAAGATGAACGCGCCGCCCCGGGCGACCAGCTCGATTTTGTGCTTCACCTCGGCGACTTCATTTACGAGGTGGTTGAATATCCGGATGAGGTGAAGACGAGGTATGACCGCACCATCTACGACATCGGACGCATTCCCGACGGGGGCAAGTTCAGCAATTTCCATTTTCCGCTAACCGTCGAAGGCTATCGCGTCGTCTACAAGGGCTACCTCGCTGATCCCGATCTCCAGGAGGCCCGCGCGCGTTGGCCCTTCGTCTGCATGTGGGACAATCACGAATTCTCGTGGCAGGGCCGGCAAAGCATCCAGCAGGCGGGCGGCCCGCCGCAGCCCGGGCAGACCGTTAAGGTCGCCGCGAACCAGGCCTGGTTCGAATATGTTCCGGCTCGCGTGTCGCCGCCGAGCGGCTCGCTTGCCGAATTCGGGACGGTTCCGGTCAAGAACGTCAAGATCGACAAGTGGGACGAGAACGGTCTAGGACTAGAGCCGAACAATCTGACCGCGATCCGCAGTCTGATCGCGTACCGCGTGTTTCACTACGGCAAGCACCTGGACCTTCTTCTTACCGACCAGCACAGCTTCTGCGGCGACGACCCGTCCGACGGTGAGGAGATAGGAAAGATTTACGATCCGTCATTTCGAGGCTACTTCTCGGAGGAAGCAATGATTGCGCTCGACATGGGCCGCGCCTTCGATGGCGGTAGGCCGCCGGCCGAACTTCAGTTCCGCGATGCGCGCATTGCAAATCCACGAAAGGACAAGCCGCCGCGAACCATTCTCGGCGTCGACCAGAAGGCGTGGTTCAAGGATCAGCTACGCAGGTCAAAGGCGACGTGGAAGATCTGGGGCAATTCCCTCGGCGCGCTCGACCACCGCGTTGACCTGCAAAATCTGCCCGCCGGAATGACCAAAAATGTGTGGCCGGCGGACACGTACGGGATAGGCCGCACCGACGATTACGGCGCGGCCTATGCGGAACGCAAGGAGATCTACGACCTCGTGCGGGACGCGAAGATCAGTGGCTTCGCGATCGTCTCGGGGGACCGGCATAGCTTCTGGGCTGGGTATGCTGCAGCTTACCTTCCGCCGCGAAAATTCGAGCCCGTGGGCCTAAGCTTCGTCGGTGCGTCGCTGACAAGCCCGGGCACGATGGAAGCGCTGGAGCATGGCTTACGCAAAGATCATCCGCTCCGTGCCTTGTTTCTCGCGGACCGGCCGGATGGCGGCAAGCCGGCATGGACCAACAACATGCTGCTGCGGCATGGTGTCCGCTCATGTCTTGAATATGCCAAGAGTTTCGATCTCAAGCGCGCACGCTCGTTGTCCAACCCGGATCTGGCTCCGCACCTCGAGTTCATAGATCTTGGCGGACACGGTTATGCGAAGGTCCAATTGTCGGCCCATGAGATGCGCACCGAGTTTGTCTGCATCCCACGCCCCATTACGCGCAGCGAAAGTCCGGACGGTGGGCCACTCAGGTATCGAGTATTACTCACTGCTGCACTGTGGAAGAGCGGAGAGCGTCCACAGTTGAAGACATCGGTGCTGGAAGGCGACGTTGGACTGTCGATTTGAAGGGACTCACGGCGCTAAGAAATTTTCGACGCGAGCGGCGGCGCGGTGAAGTCATTGTCGATTTCCGATTGCCGACTTGGTTCGCGCCGCAACTCAACGTTAGGCACTAGCGGTTTCGAAGGAATCATATGAAATCCACCTCGCTAAAATTCGCCACCTCACTTGTTATTCTTTTCTTGTCGGCAGTTGTTTCACATGCCGAACAGTGGAGAGGAATCATTCCCTTAAAGTCTACACGCGCTGATGTCGAACGCTTGCTTGGCAAGCCAAACCATTCAGGTCGTTACCAATTTGAAAATGAAAGGGCTGATATCGAATATGCTACTGGATCATGCAACATAGCTGATAGATGTGAGTGTTTTGTTTCTGTGGATACGGTGATAGAAATTTATGTTGAGTTGGAAGTTGAATTAAGCTTCTCGACGCTCAATATTGATAAGGTAAAGTTTGAGAAGAAAATATTTCCTGAAGACCCGAATCTTGCCATATATTCCAACGATGAGAGGGGTATCATTTATGCCGTATCTGAACGTGATGATGAGGTGACGACCATTCAATATCTACCATCCGCTAAAGATTGTGAGAAAGTATTAAAGAAGCAAAAGAGTAGCAGGAGCGGCGCGCCTAAACACTCATTCAACTGACTTCAAGAAGCTTCTCTAATCGCAACCAATGCAACAAACCCTTGCAGGCGCGATAGCATTTTTCAAGTAACCTCGTCCCTGCCTCTGGGATCTGAATTCGATCGTTGCCAGACTGGAAGAGAGGCTTGGAAGTGGCGATAATCGCGCCTATGTTGGCTCATTTCGTCATCATAACGGCAATGTATTTGGGAACCTGAGTCGTGCCGGCGTTGACACCTGGGCCAACAAATCGTCGGACGACGCGGAACTCTACCCTTCGGCGCATGGATTCCATCTTCTGAAATGTCTGAGAGAACAAAAATGAAACTGGGCACAATTTACTTCCTGGCGATCATCATCTCGCTATCATTTACAGTGCGTTTGCGCGCTCAAGACACGCATGTTCGAAGCGAATACATGCCCAAAATTAAGATGACCAAGGTTGAAACGGATATGTTGTTCGTTTCCAACTCACCGGATCAGTTTATGCAAATAGGTTTCATCGCTCGTTACGCAAACCAGCAACTCGTCACACCACCTAAGAACATCACCGTGACAATGTTTTCGAATTCTCCGAAGCCACTTTACGAAAATACCAGGGATCAAAATCTGGTGGCCCTCACGGATGGCAACAGTTGGAAGGTTGGCGAACTGAAATATTGGTTAGGCAAGGGCTCAAAGACCGACAAAGGGGTGGAAATGTTTGCGTCCGAAAAGCGTCCCGGTCTTGGATTGCAGAATCCGCTTCCGCCTAATGCGCAGGTGGCCAATGGCAGGGACATTGACCACCTCTACCTGGAGTGGCTCATAATCGAACTTAAGCCGGAACAGTTTGCTCAGATGGCGCGAACGCACAACTTGGAATTTCAAATTGGCAAAACAAAATTCCAGTTCACCGCCAGCCAGATGGAGACCATTCGCGCCTTCGCCGCGTTGATTACTCCTAATTGAGACTGCGCCGAACAAATCGTAGGACGCGGGTCCCGATGTGTCGGCATATTTCGCATCATGAATGGGGTGGCGATGCTTGATTGAGTTCGCGCCGCCGCCTCCGGTGTTATGCGGACCTAATCTCACATTTCGGCGTCTAAGCCTTACAACGATGAGTGTTCGCCTCTTTACCCCGCTGGTCTTGTTCATCTTCATAACAGGCGCCTTCGCCTGCACACGCCAAAACAACGCAGGTAGGTCTGGATCAAGCATTCTCAGTCCTCACACGAACTACGAAACAGAACTGTACGCCACGCTGTCGGCGGTCATACGCGACATGTACGTTGACGACCGCGTACATCTACTTGTCATTGAAGGTGCTGATCCGTGTCGAGCTCCTCAGCCAGTTGCGACACCCGATCAGAAAGTCGAAGAATTGTGGAAACAAATGAAGGATTATACTTTCCGAAAAATGCCAGAACTTGAGGCTGAGACGATCGACGACTTTAACGCGCGCTCGAAAGAGTGTCATCCACTTGCAAACAAGCTCGACATTCCGATCAAATATGTCCTCGTGGGTCTAAGGATCTAGAAACGCTTTTTCCAAAGGGCGAATTCGATCGTTTCTGGAGCCGCTTTTATGCAAAGTACCCTCAATCATCGGGCACTATTAACTTCTCGAACCCGGGATTCAATCGGGACTATACTCAGGCGCTTCTCTCGACCGGCCGTATGTGTGGCGGCTTGTGTGGCGCCGGCCATTTTGTGCTTCTCACAAAAGACCACGGCGCATGGAAGGTCAAAACAAAAATCGAGACTTGGGTTTCATAAAATGATCCACATAACAAATCGTTGGAGCGCGCGGCAAGAGTGCGCTGCTAAGAGCAACGGGCTAAGCGCAAAGAGAAAAGATCTCGCGGCGCCGCGTCAATTCCGCCGTTGATCACTCGTAACTTGAACGAAAAAAATTTATGACGCGCATTCTTATTATTACAATTACAGCCATCATCTCAATGTGCGTGCTTCCAACGGACAGCGCCTCGGCGCATCCGGCGTGGGGCATCGTCGTTGACAGGCAAGGACAAATCTATTTCAGCGATATAGAAGCAGTCTGGAAAATTGACCGGCAAGGAAATGTTTCGCTTTTTCGCGCCGGCGTGAGCGGCCGGCACGTTCATAATATTACGATTGACGCGGAAGATAATATTTACGGCGTTGATAATAGTTATGATCCGCAGACGGAAACTTATCCGCGTGCGCTTTGGAAAATGACTCCGAAAGGCGAATTTTCCTATCTTGTGCCGATGACGAATAATCTTCCGATCGGCAGCAGCGTTTGGCGGGACTCCAGCGGCAACACGTATTCAGTCGAGCCTTACAGTAGCGAAAAAAAAGAGGCGAAAATAATAAAGCGCACGCCCGATGGCACAGTGAGCCTTTTGGCGGGGGGAAAATACGGTTATGCCGACGGGCAAAAAGACAAAGCCCAGTTTAGCGTCATTACCGATATGGCTTTTGGGCGAGACGAGGCAATTTATTTAACCGATACCGATAAAGTTAGAAAAATAGACAAGTCCGGGATGGTAACGACAATTTACCGTGGCGACGTCTCGCCTAAAAACCAGCAAAATCCGGAAACCTATTCAAGGCTTTTTGGATTAACCGTTGATGGGCAAAACAATGTCTTTGTCGCGGACTATGGCAATCGGCGCGTTCTAAAGATTACTTCCGGCGGCGCAGTTTCAACGGCAGCCACTGCGGAGCAACCCTGGTCTCCGACTGGTGTCGCCTCAAAGGACGACAATCTTTACATTTTAGAGTTTGGATTCACACCGCCGAGTACATATACGCCGCGCGTTCGCAAGCTGTCGCCGGATGGGAGAGTCTCGATGCTTGCAAGCGTCGGAGAAACTAAAATGCCATCTGGAAGCACGCCTGCCGCTGAAAGTTCATCTGGGCTGAGTTCTGAAAGAAGCGCTGAATCCAAACCGAGTGTGCCTTATGTTTTAGTTGGCGCAGGATTAATCATTCTTGCCCTTACCCTTGTTACCTGGCGCGTGCGCAGAAGAAGCTCTAGTCACCAGCATTAAAACACGAGCGAAGACAAACACATATTTTCGGAGGTTCTTCGCATCCAGCGTGGGGCATCGATTCAATCTCAATTGCTAGTCGGGTGCTGATCGCACGCCGCAGTTGACGCCCTGCGTCAGCGCGTCTTTCCGGCTCGACCAGCCAGACCAAAAACCAAAATCCAAGACCTAAAACCAAAATATTGGCACAAAACAGGCGCGCACGGGGTTTCTGGAGTAAGGGGGAAAAGTGTGATGTCTAAAGCGTTCAAGACTCTTGCGAAGAGCGTCATGGTGGCCACGGTGTTTTTCCATGCGAGTGGGTTACGATCTCAAACGGCGGGCCCCGAACGGCTCGACATTTCAAACGCGGACACGCAACGGATCGCACGTTTCGAGAAACAGGTTGATGACTTTCGCACCGCCCTTAAAATCCCCGGCATGTCCGTCGCAATCGTTAAGAATCAAAAGTTGATATGGGCTAAAGGCTTTGGTTTCGCAGATCTCGAAAACAAAATTCCCGCTACGCCCGATACCCTTTTTCACCTCGCCTCAGTTACCAAAACATTTGCGGCAACTCTGATCATGCAGCTGGTCGAGCAGGGAAAACTGGATCTTGATGAGCCGATGTCGCATTACTCGACTGACTTCAAGGATGATTCAGTCAAAATCAAAAACATTATCACTCATACTTCAGCGGGAACGCCCGGAGAACGTTTTCGCTACGACGGGAATCGCTATGACTATCTGACTGCCGTGATTGAAAAGAAGATGGGCAAGCCGTTTTCTGAAGTAGTCGTCGAAACCTTCTTCGATCCTTTGGGAATGTCGAATAGTGTTCCGTATCACCACGTCGTGGTAGATGCAGACAAGTGGACCGCTTCGCTGGGCAAAGAACACCTCGAGCGCTATCAGAAGAGTTTGGAGAAGCTGGCCCAGCCTTATGCCTACTACGGCAATGGCGAGATCATTCACACGTCATATCCGCCTCCGGACTCCGTCGGGGCAGCGGCCGGACTGCTTTCGACCGTAATGGACATGGCAAAGTACGACATTGCGATCGACCGGCACGCGTTTATTAAGAAGGAAACTCAGGAGAGGGCGTGGACGCCTTTTGTTTCGAATAGCGGCAAGCGACTTCCTTACGGGTTCGGCTGGTTCGTAATGGACCATCACGGAACCAGGCTCATCTGGCATACCGGGGATTGGGGCAGCGGGTTCTCAGCGTTTTTCCTCAAAGTCCCCGAAAAAAATCTTTCTCTGATTATGCTTGCCAACAGCGAGGCACTTGTCGAGCACCAGTATGCGATAGGCGAGGTCATGGTTGACGACGCTATTAACAACGTCTTCGTTTGCAGCTTCTTGAGCGACTGGGACGTTGCATACGGATGTGAGAAGAATTCCCAAACCGCTATCGCCAAATTTATCGAGCAGCGCCGGGCTAGCGGCAAGGTCGCTATTCACGTTTCGCCGCAGGTCCTCGAATCCTATGTCGGTTCGTACCAATTCGAGAGCCTGGGTAACCGGATTTTTTACATCACACGCGAGGGCGACACGCTGTTCGTCCACGAGACCGGAAAACCATTCCCGGTTTTCGCGGAGTCAGAGACTAAATTCTTTTTGAAGGACAGAACGTGGATGCTTGTCTTTACCAAACGTGAAGGCCAGCCCGCCGAACTGAGCATTGTCGAGGGCCAGGCCAGCTATCCCTCGAAACGGATCAAGTAAGGTCAGTGCCGATTTCCAATTGCCGATTGCCGATTTGAATCGAGCTCCGTCAACTCAATCGGTGGCTTGCTTTGTGACGAAACCGGACAAAGCCTGGAAATAAGATCTGCTTAGTATGCGTTGGTGAAGATGGTAGTATTTCACTCAATCGATCTGTTGAATGATTTCGATGGGAGCAGCTATCGCTTGTAGCATACCTCAGTTATGATTTTTCGTGAGGAGATGCAGCAATGAGTTCATTGTACGAGAGCGCAGCCCTGATCATCCAACTATATGATCTGCGACGAGAAGAGACTTTGCGCAAAGCGCGGGAATGGTACAGAACACAGTTCCATCCCACCAGTGCACAAGATGTGATAAACACGTTGAGAGGAGAGCACGGCGCCTACTTTCGCATGGTCACGTCATACTGGGAAATGGCTGCGTCTTTTGTTAATCACGGCGCAATAGACTGGCAGATGTTTATGGACGCAACTGGGGAAGAACCACTCAACGTCTTCGTCAAGCTTTACCCTTATCAGGAAGAATTGCACACCATGTTCGGCGCCGCTGAAGCCAGGTCTCCTTCTCATCTCGAACAACTTGTGATGCGACTTCCGAAAGCCAAAGAACAAATAGTGGACCGGATAAAACAGTTTAACGAGGCGCGTATTCGTCGGGAATCAGCAAGCTAGCAGCGTTCCGCAATGGGCGCCGCCTACCAACTCATAGAACCGCAGTGCGCCTTTTCCAATTGGCCACGTAGTCCTGAACCAAAACGAAATTGTCTTACAAATCCAAAGTTCGTTATTCTTTGGGGGCGGATTATTGCTTATGATTGGGATAAGAATCTTTCTCGCGCTAGCGTTGATGTTCACGGTCGGGGCGGCGATCGGCACCCCTTCTCCTGACTGTTCATTTGGCGACGTCAGGTTTGCATGTCCTAAAAACTTCAAACAGGTGCGGCTCGAACCGACCCAAGAGTTTGCTCTCTACCATTGGAAAAAATATAACGTCGGGGTATTTGTGGCTGCACCGGCCGCAGGCTACGACGAATCTAAGTTCATGGCCAACGTGATCAGAACATCGCTGGCTAACATGCTTCCCAAGGACTCTCAGGAATTCTCCTGGAAAGGTGTTCCTTATTCCGGGCGCATAAGTAAATTTGAAATTGACGGGACGATCGCTCAGGCATTCAATGGTTCGCTAGGTATCCTTATCAAATATCGTCGCCTGAAGGTCAACGGTCGGGATATCATCGTTGGCTACGCGTCCGAGTTTGGACGCGGCGCGGAAGCGAAGGAAATTTTTGATCGCGGGCTGGGCGGTGACTCGATGCCCGGTTGTTATGCCGCGGTCGACATTACCTATTCCATTACCGGTGAAAAGATGCCTGAAAATAATCCTTGCGATATTATCGCAAGATTTCCCTAGTTCACCTTTTTTAGTCCAGGCACCCCAACAAATCGTTGGACGCGAGCCCAACCAGCGGGCCTCTCAACGACAACTAGCTGTACGGCAAATGCGTGCGGCCACGTCAACTCAACCTTTGGGTTCCTTCGCGTTAATCCGAATGCTTATTTGAGGAGCCAATGAAATACAAATTTTCGGCCATTGTCTTGTTGGTTCTTTTAGCAACGACGAATTTTGCGCCGGCATTTGCTGCCGTCCAGGACCCAGCGCCACCACCACCTCCAGCAAAAGACTATTTCCCGAACACGTGGGATGAATACTCCTTCCCAGCGGCGCAGTTCAGAATCCGTTTCCCTAAAAAGCCGGAGGAGACCGTTGCTACTCTGAGAAATCTTGAGATTCATTCCATCCAGTACAAAGGGCTGATCAACTACCGCGTATCCTTTGTGGACTACAAGGTTCCGATTGACAATCCTGAAAAGGTAAAGGAATTGCTGCAAGGGATAAAGACCGCGGCCTTGAACTCTATTCGAGAGAAGGGTATGCAAGTGATCACTGAGCGCGAGGTTGTCGTTGATGGGTATTCAGGAATATTTGTTCACGTGGAAGTGCAAGCCAAAGACGTAATTCGCATGCAATGGGTAGCAGCCGGTTCGCGTCTTTATACGATTAGTGCGGAGAGTAGAAAGGGCAGTCCTAACGAACTTGAGGGTGAGAATGATTTCGAGAAGGTGGCAATTGGATTTATCAGTTCGTTTCATGTCATACCTTAGCGGCTGACGAATCCTTTCAACGGCGATGACATACCTGACTCAAGTCCCAGCAACTTTCGTGTAGTTTTCAGTTTTCTATTCGTGTTTCTTAGTGGAATCTTTTTCTGTCGACCGAAGGCTTTTAACCACTAAACTGCACGAAATTAAAGACGATGAAAAGCACGAAAAATGACTATGTAGTCAACGAGAATTCCAGTTCTGATGAGTCATGTATGTTATCGCCGTTTTTGCGGTTTCTCGCGAAGCCAAAAACCTTTGAAGATGGGGTCCATGATCATTGACTGGGCTAAAGTCCCGGTGCTAATGAGATAGCTCGGTGTGTACGATATGAGAATTTTGTGAAAAGCCGGGTAGCTAAATCATGAAAAGAACTGGAGTGCTTCTGGTCATCCTTCTGAGCTGTACGCTTCCTGCGGGCAAACCAAGCTCGGCAAACAACATTTCACCTAATAGCCCGTTTGACGAATATGGCCGTATCTGCTGGGACGATGAAAGAGCTAGGCTGGATAATTTTGCCATCGCACTGCTACAGGCTCCTCCTACCACGCTTGGACACATCATTGTCTATGACGGCAAGCGTGCTTGTCGCGGAGAAGCCATCGCGCGGGCAATACGCGCAAAGAAATATCTGGTTGAGTATCGCGGGGTTCCGGCAGACCGCATCGTCTGGCGTTGGGGCGGCTACCTGGAGGACATGATGACGACGCTCATAGTTCATCCCGCAGGGGCGGGTATTTGGCCTTTTATGGAGTCGCTCCCTCTGGACAAAGTAACCTTCGTCGGAAATTGTAATCGCAGACCCCGCCCGGTGAAATGTCCAAAATGGTGACCACAGGTTGGACGCGAACGGCGCGAGCATTTGACTTTCAGATTTCGCATTGCGCATTTGGTTCGCGCCGCCGCGTCAACTCGATCGGTCTTAACAGACTGATGTGACTGGAAACGTAATTGGAGTGAAAGAATGAAGCTGGATGTGTATGTCAACTATGCCGGCAACTGCCGGCAGGCTTTTCGCTTCTACGAAGAGCATCTGGGCGGTAAGATCACGATGATGATGACACACGGCCAAGGTCCTAATGCCGCGAATCTACCGGCTGAGCAGAGGGAGGCCATTCTGCATGCCCGCATCGAGATCGGCAATACCGTTGTAATGGGCGCTGACATCCCCAATAGCGAATCGATGCGTAGCGCCTATTTGACGCTAAGAGTAGATAGCGAGAATGAAGCCGAGCGACTCTATACAGTTTTATCAAAAGACGGACAAATCTTCATGAAGATGGAGAAGACCTTCTTTGCGAATCGATTCGCCATGCTGCGAGACCGGTTCGGCACTTCCTGGATGCTGTTGCACGAGATACCGGTCTAACTGTGGCGCCGAAGTTAGCAGACAGTAGGGTAGAAAACGCATGCAGAACTGTAATACTCAACAATGGCGTCGCGCTGCCAATCGTGGGCTACGGAGTGTTTCAAATTCCGGATGCTAAGAAATGTGAGCGGTGTGTCATCGACGCAATACAGGCCGAGCGACATCGACACGGATTCACCCCCGCTCAAAAAATCGCATGTTGGATTACGCGGAGCGATCTCATTAGCACCGTGGTCTTAGCCCGGTGATCCAGTCAATGATCATGGGCTTCCTAACCGTTCAACGGTTTTTGGCTTGCGCGAGAAATCGTTAAAACGGTTAAAGAAATCGAAGCACTTCTCGTAGCATCGGGCTAGCACGGTGCTAATGAGATCGCTCCGCGCTACTGTGTAGTGACGTACACAGAGAAAAAGGAACGATGCGATGCATATCCTTGAACATCTATTTCTAGCCGGCGAGTTCCCTGAGCGAGCGCGCCTGCTGTCCGGGCTGACGCTCGAGCAAGTCACGTTACGTCCCGAGGGCGCGTCGCACTCGATCTATGAGGAGCTGTGGCACGTGGTGGGGTACCAGCAAAGTGTGCTCGAGCGGGGCGACCCGACCGGCGAGTTTTACCCGAGCGCGCCGCCGGAGCATGAGAGTCAGTGGCACGACTTAGTGCGAGTATTCCTGGAGGGCGCTCGTACAGCGGCAACGTTTGGGCAGACGCCTGAGCGCCTGGCGCTGGAAGTAGAGCCGGGCCTGACGATGGCCGACGAGCTGAACAGCGTCGCGGTGCATAACGCCTATCATCTGGGAAAGATCGTTGCGCTGCGGCAACGGATCGGCGCTTGGCCACCGATGCAGGCGCCGGATGCGTCGTAACCGCAGCCGCGAATCTCACCAGACTTTGCAGCACTCGCTGCCATGGAGGAACAGTTTTGCTCTACATGATCATTGAACACTTTAGGAATCAAGATCCGGTTCCCGTTTATCGGCGCTTTCGGGAACGCGGTCGCTTAGCTCCAGAGGGTTTGCATTACATATCAAGCTGGGTTGACTCAAACCTGGAGCGATGTTTTCAACTAATGGAAACTGAACACTCCGAAGATCTCGACGCTTGGATTGCCAATTGGAATGATCTTGTAGAATTTGAAGTTTACCCGGTGATTCCCTCAAAAGAGGCTGCTGAAAGAGTTTCATCTTGTTAACTCAAACTGCCACGAGCAAACTTATGCGGTTTCCCACTTCCGTCAAGCGGGATCCCGCTATTGAGATCTGGATGCGTGAGCACGAGGGTGAATTGGGCGTGATCGCGCGGCGCTGGTTTGAGATCATGCGCGCGTGCGGAGACGATGTTCGAGAATTATTGCATGACGGCCATCCCACCGCGTGTGTAGGCGATGCGGCATTCGGCTATGTCAATGCCTTCACTGCTCACGTGAATGTCGGGTTCTTTCGCGGTGCCGAACTGTCTGATCCGCATGACCTACTGGAAGGCAGCGGAAAATTCATGCGTCATGTAAAGCTGAGGCCGGGCATTGAAATTAATGCCGGCGCGCTTAAGAAGCTCATCGAAACCGCATACACCGACATGAAGGAGCGCCTTGATTCTTGAATGCCGATTGCCGATTTCCAGTCGCGAACCATGACCTGATTACCAAAAAGATTACGTTATGATGTGTTGAAAGGAGCCTTCAATCATGTCTATTCCGTGGTACTCGTTGATGTGGCTTCCCGGAACTTTGCTCGGAGTCACCCTGGGTTTAGTCGGTTCGTTCATCGGAGTCATGGCAGCTCGCGGAAAGTTGCGTCGCAGCGCCCTCACTCTGATCTGGGTGATGTTGGCTGTGTCGGCCACATATCTATTGGCTGGCTTAGTTGCACTCTTAATGAATAAGCCCTGGGGTATCTGGTATGGCTTGCTGCTACCGGGATCAACCGGTCTAGTAGTGCTTGGGATCAACTTGCCGGTGGTGATGAAGCGAGTCCGAGAACAAAGCAGGTCGCTGACTTAGCTGCGGAACATTGAGATCTCGGCAGCGCTTGATTCGATCAAATCTTAGGTTGCAGAAGGAAGTTCCATGATACGGACTTGGACGATCATTGGCGTTGACGATGTCGGTGTCAGCTGCAAGTGGTACCAGTCGCTATTTGGATTACCGCAGACGGCGCCCGCGCATGACTACTTCGGCCAGATACTCGACTCGGATGGTACGGTCTTGCTGTGCCTTCACAAATGGGGCGCCCACGATCATCCTTCGTTGACCAGCCCCGCTCAGGCGCAACCTGGTAATGGCTTGCTCTTGTTTTTCCGGGTCGATGATTTCGATCTCGCGGTGCCGAGGGCACGCGCTCTCGTGGAGCGGCTTGAGGAGGAACCCCACTTGAATCCCAGCACCGGAACGATGGAGATTGCACTGCGAGATCCGGACGGATACTACGTCATGATCAGTGCCCTCTGAAGAAAGACGGGCCTGTGGTAAGTAACGCAGAAAACCACTTCGCTGTTTCACCCGTAAAGGCCAGATGTTTATAGTTAAGTGCTGCTTGCTTAACCGCGCGCGCGAGTAGGGCTCCCAAAATCGCGCTTGTTGATAATTACTGCGTTGGTTGAGGAGTAACGAAGCAAATGAAGGAGACCACCAAACGTTCGATCTATCGCTGGATTCACCTCATCTTTGCCATTCCCATAATCGGTTATATCTATAGTCCTTTTAAGAACCTTCCTGACTACGCTCCTGTGGTGCGGTATGTCGCAGTTCCCTTGATTGTGATTTCTGGATTGTGGATGTGGAAAGGCCATGTCGTGCGAAGACTTATTTCCAAGATCGGCTAAAGTGACAAAAGGAACCAAACATGAAAAGCGCGAAAACGAAAAAGCAGTTGTCAGCAAAACAACGTGAAGAGCTACTCGGCGTATTGAAAACTCGTTTTGAGAAGAACATGAATCGCCACAAGGGCTTCAAATGGACGGATGTCGCAGCAAGGCTCGCATCCAATCCCGAAAGTCTGTGGTCACTTAATGAAATGGAAACAACGGGCGGCGAGCCGGATGTTGTCGGGCTTGATAAAAAAACCGCCGCATACATTTTTTATGATTGTTCAGCGGAAAGTCCTAAAGATCGGAGGAGTTTTTGCTACGACGGTGACGCGTTGGCTTCAAGGAAAGAAAACAAACCGAAAAATAGCGCTATCGATATGGCAACCGCGATGGGAATTGAGCTGCTAACGGAAGAGCAATACCGGGAACTCCAGCAACTTGGAGAGTTCGATATAAAAACGTCGAGCTGGATAAAAACCCCTTCCAATATTAGAGAACGCGGCGGCGCTCTCTTTTGTGATCGCCGCTACGACCATGTCTTCGTCTATCACAACGGCGCCGAGTCTTACTATGCCGCTAGAGGATTTCGCGGCTCGCTACGGGTTTAGATTTCGAACTTTGAATCTTAGTTGAAGCGGGCTGCTGCGATGCACTCAACATTGCCAATTGCCCGATTCGAAAATGACACGAACGGTCAACTGTCACGCAGGGACATCCCCACCAGGTTCCACACGATTGAATTTTCCGGCAACTAAAAAGCTTTCGGCTTCGTAACGCAACTCACAGAGTTACTTCTGAAACCAGACAGATGCGCCGCTGCCTCCGTCCAATCTAACGAGGAGAATACTCAAATGAGAAACAGCGTCATGTTAACGATTACCTCGCTGCTCCTGAACCTGTTGCTTACATTTCATTTGGCGGACGACATCAGGCGCGGGTATGAACCGGGAGGAATTGCGAATCTTATCGGCGGCGGCCTCATTACCGTAGTCTTGCTGTATGGAACCCTCGTGCTTTTCGAGCGGCGTTCGGGATACATCATCATGCTGCTCGGGTCCCTCGCTTCCCTGATCGTCCCGATCATTCACATGAAGGGGAGAGGTGTCGGTATTACCAGCAGAGTCCCCAATTACAGCGGACACTTTTTCTTCGTCTGGACGCTACTCGCGATCGGCGTGCTCGGGCTCTTCTCGGCTATCCTCTCGGCGCGCGGACTGTGGAACATGCCATGGCGGCGGCGAAAAGAAACACTCTAGAGAAAGCCGAACCACAGTGCTGCGTACCAACTCCTCAGATTCCAGTTTTAGAAAGCAACATCTGAACCCTGCCGACCTGCCGAACTGGAGCGAATCGTTTTCGCAAGTAGTAATAGTACAGACCCGGGACACGCGAACGATCTACGTGTCGGGTCAGGTGTCGGTCGATGCGGGAAATAAAGTGATCGGCCATGGCGATCTTGGCCTACAAGCTGAAGCAGCTCTCCAGAATCTCTCGAAGGCGCTTGCAGCAGGCGGAGCAACACCGGCTGACGTGGTGCGACTGCGAATTTTTATCAAAGAGTACCACCCGGATCAGGCTGCGGTAATTACATCGGCATTGCAGAAAGTATTTATCGCCGGACAGATGCCGGCCAATACCTGGCTCGGTGTCGCTTCGTTAGCGCTCGATGAACTCTTGATCGAGATCGAGGCGACTGCTGTCGTCGATGTTTCGGGTTAGTCCGGTGACGGTGCCGCTTGGTTGCAAAAGTCTTGTGAGCTTCGGCTAAGCCGTTTGATGTGCGGCGGAGGCTCTGCCCCGCCGCAAGTGAGGCTTAAGATTCTGGGGCTATGCCCGCTGAGTGTTCTTCTAGAATTTGCATCATGGTGGGCGTAGCCCAATTTCATAGGCCCGCTTGCCGGCGGGGCAGAGCCTCCGCCGCACATCAAACGGCTTAGCCGAAGCTCACGAGACTCTTGCAACGAAGTCGCGGTGGCTATAAACACCTCGCTTCGCCTAAGCGAAGCAGCATGAAACACCTCGGGGCTTTGTTGTATGCTGAGCGCCGTGTTAAGACGTGGTCTTGCCAATGCACGGGCAACTTTTGATTTGAGCTCAAGGAGGTTCTAGAAATGGCTGTTCAATGGAGCAAAGATGTAGATGCGGCACTCACTCAAGCAAAGGCTGACCAGAAGCCGTTGCTGCTCGACTTCAGCGCCGCTCCAGCTTGAGGCGCATGCGCTCGGCTGGAGGCCGAATCCTACGCAGACGATGAAATTTCGACTTTTATCAACCAGAATTTCCTCGCGGTAGAAGCGCACATCAAAGAGCACCCGGCCTATTTTCATCGCTTCGACGCGGTGTGGACGCCGACGGTTCTGCTGATGGATCCGAAAGGAGAAGAGCGGTGGCGCATTGAAGGTTACTTGCCAAAAAATGAATTTCGGTCTCAGTTAGAGATCGGGCTAGCCAGAATCTCGTTCATGGACAAGAAGTGGGCGGATGCCGAGACCAAATACGCACAAGTGCTCGAACATTACGCCGACACCGCAGCAGCACCGGAAGCTGTGTATTGGAAAGGAGTCAGCCGATACAAGTTGACGAATGATCACACGGTGCTGGGCGAGGTGGCTAAAGAACTCGCCGCAAAATACCCCGAGAGTGTATGGGCACAAAAAGCCTCGGTATGGTCACACTAATAAATGGAATTAACGATAGCGGCTGACTGTTGAAGAATGGACCACGAAATCGACGCGCAGCGTTCTTTTCAGCCTTCGGACTTCGAGTCAAAGTCGACCGGACCACGATAGAAACGTGCTGACAATAATCGGACACATCGAGGCAATCTTCCGGTATCCAGTGAAGTCGATGAGTGGCGAAAGACTCGAGCTCGCCGATCTTGGCTGGCATGGACTTGCTGGCGACCGGCGCCTGGCGCTCCGAAAGATTGATGACCGCAGTGGGTTCCCGTGGCTAAGCGCAAGCAGCCTTCCCGACCTGCTGCTTTTTGCTCCGCAACGAAATGGAAACGGCGCTGATGGAGAAATCCCGACGCACGTACTTACGTCAGACGGCAAAGAGTTTCCCGTCTTCAGCGAAGACCTGGCTGAGGAGGTAGCACGCCGGCTTGGCGCGCCAGTGCAGATGATGCAGTTGAAACATGGCATCTTCGATGAAGCGAGTGTTTCCGTGATCGCGTCCGATACGGTGCAAGAAATCGGACGACTCTCAGGCCGAGACCTGGATGTGCGACGATTTCGCCCGAATGTGGTAGTTCGCCCGCTGCAATCGCTTCCCTTCCAGGAGGATGAGTGGGTTGGCGGCGTGCTGCAATTCGGCGAAGGCGATAACGCGCCCGCCATCACGGTTACTATGCGCGACGAACGCTGCTCGATGGTGAACCTGGATCCCGATTCGGCGACTTCCGCGCCAGAGATCCTGAAATCCGTGGTTCGCGTGAACCAGAACACTGCGGGAGTTTATGCCACGGTCACTCGTATCGGTCGCCTGGACGTCGGACAACCCGTGCTCTTCCGCGCTGCCAAAACCTAACGCGCGGCTAACCAGCCAAACACGTTGGTTTTCTGCCCGCGTTCGTGCGTGACGTCGACGCAGTGCTCGTCAGTAAGGTTTAAACTGCGGCGGCTGAAGACTACAACGGTCATCACAGACAATGCAGATCAGAATCTGTCGGCATTAGAATCGATTACTAACAAGCTGAGGAGATATTCATGAAGCCATTTGTTTTCTTTGCTGCCCTTTTCATATTGGCGGTTGCTTCTATTCATCCGGTATCGGCACAAATAACAAAAGTGAAGTGGTTTGGACATGCCGCTTTTGCGATCACTACTCCCAACGGTAAGGTTTTGTTAATTGATCCGTGGCTAAGCAATCCGGCGAATCCTGAAGCTAAGGACAACAAGGATCCCTTAGCTTCCGTTCCCAGAGTTGACTATATTCTTATTACGCACGGGCACCGCGATCACGTCGGCGATGCAGTTGAAATAGCAAAGAAGACGGGCGCAATCCTTATTTGCAATCCGGAGTTGGCCGGCAACCTGGTAACGCTTGCTGATTTCCCTCGTAAGCAAGCCGAAACGGATGCAATCATGGGAATCGGTGGAGAAATTCAAATCGCCGATGGTGAGGTTACGGTTGCGATGACCCCGGCCGTACATTCAAGCAGTGTTTTTAATTCGAAGGCTGGTCCAACGGAACCAGAACGAGCTTACGGCGGAAATCCAGCGGGCTTTGTTCTCATTATCAAAAATGGACCAACCATTTATCATTCTGGCGACACCGCATATTTCAAGGATATGGAAACCATCGGCGAGGAATACCAGGTTGATCTGGCTTTGCTGAATATCGGTGGACATTTCGGCATGGAACCGCGCATGGCTGCACGAGCGGCAAAATCCGTTCGCGCCAAACTGGCAGTGCCCCAGCATTACGCTACCTTTCCCGGTATTGCCACAAACTCAGACGTCTTTGCCGCTGAGCTGAAAAAACTGGGGATTCCTTTTTATGAAATGAAACCTGGTGAAACTGTTTCGTTTCGCGGCAAACAGTTCGTGAGAAATAGATAAGGCGAAGCGATCCTCCGATCTAAAGCAGGAGTTTGCTTTGCTCTATACCGCCCGTTGCAACTGTGACGTCCGCTGTCAGATAAGGTGAATAAAGGTTTGAAGGTTCTCGAAACAGATCGCTTAATACTTCGGTGGCTATCACCTGATAAGGATGCCGAGTTTATTCTTCAGCTTTTGAATGAACCATCGTGGCTAAAGTTTATTGGTGACAAGGGTGTCAGAACGATAGACGACGCGCGTTCCAATATTTTGCACGGACCGGTAGACATGTATTCGCGGCTGGGCTTCGGGCTGTACCTCGTAGAGTTAAAGAAAGAACACTCCTCAATAGGAATTTGTGGACTGATAAAAAGAGATTCGCTGCCAGATGTAGATATCGGGTTCGCCTTTCTGCCAAATTATTGGCGGCAAGGGTATGCCTACGAAGCGGCCTCAGCGGTAATGGCGTATAGCGAAAACGTGCTTGGCCTCAACCGCATCGTCGCGATTACATCTCCCGACAATGTTAACTCAATGAGACTTCTTGAAAAGTTAGGTCTCCGGTTTGAGGAAATGCTAAAGCTGGGTAACGATGCCCACGAAGTCAGGTTGTTTGGCACAGTAATGTAATACTCATCGAAAGCGTGCGATGAAAGAAAGTCCCGCCGAAAGCAAAAAGCCTACTGTCTCGATTGTTGTTCTAGCAGCGCTGTGCTTCTTATTCCCAGCCGCCGGAGCCGCCATTGGTCAAGGAGGCGGTTCGCGAGGAACGCCGCCAACTTCGATTGAACGTCGCCAGGATCTTTCGAACCGCCAGGCCAGTGAGTATGAGATCGAGAAATCGAGCCGCGATCTGAAAGGGCGCCCTGACGACGCGGCCGACCGGCGACGGCTCCAGGAAATTGGCACGCAAATCAAACACGACTTTGAGGGGCTACAGGAAAGTTACAATCAGCTTGTCCTCTTGATGTCCCACAAAGATGGCGTCACCAGCCAACGCGATTTCGTAATACGAGAAGTCGCGGAAATAAAGAAATACTCCACGCGCTTGAAAACCAATCTGGCGTTGCCCAAGCCGCCGCGCGAGAAAGTCCAAATTGAGAACAACAGCGATCTGGTTCAGGACTCGCTCCTAATTCTCCGTAAGCACATTTACGACTTTGCCACCAATCCGCTGTTCGAATCGCTGGACGTCCTTGATGTCGAACAAGGCAGAAAGGCGGCTCGCGATCTTGATCGGATTATCGAACTCAGCGAGAGCATTACTAAAAGCGGCAAACCAAAACAACCCGATTAACAACATCGCGTCTGCTGATTACCGAGGCCACTAGACTCGTCATGCCTAAAAGTGCCGGCTTCCCTCTGGATGTTATCGCGACCCTGGACAGCTCGAAGATACTAGGTATTCGGTCGGGTTCAGAGCACCGCTTTACCGGAGTTTGGCCCGTCGTAGTGGAAGACAGGTTGTTTATCAGGTCGTGGAACGATAAACCGACTGGATGGTTCCGTGCCTTCAAACAGGAACCACTCGGCGCCATTCAGATCGCAGGTAACGAAATACCAATAAAAGCTCTGACTGTTCGCAGCAGCCGAATTCGCAAAGCGGTTACTGCAGCCTACGGCGAGAAGTATCACACCAAAGCTTCTCGAAAGTGGGTAGAAGGATTTGCTGAACCCGGGCGCGAACTCACCACGATTGAACTAGTACCGCGCTAGCCGCGCAGATCAACAAACCATCGTTCTTCTTAACCGCGCCGGCATTTAGCGTTAAGTTGTGCGCCCTCTTCCACCGTTAGCGCCGGTGCAATTATCTTCCCGCTAACGCTCGCGGTTCGCCCGAGCACCAGTTGTTGAGTGGCGCGGATGTCGCCTTCGACCTTGCCATTTATCTTTGCCACGGCAACTTCGATGACGGCATGCGTGATTTCTGCGCCGTCGGTAACGACGAGAGTTCCGTCACGAGAACTAACGCTACCGGAAAAGTGCCCGTCAATGCGCAACATGGATTTGAAGCGTACTTCCCCCGTGAATTTTGTAACGTCGCCGATAAAGCCGAGCCAATTATCTTTGGGAATGTTGACGCGTTTAGGGCTTTCCTCGCGTCTCGCAAGTGCCGGAGAACTCATTGGGGGCCTCTTTCTATTTACTTTTAGCGTTTATGATTGAAAGTGACGCCAGGAATAGGAGCCACCTGCTGCCGCTGCGCATCGGGGAAGGAAAAATCCTTGAAGGCAAAACTATAACATTGCACCGCGTTAGTTGGATGTTACGATTAGATTGTCATTGTGAGGCATTGCTGAGTATTGCGAAGTCAAATGTTGGCCGTCCAATATAGGTAGACATAACTGAGCTGTGTGAACCCACTATGAATCATCTTCTAAGAACCTGCTGCAAACTATTTGCGGTTGCACTCATCGCCGCTCCGGTTTTCTCGCAACAATCCATTCCGGATAACTTTTACTCCGCGATGCAGTGGCGCTGCATCGGACCGCACCGGGGCGGGCGTGTGCTCGCTGTTTCCGGAGTGCGCGGACAACCGAACACCTTTTACTTTGGTTCGGTGGGTGGCGGCGTTTGGAAAACTAGCGACGCCGGTCGCACCTGGGTCCCTATTTTTGATAGCCAACCCGTCGCTTCTATCGGTGCGCTTGCCGTTTCTACTTCACACCCGCAGGTGATCTACGTCGGCAGTGGTGAAGCCGACATGCGCTCAGACATTTCGCTGGGCAACGGCATGTACAAATCAACTGACGGCGGCCAAACCTGGTCTTATCTCGGATTGCGCGATACGCGACAAATTGGCCGCATTCTGATCGATCCCAAGGACCCGGATATTGTTCTGGTAGCAGCGTTGGGTCATGGTTTTGGACCGAATACTGAACGCGGAGTTTTTCGTTCTACCGATGGCGGAAAAAGTTGGACCAGGGCGCTTTACAAAGACGAAAACACCGGTGCGATCGATCTCGCTTTCGATCCCGACAACTCAAAAACTGTGTACGCAAGTCTTTGGAATGTACATCGAGTAGCGTGGAATGCTTATCCACCTTTTACCGGGCCTGGCGGTGGACTCTACAAATCAACTGATGGCGGTCAAACCTGGAAAGAAATCACAGGCGGCGGTTTTCCCAGTGGCACGCTGGGACGCATAGGTATTGACGTTCCCACTTCGGAACGGGGCAAACGTATTTACGCGCTCGTCGACGCCGGTGAACAAAGCGGTCTTTATCGCTCGGACGATGCGGGCAAAACCTGGACCCGTTACAGCACCGATGCTCGGATTCTCAGTCGCGGCTGGTATTTTGGCGAAGTGCGCACTGATCCCAGGAACGCTGACATCGTCTACGTTTCCAATGTTTCCATTTATCGCTCGGTTGACGGCGGCAAAACATTCAAAGCGATGCGGGGCGCGCCGGGCGGTGATGACTATCACTCGCTTTGGATCGATCCGGAAAACCCACAGCGAATGATCTCGGGTGTCGACCAGGGGACCTTGGTTACAGTGAATGGCGGCGAAACGTGGAGTAGTTGGTACAACCAACCGACCGCGCAGTTCTATCACGTCGCTGTCGATAATCAATTTCCTTATTGGGTGTACGGCGCGCAACAGGACAGTGGCACAGCAGCCATTGCCAGTCGCAGCGATTACGGCCACATCACTTTTCGCGATTGGCACCCGATCGGCGCGGGTGAAAGCGGCTACATTTTGCCCGACCCTGTGAATCCGCAGATTGTTTATGGCGGCAGCACTAGCGGAGATCTTTACCGCTTCGATTCAAAAACAGGACAAGTGCAGGACGTCTCGCCTACGCCCGCTGAACTCGGAAACAAAGTAGTTCATCGCTATCCCTGGACCACGCCGCTAGCTTTTTCATTTCAGGCGCCGCATGCACTTTATCAATCGTCGCAGTTTTTGTTTCGCACAGTGGACGGTGGACATAGTTGGAAAACGATTAGCCCCGACCTGACTCTGCGACCGGGCGAAAAAGAAGCCGATGCAAAGGGTGTCATCTATACAATCGCACCATCGCCCGTAGTCGCCGGAACTATTTGGGTCGGGACCGACAATGGCTTAATCCAGTTAACTCGAGATGAAGGCAAAACGTGGAACGAAGTGACGCCAAAAGATCTGGCTCCGTGGAGCATGATCAGCTTGATCGATGCTTCACCTCACGATGCAGGCACCGCGTTCGCGGCCGTCGATCGCCATCAGGTGGATGACATCAGGCCGCATATCTATCGCACACATGATTTCGGCAAGACCTGGACGGCAATTACAAATGGGCTGCCCGCGGATGCTTATGTTCACGCGGTGCGCGAGGACCCGGTGCGCAAAGGATTGCTGTTTGCCGGAACTGAAATCGGAGTCTTTGTATCGTTCAATGACGGGGACAACTGGCAGCCACTGCAACTCAACCTGCCCAACGCGTCAATTCGCGACCTGGTCGTGAAAGATAACGATCTCGTAGTAGCAACGCACGGTCGATCATTCTGGATACTCGATGACATTTCACCATTGCGAGAAATGAATTCGCAGGTTGCCGCCGCGAATGTGCATCTGTTCAAACCCGCACCGGCAATTCGCCTCAGGAAAAATGCGGGCCGCGATACGCCGCTGCCTCCGGAAACGCCCGCCGGCAAAAATCCACCGGCTGGAGCAATCATCGATTTTAGCTTGCACGCGATTCCGGCAGGAGACGTGACGCTCGAGATTCTTGATGCTAACGGTGGTCTGCTCAGAAAGTATTCGAGCGGCGATAAGCAGCGAGCGCTGGATGAATCGCAACAGTTCCCTACTTGCTGGTTACGTCCACCGTTGCCGCTTTCAAAGAAGATTGGCATGAATCGTTTTGTGTGGGACTTGCGTTATGAACGTCCACCCGCGCTGCGCTATGGCTACACAATTGGCGCGGCTTTCGGAGAAGACACCGAGATGCTGCCGCAGGGTCCGCTGGTTTTGCCCGGCACTTATCAAGTGAAACTAACTGTCGACGGTCGCAGTTACACTGCTCCCATCGAAGTGAAGATGGATCCGCGCGTTAAAGTTACGACGCTTGCGCTTCGTCAACAGGGGACGCTGGAAAAACAGATTACGGATGAGATGGTGCGCGCGTTTAGCGTGGTAAAAGAAGTAAATAACTTGCGCGAGCAACTAAGTAAGATGCGCAGTAGTTTGAAACCCGCAGACGCTCCGTTAGGAGAAGAATTAAGCGCGCTGGACAAGAAAGCTGCTGAATTAGTTGAGGTCGAACAGACTTATCCGCCAGTTGGAATCGTCTCCGCGGCATCGATCAATGGCTCGCTAGCGTCACTGTTGATACTTGTCGAAAGCGCCGACGTCGCTCCTACAGCACAAGCAAACGAAGCGTTCACGACCTACGAACGGCTGTTGAGCCAACAAATAGGGAAGTGGGATCGGTTAAAGACAGTTGATGTGGCTAACCTTAATGGGGAGTTACGACGCCGAGGCTTGTCGCAAATTAATACCGAACTTAGCGAGAAACCGTTTCAACGATAACTTGACATTTGACTCACCGGGAGCTTGACCCCTTCGTGTGGCTTGGCTTTCGTTTTTGTGTTCCGTTAGTGGATGGTCTTTTAACAGCGTCGAAAAACCTGATCCACGAACGGACACGAACCAGAAAAACTAGAAAACACGAAAGTCACTTACCATCGCAAGCTTCAGTGTGCCAGGTACGTAATTGCCGTTGAAACGTCAAAGAAATCGTGGCACCTCTCGTTTCACCGGGCTAAGGCCAGGGTGTTAACGAGGCATTTGTTCTTCAAAACAAAACTTCCAACGCTTCATCGACGGAGCGCACGCCCACAGTTCTTACTGCCAACATTCGTTCCAACCCAGCCGTATTGGATGACGGCATTACGATTGTCTTAAAGCCAAGTGCTTGCGCTTCGCGCGCGCGCACCGCTGCCTGAGTGGTGCCGCGCACTTCGCCCGTCAAGCCGACTTCGCCAAACACGGCTGTGTGTGGATCGATAGGCGTGCTGCGAAAGCTGGAAGTGATCGCTGCCACCAGACCTAAATCAACCGCAGGTTCATCCACCTCCAGACCGCCGGCTATGTTCACAAACACATCGTCACCGAGTAGGTGCAAGCCGGCGCGTTTCTCCAGCATCGCCAGTAACAGCGCCACGCGATTCTGATCGACCCCCTGCGTCATACGTCGACCGGTGCCGTATTTGGTTTCCGAAACGAGCGCCTGAATCTCGACTAACAGCGGGCGAGTCCCTTCCATGCAGGCCGTCACCACCGACCCGGCGACATTCTGCGGCCGCTCCTGCAAAAACATTTGCGAAGGATTTGCGACCGGCAGCAATCCGTTTGCAGTCATTTCAAAAATGCCAATTTCATTGGCAGCGCCAAAACGATTTTTGACGGCGCGCACGATGCGATGGTTGTGATGTCGCTCACCTTCGAAATAAAGCACTGTGTCAACGACATGCTCGAGGGCTTTTGGCCCCGCGATCGAACCGTCTTTTGTGATGTGCCCGATCAAAAACACTGGGATGGTCCGGCTCTTTGCCAGCAACAGAAACTGGTGCGCCGCTTCCCTCACCTGCGATACGGAACCGGGGGCCGACTCAATCATGGCCGAAAAAACTGTTTGAATAGAATCGACTACGACTGCGGTGGGTTTCAGGCGCTCAACCTCATGAAAAATATTTTCAAGGTTGGTTTCGGGCAACAGGTAAAGCTGTTTGGCCTTAATTCCCAAGCGCTCGCCGCGCAATTTGATTTGTCGTTCAGATTCTTCACCCGAGACGTAAAGCACCGCGCCGCCATTTGCGCTAAGCTGATCGGCGACCTGAAGCAACAAGGTGCTCTTGCCGATTCCCGGATCACCACCGATCAAGACGAGAGTGCCGGGAACAATACCGCCGCCGAGCACTCGATCAAACTCGGTGACGCCCGAAGCAATGCGAACTTCGTCTTGGGATTCAATTTCGGAATAGGCAATCGCCTCGACGTCACGCGACTTAAACGAAGGCCGGGAAGTTCCCCTTTGCGTGGCCCGCGCGCGCTCTTCAACAAGCGAGTTCCATTCACCACACTCGGGACACTTACCCAGCCATTTGCGTGATTGGTGTCCGCAGTTCTGGCAAACAAAGATGGTTTCGGAGTTTTTCAAGAAATGAAAAGGGTGATGATTTCAGCTGGACTTTGTGATTTTTTGGTGCTTTGAGCTTTGTATTTTGAACTTTGTGCTTTGAGCTTTGTACTTTGTGCTTTGAGCTTTGCGCTTAAGGCTCTGTGGTTTTTGGTTTGTGTCTTTGTAATCCCGGATTCAACTTTGAAGGGCAATAGAACCTAGTGGCTTTTCGCCCCATTAAGGGCGAGATGTTTATAGAACGTACGACTGTCAAAGATTTCTCTTCGCTCCAACGGAGCGAAATATGAGTTAGTCCTTCGACAATTTAATGAAACATTGCGCTCCTCTGGAGCGCGAGTGATCGGCCCTGGCTGTTTCTATAAACATCTCGCTCCACTGGAGCGAAACCAATTCCGCTGTCGCGCTTGGAAGTTGAATTCTCCTTTTTACTTTGCTGCTTTATTTCTTTGTATTTGTTTTCGGCTTTCTAAAACTCGACCAAGCATCAAGTTCAAAGCTCAAAGTACAAAATTCAAAGCTCCAAACGTTTAGGCCAATCTATTCACAACAGTTCCTTCACGTTCTCGACGGGCCGGCCAAGCACCGCGCGATTGCCCCGTTCGATGATTGGACGCTGAATCAAATCGGGATGCTCGATCATCAGCGAAATGATCTCATCGTCGGTGAATTCGCCCTTACCCAAACCGAGTTCACGGTATACCGGCTCGCTCGAACGCAAAATGTCGCGCGGCTTCAATTTCATCTTGCCAAGCAGTTCCTTCAGCTTAGCTTTCGTCAGTGGCTCGAGGTAGTAATTGACTTTGGAATAGTCGACGCCACTCTCACGGAGCAGCTTGTCCAACTCGCGACACTTCGTTCAAGTAGGTTTTTCGTAGACAGTTAACATAATTGGGTCTTAGGGCTTTGGTCTTTGGTCTTTGGTCTTTAGGCTTTGTTTTTGAACTTTGTCCTTTGAGCTTTGTACTTTGTACTTTGTTTCTTTCTGTGGGTTGTTTGGTTTTCTAAACGTGAACCGCCACCATCAAGCTCCAAGTCAAAGTACAAAGCACCAAGTACAAAGTTCAAAGTACAAAACTCAAAATTCAAAAAACAAAGACCAAAGCCCAAAGACCCAAGCCCACACTTTACGGAAATATCCCTCTCACCCTCGTCGCTTCTGCCACGCGATCGACGGCGAGGATGTAAGCACCCGTACGCATGTCGGTGTTATACCGTTGCGCGGTTTCGTAAACTGAATTGAACGCGGTGCGCATGGTCGTTTCCAGCGTTTCGTTGATCTGATGTTCTGACCAGAAGAACGAATACTGATCCTGCACCCACTCGTAGTAACTCACTGTTACGCCACCCGCATTCGCGAGTATGTCCGGAATAAGGAAGACACCTTCATCGGCCAACACGCGATCCGAGCCGGGTGTCGTTGGTCCATTGGCCAGCTCTGCAATAATCTTTGCTTTTACCGTGCCCACATTGGCGAGCGTAATGGCGTTCTCCAGCGCCGAGGGCAAAAGGATGTCGCAGTCAACGCCGATCATTTCTTCAGGCGCGATTTCTTTGGCGCCTGAGAGACCGGCCAGCGATGTCGTTTCTGCCTTATGCCGCAACGCTGCCTGAATGTCGATGCCGCTTTCGCAGTAGACTCCAGCTTTTGAGTCACACGCCGCAATGACGCGCGCGCCGTCGCCGGCAACGAGACGCGCGATGTTCGCTCCGGCATTTCCGAATCCATGGACTGCCACACGCGCGCCTTTCAGGTTAATGCCCTTCACGCGGCATGCTTCGCGCAACGCATACAAGCAACCGCGCGCGGTCGCTTCAGCGCGTCCCTGCGAACCGCCGAGCGATATTGGCTTGCCAGTCACCACACCCAGTTCAGTATGACCGCGCACCATCGAAATTGTATCCATGATCCAAGCCATGGTTTGCTCGTCGGTGTAAACGTCGGGAGCCGGAATGTCGCGATCGGGCCCGATTATCGGAGCAATCTCGAAAGCATAGCGACGCGTCAGTCGTTCCAGCTCATTTCGCGAAAGACTTTTCGGGTCGCAAATAACTCCACCCTTACCGCCGCCATAAGGAATGCCAACAGTGGCGCACTTCCAGGTCATCCACGACGCGAGCGCCTTCACCTCATCAAGCGTAACGTTGGGGTGATAGCGGATGCCGCCCTTGGCTGGTCCGCGAGCAATGTTGTGTTGCACGCGATAGCCTTCGAAAACCTGCACGTCGCCGCCATCCATCTTGACGGGAATGGAAACAATCAATTGGCGTTTGGCATTGCTAAGAACGTGACGCGTGGAATCGTCCAGATCCAGATAGTCAGCAGCGCGATTGAATTGTTGTTTGGCAATTTCGAAAGGATTGAGTTCTTCCTGGAAGGCTTCCCGAGTCGCCATTGCGTGTTCTCCTGAAGCGTTGGGGGTGCGAGAGCGAGGTAATCCTAAGATGTCCAAAGTCCAAAGTCCAACGTCGAACGTCGCTTAAGAAGCCGGATTTTGTACTTTGAACTTTGTACTTTGAACTTTGAACTTTGTAGCTGGACCTTTGGACTTTGGACTTTGGACCTTGGACTTTGGACTCGGTCTTGGAACTTTATGTTTCAGTCTGGAGTCTAAGTTACCGAGCAACAGCTCCCGCGACCCGCATGGCACCGGCAAGGGGAGGTTTCGATGTTTACCAACTTAATTGAGTCGAGTTCGCATGCTAACGAATTCAAACGGCGCGGGTCGTTCTTCCTATTCACCACGGTCACTTATTTCTTACTGTTTGCCATCGCCGGTGTCGCCAGCATCTACGCATATGACGCGCGCCTTGAAGATCAGGACACAGCAACATTGGTAATGCTGAGTCCGGTTGATCTGCCTGCGCCGGCTGTTGCGCCTGCACATAACCCCGCGCCGCCTCGAGGAAGCACCTCAAAGAATTCAATTCCCGAGCGTCGGACGAACACATTAAGTGTCAACGTTCCGCAAGCGGTTCCCGACAGAATATCTGCGGCTCCAAGTTTGGTTAAACCGATTCCGGATCACGGGCCGTGGATTTCCAGCTCGCGCGACAGCGACCCGATTGTAAACGGCGCTCCCGGCGGCAATGGAGTTCCGATCGGCGGAAGTCATCCAACGCCTGCAATCGAGGTCGGCACGCCACCTCCGCCAATGCCGCCGCCGGTCGAGAAACCGAAGCCGCGTGTTATTAGCAAAGGCGTCATTACGAGCCAGGCGATATCGTTGCCAAAGCCTACCTATCCGTCAATTGCCAAGCAGGTGCACATTCAAGGAAGCGTAAATGTGCAGGTGTTGATTGATGAGTCTGGAAAAGTTATTTCGGCGAAGACGGTTTCAGGTCATCCGCTACTCGCGGCAGCCGCGCAACAAGCAGCAATGCAGGCGCGCTTTTCACCGACCTTTCTCGGCGATCAGGCGATGAAAGTTTCGGGAGTGATTACTTACAACTTCATGCTCGACCATTGAATTTCTCCAACGCGATTCAATTAGTTGTCCCGCCAAAAAGAAGAGGTACGTGAATGAAAGTTCACGTACCTCTCTCGCCATAGCCAATAGTGGCACAGACTTTAGTCTGTGGTTAGTGGCACAGACTTTAGTCTGTGGTTGTCAAGGTACACAGACTAAAGTCTGTGCCACTTAAGCCGGCATAAAGGGTTTCAGTTTCTTTTCGATCACGTGTTGGCAAACGGCGCAGAAGGTGCGGTTGAGATTACGCATGCGACAGTCGAATTCAGGACGCCAGACTTTGCAATGAAAATAGTCCGCTCCTTCAAAAAGTCCGACTGTTCCTTCCGGCACGGGCGATGGTTGCGGATCGCAATTCGCACAGTTTGCATTGACGGTCGTGGGCACCGCGGTTGTTGCTTGAATGAGGTCGCGCCACTTCGTGGTAGCGCGGTTCTTATTCGTAGTGATGTTCGGTTGGCTGGGTTCGCTTCCCGAGTGGTTGCTGTGGCCGTTATCAGTCTGGCAACCGCTGTAATATTCATATTCGTCAGCGAGCCCAAACGCAGTGTGGCCCATTTCATGCAACGCGATCTCGACCGCATTCGGCGCTTTTGAAAACGTCGCTACTGAGCCGCCTGAGCCACCATGAATCGTGCTGTTTACCTGGAGCAGTGCCATGTGCCATTGCGGCAATAGCTTGCTGACGACTTTAATGACGCGGCCATTGTTACCAACCAGCAAACGACGAATGCCGCTGGTACAAAACGACGCGTCGAAGTATGTTTTTGGTTTGGCTCCAGTGCCACCGGGGCAGCCAGTCGGATCCCTCGCCCCACTTTCCTTGGAAGTTACATCTACTCGATACACATTTATTGCCGCGCTTAGTCGGTCATATGGAGCGGTCGACAAAAGAATCTCGGCGAACTGTTCCGCGTCAGTGGCGAACTTAGTCATCTCGTCGCTGCGGTATCCTTCCGAAACGATGGCGACATTCCAGCGCTGGTTAGCTGGTCCGGCATCGGTGATTTTGGTTAAGCCTAAGACCTGTCCATCTGAGGTGCCCATAACATTTTCCTTTCTGGCTCGGGTGAGTTTTGAGCAGCCTTACTTTCTCAGTTTGAAGCGCGCAAATTCCTTTGCCGGCGTCGATGCAAGTGAGCGCAGCCGGCTCGCGCGCATCCCTGCTACGGGCTGACTAACCTGCGCGGTGCTTCGAGACAGCGTTACCTCATGGCCGGCGTCGGTGTGTGGAACAACAACCACGAAAACTCCTTTTCGGTCCGGAGTGGGCTGGCGCGAAATGCTATGTTCGCTATCGTCGGGAAACACTTCGGCATCATTTCTGGTTGGGTTATGCAGCACGCGACGAAAGACAGTCTTGTTCTGTTTGTTCTTTAGCTCTGCCCAGAAACCTTTGTGTTCGGCATAGCCTTGCAATTCATCGGAAGGCGGAATGGTCATATCAACAGGTTGCTGCGAAACCAATTTCACCTGATTGCCCTGGTAGGAAAAAGTAAGGCGCACAGCCTTTGGCGTTGTCGCACGGGTCGCCGTCGCTGCTGTTTTGCGCTTAGTGCTTGTAGAAGACTTTCGTTTCTTTAAGAGCGGGCGCTTTCGCGCAGCTGTCTTAGCGACGGGCTTTGTTTTGGTAGATTTTTTCGGTGACTTTCGAGTCGCGGCTTTTGTCGCTCGTTTGGTTGCGGTGGCTTTCTTTTTAGGTTTTCGCGACGCAGATTTTTTAGATTTCTTTTTGGCTGTGGCCATCGGGTGAAGTCCTTTCTGAATGGTGCGGACTAAAGATTATCCAAGGTGAAGCGAAGGCCGGTTATGCGAGGTTAATGAAATCACCAGGCTGCGACGTTCCAGTTATCTTCAGCAACAGGCTTTTATCCCAGCGAGAGTCGCAAGTCAATCGTGAGCTACCTTTACTGTTCCACTTAATCATCTACAGCCTGTCGTGACCAGAAGATAAAGTCGGTAACAGCAGGCTCGCTCCCCAGTGAGCGGACGAGTTGGGCTATTTGTCCGCGGTGATACCAGGAGTGTCCAAACAACTGCGTCAGTATTTCCTCGATGCTGTTGCGGAACCGCGGTCCTTCGTAACTTTGATATTCAAAAACGCGCTCGAGGTCGGCATCGTCAAGGCCTGACAAATATTCGCTCCAAAGTTTTTCCATTTCGGAAAGCTGACCAGCTATTTCATCCAGGGTGACGGCGGCCGGAAAGAGCTCGGCATTTTCCTTCGCGATTCCCAACCGAAATAACCACATCCGGCGAGCCGCAATTATGTGGCCCATTAAATAAACCGCTTTGCCGAATTCTTTCGCCTCGCGCGACTCAGCCGGCACGCCCTCGAGCGACGCAAGTGTCCTGGCATGACTGTCTTTTTCATAGTCAAACCAGCGCCGGTAACGATCAATTAGTATGTCGCTCATCGCGTAGTTATCTTGCGAATATATTCCGAATCACTAAATCTTTGCAGCCCTTTTTTTGTGAGTTGCCCCAATTCTTTGAAAAGTTTGGTGTCAACTGTTTTGAAGTTAAAGCAGCCCTTGCCCTGCATTCGTTTTTTCAATTCCGGCGACAACTCATCTTGCAATTCCGGGCAAGCGTAAATCGGGACAAAATGATAACTGACGTAAGCCTTGCCTTTGCGCACGCCGGCAAACCACAACGGTTGCTTGCTCTTCAGGATGTGTTTGGTGGCGAGGAAATAATTACTGTCGTCATCCGACTGGACCACTAATCGCCGTTCATAAGGCTTTAATATCTTCTTCAGCGCGTTGAATGTATCGTCAAATTCATCTGTTGTAGCCATGCCTGTTCTCCGTTGTAGCGCAAGATTCGGTTTGCGAGTGACTAGAATTCAACCCGAACCGAAGTGCGTTCCTCATTGGGCGATAGTCAGCTTTACCACATGATTGCGGGCGGCCACAAACAGCTCGTCCTTGTCATTGAAAACCATACCTGACGCGTTACCTTCCGGCTTGAACACTGTGAGATAGCGGCCATTAGCATCAAAAACCTGGATGCCTTTGAAGTCGCCCACATAGACGCGGCCTTTGCCATCTACTGCAATCGACGACGGCGCGCGAAACTGTCCCGGTTCATCCCCGGCGTCGCCGAAACGAGTGAGAAACTTTCCCTCAGGCGAGAATTTGAAGACGGCGTTATTAAACGTTCCCAACGCATAGATATTGCCGAGCCCGTCAACCGCGACATGGGTATCCAGTTCGGATTGTTCAGTTACTGAACTAATTGCCGCGCGAATTGTTTGCAACACCTGGCCTGAGGAATCCAGCCGCACGATGTCGTCGCGGTTTTTGTACCATGCCGCCACGAGCTTACCGTCAGGGGTAACCACCATATCGTCAAAGCCCCAGCCGCCGCCGTATGGTATTTCGCCCAGGAGATTTCCTGAAGCGCCATCATGTCGAGAAATAACGCCGCTTTGGACCACGTACACGGTGCCATTGCGATCGGAGGCCATTCCGGTTAATGGCATTTTGGGATTCACGGTCCACTGAGTAATAAATTTTCCCTGCGAGTCGAAAACCTGTATGCGGCCGCCGCTGTATTCGCCCACGTAGATCTTCCCCGCTGCATCAACCGCGATGGCGCGCGCGTCCTTAAATTTTCCTGGACCTATTCCTTCAGAGCCGAAGTTCAGTGCCGGCGTCGCAAAACCACTGTTGGCTGATCCTTTAACAGCAGGCTTTGCTGAAGGAGTAGCAACCGTGCCCGATTTGACTCCGCGCATCACTGAGACAAATGCGCCGCTGACTGCGAGCACCGCGATGATGACTCCGATGACCGGCACAAGCACGATCAACAGGAGCCATTTGGACACTTTTGCGGCTGACTCACCGGCGCCTTTGAAGTCAATGTTTATGACTTGTGCCGGGCGGCCGCGCATTTCATCAGGAACCGAAAGCTGGCTGTTGCAGTAGGAGCAGCGGGCGGTCAGATTGGCGCCGACAACGTCTTGTTGATAACTAACGGGGGCACCACATTTTGGACAATCGAAAGTTTTCATTTTGGGATGTGGAATGTTGAATGGAATTTGGAATTTGGAATTTGGAATTTGGAATCTGGAATCTGGAATCTGGAATCTTAAATGCTCGGCTTTGGTCTTTGGTCTTCGATCTTTGGTCTTTGATCTTCGTACTTCGAACTTTGACCTTTGAATTTCTTCTGCGTACTGCCTACTGCCCACTGCCTTCTGCGCCTGCCTACTGCCTTCTGCTCCTGCGTCCTGCTCCTGCCTCCTGCTCCTGCCTTCTGCTCCTGCCGTCTGTCAGTCCCATCCCATCCGTTCACGCAATGCGGTAATGTGCGCAACGTGGTGCCCCCCATGCCACGCATACAACGCCACATTCTTCTCCAGGCTAACAACACCCAGCTCGGGATGTTGAAACGAGCGATCAAAATCTTCGTCTTTCAGGGAACGCAGCAACCATACCCAGCGCTCATGCAACGCTTGCAGCAAATCCAGTGAGGGAGCAATCGGCGAGACTATAGCGTCTTGCATCTTTGCCCAGCGATCTTCGAAATACGGCTTTATGGTCGGCTTGTCTTCGGTCAGGGCCAGCTTGAAACGAATATAACTGTTCATGTGGCTTTCGGGAACATGATGGACCACCTGTCGCACCGTCCAGCCATCGGGACGGTAAGGCGTGTCCAGTTGCCGGTCGTCGAGCCCCTTCACCGCCGCCCGCAGCTTATCAGGGGCCGCCGCGATCTGATCAATCAAGGCGTCCCTTTCACTGTTTGAAAGCTTGCCAGTGTAGGCAAACTCTCCTACCGGATATCGCAGATCCATTTCTGCCTCCTTCTATGTACGAAAAACTTTGGCGCGTCGTGTCTGCGACAAACTAAAGTTTATCGGACATGCGAACTAAAGTTTGCGCTACAGCTTTTATCGGGCTTATGCTCGCGGCTCGTATTTTATGCGGGAAAGTTCAATCGCGACAATCTATGACTGAAACCGCAGACGTCGTAATCATTGGCAGTGGCATCGTCGGCTCGAGCGTGGCCTATCACCTGGCCGAACAGGGTTGCACAAACGTGCTCGTCATTGAGCGTGAGGCGCACCAGGGAAAAGGCTCGACCGGCAAAAGCATGGGCGGGGTGCGCGCGCAGTTCGCTACTGATGTCAACATTCAGATGTCGCGTTATTCGATAGATTTCTTTTCGCGTTTCGACGAAGTGATGGGGCACCCAGCAGACTATCGTGCCCACGGCTACTTGTTCTGCGCCACAAACGAACGGCACCTGGAATACTTGAAAACGAATCGTGAACGCCAGTTAGCGCTTGGGGTAAGCAATGTTGAATTGGTTTCGCGCGAAGACATCTCAAAATTTGTGCCCCAGTTGCATGTCGATGATATCGTCGGCGGCACGTTTTGCCCGACAGATGGTTTCGTCGATCCGCACAGTGTGATGATGGGCTTCATGTTGAACGCGCGGGCGCGCGGCGTGCGCTTGTGGCTCGATACGACGGTAACCGGAATTGAGACCTTGAAGTCCGGCGGCAAGACGCCGCTGTCATCCGTTCGTGGCACTAATGCCGGCGAGGGCGCGCGCCAAATCTCCGGCGTCCATACGTCGCGCGGTTTCGTTTCAACGCCCATAGTTGTCAACGCGGCCGGGGCCTGGGCCGCGCAAGTAGCAAAAATGGCCGAAAGCGATTTACCCGTTGAGCCTTTGCGCCGCCAGTTGGTTCCCACCGAGCCTTTCTCCCAATTGCCCAGGCAATTTCCCATGGTCATCGACATGTCCACCGGATTTCATTTTCGCCGCGAAGGCAAAGGAATTCTGTTGGCGTGGAACGATCCGGAAGAAACACCGGGATTCAAGACAGACTTTGACCCAACTTTTATTGAAAAAATTCTTACGCGCGCGGCTGATCGAGTTCCCTGTCTGGTTGATGCCGAAGTAAACGCACAACGCGCCTGGGCGGGCTTGTACGAGATGACGCCGGACCATCACGCGATCATTGGTCCCTCGCCTGATGTGGCTGGATTGTTTTTCGTCAATGGCTTTAGCGGACATGGAGTGATGCATTCGCCGGCGTCGGGTCGCATCACTGCCGACCTGGTTCTGCAAGGCCGCTCAAATTTGATCAATGTGAACGTGTTAAGCGGTGAGCGATTTAAAACCAATGCGCTGCTGACGGAGACTGCCATACTTTGAGCGACGACTAAACCCTAATGCCGTGCGGCTCTCTCACTTTGGACCAGGGATCGCAACCGTCGGCAGGGCAACTCTGATTATTTGTGTGACGATGGACGTAAACTGGCCCGTCAACACGGTAGTGAGCGCAACACCCACGCTGGTTAGAGTGACTGAGACAAACGCTGTGGCCCCGGGCATATCGCCAAACTTCGCAAATTTCTTCCACTGAAACTCTTTACCCAGGGCGTCGCGATAGTTCTTGTAGTCGAACGCCCAGATTCCGAGAATGCTGAAGAACAAGAACGTCCGGCCTGCTCGAAACAGCAAGGCGATCAGATTCATTACTGACGAAGAAGAAAGGGGCGCGATCCAGATGGGCAGCAAACACAATATGATAGCTACTGACAGATTTATTCCCTTTTTTAGTCCGGATGAACCCGAATGGAATTGAAGAAATAACCGAAGAAAATTGCCCCAACAATTCCGTCGAGCATGAAAGTTGTCAAATTTACTATAAACCAGAGATGAAGATCGGAGGAGAAGGATTGAATATCCTTTAACAAAAATACCAAAACATATAGCACCAGCAATGGAACTAATAGATACAAACTCTTCTTTGCCGCCCACCATCCATTCTGCCAATTGGATTCATAAGGACTGACTGCCAGAATGAGATCGTTCCGTTTAAGTGAGGTTTGCTCCGACCATGGTAATTCCTCTTTCTGAAGATAATCTTCAATTTGCTTCGAGCGGGTTTCATAATCGTTGAGCGACAAATCGCCAGAGTTAAACTTCTTTTCAAGCTTGGCGAGCGCCTGTCGCAACTGACGCGGATTAGCCCGGTCCTTCAGCGCTCGTATTGACGCGGCGCGTCCGGCGCGGACCTCGGACAGCAGCCTGGCTACTTCGGTTTGCTCTTCTATTGGTAACAACACCAGTCGCGGGAAAACGTACAGCGACAAAAGGAAAGGTATCGGCAACCAAAACCAACTTGGATCGACTCCCACCAGATATGAAGAAAATAAAAGAGCACTAAGCGACCAGTGAATCGCATTGTTGCTCTCTCCGTTCTCTGCCCCGCCTGGGTTCGCTTCTAGTCTTCTCAACAATATGAAAATGGCCGGGACAAGGGCATAAGGCGCAAGGTGGGAGATTTCCGAAAAACATTGTTGCCACGCAAGTAGAACTTTTTCCGAGGTTCGGATGCTATAAACGTGAAACAGAATAATGTCGGTTGGGTAAGTTAAAACGGCAGCCACCGCTAAGAGCACAATGCGTTGGCGTGTGTTCAGCCTGACATCAGCGATGCTTGGGTCGGATTTGAGCATTCGCTTAATCCATCTAGCGACGCCCCAAAGGAAAACGACGAATACTGGCGTGACCACCAGCATGGTTAACGATTGATAGCCGGCAATTCCGAATTGATTGACCCCCAAGAGGAACGCGAACAGCAATGCGACCAGCAGCGCCGCTTTTAACAAGTTCTTTGTGAGAGTAGTCAAAGCGAAACCAGGAAACCAACGGCGAAACCAGAAGGCAATGATAAAAACCACTGTGATGGCCAGGACGGCCGTAATCAAATTGTCGATATAGAATCTAAAGTCGGAATTATGTAATGACACCACATAGTTAGACGCTACGGATATTCCCCAATTGAGACTTGCGGCGCGCCACGCGACCGGGATCAGTGTCAATATCAAGAGACGGTGAGTGGTGGTCTCAAACGGCAAAGACTCGCCAGTGGATGGGTTGTATTTCGATTTGCGTAACAACCAGAGAAACCAGATTAGAGAAATTGCCGGCAGTGAATCCCGAAGCAATTCGAGAATTTTCGCGACCGTATTGGGAAATAAGGCTCTTGGTGTCAATTGCAGCAGCCGAAGCGGATCGGCAGAAAGGTCAGAACTTAATTGAGCAGTGATGCCGTCGCGGCTCATTTCAGGAATATGCTCGCCTAACCAGATAGCCTCATTGCCAGAGAAACTGCTGGGGGGTGGACTAAGTGAATGCAGCCGGTAATCCTTAACATTGAGCGTTATACGGTTATCGTTTGCAGAGTGTAAGAAGAGGCGATTGATTTTCAGTGTACCGGCAAAGGCCGGCAAGGAAATGTTCGAGCTTGTGCCTATTGAAGAGAGCTTGACCGTTGTAAATTTATTGCCAACCACATAAAGCGGCGTGCTATCGAAAGTAACGTCGTCGAGGATCCCCTGGTCATTAATGGTCCAATAACCAAACACAGCTAGTACAAATTCAGGAGTGGTAAGTTTGCCGGTTACTAGCGAACTCACCAGCGGATCTTCATTCGGTAGAGTCGCCTCGAGATCCGTTTTCACTTCGCGATAGCCAATTGCAATAAAGGCGCTGGTCTTCACCGGAGGATCTTCGTGGTAGTAACTTTTGTCATATCTCACGTCGAGGGCATTCGAAACATAACTCTGTTCATTCTTCTGATTACTTGCTTGTGCTGTAATCCGGTAGCTACCTTCCTCACTAAATTTGATGTCGGCGCCAAAGGATCCGCTTTCGTCGGGGAAGAGCATAAGAGTCTGGGACGGCTCGTTTGATTGATCCGTCGGTAGCTTCGGCTGAGCTGGTTCGGATGGTACTGAAAGTTTCTCTATGCGGACCGTCAATTCGCCCGAGGGATCGGCCTCGCCTCGGACGTGTATCGTGGCTGAGTTTACAATTGCAGGTTGCGGAAAAAGGACTGGTACCGAAGGTTTTGGTGGGGCATAAATCGTCCTCAAATATGTCTGTTGCTCCATTTCACGCCATCCAACGACGCTATTCGCGATCACTTGGATTCTGTTCACCCCGGAATGCAGGCTTATGTCGAAGTTGAAGTTGCCGTCAGTGTTAGCCTCAGTGTAGGAATAATCGTTCAGCTTTACCTTGATGTGACTGGGAAGAGATGTGCGACCTGAAAGGTTGATGTGCCGTTCGTAGACCGCCTCGGGAACCTCATCGACATTGAGAACTAAATCAGCGTCGAGAGGGTCGGAGATGTAGCTTTGAAAAAAGTTTGTGGCCTGCGCCCACACGCCAATAGCCGCAGCGGTGACAATAGCCACTAATATGAGCATTATTTTTCTAGAACGTTTCATGGCCGGCCGGTTAGTAGTGAGAACTACCAATCAAATTGCTATCGTAGAGCTGCGAACGGCAAGGCACGTCAACGATTCAGGAAGCGTCGCTTTGAGTAGCTCGAGGCAGCGAATAAATATCTTAATGAATCACTCCCCGTCAATATTTTTTGGAACATCCACGGATTTATCGATTGTTCCAGGAATGGGAACTGAACAAGCGACCAAGCGCCACCGCCAGGGACACGTACCTTTTCACTCTTTCCGTCATCAAATCGTTGCCATTTGCCGGGCTTTCGTTTAGAACAATCCCTCGATCAATATCGGCTACCTCTCGCGCGGAGCCTCAAAGTGCCAACAACTATCCAAAAAGAAACAATTCTGTTCCCCAACAAAAAAGCTGCCGTCGCAGTTTTTCCGGCCGCCCAAGCCACTATCGCTGACATCGTCTCCGCATTGGATTTAAAGAAGTACGACGCCGTGATTCTCATTATCGGCGGGGCGGATGGTGTCGAGGACAAATTCAAACAACGCCTGATTCAGTTGTTCGGCCGTGGCATTGCTCGGGCGGCGGCAAATGCAAATGCAGTGATTATCGATGGCGGTACCCAATCCGGAGTGATGGCCATGATGGGCCAGGGCGTCGCCGATCGTGGCAGCAAGTGTTCGCTGGTTGGAGTGGCGCCAAAAGCGCTGGTCCAATATCCGGGTAGCGCCGTGCAATCAACGGTAAGTCTCGATCCAAATCATTCCCATTTTGTTTTGACTGAGGGTAATGAGTGGGGTTCGGAACTCGAAACCATTTTCAACATCGCAAGCGAATTAACGACTCGGGTCCCCAAAGCAGTGGCGATATTGGCGAGTGGCGGGGATAAGTCGCGTGACGAAGTTGTGCAGGCGGTGCGACAAAATCTTCCATTAGTTGTGATCGAAGGTAGTGGAGGACTTGCGGACGAAATCAGCGCTGCCTGGAAAGCGCGCCCCACCCTTCCCGAAGATCCGGCGATGGCTGAAATCATCTCGGATGGCCGCATTGAGTTTCACCGGTTAACTAATTCAGTGGAAGGCGCCGAGCGCTTGATCATGCGCGAGCTGCGCGGCGACAACGTCCTGTACCAAGCGTGGGAAACATTCGCAGACTATGACTTAAATGCAATCCTGCAACAGAAGCGATTTGATCTCCTGCAAGGGACAATTCTCGCAGTGGGTGTCACCGCAACTACGCTTGCCGTAATCAAACAACTGTTTGCGCCGCCCGATGCCAGCGTCACCTACAAAAGCATTTGGTGGTGGCTGCGTCACCTGATTTTCATTCTTCCCATTTTGTTAACGGTACTGATTACCGCGGCGAATCGCTTCAAGCATGGCAATCAATGGATGATGCTGCGCGCGAGCGCCGAGGCAATCAAACGCGAAATCTATCGCTATCGCACGCGGACCACTTCATACGGAGGCTGGGCGCCGGACCAGCCGTCACCGGAGCAACAACTATCGCGCCGGGTGCAGGACATTACGCAAGCGGCGATGGAAACAGAAGCCAACCTCGCGACGTTAGAATCGTATGATAAGAAGAAAGGCTTTCCGCCTTACCTGAAGCCGGAAGCGGAAGGCGGAGATGACGGTTTCAAAAAACTTACTCCGGATCGCTATATCGAGGTGCGGCTTGAAGACCAACTGGCTTACTTTAATCGCGTGGCAGTTCGGCTGGGGCGAAAGATGACGATACTCCAGTGGGCAGTTTGGATCATCGGCGCGATTGGAACTTACCTGGCGCTGGTGGGCCAACAGGTTTGGGTCGCCGTAACGACCTCGATAGCCGCAGCATTAACTTCGTACCTCGGTTACAAACTGAGTGAAGATAAACTGATGAAATTTAACCAGGCGCGCACGGAGTTGGTAAACGTCAGGGCCTGGTGGAACGCACTCTCACCCGACGATCAAGCAGACCAGGCAAACGTAAACACCCTGGTCGAGCACACCGAACAAATCCTCAAATCAGAACTCGACAACTGGGTGCAGTTAAAACAGGACGTGATGGCTGAAGTGCGCAAAGTGACGCCAATAGTTAAGCCTGATGCGAAGGATCCTAGACGCGGCACTCCAGATTAATTCTCAAGGACAACTCATCCGAGTTCCGCTCGTTGTCTCTCCAATGCTCTTTAGTGCTTTGTATTTCGCGCACCAAATGCGTTGCGTTCTTTCGACCTCAAATATCTTCGCCCTCTGAGCCGCCGTGGCGCTTGGGGGAATGCTTGAAAGCGGTGTGCCAGGTAAGCCAGCTGCCTCCTGTTCTGTCAACGCTTTCAAAAAATCGGCATAGGCTGCTTCCTCTTCTTGCCGCAGTTTTTCCCGAGCTTCATTCGCAGCGGTCACCCTCTTATCTTTATCGAGGATTTCACTGGAAATTGCCTTGCTGACATCCTCTTTGGTTGAATCAAGCAGGTCTCCAATAAAACGGAGTGCCTTGTTCCCATTCTCCGTCTCTGCCAGGGTGGCCTGAACGCTGATCGGCATCACACCTTTTGTTTCGTTCGGCTTTAGTTTCGTTTTTTCGATCGCGGCCAAGGCATCTTCAGTTAGACCGACACCGCCGAGCCAGCCGCTTCGTCTACTAAAAAGCTGTGATGGCCCGAGTACCGCATCCTTTTGAACTTCTCCCAAATTCATGAGCGCCAGCGATAGCGTTGGCTCTCCGTCTTTCGGACCGGCACCATTCAGCGCCACGCCTAAGACCAACCCACGTACATTCGATGACCGCGAACCCTGAAACGCGTGCACCTCGAGGAACCTACTTTGATAATAAAGTGCAACGCCTTCATTCGAGGTCGTGATCTGAGCTTCGTAAAGAAATGCGATTTCGTCCACCGGAATATTTGAGTCGTTCAGTCGAGTTCTGCGTAGGATTTTCTGACTCTGACCGAATAATGTTTGACCAGGCGAGCCACTGAAGTTAACTACCGATTGGTCCGCCGGATCCATTCCCTTGAACGTTCCCCGAACCACTATCAAACAACCGAAATTTGGATTGAGCGACAGGGTTCGAGTTCCCGACGTGTCCGAAATCTGATACAGATAAGTCGGAAAGGTAACCGTATCTCGCAGCGTTTCCTCCGCACCTGCTTTCTTCAGAGCACCTGCAATCCCGCCTAGTGCTTTTTGAATCAGCAAGGGAACAAATATCGCCGCGATCGCTGCAAGAAATTCCTGGGGTGCTTCCGCATCCGTGCTTTCGGTAATTAAACACTTCCGCCGAAGATAAACTCGTGTCTCATATTGCGGAGGCGTCGTCTTGTCACCTTTGGATAGTGCGGGCGCGAATGCGGCCAGCGGCACGGGTCTCGCGTATGTTGAACATGTGGTAACCGTAACTAAAGCCAGCGACAAGAAGATGGAAATTACTCTTACCATCGGTTCCTCCCTTCTTCTGTGCACCACACGAGCATGGAATCTTGAACGGTGCTCAGTTGCAATTGAAGAGTGCTCATGAATTTGCCGAGTTCCTATCTGCTTATGAGCTAAAGACCCAAACGTTGCGCTGACAACGGAAACACGATACGGAAAGATCATCTGCAACCGTTGGCGCGTACGACGTTAGCCGAACGCCGGACAAATCTGGGGCGATCGAACCGACTTTCAAAACCACGGGTGAAATAAGGGTGTAGGCGTGGGCGCGGGCATCTCTTCATAAGGCGGTGTGGCCGGCTTAGGTGTTTTGGCGGCCACAATAGAAGAATTGGTTCCCACTGAGACTGAAAAGATGATCAGCGCGTTCAGTACAAAAGCCACTAACTTAGGACCGACCTTTGCGGCTTGATCGGCAAAGAAAACGACAAGCGAAAGCAGCACGCTCAAGCTTATCGCGATCCACTTTGCGGGCATTCCGAATTGGCTGGAGAGCGTCGCTGTGATCATGGTGACGAGGGCGCCGGCCACGCCAGGCGTAATCATTGATTTTGAATTGAGAAAGTCGTTCATCGAAGTCTCCCCTCAGACATTGACGAGAAATCGGAAGGTCAGTGAAGCGGTAGACCAAGCGCTTGCCTCGCCGCCCCGTCATTGAGATTTTGATTTAGGAAATCAAGTATTTGCTGGATGCGGACTGCCCGGTTTACAGGCTGATTGTTCGGCAGGAAGCCCAGGTGGTGCAGACCTAGAACCTTGCCGGTGGCGATATCGATGACGGGCGAACCCGAACTTCCGCCCAGCGTGTCACAACCATGACCAAAGTCAGTAAGTGTTGGAGTAACTCCCGCAATCTGTGCCCCAAAAACTTTGCAGTTTTCGATTGACACCTGTTTGGGCCGGCCGGCAGGGTGTTCAATAACAACGAGCGGCTTATTTTCGCTGAGGGAGTTCGGGTCAAAGGTGAATGGCTGGCGGCCGGAGCTGGTGTTCAGGCGCAGCAAACTGAAATCGAGGTCATGATTAGTAAGCAACAGTTGCTTGAACCGAAGAGTTACCGGCGTCATGCCCGGACGGTCATAATCAAATTCGGCTAATCCGGAGAACATTTCCGAATCAGTCTTAATGCAGTGGTTATTGGTCATGAACAGATCGTCAGCGATCAGAAAACCGGTGCACAGGAACTGGCCTCCGCCTCCATCAGCAATAAAGAGTAGGCGCGCGACCGATTTGCCCCATTGCTGAATCTGCGGCGATGCGTCACCAATCGGTTTCAGCTTATTAACCGTCAGCGACTTCACCATTGTGGCGCCGCGGGAAACTATGATTCGATCAATGGCCAGCCTTAACGTGGGAATGGGCTCAACGCTAATTACTTCTATTGCCGCCGAGTCCCCCGGTATTTCGTCTGACCAAAAATCCAAAGCTGAACCCGGGACGACCGAATATGACCAAATCTTCTTATCATGCTTATCAGAAATCTGGACTGCCCACGTTGAAGTGGGGGTAGGCTGCGACACCATGAAATGTATTCTTAGAGCCGTGGCGCCGTTGCGTTTGATATTTTGCGCTGCGACTACACCCACACCCTCAGCAATCTGTAACGAGAGTTGCAGGTCTTCTGAATCGCCATAGTGCGACAATACTTTGGAGCGGTCGACGTTGATCGGCGAATCCGTTTGTGATCGCACAGTGAGTGACGAAGCTATGCAGAGGATCGTTAGGGCGATGAGGTGTCTGTACATTTTGTCTCCTTCTTTCAGCGGCTAGAATTTCACGGCGAATGATGGGATTGCGGCGACGTAATCGGAAATCTGGGAGGCGTCGAGCCCGCCGGGATAGCACGGCGTAACGGCAAAGGCTGTCGAATTCCATCGTTCCAAACGACGGCAGGGAAATTTTCCGGAAATGACTGCGTTTAGAATGATCCTGAGTTTGCCCTGATCGAGGAAAATAACTCGAAAAGATCCTTTTGTCGGTAGTTCGGTAATACGGAGGATATTCGCAAAAGGAATGTTTATGCCGTTGACCGGGCTTTCGGCGGTCGGATCGTAGTATTTTGCTTTTCCGGGCTTAACCGTCAACATCGCATCGCTGTTTTCGTCCAGCGTGATGGCGTCGATTTGCTGTGGCAGCGATTCGGTGCGAATCAAATTTTTTCTGGGCTGGAAAAGCGCGCGATCAGCATTCAAAAATCCGCCCCACACTTTTCCTCGAAACTGCTCGTACCAGTCACTGGTGTAAATCAGACGCGCTTTAATACGCGAAGGCGTCTCAATCCCGCCGGCAAATAGTAAAGCTGCGGTGGCTGTTACTTGCGGTGCAGCCTGTGACGCGCCGGTGGCCGCGCCATAATAGTTTCCGGACAACGTGCTGTAGACACCTTGGCCGGGTGCTACCAAATGAACGAATTGTTTGCCATAGCTTGAACCTCTTTCAATCGTTTCGGCGTTTCGCCAATCGCCCAAAACATACTGAGTGCCGGCGGCGGTTATTGATGATCCCACGCCAATCATGTTGTCCGTTACGTCGCCCATAAAAGCAACCAGTGGGTTCTTGGAGGTGGTTAAGTCCGCCCCGTCGTTATCGACAGCTACAATAAATAATTGATTTGTCCACGTCCCTTTCATCAGATCGTGTAAGTCGGAATCGTCCACTTCGAGTCCGATGCTGAAATTGAAAATGAAGACGCGGCGGCTGATGGCGTTTGTGACCGCCGGAACGATGCGATCCGGAGAAGTGGTATCCACCAGAAACAGTTTCGCTGAAGGAATCAGGCCTGGGGCAATGCTGTTAGCACGGGCGCCGATGAGTCCGGCAACGTGCGTGCCGTGATCGGTCTCTGCAAACTGCGTCGGAGATTTCACCTTCGGCGGGTTTGCCGGTTCTATTGAGTCGCATGCGACGGGTGCAGTGGCGCCTGGTTCCACCAACCAGGCGTTGTCTCCTGCGGCATCAACAAAATCGGTGTGCTTCTTATCGGTATTGCAAACTTTTTCGGCGATTCCAATCTCCACATCTACGTCACCCGGGACGGGCGGGAAATTTATCTCCGCTTTAAGAGCATCGCGATTCCGAGTGACGGCTTCAATCGGAATATCGTCGGGAACAAGCGGGGCCGGCGTCAGCCTGAGAGCAGAAGCCCGGCTGGTTTCTTCAGCGCGGAGCGCGGTGAACTTAAGGTTTCCTTTCAATTTGTTGAACTCGGAACTCTGATCCGTTAGCTGGCTGTCGCTAAGCAGAAAGGTGACCTGCCACCTTCTAACGAACGGCAAGAGCAGCGAGCCTTCCTTGAGCGCAAAAATATCCTGCGTTCCACCGGGCCGCACCAAACGCGCATTCGTTTCAATCTTTGTAGTGTTGTTTTGCAGCACAGACGGGTCGTTCCAGCGCGACACGCGATACGCTACGTAATACGGGTTCTTGACGAGCAAACTCCACACCCCGGTTTGATCAACTTCCCCTAACAAACCGAGACGCTTGAAATCGGCCGCCCTTGGAAAAATCTGCGAACCGTTTTTGAAAAACTTATATCGTCCGCTTTGGACTTTGACGGCATCCACCACCAGGTAACTGCTAGGTCCAAAGTATCGCCCCAGGCAGGTTTTCAGATCGGGCGCCGGTGATGGACTCGGCGATGCCGACGGATCAGGAGTGGCATCAGCGGTAGCGGGCGTGGGCGAGTTACTGGCCATGGCGTTGGCAATCGCCCGTGCGTCTCCAACTTCGACCGTAGGACCCACCATTTCAAACTGGACTTCGTCAATCTCTAATTGTTTAAGCTGTTTGGTGGTTGCGGCATTAACTACGGATCGCGGTACCTGACCCATCGCGGCGCCGCCCTTTACCGTATTCTTGAAGCTGTTGGCAAGCTTGAAATCTTTTGGTCCATATCCAAATTGAACCAGACAATTATTGACGGACCCCAGGATGAGATCCTGCTCCGTTCCCACCTTTACAATCGTGCCCGGCACGAGACTGCGCCGCGGCGGCGCCGCCAACACTGCGCCCGGTAGCTTCTGCAACTGAATCTCAAGCGTGTCTGAGCGCGATAACTGGTTTAGTTCCCATAACACATCCTCTGTAAAGCGCGCGCCAACGTCGGGGGCGAACGCGCTCGTTAGGTATTGCTTGACTGTTTGCCCGCCCAGGTTCCTCGTTTCATATCCGATAACCTCAGAGTAGGTCAGGTCCGGCAGTAGCACCGTTTGGCCGGCATGAATGGTTTGACTGACCAGGGCGGGTGAATTCGCAGCCGTGGCACCGCAAAGCTCTTGATTCAATTGGCAAACAAACTTGACCAGTTGATTGGTGGAATCAGTAGAATCACTGAATATGATTCTTTGATCGATTAGTAGTTCTGCAAACGAAGTGTAATCGCGCGAGCTGACGAATTGCCGGATAGGCAGACCTTGACGCTCTATGAGGTATTCGTAAAGCGAAATCAAAGAACCCGAACTTCCTCTTTCAAAACTCGCCGTCACCGGTATGGGGCGCTCCATCTCCCAGAGCGCGTTGTTCCGGGTGTCGTTAACAACAATATTGTCGCCATTAACCGTTATTGCTGCGATTGATACGGACTTTTTTGGTTCAGGAAAGAGAGGGATGGCAACGCCCTTGCTTCGGATGAAAGCATTAACCTGATTTTCGCCGGCGAGATAATAGACTCCATTAAGAAAAGCAAAGTCCACGACTCTGGAGGTGTTCGTCGCTACTTTTGCCGGCAGCTCGAACGGCGTGATTACCGGCGCGTCCGATTCGAGAGACTTAGCCTGAAACATCATTCCCTGTTTTTCGAGGATTATTAAATCCTCTCCCGCAAATGCCAAACGCACCGGGTTGTCGAATCGCCGTCCCAAAGTGGTCTGCACTTTCCCTGAACGGTCGTAAACAAACAACTCTCCCGAAGCATTTGAAATCGCCAGACGGCCGCTACTGGAGACCGCGACCCTGCTCGGTTGCCGTGGCGCAGTGGCGCCAACGTACAAAACAGTTACGCTTTTCGTGGTGGTATCTATTTCAAAAATGGCAGGAGCGCTCTTGTCGCATACGATCAGCTTTCCGTTGGCATAAGCAATTGCCGAAGGTTGTAAGAAAGGTTTCGTCACATAAAACAGCTTGAAGTCTGCGGAATTCAAACGGCCTGGATTTTCAGCGCTGGCCGCGGCGACGGTTGAAGAATAAATCGCGCCCGATGTTTCGTCCGTTATGTAAACAGTCGACTCTTTTTTTGTCTCGTCCGTGACCACCACCATGTCTGAGACAGTTTTCAATACGGCTTGTCCCCTTGCGATTGCAGGAAAGGCCGCGAATAAAAGGCAGCACAGCAAGGCAAGCCTGTTTGCTTGGCGAGCCCGAATAAATAACTTGCTTAATTCCGTGGGTAGAACGTTGTTATGTTGCGTGGCCATACTGAGGAACCCTGGAAGAATGCAGCGGTAGCGAAAGTCAGCCCGCGGCGTCGAGGCGAACTGGATTGAGTAAGCAGCGGATCAATACTCCTGTTTTGCGATGTAGTCAATAGTTTTCCGGAGCACTTCAAGTCGTGTCCCCGAAGCGCGCGCTCAGCAAACTCATAATCGCGAGCAGCCAACGACCATTCTTCACTTCCGTTAGTTATGACGATTCGCGGCAAAGTGTTTCACAGAACACCTGCACAGGTGGGGTTCTTTTCAATAAGGTGAGAATGGCAAGCTTTAGCGAACTTCGTTTCGTATCCAACCCGAAATAACATCAATCGTCGAAACATAAACTTGATCCTGAGTAATTCCGACAGCCTTCGGAACTTTTAAGGAATGGTCACCTCCTTCGACGACATGGAGGGTGGCGGGGAGGTGGTGTTTCTTGATGGTCGCGCGGATTTCTTCGGCGCTGCCGAACGCGTCCCGTGAGCCTTGGATGAAAAGCATTGGCGCCTTGATGAGCGGCAGGTGAGCGTCGCGGAGTTGGTCGGGTTTGCCCGGCGGATGTAGTGGGTAGCCGAGGAAGACAAGGCCCGCGATCGGTGAGGTGGATGCAACTTGAGACTTAGCTTTGCGAGTTGATTTTGAGGTGACGTTGGAAAGCGGCGTCGAGCCGCCGCAGTCCAAAAGGGGCGTCGAGCCACCGCAGTGCAAAGCTCCGCTCTCCAGAGCAGCTGCAACTTGTGAACTGATGCGGCCGCCCATTGACTTGCCACCGATAACCAGACGGTTGCCTTTCAACTTCTTGTTTTCGAGCGCCGCTTTGATTACCGACAAGTAGCATGCTTCCAACTTCGCTTTTGGATCGGGAACCTTGCGGCCTTGGTCCATGTATGGAAAGTTGAAGGTCAATGCATCGATGCCACGTTCTGCTAATCCTGCGGCGAAGAGGCGCATGAACGGATGCAGTTGGCCCGCGCCCGCTCCGTGGGCGAGAATCACCGTAGTGCCAACGCGCTTTTTCTTAGCCGTAAGATAGAGCAACGCCTTAACGCTGCCGCCATTAGCTGTTGGAATTGAAAGTTGTTCCGGTTCAGCACTCATTAGACTTTCACATAGTTTGGTATAGCTTTGTGGACGGTATTGTTCCGAAATCCAAGCACGCGATCCCGCAATTTACACGAAACCTGCGCGCCAACGCGAAAGCATCGGTTCTAAGCATTCCTACCTCAACAGCGGTTCAATTTTTTCTCGTAACAAATCGGCTTCATCACGTACGGTAGCGCCGCGAACAATTGGCGGCGGCGCCGCCTGACTCCATTCTGCATCGGGACCGTAAAGATAAAAAGCATCCCAAACAACACCTGGGGTTTCTCCCATAGGATTGTCTTCCTTACCGAGTAAGGTTCCGACAATCCTCTTTTCATCCCAATAATGAATGGCCCGGGTGTCGGAAACTGTTCCGCTGGTCCAACTCCATCTCGAGCGCGCGTCTGTTGGCAACATTGAAAACCAAACCACGTAAATGCTCAGCGGGGCGCTGGGGTGTTTCTCGAGAATTTCTTTTTGCACCCGCCGGGCGCCTACCAGGCACGTTGGTCAAGTGGGAGAAAGCAGCAATAACAACCTCGGCTTGCCTCGATCTCGATTGAACTGAGTTTTGAGCTGCTCGATATCATTTAGATCGGTCAGGGAAACACCCGGGTTGGGTTTTAAAAAACCAATGTACCCGGCGCAAATCGCGGCTGCACCCACCACCAATAAAATCACCCATTTCGATCGCTTGTTTTGCAATCTGATAGCTACCGTTGTGGCGCAAACTTCAATATTGACTTTCGTGTGGTTTGCGTTTCATTTCGTGTTCTCTTCGTGGACGGTCTTTATTCGAAAGAACTAATCCACGAACACACACAAACTAAGAAACGAAACGTCGAAACCGCAGGTCATCGCTCCGCGCGCGCGCCGACAACAACTCGCGTTAGATCATTTCTTCGATAAAAACCCGCGGGACTCGACTCCCGATTCCGCAGGTTACTTCATAAGAAAGCGTCCCCGCCGTCTTCGCCAGGTACTCTGCACTAACTGACAGCTCGGCGCTCTCGCCCATCAGTATCACTTCGTCGTTGATTTGAACATCCGGCACATTCGTCACGTCGATGAGTGTCAAGTCCATCGAAATGCGACCGATGACTGTCGCAAACACGCCGCGAATAATCGCGTGGCTGCGATTGGAAAGTCCGCGCGGGTAGCCATCGTCATACCCAATCGGGATCGTGGCCACGAGGGTTTTCCGAGACGCTTCAAAGGTGCAACCGTACCCGACCGTTTCTCCCTCAGGGACCCATTTGATCAGGCTGATGCGGCTACGCAGCGACATCACCGGATGAAAATTCTGCTCACGATCTGAGGGCGACAAAACATCGCGCCATAGACCATACAAAACGCCGCCGGGACGGACCATGTTTCCCCAACTGGTCGGCTCAGAAAAAATACCCGCCGAATTTGCCAGATGTTGAAAGGTCGGGTTGTAACCCAAGCCGCGAAATGTTTGAAGGGCTTCGTTGAATCTCTTGATCTGATCATGAGTTAGCGGCCCGCACGACGGCTCATCGGCGGCGGCAAAGTGAGTCATCAAACCATCGATGCGAATGTGTTTGAATTGTTCCAGCTCAGGCGCAAATTCCGCGACTTCATCCCAGCGGATCCCCAGCCGTCCCATGCCCGTATCAATTTTCAGGTGAACGTCGGCAATCACGCCTCGATCACGTGCCGCGCGATCCATTGCGTCAAACATATCAACGCGGTAAACAACTGGCACGAGTCCATTTTGCAAGCAAAGTTCCGCCTGGCCTTCCCAAAATCCGGCGAGACAAAGCACCGGACGCTTGATGCCGGCATTTCTTAGTTCAATTCCCTCTTCCGGCAACGCTACGCCAAACCAATTCGCGCCTTCGCGTTCAAGCCTCTGCGCACACTCGACCGCGCCGTGACCATACGCATTGGCCTTCATCACTGCCATCACGTTCACTTCAGAGCCGACGTGGTTTTTTACAAGGCGAAAGTTTGCGGCAAGCGCGTCAAGATCGATCTCCGCCCAGGTGGGACGGCCGTCAGGATGTTTGAAGTTGTTTGATTGGGAAGCCGAATGCACTTGATAGCGGTTTACTAAAGAATGAATTTTTTTCAGCCGTTCAAGGCGATGAAAACAAATTCCTTTCTAAACTGCAAACCGGGCAGGGACTAACGATCCTTTTGTTACCGATTGATTTTTAACGCACCGTTTGGGCGGCGCTAGTGTAAATCGTTGCACCACGCTGGAGTAATGGACAACTCAACCCGCGTCCAGGCCTTGTCCTCGTGAAGTCTCTTCAATTCAAAGACGAGTAAAGTAGAACCGGATTTCTTTTCAGCGGATCTCAGTTTCTCGAGCGCGCCTGATGCCCGCATCAGAAACTTCCCTGGCTGGTCCGGCGGATATAGCGAGAAGTTTCCTATCGGGATTCTTACGTCCTCTTTGTTTGACTCCTTACCGGCGACAACCAGGTACACATAAACTCCCACCGCAGTTTTTTCCGGATTTACAACCTCGGTCACCGATGCTTCGAGCACTGCGGGTGCTCGATCCAACGTCTGTTGTTTAAGTTCAACGGAAGCCGACGGCCGTTCGTTAGTCAGTTTCAAAGACCCGATGGCCGCCGGCTGCTCGTTTTTCACTGGCGCCCCCACCCGCGTTACCGAATTCTGATTGCTGGTGACCCCAGTTGATTGCCCACACGACTGTATTAAACAAATCAACAGGGCCGGCCAAAACGCTCTTAACAATTTGTTACCTCTGAGCGTTGTATGCGATTTCCTGCCATAAAGTTGCCCGCAACTGTCGCTGATCAGAACCGTGCGGTGCCTAGTTCCAGTCGTCCCAAAGTAACTCGTTGACCGCTGGCTTCGCGACGTGAGTAAGGCACAGTTACGAGATTGACATCAATCTGCTCGCCGTTAAGAGAGCCTGCTTGATGCAGCCGCCGCAAAGTCGGAGTTACGTCAACTAAAAAACCCGCTTTCGGCATGGCGCCGCCTGCCTCGTGCCCTTTCATCGATTCATCTGAGAAAAAGCCAAAGCTTCCGGCGTAATGCGGGTCTTCGATCGGCGTTTGCGGTGACGCGTCAGGCTTGTTCACAAAGACGCGTACAAAGAAATCACGCTTGTCGGGAATATCAACCTGGTCCAGCGTTAGCACTACCTTGTCCTTAGGACCGCCGGTTTCAAGCACTGTCTTGAACGCGTCCCGCTCGACTTTTATGCTGGCGGCAGTCGGCTTGAGTGCTTCCGTAGTTACACTCTGCCGCAACTCAAACCGTTTGGTGAATTCGAGCGTCGCCGGTGCACCGGCCCGCAGGAATTTCTCCAACGCCTGTTTGTCGGCCGCGATTTTTGAAGTCATTGCGTTTGGACCACAAGCTTCAAACTGATAGCTGAAGATGGGATACAGCACAGTTGTGATTACGTTGACGGTGACGGGCGCGCCATTCTCGTCGCAGAACTCCGTGAAGGGATGGTTGGACCAGTTGGCATCGTTCGTGTTCGCATTGCCGCGGTTTATGTTCCAGTCCACCCACAAACAATCGAGCATGTTGTGATGACACCAGAAGACCGGATCCAATGGCGACATGTAAGCGCACATGTCTCCACACACCCAGCCATGAATATTGTTATGCGGCGTCTGCTCGAGCATTCCGGAACCCGCCGGATCCCTTTGGCCGACGGCGGCATTGCTGGCAAAAAGGAAGAAGTTTGTTTCGTTAAGGATGCCGTCGATGACCGGCGCGCTAACCCAGGAAGGATCCGCGGTGTCGCTGCTCGTGATCGAGCGGGTTGAGTCAAACAGGGGGTTACCATTGCCCCAAAAAGGGGCCGGCATGCTGGGGCTGGTGGTCCAGTTCCAGTATGGCAGCGCGAAATCCTTATTGCCGGTTAGCTGCCGGCAGATGCGCTCAAAGTAAAACAGGTAAGCGCGGTGCCACGGCAGAAACCACCAGTTGCCATGCGGACAGAAGTTCAAATGAATCTGCGCTTGCCTGGTCCAATTTCGCGCGTCGCCATTCGGCAAATTCTGCATGGCGGTGACGGCATCTTTATAGGTTTGAATAATCGGATCGTTGGCGGGAAGGTTTGCAATATTGCGACGGGTGGGACGATTTTCTATTTGGGTTTTGCATGCTTCGCAACCACCACTCCAGAGTGCAATTCCGGTAATGCCCAAAGCGCCGGCACCGCGTAGAAAATCGCGGCGATTAAAGGAACTGAGGTACTCCATTTTTCCTCCTTTTGGTATCGTTTGACGACTAGTGACCCGATGGCGAGTGGATGTTATCAGTCTTCATGCGGGTGGATTTGCGAGTGTGCACCAGGCAGAGCCTCGTGAGAAATTCAAACCACCTCTTTCAGGGTTTTCGATTAGTGCGAGGATTACCGTTGAGGATAAATGTTTGCGAGTTGCAAGGACGTTGCGGAGGCCCGTCGGCATTCAGCCTCAAAGAAGGCCGCAGCATATTCCCATGGTTCCTAAAAGTCAATAAACGCTTTCAGACAAATTCAGGGCTGCGTCAATTCAACAAACAGATCGTTGAAACGTTCCGGTATGGCGTCCCATGAGAACTCTGGTTTCTGCGCGTTTTCAAACGCCGCCCGGGCAAGTTTCTCGCGGCGAGCCGGATCGTAATAGAGGTTGTTCAAAGCCTGCGCCACACCATCGATGGAAACCTCTCCCATTTCCAGTACGGAAAATTCCGGAATGTATCTGCGGACCGGCTCCATCATCTCAGCTCGATCGCGCCAAAGCTCGGCGCATGCGCTGTGCCTGGGGACAACCTGAGCGGCGCCGGCGCCCCCATGCTCGAACCAGAACAACCCCCAACCTTCTCCCATGGAGGTGTTGATTCCCACATCGCAAGCGTTGTAAAGCAAGTTTAAGCTGTCGTCGCCGATTACGCCGCTACCAAGCGGATTCAGATGCACCCGTTTTTCAAGTCCGAACTTTTGCGTCAGCGAACTAATCTGATCTTGCTGCGGTTCCCCCATGATCGCGTGATGCAAACAGAGCCTGACGTTGGCCGGCTTGCCGTCGGCGAATTTGGCAAATCCTTCAATTGTTAGATCAATGCGTTTTCTTCCGTCCGGCCGGCTGGCGTTGAGGACAATGAACGAGTCTTCGATATCCGGAAAGCCGCCAAACACTTGTCTCTTCGCCGCGGCGCGTGCCGGCGACGCAAACGCGGCCGCCAACAAATCCGGAAAAGGATAGAAGTGGGTCGCGTCGATTCCATGCGGAATGACGTCAACAGCCGGAAACCGGCCGCCACGTTTGTTACGCAGTCGTTCAAAAGCACCTTCAAACTCTTTACGAGCAAACTGTGTGTAAACTACAACACGGTCAGCCCCTGCCAACGGCGCCGCGTCTTCCTCGTTAATGATATTGCCATCCAACGGGATGTAACCGACGATCTTCAGGCGATCACGATAAGGACCAAGAATGCCGAGGTAATACTCGAAGATCCAGATGTCGTGAAGAATAAAAACAAGGTCGGGATTGATTTCCTCGATCATTCTCTTTGCCTGGAAAGCCGCGAAGACGTCGCCACCCTTTGGATTAGTGGGATAAATGGTCAATCCCCGATCACGCACCGTTTCGCCTGAGTAGCCAATTCCCAGATAGTGAATCTCGTGACGATCCGCGAGCCGCCGCATAATGCTGTGCATTACGCGCGTCAAGCCTGTGCCGTGCATGTTAAAGCCGATGGCTATTATTTTTAGGCGCGAGGAAGTGGGCATGCTCTATTGTGATAGATGACGCTCAAAAATTTTGCGGGATGGCCGATTTAGTTGCCCGCTGCGTTGCACTTGGCGAAGAATAACCCGAGACCTTCAAGCTGGCCGGTCGGCCGGCGGTGTCTCTTATAGGTGACCGAGAAGCCGGCCCTCGTCAGGTGAGTCACCAGCATATCTATAGTGAATATTACGCCGCCTTCGTAAGAGAAAATCGGTTCTTTCAATGAGCGATCCTCACTGATCTCCAGGTATTGGCCGCCCAACTCGTGAAACTCACCGCAGATTTCATCTATCAATTCGAGACGCGCCGAGGTTAGTAAGATAGGCCATTCAGAGCCTTCGCAATCAAGCTTGACCAATCGAACACGCTTCTCTCCACCATTGGTCACCAAGTCTATAATTTCATCGAAGGCGACCTTCGCAACCGGTTCTCCAGTTGGCCAAATTACCGAACCGTTTCCCGTATTGAGGATGCCCCCCATACCTGGGTACGAGTCGGGAAAGGGGTGGTAACCGTCAAACCGAAGCTCGTCTTCATTGGGATCAGACCGCCAGGCAGCGCCGTGGACCAGTTGGACACAGCCGTTTTCGAGATGCGGTTTTAGGTTTAGCGCGGCGATCTCAATATTTGAGGAGTCGGCTTCTATGCAGTAGACGCTTTCGCAACCTCTAGACAACACGGCCTCAGCGAATGACCCTATGTGCGCGCCAATATCAACCACGATGTCGCCCGGCGCGAAGCACACCGGCAAATCGTACTCATTGAAAATAAATACCCCATTGAAGATCGCTTGATCCAACGTTCCGGAACGAAACCGCCATACCTCGCTCATGAAGCACCTCCTAAACAATCTCTCACCACCCGATGCCTGATGGAGATGCCAAGGGAAAGGTTGGTGGATCTATGCGGGTAGTGTTTAGCCGAAAACCACACGGGACAAATTGCGAAGTCCGGTTTTGGGTTGAATTGCGCAACCAGAGCGCTGCGGCTACAAGCTGTAACCGTGACCCGCAACGCTCTGCTGCCGGAAGTAATTAATGATGGAAGGTGTAGCTGTCGCAGATGGAGTAGGGAGGCGCCCCATTCGGCATCGGCATCAGCGACATTAGCATCAGCGCTGGGACAGATGTGCTGGTGGAACTCATCTCGTAAGTTGATAACGGGGGCAGCTTAGGTCCTCGTGGGCCAGCCTGTCCCGTAAGAATGTACGCCATGCGGCTGTACGTGCCACAACTGAGCACTGTGCTCATCTGTTCGAGCCGTTGCAATGCCCGGCTAGCCCCGTATTTCGTAAGGAAATCATAGAAGGGACCTTGGGGCACATGCAGCGTGCTGAGGAATTGTGTGGCAACGACGAAAATATAGTCAGGGTCGTTCATGTAAGTATCAATGCCGGGAGGAACCGCTGAATTGTTCTGTCCGGGCACGACCCATTCTTTAACTTTTTCCCTGGGATTCTTGGCATTGAGGAACGCAATCCAGTAACTGTCATCCTGGGGTTGGTTTGGCAGGATCCAGGTTGCATTCTTGCCATAATCCACAACTACTGAGGGCTTTCCACCAGAGTACAGGCTACTCTGTACCGTGTAAGCGAGCATGTTCGGCATGTTCATCGACATACGTAATTCTCCAATTCTGAAAGGAGTAAGGTCGGAGACGTCGGAATACTTCGTCGGATTACAAGGTTTGTTGCAAGCGAGGTTTGACGATAATGCCTGAAAAAAGCAGAAAGTCAACTCTTTTGTATGGATCAAGTCTACATCGAGCATCCTCTGCCCATAGATCCGTCATGACTGAAGCAGTAGGCCGGATCAGGTGTGATGAAAGAGCGCCTCCAGGCTGTCAATGTATTTGTGCCCAACGTCGATATTCTTCAAAATGGCTTTGCAGCCTAACTGACTTTAGAGCAGATTCGAGGAAGAGTTTGACTATTCTGTCCAGTTTCAACAGTGTGTCGGAGTCAGCTTTTATGCTTAGGCAGTCGGCATGCAGCAGGGCGGGAACAGTTGCCGCACCATCAACTAGCTGAAACAGTGCCTCGACGCTTATTGTTCCTTCAACTTTCGCTCGCTCGCTCCAGCCTGCGCTGATCTCCATATTGTCGCCAACTACAGACAGGAGCACTCGTTCATCTCCCACCCGAAAATTAGTGACCGTGTTTTCGAGTTCGGCAACGATACGCCGATGAACGCTCGGGCTCTCATTTTTTAGAATCCGAAATGCCTGGCGCAGAAATGAAGCGGTCGAATTGATCTTTTTCATAAACACATCATGACTAACTTAACCCGCCACCTCTGCAAAGCCGTTGTAGGAAAAGTCAAACTGGTGTCCTCTGATTTGGCCCGCTACTTCATACGTTCCTACCATCTCTGTGATGGTCGTGACCGCTTTCCAAACCGGGTGCGGTATTAAAAACTGCGCTGCGCCGGCGACATTAAAAAGCATGATCAAGCGATCCTCATCTTCCTCAACCACGATTTTGATTTGCCTGGGTATGCCCGCCGGCTGGCGCGGGTCAAGCAAGTCCATCGGACCTGGTATTCGGGGAATGCGAACTCCCTTTAGTTCTCCCGAATATGATATCGAAACCGCTTTGTCCATGAAGGCCTGGCAAAACTTGTCGTTGAGCCAGGTGATTAGAACCAGATCAGATTTCGCGCGGTGGTTCGCATCAGTTACTCTGCCAAACACAATCGAGATGCTCGGATCTTTCTTTTTCTTGCGCAGCGCGGGTGGCTGCACAATGAAGCCCCAGTCCCAGCCAATCTCTTTTCCCCAATGCCAGTAGCCCCAGTTGTGATCGTGATAACCACTTCCGTTGGTTAACTTGTGCTTCAAGCCATTAACAGTGATTTCTCCGTCAAGCAAGGTCCTCGGCGCGACAAAGGTGCTTACACGCCCGCCAATGTTATCCAGTCTCACAGGAGCTGCTGCCGGAGTGAAGTTTGCGAGCAACTGGATGGAGCGGTCCCTGAGTGCGGCCTTCACTTCATATTTGTTTTTTTTGAATTTGACCCAATTGCCTCCGATTTGTAGGTCAATCGAACCAGCCATGAAGCGCGCGTCTTGTAGGGGATACAGATTTACGGTTCCGTGCCAGCCCTTTTGCCATTCGTATACCACCAGCGAAACTCCAGCTCGCGCCTCGGACCCTTTATAGATGTTGCCTGAAAGGGCCAGATTAACAATCCCGTAAAGACCTTCTTCATCCACGGTGAAGTTAAAATGGTGCCATTCGCTGAAGCGACCGAGATCAGCGCCCGGCATCCCGAGAATCAAAGCGTCCTCGCACTTAATTTGATCCACCAATCTAACTTTCATATCTTCGGCAACTCACCTCAACAGGTTAGACCGGGGCCGGGATGGCTTTGCTCGCGGACTTTTAGACCGTTTGTCGTCAGGTTTTTTAGTTGCGGCGGATGTATCCGCGCTCACTAACACTGCGGACGCGATGTCTTCTTCTGATTGCTTGATTGCGTTATGTGCCAGGCCAAACAGACCGAGCATAAAGTAGTAAGCGTCGTTGGCCACACTATCTTCCGAGTTGGTGGAGCGTTTCGATCGCTTTGCGCGCCGGCTGGAATTTCCGATCTCGAGCGGCTTAATCTCCCTAAAATATTTTGCTACCACCTCGGCAGTGGTTAATAGGGCCGGCTCGCTATTCACCACGGATTCAATGCGGGTAAGTATACTTGCGAGCTGATCGCGACCTGGTAGCAACTCGTCGCGTTTGGCACTTGATAATTTCGCACCGGCCGCGGCCCGCGCCATTTCTTCGCCTTCGTTTTTGATTGACTCGAATGCACGTCCAGCGAGGTGAGTACCGCCGGTCAATAGACCATCAAGGACCAGATAAAGATCATTGGCCGGACCTTCTTCTATGACGATGACAGGTATCTTCTTTAGTTTTTTCCTGGTCATTTGAGGGTCATGGATGGGTACTGGAAGTAGTCGAAGGCAATAATTTATGGCGCTCAACGATTCAGCATGAAGTGTCTGGTCGCCGTGTGCCTTCAAGATGCAGGTCTGAGCCGCAACGGGTCCGACTAATTACTAACCTCGCTTGGTCTTACGTGCAGCCTTTTTGCGCGGTTTCTTCTTGATCACAGTTCTGGCAGTGCGGCGCTTAGAATTCAGGGGAGGCTGAATCGTCAGCGTAAGCGTTATGTCTTTGGCCTGAAATCCCACCAGGTTGATATTTGTGACGTAAGTTTCGCCAACTTTGAAAGCGTCTGTCACCGTTACCATTGCCCTGACGATGGACTGCTCGGTTGGTTCTAGTGAAAGGGTGGGGGGATCGAAGGCAATCTGCTCAGCCGAAACGCGGTCACCTTTCAGCGAAAGGAAATCGCCGGCTTGGAACGAGACCCGTAAGGCGCTGGTGTGGTGGTTCTCAATTACAAACGGAGCAACCGCCGATTCTCCAATCCTCGCACTGAGGTCGATACCAGCACGGCTTGTTTCCGTTGTCGTGGATGTTTGGCCTTCATCCGCGCGTTCCAGGCCCAGGGTCCTCTCAGCAGCGTTGAAGAATTCATTGAGAAAAGCAAGGCCGTGATCGCTGAGCAGTGAGTAATAGGCGAAATTGAGGTCGAGCAACCTGGCGATCAACTGGTCGCCCTGTGGCAATCGGCGGTTGTCGGATGAAGCACTAATTTCCTTTGAGGCTTCCTTGACCAGACTGCTCAGCCGGTTAAGAAGCTTCATGTTCCCCTGAACGTTCTTGGCGAGCAGTATCCTCAATTCCTCGATCAAAGCCTGAGGATTAACTCGCGCGGCTGCTCCAGACGTAGACATACGGGTCCTCCTTGAGATCACCTGCGCCGGTTACATCTAAAACGTCGTAATCACCGAAAGCCTAGACGTCGGCAGGCCGGCCAATTACATTCGCTGGTTCGCCAGTTGCCGGAACCTTGGTGCCTGAATGCGTATGACTCGGCTCCTCGCACTGCTCTGAACATTGGAAGTGATCGTACCAACGATGAGCACGAATGCGTGTAGGTATCTCACCCTGTTCCACAGTGCAGTGCGGTCTTTCCTCGGGGTCCACGTGGATAGTAACTCGCACGCACTGTTCGTAGGCGCCGTTGATAAGCACTTCGGCCGTATAAGTCTGGCCAGGCTGAAACTGGTTATTCATCGGCAGGACCGCCGACACCGTAACAGATTGCTTCGGCGCCAAATTCGCACTCGCCGGTGTCAACTGAATCGGCGTAGCTGGATTGCCAGGTCCCTGGACCGGCGTGGCGGTAAAATGAAACACCCGGGCCACCTTGGAGATGTTTGTTACCTGGATTGTTGCTTGCAGCTTCTCTTGCGGACACGCATGCCACTCGATCTCGCACACGCAATGTGGCGGACATTCTGTCTCCGGAATGTCGCAAAGCGGAACTAGCTTTGGCCGGGCAATCTCTATCTTTGGCATCGATGCGGACAGCAGAGTGGTAGCTTCCCTCGCAAAACTGGTTGCTTCTTTGGCGAAACTTCGTCCGCTTTCCGCCGACAGTGTCATCAGCCGTGGTGCAACGTCTGCGAGGTTTTGCAAAGTACTTTCGAAACCCGTCCGGGCCCCGTGTTTGACAGATACTCGACTCATCGTGACCTCTCTTTCGGTTTAGAATTACCGTTGACATCAAGTTCAATAGACAGTCTCGCATTCCTGAAGCTGATGTTACTCGTATAGGTCTGCTTTCTCTTCAAATCGGCCGGCAGCCGCAGGGTAATGTCCACGCGCTTCGTTTCGCCCGGAGCGATTTCCTGATCCTGAATGTCGATTTTGACCTTGGCCGGTTGCACTTCAGCTTCAGACATTAGCTGCGCTAATCGGTCTAAGACTTTCTCATAGCCTTTATCACCTTCTTCAAGCAAAGAGATGGCGAGCGACTTGTGCAACATGTCCAAGGCCTGCAAGGGCGCAAAGGCCGCCTTGCGGGTGCTAAAGGTCATATTGCCTTCGTTGGTAAAGTAGATTGCTCGCTGAATTGTCTCGCCGGGCTCTGCCGTAATTGTGATACGGCTCGGCACCACTCGCAGGTCATAGTTTTCCAGAACGATGACCACCGCTTGTTCCTCTTGCTGGCCGAAGCTCACCCGCGCTTCGTATTCTCCCGGAGGAGTCAGTCGATCAATACTCAGTTGGGCCGGAAGGTTGGCCTGGTCAAAGGGACCGAGCCGGCCGAAAACTCTCACCTCAGACAATTTCAACGCTGCTTTTACTTCCTTCCCTTTTTTTTGCTGCATCCTCAGTGCGCGAAAGGAGGTAAGTTGAGGACTATCCATTGCGACGGTGCGCAATTTGGCCTTTTCCGCAGACTTATTAATTACGTTCACTGTGCCCGTGATGAGGGGAGGCGTCCCGCTGAAGATAAACGGGCCTGGTCCCAGACTACAGCTTTCGTCTTCAAGTCTATTTTCAGTTCCCATAACGATCATCCTCCTTCTCAGACGATCAAATGCGAAGAGAGGCAGGTGCCATCAATTGCATTGTTCGGTCTGGTGCGGCTTATAGTCTTCAATTATGACCATACCCTCACCGCATATATCAAAACTCAGCAGCTGCATTCCCAGAACGGCGACGCCAAATTTGTAATTGAGCGGCGTATGAATTCTGGTGGGATCCATTCCCATTTTCAGGCGAATAACCGGTAGCTCTTTGATCCTGATAATACTATCGGTCGTTGCGGCAAGTTTGCTGTCGGTTTTCGCATCAAGTTTACTGTCGGTTTCAAGTTTAATGATCGGCAGGTTCACTTCCTTGATATGGATATTGTCCAAATCCATATCGAGGCCGCCGGCCAGATTCATATTTAGATTCCACGGATTTGGAATGCTTGGTGACCCCATTTACAAACCTCCTTTGAAAATTGCCAGGTTGTAGTCTATAGCTCTCGGTAAATCACGTAATCAATTGCATCTTTCAAGAAACGCTTGTGAGATGTGTCGGGCCATTTGCTCGCTTCGCGTTCGAGCAGCTTTCGTGCTTTCGTAGCAAAACTTTTCGAAAGCAAGCGACCGCGGTCAATGCATCGGTAACGTTTCATCAGCTCCAATATGTATTCAACTTCGGCATGCGTTTTCTCGGTGCGGGGCTTTGAGAGAATGCGGATAATCCTGGTTCTTTCCCTGGTGGTGCTGCGCTGGAGCAGATTGATAAGCATGATCGTTTTCTTACCCTCGTGTATGTCCCCAGCTCGTTCTTTGCCATAAGCTTTCTCTTCCCCTACCAGGTTCAAGACATCGTCCTGTATTTGAAAGGCGACGCCCATGTAAAACCCCAACCGATTGAAAAAATCGAGGTCCACATCGCCGTTTCCGCCGACGATAGCTCCGATTCGGAATGGTGTCACACATGTGTACCAACACGTCTTTTTGTTGGTCATCACATAATAACTTCGCTCCGAGAGATTCCAGTATTTCTTCTTTACCCACTCAAGTTCCATTGCCTGGCCGTCCACCGACTCTTTTGTCATCATCTCGATTTCGCGAAAAATGCGCAGGCTTTTCTCAAGACCCACCACCTCAAGGTTTTTCAACAAAGGCGTTAGCGAGAGAACGCTCAAGGCATCGCCCACGTTGATGGCGATGGCCGGCCCGTACTTGCGATAGATGGTCGGTTCCCCGCGACGATGAATGGATTCGTCTTCAATGTCGTCATGGACGAGGAAGGCGTTATGAAACAATTCAAGCGCCACCGCCGAGTTAAGAGCGTGCTCCAGTTTCCCACCATAGGCCTGACAGGTAGCGAGGCAAAGCGACGGTCTCAATCCTTTTCCCAGGCGTAAAGGGTACTCGGCCATGCGACTGGCCAGGGTGCGCCGGAATGATTTTTCGACAATGAGATCGCGTATCTCTGCGGTCACGATGTTCCGGTACCTGGCTAGAGTGGTAGTGAAAAGTTGGCCCACATTCGGGCTGGATCCGTTAGAGCCAGGCGCCTTGGCAAACAAGGCCCCGTTGCCGTTGCCAGCGCCATTGCCGTTATTCTTGTGAGTAAGACCACGCATCTCAAATATAACCGCTCAGTAGTTTATGGCGCTGACTTGTCCTGCCTTTTCGGATGTGGCGTTGCAAAAACTGACCACGCGATCAATCACCTCGCCAACGATACGTTCAGGTGTTGAAGCACCCGCAGTCAGACCTATGGTTATCTGACCGGAGGGCAACCAACCCTCAGTAATTATTTCCGTCTGCTTCGCTAAAGATTTATGTCTCATGCAAACCGACGACAGCACGCAGCTTGCTCTATCAATGTAATAAGTGGGCTTATAGAGGCTGGAAAGTTCGGCCAGGTGCGCGGTGTTGCAGCTTGAATAGCCACCAACAACGAGCATGAGATCAACACCCTGCCGCAATAATTCCAATACGGCGTCCTGCCGCTCCTGAGTAGCATTACAAATAGTGTCGAAGTGCCTGAACCGGCCCGCCAGCGCTTCCGCTCCATACCGGGCCGCCACTGCGCCACGAAACATCTCCGCGATTTTCAGCGATTCACTACTAAGCATCGTGGTTTGGTTAGCAAGGCCTATGCGACAAAGGTCAGTGTCGGGATTAAAGCCCGGCGAGCAGGCACCGCTGAATCGGCGCAAAAACTCCTTTTTATCACCGCCACCGACTATGTAGTTGCAAACATATTGGGCCTGGTGATGGTCCAACACGACCAGGTACTTTCCTGCGGGATATTTCAAAGCCTGAGAACTGGTCGCACGGGTCTCTTCGTGCGCAAATTTTCCGTGGATGATTGCGGTAAAGCCGTCACGCGCATAACGCTCGACCCGTTTCCAAACTGCTACAACCGAACCACACGTGGTATCGACGACCAGGCATTCTTTGTCCCGCAAGAGCTGATACTCTTCATTTGTCGCCCCAAATGCAGGTATGAGCACGATATCGTCGCGGTTGATGCAAGCGAACTTATCAGTCAAAGACAGCGACGGCTTTAACGTAAAAATTCCCATTCGACTGAGACGTTCATTGATGTCCTCGTTATGAAGGATTTCGCTAGCAAGAAAAATCCTGCGACCGGGAAACTTTCTGCGCGTCTCGTAAACCAGGTTCAGAGCGTTGTCCACGCCGTAACAAAAACCAAACTTTTCCGCGAGCTGAAGAGTAAGTCGACCAACTTTCAGGGTGCCGGCATCGCTGCGAATCCTGTTAACCAGTTCGCTGTGATAATCGATGATCAGGGATGGACGCACTTCGGCCTTAAGACCAAACCCACGCCTGACAATCACTGGCGGCGAGTTCTGTATCATCATGGTCAACTGCCTTCAGAGGTCCATCGTCAACGACCCTCGGGCCGGGAACCGGGGGGCGAGGTCTGAACCTCTAAGGCTCTCCTGACACACCGAGTGCCTGCGCAAACACTTTGCGTTCATTCGGACCATCGAATTCCGCGAAGATGACGCGTTGCCAACGACCTAGAACCAGTTCGCCCCGGGTAATCGGGATCGAAAGGCTGTTGCCGAGGATCGTGTTTCGCAAATGAGACACTGCATTTTTGCGATCACAATCTGAATGTCGTGGGTCGTTGTGCCGGTAGTAGATTTCTGGAGGAACGAGGCGATCGAGCGTCATTCTAACGTCGGTCAGCAATGCATCCTGCCACTCGTTGATAAAGAGTGCCGCTGTCGTGTGCAGCGAAGAAAGCTGAACGTAGCCACCTGCGATTCCGGATCCGGCAACGAATGCGTGCAGGTGCGCGGTTAGATCGATGAGATCGGTCTGTCCATTCGTTCTAACTATCAGGGTTTTCGAGACTACCTTGATTAGTCCTTCGTTGACCTGACAATCCGAAGTGGTAGTGGAGGCACTCCCGTTTGTCTGAGTAATTTCCATGGCTAGTCTCCTAACAAAGAACGGCTAGCGCGATACCCAAAAGTGGGCAGACGTGTTAGTTAAAACGGTCGGCAAATGGATGCTGCGAGGAGCAGGCTTTGAGGACCAGCTGTGAGCTTCGGTGAAGCAGCAGCAGGATATTCCTCCAACGAGCGCAAGTCAATAGCTACGATTCGCGCGCTTCCAAAGTACTTAGCGACACAAATATGGTCCAACAAAGTCTGTTTTTGAAGGGAATCCAGAAATGAAACACGGCGGAACGCCAGCCAACCGGCGGGTCACTTGAGGCGCTTTTTTGGCCTATTCGCGGTAGAGATTATCAAACCGCATGCTGGATGGAGTAAAGCGGAGGCGGATCGTGTCAGTGGGACCGTTGCGCTGTTTGGCAACGATGATTTCCGCGATGTTCTTGTCTTCGTCAGGCATGCTGTCGCGTTCTTCCGGCGTCTTGTACTGTTCCGGCCGATAGATGAACGCTACGACGTCAGCGTCCTGTTCGAGTGCGCCCGACTCGCGCAAATCAGCAAGTTGCGGCCGGTGATCGGAACGTGACTCAGGCGCGCGTGAGAGTTGAGACAGCGCGACGAGGGGAATATTCAATTCCTTTGCCAGGCCCTTCAACTCGCGCGAGATCTGCGACACTTCCTGTTGGCGCGACTCAAAACGTTTGGCCGATCCGGTCATCAATTGCAGGTAGTCAACCACGATTAGGTCAAGTCGTTTTTGCTCAGCAGCCAGGCGACGTGCTTTGGCGCGCATTTCCAAAACTGAAATGCCCGGTGTGTCATCAAGAAAAATTCTGGCATCGGCGAGTGTGCCTAGTGATTTCGCAATCTGCGCCCATTCGGGTCGCGAGAGAAAACCGTTGCGAAATCTCTGCGCATCGATGTTGGCCTGTGAACACAACATGCGCATCACCAAAGCTTCTTTGGACATCTCGAGCGAGAACACACCTACGACTGCACCGGGCACATGAATCGCCGCGTTCTCTGCCAGCATCAAGGCGAAGCTGGTTTTACCCATTGAGGGGCGCGCTGCCACGATGATCAGATCCTGCCGCTGCAAACCGGAAGTCATCTTATCGAGATCAGCAAACCCGGTTGTCAATCCCGTTAAAACCGCCGCGCGGCCTTCCATCTCCTGGATCTTTTCGAGCAACTGCTCAGCGACAGGTTTGACATGAACAAAGCCCTGGCGAATGCGTTCATCGGCTAACTGAAAAATGGCGTGCTCGGCGTGATCCAGAATGAGTTCCGGCTCATCTTCCTGCTCGAGCGCCTCCTGCGTGATTTTGTTTGCGGCCCGGATTAGTTGCCGCAGCATCGATTTGCCGCGCACAACTTTCGCGTAGTGTGCGATGTTGGTGGAATGTGGCAGGCCGTAGGTGAGGTTGATAATAAAACTCACTCCACCGACCGACTCAAGCGCGTTTTCTTTTTTGAGTTCTTCCCCGATCAGAATCGGATTCAATTCCCCGCCCCGTTCAAACAAAGCAGTCATCGCCGTAAAGATGCGGCGATGAGAAGGGACGTAAAAGTCTTCGGGACGCAGCAGTTCGATCGCCTGACTTATCAGTCCATTGTCGAGCAATATTCCACCAAGGATGGCGCGCTCAGATTCGGCGCTGTTTGGAAGAGAACGTTCAAGCGATTGCTCGCGAATTGGATCAGGAGTGGCCATTCAAATTTCGGATTTCGGATTTCGAAAGTCGGGTTTGGAGCGCGAAAAGTTTAGCATCACGAATCATCCAGGTTCGGGTAAGGAGATGCCCGATGGTGATCTCAGGGTTAGGAAGGGCGGCTTGCCCGGCTGCTTCAGAACTCCCGTCCCGCAAATAAAGACGCTGTCAGTTGAGTTTCAACCAACAGCGTCGTGAATATACTACAGCGCCTGTAAGTGACCAATGAAACGACTGTTTTATTGCGCCGAATTCTCCTCAGCGCTTGTGTCCGACGCTTCACCGGTTTGCTTTGCCAGTTGCGCTTCCTGTTCCGGCGTCAGGTGACCAACGATAACGTCGCCTTCTGCTGCCACTTTTACGTTCAAGTCAACGGTAACTTCACGATGCAAGCGCAGCGGCACGGTAAAGTCGCCCAGCCGTTTTAGCGGTTCGCGCAAGTGAATGCGATGCCGATCGATTTCATAGCCGCGGTTCTTCAGCTCTTCGGCTATATCCATCGAAGTAACTGAACCGTAAAGTGCGCCCTGTTCACCCGCCTTGCGTTTGAACTCGAGCACGAGACCACCGAGTTGATCGGCTTGCCCTTGCGCCGTGGCACGTTCGGTCGCTTCTTTTTTCAGTAACCGCGCGCGTTCCTGCTCGATCTGCTTTACGTTGTTCGTCGTAGCTTCCACAGCAAGTTTGCGCGGCAGCAGATAATTGCGCGCATAGCCGGCCCGCACGCGAACGATTTCACCACGAGCGCCGAGGTCATCTACGTCTTCTCGTAAAAGTATTTTTGTGTGCGCCATGTTTCGAACTCCTCGAATTCTTCGCTTAAAGTCGTCATTAGCAGCCGCCGGCTACGTCGGCAGGTCTGGCTAGTCAGTGGTGTAAGGCAGCAACGCAATGTTGCGCGCGCGCTTGATTGCTTCTGCCAGCATGCGCTGGTGAATGGCGCAGTTGCCCGAGATTCGACGCGGCAGAATCTTGCCGCGCTCGGGAATAAAATTCTGTAAAAAGCGCGCATCCTTAAAATCGATGATGTCGACTTTCTCGATACAAAAACGGCAAATACGCCGGCGGCGCATGCGACGCCCGCCACGGCCGCCTTGTGACCGACCGCGATCAAAATCTTCATCTCCATTGAATCGTCGACCGCGATCGCGGTCTTCATAGTTTGTCGTCATATAACCTCGTCAATCGTTAATCGTGAATCGTGAATCGTGAATCGTTAATCGTTGAGACTGAATGCAGACAACTTGATCATGTCTTACTATTCACGGTCCACGATTCGCGATTCACCGCCGTTAGGCAGCGTCCTCAGCTTCGTCAAGCGCTTCGGGTTGCGCCGCCGGCTGTGCTGCGGCGCCGTTACCGCTCGATTTCTTATCGGCCTTGCGCGCGCGCTTCGCACGGAACTTTTCAGCGCGCCGGCGATCTTCATCTACTCGAACCGTGATGTAACGAATGATGCGATCGTTAACACGCATGCGACGCTCAAGCTCGGCAATCTCGCGACCGGAACCTTCGATTTCCAGCAACACAAAGTTGCCTTCCGTCTTATGCAGAATCTCATAAGCAAGCGGCCGCCGGCCCATGTTCTCGGTTATGGTAACCACGCCACCCTGATCGGTAACGATTTGCTTAAGGCTCTCGGTCAAGCGGTTAACTTCATCGTCCTCCATTGCCGGGTCGACGATAAACACCACTTCGTATTGTCTTTGCGTTTCCATCTTTCTCCTTCGTCGTAACTCGTCAAAATCGTCAATCGTAAATAGAGACTGTCTGCTGCTGACCATTCACGATTTACGATTAACGATTTACGAGTTGTAAACCGTCATTGCTTTCAAAACGCCGTCTCTCAGAATTGCGCGCAACGCTTCGGCGCTTTTGTCTAAAACACTTTCCACTTCCATCTTCAGCGCTCGGGGAAATGTGCTGAGCACAAATTTCTTCGAATCGCTGAGCGGGTGATCCGGCTGAATTCCGATCCGCAGCCGGGTAAATTCATTTGTTCCCAGCGCGGCGATGATCGACTTTAGGCCATTGTGGCCGCCAGCCGAACCGCGTGCCCTGATGCGAATCTTTCCAAACGGCAAAGCCAGGTCATCCGAAATCACAATCAGCTTTTCACCTGGCTCTTCCACCTTATGCTTGCGCATCAGACAAGCTACCGACTCGCCGCTCAGGTTCATGTAGGTTTGCGGTTTGATCAATTTCACCGCGTGACGTTCCATCTCAGCGCGTCCAACCAGTGCCTGGCATTCGCGCCGCTTTACTTCAACGCCGGCACCCGCGGCTAACTTGTCAATCAACATGAATCCGAGGTTGTGGCGCGACCAGTCGTACTCGGCGCCGGGGTTACCTAGTCCCACGATCAAATATTGCCGGTTGCCAATTGCCAATTGCCAAATTTAAGACATTGTCAATTGCATCATTGCTATCGCCGCAGGGTAAAACAAATCGGCAACCGGCAACCGGCAATCGGCAATCGTCTACTCCTTCTTGCCCTTCTCGCCCTCTGCCGCGCCTTCCTCATCTTCCTTCTTGCCCTTACCAATCACTTCAGGTTCAGTGGGGGCTTCGCCTTCAATAACCGGCGCCGCTACCGGCTCTTCCTTCACAATGCCCACGGTGGCGATGACGGTGTCGGCGGGCGTTAGTATCTCGATGCGCTCGTCAACCTGAATATCCGAGATGTGGACCACGTCGTGAACACCGAGATGCGAAACGTCGACGTTAATCACATCAGGAATCTCACGCGGCTCGCAGCGTATTTCCAGCTCGCGAATAATCTGTTCCAGCACACCCTGCTCATCGCGCACACCGACTGGTTCACCGACCAGGTGCAATGGCACGGTAACTTCAATCTTCTGCCCCTTCACCAGGCGCGCAAAATCAGCGTGAATCAAACGCCCGCGGATAGGATCCACCTGGCGATCGTGAAACATGACTTCGCTCGGCCCCACGCCCTCGATATCGAGCGTAAAGATCGTGTTGCGGCCGGACTCTGAACGCAGAATCGCTGCCAGGTCGCGCAACGGCGCCAGGGCGGAAACCGTGCCGCCTTCGCCGCCATAGATGGTGACGGGAACCATGCCGGCTACGCGCGCGCGCCGGGCATCGTTCTTACCGCGACCTTCGCGCGTAGTAGCTCGAACCGTGATGTCTTTCTGTTCTGCCATGACTGCTCCTCTTAACAAACGTACAGCGACCAGCCTTTTAGATCTCAAATTTCAAATCTGAGATCTCAAAAACTGATCGCTGATGGACTTCTATTTAAGCCATCAGTGTTTGCCCTTCGCTAGACGAAGAGCGAGGAAACGCTGGTTTCCTCGTGGATCGACTTGATCGCTTTCGCCAGAAGCGGCGCGATACTAAGTACTTTGATTTTTTTCAACTCGCACGCATGATCGCGTAGCGGAATCGTATTCGTAATTATGATCTGCTCGATTTCAGATTCATCGAGCTGCTTTACTGCCTGGCCCGACAAAACAGCGTGCGTAAAGCAAGCATGAATTCTTTCGGCCCCTGCATTCTTCAACGCCGCGGCCACCTTAGTCAAGGAGCCACCGGTATCGCACATGTCATCCACTATCAAACAACTGCGGCCGCGCACATCGCCAACCACGTTCATTACTTCCGCTACATTCGCTTTTTCGCGGCGTTTGTCGCACAAAGCCAGTTCAGCATCAAGCCGTTTTGCGTAGGCCCTCGCACGTTCGGCACCTCCGGTATCCGGCGCCACCACGGTCAGATTCGGGAGCGGATTGTCCTGGTAATAGCCAATCATGACCGGCGCTGAATAAAGGTGATCCACCGGAATATCAAAGAACCCCTGAATCTGCGCAGCATGCAAATCGATGGTTAGCAGACGATCAGCGCCGGCAACGGATATCAGGTTCGCGACTAATCGTGCCGAAATGGGAACGCGGGGACGATCTTTCTTGTCTGACCTACCGTAACCATAGTAAGGAATTACCGCCGTAATTCGTTCGGCTGAAGAGCGCCGAAATGCATCGAGCATAATCAGCAACTCCATCAGGTGCGCGTCGGTCGGCGGACAGGTCGGCTGTACTATGAACACATCGCCGCCGCGAACGTTCTCGTCAATTTGAAAATTAAACTCGCCGTCCGAGAAGCGTTCGGTGAACGCGCGCCCCATGTCGCAACCCAAATGACGGGCAATCTCCTCCGCCAGTTTCGGGTTTGCGTTTCCCGAAAAGACCTTAATGCCTCCGGTTGTGCTCATATGTAAGTGCTGAGTGCTGAGTGCTGAGTGGAAAGTGCTTGAAGTAAGCACTCAGTACTCAGCACTCGTCACTTGTCATTGGCTGGGGCGGGTGGATTCGAACCAACGAATGCCGGTTCCAAAGACCGGTGCCTTACCACTTGGCTACGCCCCAATTCGAATCAGAGTTTAAAGAGCGTGTGAACGAAACAGCTGATCACCTAAAGCGTTTTGGTATTCGTTCCGCGACAATGTAACACAAGGGAATATCCGCCATCCCGCATCAGCCGGGATTTTTTTTAATGCCAGTTGTTGGGCTTCATCATTGGCAAAGACGCCGAAGACACTCGAGCCACTTCCACACAGCAAAGCGCGCGTTGCGCCCGCGGCGAGTAACGAAGTTTTTGCTTGCCTGACCTCAGGGTAAATATCAAAGATCACAGATTCGAAATCGTTCTCAAACTCAGCGCGCAACCACGGATGCGAATCGTCAAAAAAAGCATCGTTTTGCGAACTGGAAAGCATAGTTTCCGCTGGCTGAGGTGTCAAGTTGGGGACGTTTAGTGATGCGTAGGCCTGCTGCGTTGAGACACCCGCATTCGGCGCTATCACAATCAAGCGACAAAGCGATGCGTCGGGTTGCGGTTGGAGAGTTGTTCCAGTGCCGGTGGCCAGGACGCGGCCACCCCATAAGAAGAACGGCACATCGGCGCCCAACGCGGCGCCAATTCTTACGAGCTCGCTAATATCAATCTCTAATTTCCACAGATGGGCCAACGCCAGTAACGTCACGGCGGCGTTGGATGATCCGCCACCTAATCCCGCCTGGGTGGGAATATTTTTCTCCAGCTTTATCGAGACTCCCTCGCTAATCGAATAGCGATTTCGCAAAGCGTTGGCGGCGCGAATGACCAGGTTTCCATTGTCGGTGGGAATTTCCGGATCGGTGCAAACCAGGGAAATCTTGTTTTCGCTGACGGCTTCAAAATGAAGTCGATCGTGAAGCGAAATGGTTTGCAGCGTGGTCTTGATTTCGTGAAAACCGTCGGCGCGTTTCCCAAGAACGCGCAAACTCCAATTGATTTTGGCGAAGGAAGGAAGGGTTAGCGATTGGATCACGTGATGTCCGACGAGCGATAAGCTTTAGCTTGTCGAAGTTATCGAACACCGCCTTATTTGTCGAGGGTTGACCAGTGTCCGATAAGCTTTAGCTTGTCGAACGAAGCGGACTTACGAGTTATCGAGTAATGAAGACTTGAGTGAGATAAACACTGCCGTCGGCGGCAACATAACTGCCAATGGCCGAAGCTTGAAAACCGACGTAGAGGATATTGGCCCGATGACCCGATGAGATCAACCAGCGCTGCACCGCGAACCCACCGGGATCTTCAAAGCCTTTGTTGTAGGCGATGTTTTCGCCAAGCACTTTGAAGTGAAGGATGCCAAGCGCCCGGCCGCGATCTTTGGGCGCCAACCCGTCCGGCGTCTCATGAGCAAAGTAACCTCGCTGGGCCATGTCCTGCGAATGCATTCTGGCCATCCGACAGAGCACCCCGTCCCACTCGAGCGGTAACAAACCATTTTGCACGCGCGCTTCATTCGTCTTATTAAAGGCAGTGCGCTCGATAGAGGTGGCTTCGTCGATTGGCAATGGCTCTGGTTCAGAAGCGTTGCGCGTTTCCCCAACTGGCGGTTCATTAACCCGGCGGGGCCGCGTAACGGTGTTCACGACTGAGCTCGTAATCAGCCGTGCAACCGGGCGTGCCTGGCCCTGTGCGACGCAGGTCGAGTTGTTTGCTATGAAGCATACCGCGATGAATAGCGATGCGATCAAAAATGAATTGAGTTTTATACAGGTCGAGACGGGGAAATTCTTTTTCATGTCGGGAAATTTGCCCGGCGTGCGCCGGAATTGGGCCCTTGAGGTGGGCGGTTGATTTGAGGACCTTGGCCGGGGCTGGCTGGTCAGAACGGGTTTCAGACTAACAGACGATTAAACAGAGATCAACGCTTTTCTGAATCGGATTAGACTACCGGTTTTATTGGGAATTCTAAGAATTTTCGGTGGGTACGAAGCGCTTTACTGCGGCTTCCCAGGCGCGTCGAACGGGGTAGGCGTAAAGCAGGACCGCGATGGCGACTACTGCTCCGACGTAGGTATAAAAGTCGTTCGCGGTAAAAAATGTTCCTGCAAAGCCGACTAACGCGATGACACAGGCGATGAGGGCGACTTGCAGTGTGGTTCGCTGCAACGTTGCCAACAATCCACTGGCGCCTTGAAGACCGCCGATGTCTTGAAGGCGCATTGCTGAGAACTTCGTCCGGCGCAGTACGATTGAGCTCAATCCCAACATGAGAATGGTGATTCGCACACCCATATCCAGCGACGGGTTAGTTTGTGGCGTGAGGAATTTTTTTGCGACAAAGGCGACTACGCAAAGCAACACGACGCCAATTAATAAAGCAATCACGGTCCTGGCTGTCGCGGCGTGGCGGCGAACCAGATCGTCTTTCCAGCACATTGGGATCCTAAGCTTAGAATTCCACGTGGACAAGTTGT
>JADMIO010603827.1_pt1 | contig 116300 bp, 86 predicted proteins | sample 8958161 | NCBI WGS metagenome assembly JADMIO01 (sample SAMN16585339, study PRJNA669376) | soil metagenome | isolation source: Crop rotation soil | place: USA: Cullars Rotation, Alabama | collected 2011 | reverse complement strand
GCCGCGACTTCAAGTCACGTGAATTCCAAGCTTCGGATCCCACTGTGCTGGAAAGAAGTCGATTCCACCGGACGCATGTGGGTCGCCTATGAGCAGTCTGGCAACATCATTGCCCGCTACAGCGATGGGGACTATACGAGCTGGAGCAACAACATCGTTCTTGCCACAGGCATCTATAGCGACGACATTGCTACGGTCGTCAAACTGCCTGGCAAGATCGGCGTCTTCTGGTCGAATCAGAATACGAAGCAGTTCGGATTCCGCACCCACAATGACGGCGATGCGGCCTCCGCGTGGAGCGCGGACGAAGTGCCGGCGCGGCAGTACGTGCAGAGCACGGGCGGAGCGTTTGCGGACGACCACATGAACGTGGCCGTCAAGGCCGACGGAACGATGTATGTGGCAGCGAAAACCAGCTTCGACAAGTCCAGCATGCCGCGGTTGATCCTTCTTGTGCGGCGTCCGGACGGAAGCTGGGACAATCCGTATGCTGTCGATGGATCGGGCACGCGGCCCATCATCAAGGCCAGCGCGTCCTCGGGCGAGTTGATCTTCGCCTACCGCAACACCGACAGTTCCGGGCCGATCATGTACCGCGAACTGGTCGACAACGGGCACAGCATTTCGATCGGCGCAGAGAAGACCTTGATCAACGGAAATTCGTTCAACGATGTCTCGTCGACGAAATCGACGTTCGACGACGACCTGGTGTTCATCGCGGCCGGCGGCGGCAAACTCGGAGCGGTCCGACTTCACTTCAGCGCGGGCGTGCTCTCAAACGATACGGATCCGGAGCACGATTCCCTCTCCGCCGCGCTTGTCCAGGGTCCGCAGCATGGCTCGTTGACGTTGCACGCAGACGGTTCGTTCACCTATACGCATAACGGCGATGGCGCGACCGATGACAGCTTCACCTATCGCGCGTTCGACGGAACGTCGTACGGAAATATTGCGACCGTGAGCATCGCCATCAATCAGCCGTCCGCAGCCGGCGATCCCGGAGTGCCGAATAATCCGCCGGTCGCCGCCAACGACAATTACACCGTCAATCAGGGTGCGACGCTCAACGCCAACGATGCGTTCGGCATTTCCGGCGGCACGGGAAATGACTCGGTTGTCGTCAACGACGTCGATCCGGAGGGTTACTCGCTGACCGCAACCCTGCTCTCAAATCCTCAACACGGCTCATTAACGTTTCACGCCGACGGCACGTTCACTTACACTCACAACGGCGATTCGGCTACAAGCGACTCGTTCACGTACCGCTCATCGGACGGGACGAACAACAGTAATGTCGCCACGGTGACGATTTCCATTACGCCGGTCACCGGTACTACGCCTCCCGACGGCAGCACGCCGATCGTCAAATCGTTCCAGAATGGCGTCAACGGTTATGCCGGGACGGCGGACTCCACCATCAAGGCCAAGAGCGCAAAAACCAATCGAGGCACCGCCACGACGCTCCAGGCAGACGGTTCGCCCGATGTTGCCAGCCTGATTCGCTGGGACGTCGCGACAATCCCCTCCGACAGCGTCGTGCAGTCGGCGACGTTGACCTTCTACGTGACGAACGCGTCGAAAGATGCATTCGAGATTTATGAGATGCTGCGGCCTTGGACAGAAAACGGAGTCACCTGGAATCAGACGGGTGCCGGCGACACTTGGAGCACGATTGGAGCCCAGGGTGCTGGGGATCGCGGAACCACGGCTTTGGGGAGCCTGCAGGGAACTCAGAAGGGTTCCGTAACCATTAACCTGAATGCGGCCGGCGTTGCCGCCGTGCAATCGTGGGTGAACGATCCGAATTCGAACTACGGCCTCATCATCCAGAACCTGGTCAATTCGAGCGCTGTGGAAGTGAATTCCAAAGAGGTCTCGACCATCGACCGTCGGCCGAAACTGACGATCACCTACGTGGCAGCCAATCCGCTCGTAGCGACGACAGTCGCGTCGTCGCCAACGGGGTACTACTCCGTCAACAATGAATCCCTGGCTGCAGCAGTCCTGGAAGCCAAATCACTGTGGTTGTCCGCCACAGAGCCCGCAAATCAGGCAGCCGTTCGTCGAACGCTCGATGCCGTTTCCATCGAATGGGGAAGTCTGTCGGGGAATCTGCTGGCGCTGTCCACGACAAACTCCATTTTCCTTGATCGTGACGCAGCCGGTTACGGCTGGTTCGGTGACACGACGCCCGGAGGCGATTCCGAATTCGACGCCGCGGGCCGGGCGCACGAAGGGAGCGCAGCCTTTGGCCGCATGGATCTGCTTTCGGTGCTGACCCACGAATTTGGCCACGTGCTCGGCTATGACCATGCCAACGGCGGTGTGATGGGCGAAGAGCTCGCTGCCGGGCAGCGTTCCGTGCTCAACATGCGGCCCGCACATGCCGCGGGCATGGATGCCTTTTATGCGAACGCGGGCACGACTCAGAACGCAAATCCGTTTGCGTCTTGAGTTTGCTTGTCGTCAATCGCTTCCCAAAAGGAACTTCCTGAACTGGGCAGGCGTCGGCGCCAATGCGGCGGCAGACGCCTGCCCTTATTTTGCGATGCGGCAGGCGGCGCGGCGTTTGGAAAGCGATTTTTGCGCGTTTGGCACGCGAGCTTAGAAGCGACTTTTGTGAGTGGGGACTTTGGGCCATGAATCCCATCCGAACATGTCCACTGGGTGCGGCCGAAGCTCATAATCAAAAGTGTTCAATACAACTGGCGTTCCGCGAATCTTATATTCCAGCCAGCCGAGCGGTCGGTAGGCAACGCGAATTTCGTCGGATGGAAGTAGATGCTTATGATGTCGCAGTTAGGGAAGTGGGCCACCTTGCGCTGTCCCAGCCAGAAGTACCCGCCAAGGTAAATCGCCAGCAGCGCGACCATGAGCGCTGTCGCAAGCGTGCTCCACTTCGACGTCCCCTTTAACACACTTCGCGTCGGAAGGGCCGCCGGCTATTTGCCGGTACGGCGCAATAGGAGCCAAGCGCTCACGCAGACAACGACCAGCACGGTGCCTGCTGCAATGAGCGCGAAGGCCGAGTCGGGGACGGTAATTTGGACTTCGCGCGCGAAGATCATAATCCTATCTGGCGCTGCCGTGCTTCGTTCATCCCGCCATGCCTCGCGGCGCTTCCTTCAAGATCGATGTGGCCAAATTTCGTTCGTTTCGAGCCCTTCGCAACAGTGATCGTGAATTTGGACTTGCCCGGTGCGGCGTACCGTCCGCCTAATTCGTCCGGCGGTAGTTCGGCGGATAGATCGACTTTGATGAACGTCAGCACGTATTCCCCTGCGGGGAGACCGTCATCCAAACGGTACGTCGTGAATCTCACTTTTCCACGTTTGTCGACCTTGCCGAGACCGGTAATCGGGGCTTCCCGGGGTTGATCGCGGTCGACAGCAGATTTTTGGTGGGCGCATACAATAACGTCGTCGTCGATCTGACCGTTCAAGGTCACGTTGCCTTCAACGGGAAACGTCGCCACCTGATGTAGAATCATGATGCTGGATTGGCCGCTCAGCAGTTCTACGGATGCGCGGCGTGCTTTTGCCTCAATCCACCCCAGTGGCCAGTAGCCGAGCGCTATGGTTCTGGACGGAAATGATCGGACCACCATTCCGGCACCCGGCCAGTCCGTACGAGTACCAAGCCCGACATAACCGCCAGCATAACCAGCCACGAGCATGAGGATGCCCCCAGCAGCTAGCCGTGACCGCATCGATTTATCGTGTTCTTCGGTCATCCCGCCATCATACCGCGGAGCGGGCCGGGGCGCATGAAAAAGCCGGCCGCACGCGCGCCGTTGAGCTTGGTTTTGCCCGACGTTGTTTGGACGGTTTCGTGCGCTTGTCGGCGGACGCCGAAAACGCGTGGAAAATTCACCTGAAAATGTGTAACATCGCGCGTGCAGCGGATCCCGCCTAGAACGGCCCACATCCTTCGACTTCTGCGGCTGCCGTTCCTCGCGAGTTCGCTCGCCTTGGCATTCCCGTCGCGCGACCCGACACGAAAGGGCAGGCTGATGTCGAGGTTCCGGATCTCAGATTTGGTGCGTGCCATCGCTTTGGCCACACTGGTATCGATCGTCGCCGGTCGGCTTCCGGCGCGGGGTGGAGATGTGACCCGCCCGGTTCCGGACGTGCCCAAAGTCGAATACGCCGCGTCGACCGGAAACGAGGATGGGATTGCCGCGGCAATCAAGTCCGTGGCAGCCTCCGCACCGTCGAACCGCGTACAGATCGACGTATTCGAGGAAGTCGCCGATACGGGAAACTGGCAGTTTCTCCCGTCGGATCGGCACGCGGCCTATCAATCGGACGTGTTTGTTCTCACGCAATTGCCGCGAAAGCACAACGATAAGGCAGTGATTGTCGACCGTCGTACGCCGCTGCTCGTGCACGCCTATGCGCGAGTCACCATTCCGGCCGGCCCGTGCGAAATCCTGTTGCGGTCGTTGAATGCGGCCCGGCTCTACGTCGATGCGGATCTGATTGTCGAGAACCCTTTCCTGGTTCTGGCCGGCGACGGCCACAACCCCGTCTATCACCTGAAGCAGTCCGCCCCGGGACAATTCTCGATGCCCGGCGCGCACACGGAGAAAACTGTCCAATTCCAATCCGACGGGAAACCGCACGTTTTTTCGCTCCTCGCGCTGGCCGGTCAACAGAAGCGCCCGGATGAATTGGGCGAACTTGTCGTGGCGATCCGCCATACCGGCGATGAATTCGAATTGTTCGGCGTTCCGCGCGAGGCCACCCCGGAAGCCGCGGCCGCCCGACCCGGTGACCGCCGATTCAATGACGACGGCTGGATTGCGTTTCTCGACCGCGATTACCAGCGCCGACTGGAGTGGGAGCAGGTGGATCGCCTCCAGCACGACGACGACCAAGCCTATTGGACCCGTCGTCACGAATGGGCCGCGCGGGTGGCGGAAGAGCGGCGTGCAAACGTTCCGGACGTGAAGCAAACGAAACTCGTGAACAATGCGATTGATCGGCTTATCCAAAGCCGGCTGGAAACGGAAAACGTCGAACCGACCGCCTTGCTGGATGACGTGGCATTTTTGCGCCGCGTCACGCTGGACGTTGCCGGAGTCATCCCTACGCCGGAAGAATGCGAGCAGTTTCTTGCGGATCCGTCCGATACGAAGCGGGCGCAGCTCATCGATCGTTTGCTCGATTCGCCCCGCTGGGCGGACAACTGGGTAGGTTATTGGGAGCATGCGCTGGCGGAAAATCCCGGCCTCTCGAAACCGATGTTGAACAACAGCGGACCGTTCCGCTGGTTCATTTACGATTCGTTTGCAGACAACAAACCGTTCGACCGCTTTGTGACGGAACTCGTTTTGATGGATGGCGGCTCGAGGAACGGCGGCCCGGCGGGTTTTGCCTTGGCGACGAATAACGACGCACCGTTTGCGTCGAAAGCGTACATTCTGGCCGGCGCTTTTCTCGGCGTCGAAATGAAGTGTGCCCGATGTCACGATGCGCCGTTGCACCATTCGAAGCAGCAGGACCTCTACAGCCTGGCCGCCATGCTGGGCCGCAAGCCGCAATCGGTGCCCGCCACGAGCACGGTACCCGCATCACCCGAACGGCTGGCGAAAATGATCGTCAAAGTCAGTCTGAAACCGGGCGTTCCCGTGCAGCCGCACTGGCCGTTTGCAGAACTTTCGAGCGAAACGCAAAAGGACGTTCCTGCCGAACTGATCCGCAATTCCGCGGATTCGCGCGAAACTTTGGCCTGGGACATTACGAACCCGACCAACCAACGATTCGCGCAATCCATCGTCAACCGCATGTGGAAGCGCTACCTCGGCCACGGCCTGATCGAGCCGGTGCAGGACTGGGAATCGGGCACGTGCAGCCATCCGGAGTTGCTGGCGTATCTCGGAAATGCGCTCACGTCTTCTGGGTACGATCTCAAGCACGTGGCCCGCCTGATTCTCAACTCGCAGGCGTATCAACGGTCTGTCGATGGGAGCCCGATGCAAGCGAAGCGCCAGTCCGTTTTCGCGTCACCTCTCCGGCGACGCATGTCCGCAGAGCAAGTCGCCGATTCGATCATGGCGGCGGTGGGCAAAGCCTACGAGTCGGAAATCCTGTCGATGAATGCCGACGGACGTCAGACAGCTTCAAACTATCTGCACCTGGGCACGCCGCGTCGAGCCTGGCAGTTTGTGTGCACGAGCAACGAGCGCGACCGGTCCTCGATGACATTGCCCAAGGCGCAGGCCGTCGTCGATTTATTGATGGCCTATGGCTGGCGCCAGGATCGCCAGGAACCGATCCATGAACGGGTCGAAGAGGCGACTCCGCTTACGCCTTTGCTGTTGGCGAACGGAGTTGCCGTCAATCGCGCCATCGACCTTTCGGACAATGGGGAACTTGTTTCGATTTGCCTGGAAAATCAAAGCGTGGAGCAACTGGTCGAGCGGCTGTACGTGAGATTCCTGGGCCGGAAGCCGAGCGAGCGCGAAAGCGCGCGGTACGCGGAGCTGCTCTCTGCCGGTTATGCGGACCGGGCCACCGGCGCACCGAAGGCGCTGCGGCACTTCGACCGATCTCCGTTGTCGTGGTCCACGCACCTCGATCCGGAAGCCAACCGCATCGGCGATGAACGTCAAAAGGCGGCATTCGATGGTGATCCGCCCACTCGCCGCTTGACGGGCGCCTGGCGGCAGCGCGTGGAAGACATGGCCTGGGTGCTGCTCAACTCGCCGGAGTTTGTTTTTATTCCCTGACTCCGCTTTCTATGTTTCTGGTTGGATTCTGGTTGGAATACGAATTCTCGCAGTTCGAAATAATGTGCGTCCGGCGCAGAGGAATTCCGATGACGAACCTGCAATTCTCGCGGCGCGACTTCTTGGAATCTGCAGCCGGGCTGGGCGCAGCCGGAGCGATGCTGAGCCTGCCGCTGCCGGGCATCGCAGACGAGGCAACAAAGGCCCTGCTCAAGGGTTCGGCCGAACATTGCGTGTTCCTCTGGCTCGGCGGAGGCGTCGCCCAGATCGACACGTTCGATCCCAAGCGGCAAACAAAAGATGGCCTGAAAGATCCCGGCTCAGCCTACGCGTCGATCCCGTGCGCCATTCAGGGCGAAAAGGTCTGCGAGCATCTTGCTGCCACCGCGCCGCTGCTCGACCGGGCAGTGCTGGTCCGCACGCTGCACCACGAGGAAGTCGACGAGCACGCGGCGGCTGCGTACCGTATGCATGTCGGCCGCCGAACCAGCGAGACGGTCGTCTATCCGTGCATTGGTTCGGTCGTTGTGCACGAAAAGGGTTCGATTGACGACGGCGTGCCGGCCTATGTGTTGATGGGGCAGCCTACTCCGGGCCGCAGTCCGGGGTTCCTGGGACCGAAGTACGGCTTCGTTTATCTCACCGATACCGAGTCCGGCCCGCAGGGTCTCACGCGTCCCAGCCGCGTCAGTGATGAGCAATATCGTCGACGGATGGAATTGTTGAGCGCCGCCAGCGATGAATTTGTTTCGGGACACAAAACGGATCGCCTGGTTGCCGATTATGTCGAGGCTGCACATAACGGATTTCGCCTGGCGGGTCCGGACTTTCTAAGTGCGTTCGATCTGCATCGCGAACCGAGTGCGCTCCGCGAATCGTACGGCGATGAATTCGGCCAGCGGTGCCTGCTGGCCCGTCGTCTCATCGAGCGCGGGAGCCGCTTCATTGAAGTTTCCTTCAATTTGGGGTTTGTCAACGGGACCGGATGGGACACTCACAATGCCGGTCAGCAGAAGCAGCACCTGCTGATCAAGTCGCTCGACCGTGCCCTATCGACCCTGCTGGTTGATCTCGAGCAGAAAAAGCTGCTCGACAAAACGCTGGTCGTTCTGGCGACCGAGTTCGGCCGGCCGGCACAGTTCGACGCGGGCGGCGGCCGCGGACACCACGCCAAGTCATTTACGTGCGTGCTCGCCGGCGGCGGTCTGCGGACGGGCCGCGTTATCGGCCAAACGAACGAACTGGCGATGAAAGCGGTCGGCCGGCAGGTCTCTGTGCCCGATTTCTTCGCCACGATCTATGCGACTCTGGGCATCAACTATCGGAAGGAACTTTACGCCGGCGAGCGCCCCGTGCCCATCACCGATCGCGGCGAACCGATCGAAACGCTCTTCGGGTAGGGCCAAGAGAACCGCGCCCGACGCGAGACCGCCGACGATGACGAGCTCCTGAGAGCGCGATTCACTGATTCGCCATCAGGATTATGAATTTGTCGTCCGAGCGCAGACCTTTCAGCCTGCCCTGCCGCTCATTCGTCCATGCGACGATTCGTCGTGTCCGGTGCGAACAGAATGACGATCATCCCCACCGCGAAAATCAGGTGCGTAACGCGACCTGTTTGCGCATAGCTGCCGTGAAAGACGGACATCAGCGTGCCGGCGGCCAGCACACCAACCGCGCTCAAGATGCGGCCGAAGTTGAAGGTCACGCCCGAGCCCGTCGCGCGCACCGAGACGGGATACAGCTCCGGCAGGTACAGCGGCAGCCAGCCGAAATAAATCGTGGCGACAAATCCCAGCACGAAGGTCCATGTCAGAAAGAAGTGGCTCTCCGGCGTCATGAACCAGAACATGTAGCCGCTGACGATCAGGGAAACCAGACTGACCACAAAATACGTGATCCGCCGCCCGAACCAGCTCGCGAGCCAGCCACCCATCAGGCTGCCCAACGCCGCGCCGGCCGAGCGCATGGTCTGCGTGTCCGATGAGAAGCCCGAATCTTTGCTGACCTGGTCCGCCCAGGGGATTAGCCAGTTGATCGAGCCCCATCCACCCAGCAGTGGAATGGTCCCCAGGACGATGCCGAGTATCGTCAGCTTGAGGTACGGCGGCCGAAACACGGTGCTGATCGGCACTTGTGTTTTCGTTTCCCTTCTGCGTGCGCGATCGGCAAGCCATGCGGGCGACTCCGGCACGACCAACAGCACGAGCGCCCCGAGCACCACGGGAGTCGCTCCGGCAAGCATCAACCAGCGCCAATCGCCTTCGTGAATTCCGCGCCAGCTACCGATCAATCCAATGATCACCAGCCCGACGTTGGCCGACGTGCCGATCAATCCCGATAAGAGCGGCCGGGATGCGTCCGGCCAAGCCTCTGAAGCCAGCGCTACCCCCGACGGCCACATCCCTCCCACGCCCAGACAGGCGACAAATCGCAGCACGAGCAACTGCTCGATGCTCTGCGCAAAGTAAGCCACCCCGGTCAGCACAGAGAAACAAAGGATGCTTAACCCCATCGCTTTGGAACGGCCGATGATGTCACCCAGCCAACCGAAAAGCAGGCCGCCCAATGCCGCCCCCAGCAAAAACGCGCACAGGTACCAGGCGAAATAACGGCCAATTTCGGCTTCCCGCGTCTGGGCGCTGGTGACCTGCACCGATGTCAGAACGGGATAAAACGTTGCCGTAACGACACGATTTGCCAACATCGACTTGATCGCGGGACGGGCGGCCAGGTACATGCCGAATTCGATGCCGGCGCTCATCCAGCCCAGAAAGGCGGCAACCAGCACGATGTAGCGGCCTTGCGCCGACAGTGCGGCGGGAGCTGCGGGTTTCTCCTGAAGTTCGCCTGCCACCCTTCAACTCTCCCGAAAAGAGGTCGTCTCTCGGTCGCCGACGGCGAAAAAACGCAGACGTGTTGCCGGTTTCCCACCGGGGACGCCAAACACCGATTTCACTGGCGCAGACGGCGGTGCATCGTGTCATAACCCCACCGCGAAATCCAGCAGCCAGGGCGAAATCGAGGGGTAACGTATTGCCGCAGGTTTACGAGACCGTCTACCATAGAACGTACGGTGCCGTTGCTGCGTCGAAATTCAGGCGCCGTCCGTTGCGTGCCGCTGCCGCGCGGCAGAGGGGTCATGCCGGCTGGCGCCGTTCCCGGAGATTCAACTGTGAGCAGAGTAGGCGTGGTACTGACGTCATTAGTGGCCGCGGTGCCGGGCGCCGCTCTGACCGTGCTTGTCGTGATGGCGTTTCTGAAATACGCCGACGCCATGAGCGGCGTGCTGATCGGCTTGTCAGCCGTCACGCTCCTGGCCAGCGCGCTGATCGCCCTGTTGCCCGTGGGGATCGTCCTGTTTTCCGCCAAGCCGCGAGCCGCGACTGCTGCTGCGGCCGTGGAGCCGACGAGCAAGGTCAGCGATGAGGAAGACGCCGCCGACTCCGTCAAAACCATTCGCAAAGAGAAAAAAGGGAAACAGGCGGCCACCATGGACGGGATCGTCGTGGAAGACGACGAAACGGCGGCCGTCGGAGATGAGGACTTCGATTTTGGCGATATGGCCAGCGCCGAAGACGAGGAGCCCGCGGAGGACTTTGATTTCGACTTCGACGACGAGAAGAAGAAGTAGTCGAGCCGTCCGCAATCCGGCGGCTCATTCGGCCAAGGCTGCGCCGCCGTGCCTCAACTGCTCGCGCTGCGGTACTGTCTGAGCGACCAGTGAAAGACGGCGCGTGAAATCACAAGACCTGCGGCAGCACTCAACAGCGCCACCAGGGCCAACAGCGGCTCGTCCAGCGACTTGACGATGATCCGCGCGGGGACGGTCACCACCAGTAAGATCGGCAGAATGTAGCTGAACGAAAACTGCAGCACGTCGCCGAGTTCGATCGCGGCCGGATTGCTTCCGCCATAAATGCTTCGCGGATAGCGCGCGAATACGGTGACGTAAAACCAGAAATCGTATAGCCCCTGGTTGCGTCCGAACCAGACGCTGGTGCTCGCCAGCGTGAGCATCAGCCCATAGAAAAACGTCACTCCCACCACCACGTACAACACGTAAAGCGATGCCTGCATCGCCGACACCGGACGGCCGATCGACCACAGCGAATAGACCAGCAGTCCAGCCGCCAGCAGCACCTGGTTTATCATCGCCAGGTCCATTTTCTCGAATGTGATCAGGAATTGCGTGTCGATCGGCTTCAACAGCACGAAGTCGAGATTGCCTGTGCGGATGAGTTCGCTGAAATTCGCGCAATTGGGCATGAAGATCATTTCCACGAGCGCGTTGATCAGCATTCCGGTCGCCATGAACGCGAAGTATTCTTCGCGCGACCAATCATTGATTGTCGGCACGCTGCGATAGATGATCTCGAACAGCGTGAGCTGCGCTGCAAACCAGAACATCCGCGTCAGCACGTTGATGATAAAGTTCCCGCGGAACGTCATTTCGCGCACAAGCGAATTGTGCATGAATGCCAGCAGCACGCGGAAATAGGGCGGGCGGGACGACATAGGAAGGATGTCAAAGCGTTAAGAAGTGCAAAAGTCGAAGAGTCAACGCGCCGTCAGGCCCACATCGTGGCGATGGGTCTAGTGGCCCTCGTTCCTGCTTTTATTCCCCTTCCGTCGTTTCTGCCCATCACCTTCTGTTCAAGCCACTTCCCCGATTAGCTTGGCCTCGATGCGCTGGGCCGCCAGTTGTCGCTGGACGCTTTCCGCGAAGAATGGATTGACGATCAGAGCATAGCCGATGCCCATGTTGAACACGCGGAACATTTCCTCGGTGTCGATATCGCCCACGCCCTGCAGCCATTCGAATGCGGCCGGCACGTCCCACGCGCTGCGGTCGATCGACAGCCGCCGATCCGCGGGTAGAACGCGCTCGATGTTCTCCACCAGGCCGCCACCCGTAATGTGTGCCATGCCGCGGATGACGGTCTTCACACGGTAGTGATGCATCACGTCGGCAATGGCGCGAACGTAAATCCGCGTGGGTTCGAGGAGCACTTCGCCGACAGTCTGCTGCAGTTCCGGTACGTAATCGTCGATTTGCAGTTTCGCCCGGTCGAATACGGCCTTGCGGATCAGGCTGTAACCGTTGGAATGAAACCCCGTCGATGCCAGTCCAAGAACGACGTCGCCCGGACGAATGGCCCGGCCATCGAGCAGCCGCTTGCGTTCCACCACGCCCACGCAGAAACCGGCCATGTCGAAATCGCCGGGGGCGTACACGTCGGGCATGATGGCCGTCTCGCCGCCCAGCAAGGCCGCGTCGGACTGGATGCAGCCGTCGCTCACTCCCCCGACCAGTTGGCCCAGCCGTTCCGGATCGTCTTTCCCGAGGGCGACATAATCCAGGAAGAACAGCGGCTCCGCGCCCAGGCACAGGCAGTCGTTGACGCACATGGCCACCAGATCGATGCCGATCGTGTTGAACACGCCGGCCATCTGGGCAACTTTGATTTTCGTTCCCACCCCGTCGGTTCCCGAGACCAGCACGGGGTCGCGGTAGTTGCGCGCGAACAAGCGGCTGTTGTAGTCCAGCCGAAACAACCCTGCGAAGCCGCCAGGTAAATCGATAACGCGCGGCGTGTGGGTGCGCTTCATCAGCCTCGGCAGTTTTTGCATCGCCTGCCGGTACAACTCGAGATCGACGCCGGCTTCCTTGTATGTGACCTGTGTCATGCCCCGATTCTAATTTCCACGCGCCAGAATGTCATGGGGCGTGCCTGGCAATCGTGGCATCCGTCCGGCACAGCGGTTATCATCCGGAAAACAGGCTGTTTCCGCGGCCCAAATGCGTCTGTCGGCGCTCTGTCGCCCTCGGTTGTCAGTATTCAGTGTACAGACGCGGTTTACGCCGCGCCGGACTGCATTGCGTCCCGCCTGACGATTTCGTCCGAGAATCGCGTCCCTCCGATTTTGCTCCTCTTTCATGACTTGCCTGCTGGAGTTCCCGAATGCCCGCTGTTCATCGAATCGCGCTCCGCGCTAGTGCCGCGTTTATACTCGCCGCCTTCTGCATGCCGGCTTTCGCGCAAGTGGGGCGCGACTGGGGTTCGCAACTATCGACTTACAAAGACCCCGTCACGGGAGTCGAGGTCCGCGAACTCACCAAGCCGCCCTCGAAGAACGACAACCTCTATTTCCATTTCTCGAATTTCACGGCGGACAATAAGTACGTCATCTTCTCTTCGTCGCTGGCGGGCGATACTCAACTGTTCCGCGTGGACGTCGAATCTGGCCAGATCGTGCAGCTCACCGACGGACCGTCCGTGTCCTCGCGGGCGGTCGTTCCCGATCATACCGAAGCCCGCCGCGTGTACTATCTGCGCGAGCCGCTGGTGTTTGCCCTCGACATCCAGGATTTCAAGCTCCGCAAGGTGGGTGAGATTCCCGCGCCTCGAATCGGTCAGTCGCTGCAACCCACGCTCAGCCACGACGCCAAGGAGATGACGCTCACCAAAAAAGTCGACGCCAATAACTGGGAAATCGGTCTGATGAACGTGGACACAGGCGACTACCGCACAGTGATCCGGCAGGGATTCCGCATCGGCCATGTGCAGCACAGCCCCACCGATCCGGTGATTTTCTATTGCTGGGAAACCGGCGGATATGCCCCGCAGCGCAGCTGGCTCGTCAATACCGACGGCACGGGCAACCGGCCCTTCTACGTGCGAACCGCGCCCAACACCTGGTTCACGCCGCTCAAGGAATGGGTCACCCACGAAGCCTGGGTGCCCAAAACGGGCGACATGACGATGATCAACGACAAGCAGGGGGTGATGCTTGTCAAGAAAGACGGCACCAGCCGCATGGTCCGCGAGGGCAACTACTGGCACGCCGCGTCGAATCCCGACGGCACGTACTTCGTGCTCGACGATTTCGACGGCCGCCTGTGGCTGATGGAAGTCGCCACGGGCAACACGCGTCTCTTGGCGACCGGCCTGCGCGCCACGGTCAAGCTACATCCGCACGCGTCATTCGACCGCAAGGGCGATTACATCCTGCTCAACACAGGCCGCACCCACAACGGCCTGGCGGTGATCGACCTCCGCAAGCTGCCGGACCTGGCGTGGAAGTGAGGGCGGATATCGGGCGTGGCAAAGGAATCGTCGATGCTTGACTCCTTTTCACATGGTGCAAGCAATGATGATGGCTTGAGCTTGTCGGACTGGGAGTCTTCGCGTTAGTCATTGCGCTCCCGACGGTCTTCATGATTTTATCATGGCGTTAGCCGCGGTATTCTTTGTGTTCGGCAAGCCGTGGTAAGTATCTCCATGGCTGACCGTACGGAAAATCTGGCTCGATCGTATCGAATGACACGGAGTGACGTCATTGCCACCATTGTCGGACGCGTGATGCAACTGCTGTTCTGGGGCGGCATCATCGTTATGTTCGGCAGCGTCTTCTATGTCGTGGCTATGGACCGAGGTCCGGATTTTCTTTCCTCGGAGCAGCGCGCACGGGTGAAGCTCATGTTCATGGCTGGAGCAGGCGGAGCATTAAGCGTCCCCGTCGGGCTGCTCTGCATGAAGCTTGCATTAATAGTGCTTCAACGTCGTAGGCGTTAGCTGCCAATAGAGAGGCGGCAGGCGAATTGACTGGCCTGTTCACTGCGCGGGTGGCCCAGACGCTCTGCGTCTGGGTGCCGCAGGCACAGGAGGCTGGTGTTAGAACGTCCTGTTACCAAGCGAGAACGAACGTCTGTCGGCATGGTTGATGGGAAATTGCCTCTTGTCGCTGCGCGACCCAGACGGCGGTGCGTCTGGGCCATCCGGCTTGTGCAATCACTAGGCACCGTGCACAAAGGGATCCCTCCATTCCTTGACTTGTTTCTTCTTCTCAGCGCTGTACAGCGTACTGACCGGAAGCCGCTCCAACTTGTCGACATCGTCGTCGGGAATGTCATTCCGCGTCCAGAGGAGCACGCCGTAGTTGTAGATCTTGCGATTCTTCTTCCAAACTTTGATCGCATCGTCCCGCCAGAGGACCGGCGTGCCGTTGACGACGTCGACAAACCATTCACGTTCGTTGACGCGGCCGCCGCGTAAGAGCACCTTCCCTTCAGTGAACTCGTAATATCCGCTCACCGGATATTTCGGTTCGTCGAGACCACCCACATCGCTGTAAAACCAATACCGGAACTTGCCGTCTTTCAACTCGAGGATGGTGCCGGAGAAGCCCGAGATTTCGCCAGGCGTGGCATACACGCCTTCGGCGAGCCGACCGTTGGTGATTTTCGGCGGGCCCTGCTCTGTGCAACCCAAAGCCAACGCCGCAATGAAAATGAGAGTGAGACGGGACATGACTCTGTGACCTTGGCAAGGACGGTGAATGCCTATCGGAATTGGTCGTGCTGACGGTCGCAATCGTTTTCGCGGGCCGATTGTGTAATTCGCGATCTTCGTGACTGGACGGTTCTTGACATTCCTCCTGTCGTTGCGCGACCCAGACGACCGTGCGTCTGGGCCACCCCGTAGAGTTGGTTCGCGTCCGCCCGATGATTCGCGCCTTCAGAACCATTCGTGAGATCCCCTTTGGAGCACGTCGCGAGGGCGTGATACGTCTCCAGGTCGATGCCATCGGCAATGAATTTCACCGCGCCGTCGAGCATGAGAAAGTTGGCGCCGCCGAGGTGCCTGCTGCCGAAGTCGTCTGGCCGCCGCTGACCGTGCTCATCGCGGCTGTTGAGCGCGTTCTTGCAGCTGGCCGTCGGGGAATCGGCCCAGCCTTTGTCGGGGTCGACGGGGCCGGACGTCTGCTCGCCGCGCTCGAACGTGGAGCTTCTGCCGTCGGTGACGATGATTGTTTCATCGGTTGGACTATAAATTCCCGGCGACGTGCCATCGCCGGTGCACCCCGCGTAGTTTGACCGGCCCTTGGTTCCGTTCTGCACCCGGGATGGCCCGGTGTCACTCGGACAGAGATAGATAGAGAGCACCATGTCGGGCGTCGGATCGTTGGGAACCAGCGGACCGTTACGCGCCAGCCCCCGCTGCTTGAGGTTGTTCGCGCATTGCATCCGCCGGGCCGAGTCGCGGGCATTTTGCACTGCCGGGAAAAGAAGCGCCAGCAACAGACCCATGATGGCGATCACCACTAGCAATTCGAGCATGCTGAAACCGGCTCGCGGGGGAGACTGATCCGTAGGCCATTCCGCTCGAATTTAGAGATGGGTGGCCCAGACGCCACTGCGTCTGGGTGCCGCAGGCACAGGAGGCTGCTCACAAAGCTTCCAATCAAGAATCGTGAGACAAACGTCTGTCTGAATCGGTCGCGGTGACGGTCGCAATCGTTTTCGCGGGCTGATCCTGTAATTCGCGATCTTCGTGACCGGACGGTTCTTGACATGCCTCCTGTCGCTGCACGACCCAGACGGCGGCGCGTCTGGGCCACCCTTGCGGCGCGACGTTTTGGCTCCTAGTTCAAGTGCGAAGACCAAGTTCCGCGATCGGTTCCGCCGCTGTGGCCGTGCGGACGATTTCTGCGGGCATTCCCTGGGCGATGCGGAGTTCGCTAACGTCGAACACTGAATGCATCACGGTTGCGAGCAGGTGCTTGATTTCAGTGGGCTGCGTGAGCGGTTCGCCCGCGTTGCGCGTCGATTCGCCGATCACCTGGCCCATCCGCAATCCGCCCCCGTAGATCAGGAGCGGAGCGAGGTTGCCCCAGTGGTCGCGGCCGCCGGCATTGTTGATCTTCGGCGTGCGGCCCATTTCGCCGCAGGCAATCAGCAGGATTTTGTTCTTGAGGCCGCGGGCTTCCACGTCTTCGATAAACGCCGACAGGGCGTAGTCCAGCGGCAGCCCCATGTAGCGCATGCCTTCTTCCACGCCCGCGTTGTTCACGTCCGCGTGCATGTCCCACACGAAATTCGTGGTCACGGTCACAAACCCGCAGCCCGCTTCGCACAGCCGACGCGCCAACAGCAGCAGCTTGCCGAGCGACTTGGCGTTGTCCACATACATGCTGTAATTGTTCCAGCGGCGGCTGATGTTTTCCGGCCGCACGAGAGGCGCGGTGTCGTAGCGTGCCACGGTCCGCGGATTTTCGCGCGACAGGTCGAACGCGCCGGCAACCCCGCCCACCACCGTGCTGAAGGCCTGCGAGCGCAAGCTGTCCATGCCGTCGAGCAGTCCCGCGGCATCGAGCTTCAGCCGCGCGCGGTCGAGGCGGGTGAGCAGCGCTTTGCGGTCGTCGAGTCGGCCGAGAGGCAGGTGCAGTTTCATGTCCTCTTCGAGCGATCCGCCCGTGCCCGGCACGAACGGGCTGTACGCGCTGCCCAGTGCCCCGGTATCGCCGAATCGGCCGAAATTGGTGGTGGTGGGTTTTGTGGTGGGGTCCACGGCAGGCGGATACAGGGCCGTGCTGGCAGGCATGCCCGAAGACACGTTGGTTCCCGCGACGCGGGCATAGATCGCGCCCAGACTCGCGCCTGACGAATAGCGGCTGACGACCGGCTTGATGTCGTGATTGCCGTCCCCGGTTTTGAACGAACGGACCACCGCGAATTTGCTCGCCAGCGGCGCGAGTCGCTCAAAGGTGCTGCCAAACGTGATGCCCGGCAGCGGTGTGGCGATTTCGCCGTTGACGGAGCGAATGCCGGGCGGCGCCGTCATTTTGGGATCGAAGGTTTCGGTCTGGCTGGGCCCGCCGTGCAGAAACAGGAAGATGACCGAGAGGTCCTTCACCAGCTTCGGCCGCGGAGCCGCAGCCGCCCTGCCGGCCAGCAGATGGGGAAGGGCCAACCCGCCTAAACCCAGGCTGCCGATGCGGAGAAACCCCCGCCGCCCGAGCGGCGCGCTCTGATCGCAGATCGTGAGCATCGCGGATCCTTGTGAAGGAGAGCCGATCTCCTTGTGATACCCGCGATCGGCATTTCGATCAAGAGGCGGATTCGGAACTCGGGCTTATTGACAACAACCCGTGGATGTGGTATGCTGGAGTATACCACAATACCATCGTGGAGCGGCAGATTGCGAATCGACCCATCTAACGAATCGCCTGTGTTCAAGCAGATTGCCGATTATCTGAGGAGCGGCATTGCGGCTGGTATCTATCGACCTGATGAGGCTCTGCCGTCCAAGCGGGCACTCGCGATCAAGCTCAATGTCAATCCGCTAACAGTCCAACATGCTTATTCCGTTCTCGAGCGGGAGGGGCTCGTGTTCGCACGAAAGGGCGTCGGTATGTTTGTCACCAGACGCGGGGTGGGGCAGGCGCAGACGCGAAGCGAGCGGGCGTGTCTTGCGTTATTGTCTCAGGCTTTTCGGATGGCGCGTGAAGCTGATCTGTCTGATGAACAGATTGGATCGCTCGTCAGTAGAGCGCTGCGCGAGACTGCTGAAGCGGGTATCAAGCAGAGCTGAATATCTCTGCCTATAGAGTCTTTAAGCTGCACATAATGGGGTTTCGCAACTTGCTGCGGAGCTGGATCGGTCCACACTATGAATGGTTCATGTGCGCAGGATGAAACGATGATCAAGGTCGAAGGACTTACGAAAGCCCATTCGCACACCGTCGTCGTTGAAAATGTTACGTTCGAGATTGCCGGCGGGACGGTGTTTGGACTGGTCGGACCGAATGGCGCAGGCAAGACGACGCTAATCCGCATGCTGATGGGTTTGCAGTCGATGACGTCCGGCCGCGCGCGAGTTCTCGGTCTCGATGTGGCAACTCATGCCAATGATGTGCAACGGAAAGTTGGCTACGTGCCCGAAGCACCGATGATCTATCGTTGGATGACTGTAGATCAGGTCATCCGTTTCTGTCGTACGTTCAGAGAGAATTGGCAAAGTGACGTTTGCGGGAGCCTGCTGAATCGATTCGAGCTCGACCCCCGGAAAAAGGTGAAGCAACTTTCTAAAGGCATGCAGACGAAACTATCGCTGTTGCTCGCTCTTGCCTACGAGCCAGAGATTCTGATCCTGGATGAGCCGACCAGTGGTCTTGACCCGATCGTTCGGGAAGAGTTCTTGGAACCGGTGCTTGGCGCTGTTTGCGAGCGCGGGTGTACGGTATTGTTTTCGAGCCACGCGATTGAGGATGTCGAACGGCTGGCTGATCGCGTGGGGGTCATCCTGCAAGGGCGTCTGATCGTAGATGCGTCGGTTCAAAAGTTGCTATCGACAACGCGCCGACTGCGGGCTTCCCTCGTCGACGGGTGCTTGCCAAGAGCGGCTCCCCCCGGCACCATTTGGCAATCCGTCGATCGACGGGAATGGATGCTAACCGTAACCGATTTCACTGATGAGACCCTGGCGCACCTGAAAAGGTCGAACTGTGTCGAACATGTCGAAGTAACCGACGTCAACTTGAATACACTATTCAAAGACTTCGTGAAAGGACAAAAGGAGGCGCGATGAAAGCCCTTCTATGGAAAGATTTCCGCTTGAGCCAAGCGATTTTGCTGTCGGGGCCGTTGCTAATTGTCGTGCCTTACCTGCTCACATCAGGGCACACACGCATGGAAGCCGGTTGGGAGATTAGCGCGTTCCTATCGCAATTTACGCTAGCGCTTCTGGCCGGCAATATCATCGCGTGTGAACGCGCCGATCGTTCTGCCGAGTTCCTCGCGTTTCAGGGGGCATCCCGAGCCATGATCATTGCCAGCAAAGCGCTCCTATGCCTGATTGTGTATCTCGCCGTTTGCAGCGTGATGATCGTGACTCGGGAGTTGGTCCCGCAGTTTGACGGACAAATGCCGATGCAACGATCGTACGTGTGGAGTATGCAATTTGGTGCCGCTGCAACTGGCTTAGCGTTTTGGGGGTGCTGCTGGCTGCTGTCTTCATTCCTGCAAGGCCCAGTCCCCGCCGTGATGGTCGGCGCTTTGGCACCGGGAATCGTAGCATTCGCGTTGGATTCAAATCTGCGACGGATGAACTGGCCGATCGACTCGACCGCTGACTGGTGGTGCTTGTACGGCGTCACGTGCGCAACTCTAGGAACCATCTCATTCGTTGCAGGAAGTTGGCGTTATCTGTCAAAACTCGAGCCGTAACAAATGCATCGGGTCCCAGCCCGATTCGTTTCTGAAGGTGGTTCGGCGCCCGTCCGCCTCCGCTCGATCCGGATTCATCCGCGCGAGCCAGCCAACCGTCACAGAATATTCGCGTAGTCCGATTCCACCTGTTCCAGGTTCAGCCGGTTGAGGATGTTCGAGTAGTACATCCAGGCGGACAGCGCGTTCAGGTCCGAGATCAGCGGCGGCAGGTACCGCGGCGGGACGACCATGCCCTCTTCGACGAGTTGGGCCAGCGTGCGCATGTCTTCGAGCGTCGTCTTACCGCAGAACAACAGCGGAATGCGGTTCGTCAGCCCCTTACGGACGGCCAGCTGAATGTAGTTGTAGGTGAGGATGAAGCCCTTGCTGTAGGCGATGTCCTTGGTGAAAGGGCCGCCGTCCGGCGTGCTGCCGCGGAAAATCCGCATCGCGTTCGAGTAGCTGTCGCTTTCGCTCAGATCGTGGCTGCGGAAGAACTCGAACACTTCGAGGAAATTCGCGCCTCGCTCCGCCATGTCCACGGCCACGATGCGGTTGGTTACGTTCCGCAGGCGGGCGGGGTGCGATGCGAAGGCGATGATCTCCAGCAGAATCGCCAGCCCCTCCTGGGTAACGGTGGCCGACGGCGGGCCTTTGCTCAAGAACGTGCAGACCGGCTGATTCATGCCGTTGAGCGTCGTGCCCACGTGGACCCAGCCTTCGTGCACTTCGAGCAGCCGGATGTCACGCTCGTTGAATCGCGCGTCCTTGCGAATCTTGATGTAATTCGTGCCGGCAGCCGCGTCGGAGATGATGCCGTCGCTGAGCATCACGCGGACGGGATTGGCGGGATCCGGGTAGACGACGTTGAGCCGCTCCTGCAGGATCTCGACGACTTCCTCGCTCGTGTGATGCTTTTTCAGGCTTTCATCGAGAACATCGTTCTTGAGATTGGCGAGCGATTCGGCGATCATCACGCCAATTTCCGCGAGCGTGGGGTCGCCGGCATGGAACACATCGCTGGCCGCGCCGTACAGGTCTTTGGAAATGGCAGTGAATTCGCTCAGGCCGCGCGACTCGAGCAGGCGAACCACGTGCTGATATTCGCGGCACATGCGGCGCATGATCACGCCGACGGTGTTGTACGGTCCCAGACGGGACAGAATGTCGCGCTCGATCTCGCGGAGTTCGTGGCGTTTCGCGACCGGGTCGAAGCTGAGCGGACGCGCTTCGTAATATGCGCGGTCGACAGGGGGAAGTTCGGTGAAGGCGCTCTCAAAGAAGGCCCGCTCGATGCTCGGGTCCCACTTGATGGCATCGAGAATGCGGATCGGCCGTTGGGCCTCGACAATGCGATCGGAAAGGTCGCGGACTATGGCCCTGTAGTTCTCGACAGTCGAAATACTGCTCACTTAAAAACCTTCGCAATCAACCGAGCTCCAGGCGAGCGCTGTCGCCGGCCCTCGACTGCTTCTACGCCGATTCTCAGAAACCGGCGGGCCCGCAGTCCAGGTGCGACCAATATCGGGGCGGCGACTTTACCAGCACCCTTTGCAGAGGGTCAACGGCAATGCGTCGGGCAGGTTCGCCCGCAGGCCCGCCGCCAGCCTCGGAACCGGCGGAGCGGGCATCGGTTGCGCGGGTTGAAGTGCGTTGCCGCCGCTTATTGATATTATGGTGTGGATTGCGGGCGGAGCGCACCTCGGATCGGCCATTTTTTTCTCAGATTCCAAAACCGCGGCTCTCCCGGCGGTGGCACCTCGACGCCCGTCGGGCGCGTTTTGGGGCCCGCCCCCGCCAATTTTTGTGACCTGAAATCGGAGAAGATGTGCATGTCCGATGCCGCAAAAAAAGCACTGGAGATCTACGCCGCCCGCGTGGGCATCGACGATCTGCCGGGCGAGTTCCATTTGATCGATCAGGCCCAGATCGATGCATTCGCCGAACTCACGCACGACCACCAATACATCCACGTCGACCCTGAACGGGCGCGTCGCGAGACACCGTTTGGCGTGACGATCGCCCACGGTTTCCTGAGCTTGTCGATGTTGACATACCTGCTGCGCAGCATCCCCCGGCCCAATCCCGATCCCCTCGCCGGCGCGACTCTGGTCCTGAACTATGGTTGCGACCGCCTGCGGTTCCCCTCGCCTGTCAAAGTCGGTTCGCGGATTCGCGCGCACCGGCGACTGATGTCCGCCGAGTTGAAAGACGGCAACGCCATTCAACTCAAGAACGCGGTCACGATTGAAATCGAGGGACAGGCGAAACCCGCCTGTGCAGCGGAATGGCTCACGCGTGTAATCTACTGAATGCTTCAATCGCGATTGTTTCAGCACGCAAGGTCATTCCAAGTAGCAAGATTTCGCGGTGGATCCAGAGACCGCTGCCGAATGGAACTGCACTTATCCCGGCATTATTCTTCCGCCCTTATTTCCCAGTGGACCGCACATGAAATATCAGGACCACACCGACACGGTGGCCGACAAGATCAAGCGGCTGCAGGAGGCCAACCGCGCGAAGGATTTTGATCTCGCGCTGTCTCTGGCCGATTCACTCAAAGACACGCTCCGGTTCGAAAAACAGCGCGCGGCCGGAAGCGAGAAGGTCGATCTCATCGCCGAGAATGTAGCCCGTGTCTCCGACTTGCCCCGCCCCTGGGCCGAGTGGGCCAAGGGCTGGACGTTCTATCAGACGGTGACGCTGTTCGAGACCGTCGGCATCGAGCGCGTGCGCGAGCCGGTCGAATTGCGAATCGCCGTTCCGTCACGCGATGCGTCCGATCTCAGTCGCGAGTTGCGCGTCGCGCGGCTGGACGCTGCGACCGGCACGCTCCGCGAGGTGACCAGCCAGGTGATCGGCGAAACGCGCAATGGCTCCGAGCGTCGCTGCCGCGTGCTGTTGGCTGCCGACGTGCCCGCCCACGAACAAGCGCGCTATTTTCTCTTTTACGGAAACCCGTCCGCCGAGCTACCCGAATATCCCAGCAATCTTCTCACGTCCGGCGAGGGATACGGGCTCGACATTTCGAACGAACACTACGCAGCCCGCCTCTCCCGGCAAACGGGGCAGCTCGAACGCCTGACGTTCAAACGCGAACATGGCCTCGAGTTGTACGCGGGCGGAAAAGGCCACGGCGAGCCTCCGAATATCGACTGGGGACACGACTATGTCGATCAGGACGGCTTTCAAAAGCTGCGGATGCGCAACTGGTCCGAGTGTCCGAACTACGAAGTCGCCCGCGGGCCGTTGTGCGTGGAACTGCGTCGCTGGGGATTTCCCCACAGTCCGCTTCATCCGCTTTTCATGCCCAGCCGCATTCAACTGGACGTCACCTATCACTTTTTCGCCGGCCAGCCGTACTTCTGCAAGGAGAGCCGCTTCAACGTGATTGAAGACGTGTCGATCGAAGCCATGCGGGATGATGAATGGGTCTTCTCCGGCTTCTCGTTCGACCGGTTGTTGTGGATCGATCGTGCCGGCAAGCTGCACGAAGGCGATGTGCCGAAAGATCAGTCGAGCGATCTCTGGGGCGTGGGGTTCTATCATTCCGCCAGCCGCGACGCCTTTGTCGCGCTGCGGCTCGACCACTCCGCGGAAGGCTTCGACGGGCTGCGGCACGGGGGCGTGCCCACGCTGTTCTATGCCGGTCATGGTCAGCTTTGGAGCCGCTATCCCGTGGATGGCAAAACGACTCTGAAAAAAGGGGCCAATATCCGCCAGAAAAACGCGTATCTTGTGGCGCCGTTTCCAGAGACCGGCGCCGCCGCCCGGATTGAGCGGTTGCGGCACCAGCTTCAGAGTCCGCTGGTCATCGATGCAAAACAGCCGCAACGGTCGATATCCGCCCGCGCCGAGGGGTCGCTTGCGCGTCGCGGGGAAACTGCCGATACCGCAAGTCTCAAGCCAGCCGTCTGGGCCGCATTGAAGGAGATCAAGGACGAGCAGTTCTACACGATTGACGCGAATGTGGTGGACTTGGGCCTTGTCTACGACGTCCGCGAGCGGAATGGCGTGGTGCGAGTGACCATCACGATGCCGCATCGCGGGCGGCCGGTGTATCAGTTTTTTGCCTCGCAAGGAGGCGGCCGCATCAGTGAGGGCATTCGCGAGCGGCTGCTCAGGCTGCCCGGCGTGCGTGATGTTATCGTGGAACTCACCTGGAATCCGGCCTGGGACGTGCATCGCCTGACGGACGCCGGCCGCAATACGCTTGGCTTGCCAGGCTGAGCGGAGCCGGCCCGAGCAACAGTTGACCCGCAGTGCGATTTGAGAAGCACCAACAAGAAACCCGCATGATCGCGAGGGACGATCATGCGGGGTGGCGTTTCGGGGAATTCTCGGATCACTCTCGCGGACTATCGTTTACCGGCGCTTAGTGGCCATCGATCGTGGCGAGCGGGCCTGCGGCTGAGGCAGCACATGCTGCATTTCCGCGGGTGGAATGCCCTGGGCATTCATCGTGTTGGGTATGCCGCCATGATCGCGCTCCTGGGCGAGAGTTCCATCTTCCTTCCACTCGCTCCAGACGCCGACCTTGTGTCCATCGACGATGGGGCCTTCGGTTTTCTTGATGCCGTTCTCGTGCCACCAGATCCAGTTGCCGGACTGTTGCCCTGCGATGTAATCGCCCTGGGCCTTCTGCTGTCCGTTTTCATACCACCAGACATGCATGGCAACAGGCTGGCCCGCCTCGAATTCGCCTTCCGTCAGCTTGCCGCCGTTGCGGAACCAGTAGGTCCACATGCCCTGTTTCAGTTTCTCGCCGGTGTCGTCGCCAAGGGCAATGTCAACCGCCCCGTTCCACCAGTCGTGCTTCACGGTGACGACGGCCTTGGCGTACAAGTACGAGCCCTGGCAGTACTTTTCGCCGGAGTCATAGCGTTCGGTATAGGGAACCTTGCGGCGACCTTCGATGTAGGTATCGACCCGCGAGGCCGTGCCGTTGGCCTCCCATTCTTTCCATTCGCCGACAAGCACTCCTTTGTCAAACTGCATCTCGCGGCGCTTCTGGCCGTTGGGATAGTAATAGACGGCGGTGCCCTGAAGCTGATCCTGGTTGAACTCCCATGTGCAGATGACGCGGTCGTCCGTGTCGACAATGGTCCAAACGCCCACCAGCTTGCCGTCGGCAAAGTTGGCCTCTGAAATGAACGGGCGTCGGAATCCTTCGAATTCGGGGCCGGTGAGCAGGTCGGACTTTACCGGCGCCGCTGCGGCATGCTCACCCGCTGTCTGCTGACTCAGTTCGGCCACTTCGGCTTCCGCTTCGTCGATGAACCAGCGGGTCCATTTCCCCTGACGATTGCCGCGAAAGTATTCGCCGCGAGCCATCATCGTGCCGCTCGGCGAGTACATGGTCCACAACCCATGATTGACGTAGTTGCGGTGGTCGTCGAGCATCACGTGCCGTTCGACCTTCACAGCACGATTGGGGTAGCGTTCTTTGACGATTTCAACTTCCACGGCCTTGTCCGATTTATCCGACCTGTCGGATACCGAAGCCGTGCCCAGAGTTGCCTTGCCGGCCTGAAGTTCGATTCCGTTGTTAAAGGCTTCTCGACGCGTGACGACATTCGCGCGTGAGTCATTTTCGATGAAGCCAAATTCGTTTTGCGCAACTGCCGGTTGAACAGTGCCAGCCAAGGCTGCCGCAGCTGCGAGGCAACCCAGCCAATATCGAGAAGTGCCAGCCATCCGAGAAATCCTTTTCCAAGGGCCGAGACTCAATCTGCAATTCAGCCTTGCGACTCAACTAACCGAACACCACGAAACAATTCCTTCAATCGACAGACGAGGCACAATGCGACGGCAATAAAGACTCTCGCCGCAGATCCGTCACAACCCAGATTCCCCGCAAGTTCGGTTGTCCTTGGACAATCGGAATATTTTCACAGGGTGGTCACTCGCTACAACTCCTTTTCCACCTTCGTATTTCGCCATGCGGCCCACCGAACGGACGGATTCCCACCCAGCCTTGGCTGCCATTTCGACACGGAATCCGCAGATTTTTCGCTTCGGCCGGTTGCGCGTCTGACGACCATGTTTCGGCCACGGGCCAAGTCGGGCTGGTCTGCCGGCAGAGATCAGAGCCGCGAACTCTCAGGGATTCGAATATTGACATTGACCGTTCCCATTTTTTCATGTTGTCACCGGCTGGCGATGCGCAATCAACGTGCTTAATATGGGGGCATCATCTCGACGAATGTGCATCCGTTGCACGGCATCCAGCAGGGGTTCGGATCCGCTTCGGTTCGATCGATCGCTGAGCCTCGTGGGTTGGCTGCTGGAATCGCGCCCGTGGGCGGTGTGCCAGAATCCGCTGGCGAGCGAGGGCAAGAATCATGCGCAACTGCCGTGTCTCGTCCTTGAAGCGTGGACTGGTCCTGCTGTTGTCTGTGGCATGCTGTGGTGCCGCAGCGGCAGCCGCGGAGCCGCAGTCGATCGCAAAACGATTCGACTTCTTGGGATCAGATACGCAATCGCTGGAATTGAAGGCGGGAGAGACGGTCGAGATTTCGGCCGGTGTGACGGCACCTTCTCAGTTGCCGGCCAATGGTCGCGTCGCCGTGGAGTGGAGCGCTCCTGCCGCGAACGCCGGTTTTCGCAAAGTGCTGCACGCTCTCGATCCAGATGTGTACGTCATCTACCGCGCGCCGCAGGCCGGTCGCTATACCCTCTCGCTGCGTGCCGTCGAGGACGAGGAACCGGTGTTCAAGTCACCCCGCTGGCGAGAGAACGGAGTTGTCTCGGAATTGAAACCGTTTCCCAGACTGACGCCGTGGCCTGCGGGACACAAGGTGCCGATGCAGCTTGCAGTCCGCGCCACCGATTTCGGTGAATCGGCGCGCGGTCTGATTGTGGAAACCGAGCCGAACAATTCGCGCGAACAGGCGCAGCCGATCGCGCTCAAGGAGGACCAGATCGTCCGTATTACGGGCGGCGCCGATGACATCGAGTATTTCGACAACGGCGCGTTTGGCGAGTCGGGTGATGACTGGTATCGCGTGGAATACAAGGGCAGCGAGCCGCGGCTGTTGAGCGCCAACATGATGCCCACCGACCACTTTGTCGCGGGCCGCATCCGCGTGTATTCGCCCGATGGCGAGGAATACACCGACGGCAAGCACCTCAACGAGACCGCGCACGACCAGGTTGAGGAACATCGCACGGCTGTCGTGCGGACTCTCAAACCGGGCGGCGTCTATCTGCTCAGAGTGGAAGCCAATTCACCGGGCTACGACCTGGAGATTCGCGCGCGGCGTCCCGCACCGTTTACCGACCCGCGGGATGCCGTCCGGCTGGCAATGTACGATCATGTGGCGCAGATATCGGCCTGGCTGATGAACCGGCCGCGCGGCAACAGTCTCGACCGCCGCTTGCGCGATACAGGCACGATGTACGGCAGCAACTGCATGAGCTGTCATACGCAGTCCGGGGTCTGGGGCCCGGCGGTGCCCATCGCGTTCGGTTATCGGGTTGAGAATCCGCTGCACTACCGGCATTTGATGAACATCATGTACGAATCGCTGCGGCCGACCAACGTACTCAAAGACGCCGCTAACAATACCAGCCTGCCACCCCACGATTTGGGCGACGGTCCGGCAGGCACACGCGTTGCCGGCCACAATGTGCTCACGGCGGAGGCGGTCATTGCTCCGCGTAAGCTGCATTCGAAACAGCAGATTCGCACGGCGAATTACATCCTGCAAACGGCCGATCCTACGGGCATCAACGCCGCTGGTCCCGGATCGAACGTGGGCCAGTCGGTCGTGTTTCACTACGCATCGGAAATTCTGCGCCGGGCGTGGGACAAAACGGGCGAAGCACGCTATCTCGACGGAATCGTCGAACGCGCCGAAAAGCTCCTGAAGGTCGAACCTAAGTTCACCGACGATATCGCACACCGCATTCTGTTCTTCCGCCGCGTATTTCCCACGAACTATGCGGCCCTGAAAGGCGACTCCGAGGATGCCCGCAAGCTGGAGAATCGGGCTGCGGAGCAGTTGAAACTCGATGAGACCTCCCTGCGCAAATCCCAGCGCGACGACGGAGCTTGGGGATTCGCTCCGGGCAAGGTCGACGCCACGCCCGACCCATCACCAACCGCGCTGTCCATCGACGCACTTGTCTCTCTGGGCGCCGGCAAAGACGATCTGACCGTGGCGCGCGGCGTACAGGCGCTCTTGAAGTTGCAATATCCATATGGATTGTGGAATCGCTCGGCCCGCACCGGGTTCGTTACCACGTCCTATGTGCTGAACACGCTCTCGCGTTTGTATCCGGATGAACAACCGAAGCTGGCCCGCCGTGATTTCGAGCCGGTCCCCGGCGAATCCCTGAGCGATACAATCGCCCGCATGCGGATGCTCGCGCAACTCGCGCCTTGGAGTGCGGTCTCCACGGCCGAATCGCCGGAGCAATACCTCGATCTCATGCAGACGGGCGCAACACACCCGAGCGCGCCGGTCCGCTATTGGGCGATGATTGCACTCGGTGCCTGCCACACCCAGTCGGCCGTGGAAGCGTTGATTCAGGGCATGGACGACCCGGTCAAGATGGTTCGTGAGGCCGCACGCTGGGGTCTGCGGCAAACATTGCTCGATGACCACGGTTGGGAACAGGTGTTCGCAGCCTATGACCACGGCAGCGATCTCCAGCGACAGGAACTGGCCGCGGCACTCATCATGCGAGCGGATGGCGTGATGTCCGGAGCCAGCGTGGACTTCGAGCGGCTGGCCGCCACGCTCGACCAAATGATGAGCCAGGACGCGAATCCCGCGGTCCGCGCCTGGGCGCCGCGCGCCGCCTGGAACTGGTGGCTGTGGAACCAACCCACGCGCAAGCGGCTCAATCAGGCATACCTCACCATGCTTGAGACGCCGGAGCCTTCGGTGCTCGCGGAGAATGCGAAGCGCTATCAGTTGCAGGCGCTGTTCATCGTCAACGGGAACCGCGCGAGTGCAAACTACGACAACCCATACAAGGAACTTGCCGATCTGTTTCAGGCGATCAATGCGCGGATCAGCTCCGGCCCGGCCAGCGGACTCCTGGCCCAACGTCTGGTCGGCGTCGCGGCGACGTATTACAACGCCTCCTATGGTTCCAACGGAACCGGTCAACTGGGGTATTCCACACCGCGATCCAGCGAGACAATCGGTAAGGCCGTGATGAACTTCTGGGAAGACGCTGAAGCCGCCAAGAATCCAAAACTCATTCAACTTGCCGTCGAGGCGTCGGCGAATGTCGTTCACACAGAAGTGCAAAAGAAGCTGCTCGACTACGCGGTGAACGGTCCCGAAGCGCTGCGGCCGATTGCCTCGAACGCGCTTTCGGACCCCCGGGCTGTGCTGCTGCCGACCTCGCCCGAATTTATCGGTCCGCTCATGGAGCGATTGCATAAAGACGCGCAGTCCGACGATGGCCGCCGACGAATCACACGGACAACCATCCGGCAACTTTCGCAGGCGCGGTGGGACATGCCGCGCTCGGAAGAGCGGCAGCGTGAATTCTTCGGTTACCTTGTGCCCAAGCTGGATGATCCCTCGAGCGAACTGCAATGGTTCCTGGCAGAAAACCTGGGACGCGTGCTGGCCGCCAACCCGGACCTGCACACGGAAGTTTTGTTGTCGATGGTTCCTCAATCGTTCGGCAGCCCACTCGAGCAAATGTTATGGCTGTCGAGCGCTGGCTGGATGATGACATACGATTCTCCGATTCCGGAGGTCGGCCAGCCGATTTTGCCGGAGAACCGTAGCGAGCTGCGGCGCTTCGCGCTGGATCTGTACCTCAAGTGCCTGTCACCGGACGCAGATCGCCGGTTACGAACACGGGCCGTCGCCATGCTTTCTCTGCCGGTGCTGTATGCCAATCCGGAAGTCATTGCGGCGGCGGGGCACATCGACACGGGAGATTGGCGGCGCTATTTGCCGGATCGCTTCGATGCAGACATCCACCAGGCGGCCGAGGATGACGCGGCCGAGTCCAAGCTGGCGCTGACGCCAGAGCGAATTCGAAATTTCACCTACTTCCGTAATTTCGTGATCCCGGAACTGGCTTTGGAAAACCGGATGGATGGCAATTCTTGTTTCACCTGCCACGGCGGAGGCAAGGTGCCTTCGATGCCGCTCGTAGCGCCCGAGCGGCGATCGGGATACCTCTCACCCAAAGGCATGTGGACCGACTATCGGACTCTGCTGGCGCGAATTGACATGAAAGACGCGGAACGCAGCCGCGTGCTTCGCAAGCCGCTCAACATCCAGTCCGGGCAGGAAGACGGCCACCAGGGCGATATGCGGTATAAGCCGGGCGACCGCGGCCACGAGATTCTGAAGCGTTGGGTGCTCGACGCGGCGACTTTGAAATAATTGTCAAAGAGTTCGAAAGTCGCATGAACCGCAGAGTGACATTTGCTGAAACTTTGATGTGCTGAAGGGTGTGCGAAACGAGGCCCGCGGGGGATGAACGCTATGAGGGACGCCAGGTCTGGCATGGTGACTTTGCTGACCGCGGGATTGTGCTCATTGTTCGCACCGGCATCGCGTGCGGCAGACGCGCCCGCCTTTGCACCGGAACAGGTGGAATTTTTCGAGAATTCGGTGCGGCCGTTGCTTGTCGCCAGTTGCCTGGAATGCCACGGGCCAAGCAAGCAGGAAAACGGGCTGCGGCTGGATTCCCGCGAGGCCATTCTCAAAGGCGGCGACAACGGGCCGGCGGTCGTTACAGGCGAACCCGATAAGAGTCTGCTGATTTCCGCGCTCCATTACCGCGAGGGCGGACCGCAGATGCCGCCCAAGGGGAAACTTGATGCGGAAAAAATCGCAACCATCACGAAGTGGGTGAAGTCTGGCGTTCCGTGGTCGACACACGCCGTCCCCATTGCCGCGATCGATAAGTTTGAAATCCAGCCCAAAGACCGCGAGTTCTGGGCGTTTCGCCCGGTCGTTTGCCCGCAACCGCCTTCCGTAAAGCAGTCGCAGTGGCCGCTGACCGGTGTGGACGCTTTTATCCTGGCCAAACTGGAAGAACACGGGATTGCTCCCGCCCCCGCGGCCGATAAACGCTCCTGGCTGCGGCGGGTGACGTTCGACCTCACAGAACTGCCGCCGACAATCGAGGACCTCAACGCGTTTCTCGCCGATGAGAGTCCCCAGGCGTATTCCAAAGTCGTCGAGCGTTTGCTCGATTCGCCGCAGTACGGCGAGCGCATGTCGCGGCTGTGGCTGGACGTGGCCCGCTACGGCGAGGACCAGGCCCACACGTTCGAGGCACGGCAGTATCCGCAGGGGTATCGCTACCGGGACTGGTTGGTGCAGGCTTTCAACAAGGACCTGCCGTACGACGAATTCATCCGGCAGCAGATTGCCGCCGACTTGTACGACGGACCGGACGAGCGACTGGTTGCGCTTGGATTTTTCTCCTGCGGTCCGGTTTACTACGGCGACCGTGACGGCATGGATCAAATCGCCGACCGCATCGATACGCTGTCGCGAGGCTTCCTGGGGCTGACGGTAGCCTGCGCACGTTGCCACGATCATAAATTCGATCCGATTTCGACTGTGGATTACTATGCCCTCGCCGGAGTCTTCGCCAGCACGGAGTACGTCGAAACTCCGCTGGTATCGGCCGAGAAGATTGCGGAAATCGAGAAGTCCCTCACCGACAAGGAGCGGCAGAACAAGAATCGTCCCAAGAAGTATCCGTTCATTCACGCGCTCAAAGACAGTCCGAAGGCCGCGAACATGCGGGTGCATGTGCGCGGAAGCGCGGAAAACCTGGGTCCGGAAGCGCCGCGACGGTTTCTCGAAATCCTTTCCGCATTACCGATGGACGCGGGCAGCGGCCGCAAGCAATTGGCCGATGCCATTGCCAGTCCGACTAATCCGCTCACGTCCCGCGTGATGGTCAACCGCATCTGGCAGCAGCATTTCGGCCGGGGCTTGGTGCGGACGGCGAGCAACTTCGGCCATCTGGGAGAACGGCCAACGCATCCGGAACTATTGGACTTCTTGTCGTCCCAGTTTGTTGCCAACGGCTGGTCGATCAAGGCTCTGCACCGCGAAATTGTGCTGTCCGCGATGTATCGCCAGAGTTCAATGGCAAGTGACGCAGCCCAGTCGCGCGACGCCGAAAACCAATGGTGGAGCCGCATGCCCCGCCGCCGGCTGGAAGTCGAGGCCTGGCGTGACGCGATGCTGGCTGTTTCCGGCCGATTGGATACGCGCCTCGGCGGCCCATCAAACCAGTTGGCTTCATCCGGCAATTCCCGCCGAACGCTCTATGGATTCGTCAGCAGGCATGAACTGGACAACTTGCTGAGGTTGTTTGATTTTCCCGATCCAAACATCACCAGCGACCAGCGTGCCGTCACCACCGTGCCTCTGCAGCAGTTGTTCGTGCTCAACAGCGAATTCATGATCGAAAATGCCAAGGCGCTCGATCAACGTTTACAGGCAGCAAAGCTGCCCGACGATCGTGCGCGGATCGAGCGCGCCTACGAGCTGTTGTATGCGCGCCAGCCCGGCGCGGATGAGGTGAAGCTGGCTCTCGATTATCTCTCACCTACGGCTCCGCCCGCGCATGACGGATCGGACGTGAAACTCACGCGTTGGCAGCGGTACGCCCAGGCATTGCTGGCAGCCAACGAGTTTTTGTATGTCGACTGAAACTGAAGCCAGGGGTTGGTAGGTTCAAAGCGGCCTTTTTGCCGACAAGACATGCGAGATCTCCCATGACACACTCGATTCCGACGAATTCATCGCCTTGCATCTCGCGGCGCGACATGCTGATGCGCGCCGGCGGCGGATTGGGATTAATCGGCCTGTCGACGGTGCTTGCGGACGCGGGACTTCTCGCTTCCGAGACCACCGTCGGTTCAGCCGATCCGCTGGCAGCCAAGCCTTCGCATTTCGCGCCGAAGGCCAAGCACCTGATTTTTCTGTTCATGAACGGCGGGCCGTCGCACGTCGACACATTCGACCCCAAGTCCCAGCTCTCGAAGCACGCCGGGCAGCCGCTGCCTGATTCGTTCATCACCAAAAATGCCCGCCGTCGCAAAGGCAAGCTGCTGGGCTCGCCGTTCAAGTGGGAGCCGCGCGGCGAAAGCGGCATCGAAGTGACCGAGCTGTTCCCGGAAGTCTCGCGTCAGATCGACCGTCTGTGTGTCATCCGCTCGATGCAGACAGACACGCCCAATCATGAGCCCGGACTGCTGTTGATGAACACCGGCAACATGCAGCCGATCCGTCCCAGCATGGGATCGTGGCTGACATATGCGCTCGGCACAGAGAATCAGAACCTGCCGGGCTACATCGTGCTTTGTCCGGGCAAGCCGGTCGTCGGCCCGTACTTGTGGAGCAACAGTTTTCTGCCGGGCGTGCATCAGGGCATGCATATCAACAACAAGAATGTCGATCCGGCCAAGATCATCCGCGACGTGAAGAATAACTATCTCGCTGCTGGCGCTCAGCGCGAGCAGCTCGACCTGCTGCAGGCTCTCAACCAGGTGCACCGCCAGGCGCGGCCGCACGACGACCAGCTCGATGCGCGAATTGCCTCGCTCGAAATGGCCTATCGCATGCAAGGCGCCTCGCAAGAAGCGTTCGAATTGACCAAAGAATCCGCAGCCACCCGGAAGGAATACGGCACGGGCGAATTCGCCGACGCCTGCCTGTTGGCCCGGCGAATGGTGGAACGGGGTGTCCGCGTGGTCCAGGTATATTACGGAAACGGGCAACCGTGGGACGACCACAAGGACATCAACAATCACCGCGACCATGCCCGGAAAAGCGATCGGCCGATCGCCGCCTTGCTAAACGATCTGCAGTCCCGCGGGCTATGGGACGAAACGCTGGTCGTCTGGGGCGGTGAGTTCGGCCGTACTCCCACGTCGGAGGGTGAAAAAGGCCGCGACCATCATCCCCTGGGCTTCTCGATGTGGATGGCCGGGGCGGGACTCAAACAAGGGCACGTACACGGCACGACCGACGAGTTCGGCTTTGCCGCGGTCGACAAACCCATGCACGTCTACGACCTGCAGGCGACGATTTTGCACCTGATGGGCCTGGATCATACGCGGCTGACATACCGCTACAGCGGCCGCGACATCCGCCTGACCGACGTGCATGGTAAGGTCGTCAGCGAACTGTTCGCGTAATTGGGATGCGTGTGTCACTTGCGGCAAACTTGCAACCGCCCAAGGACACTCCGCCCGGTCTCGATTGCATCGGTGCAGGCCAGTGGTCGCGTGCGGCAGATCATTGTTGTTGCGCGGGGTTCTCCGGCAGGGTGGCGTCTTCCACTTCGCTGATTCGCGTTTGCAACGCGCGGATTTCCGCTTCGGCCTGATCGGAAAACTCTTCGAGTTCGCGCAACCGTTCATCGAGCAAAACACGCTGGGTCCGCGCCATTTCGAGCTCGTCAATCAGCTGTTCGCGATCCTTTTCGGCGTCGGTTTTGGCCCGTTTGCGTGCGTCGAGTTCGAGTTCCTTGTCGGCGTAAATGTTCTCAAGCTCATCGAGAAGGCCCTTGTTTTCGCGCTCAAGCCGCTTGAGCGACTCCTTGAGGGCCGCGTCATTGTACTTTTCCGAGAGGATGATGCGGGGCGAACCTGCCTCTCGAAATCGAGCGGGTTGCGCCGGCACCTTGGAGTTTTCCAGCTGGTCTGCCGCGTGGGACGTCGGATTTCCGGCCGGTTTTCTGGCCGACCAGGCGACAGCGATCAGCACCGCCGCGAGGCCCACGAACAGCGGCATCTGGGCGCTCCAGCGCTTCGGCTCCGCCGAAGTCGCGGCGGCAGCCGCGGGCGAGTGGCGCAGCCTGCAACTGCGGCAGGACTTCGGATCGGCGATCTCTTTGCGGATGCGATACCGTTTTCCGCATTCCGGGCACCGCCACCTCCGCCGTTGTCGATTCGATTCTCTCATTCTGCGGTCTCCGCAAGGCCCCTTTCTGCCCACACTAAATGTTATCCGCATTCGCACGGAACGCAAAACGGGATTTAGGCAGCCGGCCCGCCGGAGCGGAAATTCAGAAAGTCTTAACCGTTTTTGACCATCACCGATCGCCGGATTGGCAAAAACCGGGATTTTGCCGGGCGGGCGGCCGTTTTTGGGGGCTTCTGATCTGCGTCGCGATTGATTCAGGCCCATTTTTCGCTGATACTCAAGTGATGCGGTGTCAAAGTCAGGCGTGCGTAACGGGAAAAGCCTGGATGAAAACAGGGACCGACCTGAAGCTGTGGCTTGGCATGCAGTTAATTGCGCTCGCGTGCATGTTCCTGTTGCCGGTCGTGTCGATGATTCGGGCCCTGTTCCGGTAGGCGCGGTGGCAGATTCCGAGAAGAACCCGATGGTGTCGCAAGCCGACTTCAAAATGATCCCCGCTCAGAACGAGCTCGCTGGGTTCGAGCGCGATCTGCGATTCCATCGCTGTGACAACCAGGCCCCTCAAACGCTGTCGCGGGGCCAGGTCGCTGATTTCAACCGGGACGGATATCTCACGGGACTGCTTGCGTTCGATGCGGACGAAATCGCTGTTCATCGACGCTATTTCGACGATCTGCTGGACAAGGTGCTCGCCGCGGGCGGCGACAGCTATTCCATCAGCACGGCCCATTTGAAATACGGCCGCGTGTACGATCTGCTGACCGATCGTCGGATTGTGGCCTATGTCCGCGATCTGCTGGGCGACGATGTGATTGGCTGGGGTGCGCACTATTTCTGCAAGATGCCGCATGACGGGAAAGCCGTTGCCTGGCATCAGGACGCCAGCTATTGGCCGCTAACGCCGTCCAAGACCGTGACGGTGTGGCTGGCAATCGACGATGCAGACCGCGAAAATGCTTGCATGCAGTTCATTCCCGGCTCGCACCATCTGGGTCATTTGACCTACCGTTCAAGCGGCCAGACCGAAGGGAACGTGCTCGATCAAACGGTCGAGAACGCCGAGCAATACGGGCGCCCGGTCGACGTGGTGCTCAAAGCAGGGGAACTCTCGCTGCACAACGACTTGCTTTTGCACGGCTCTCAGGCGAACAATTCGGACAGGCGCCGATGCGGACTGACGCTTCGGTACTGCGCAGCGGACGTGCGCGCCCACCTTGACTGGAACCTCAAGGGCGTTGTTGTCAGCGGCAGCGATTCCTCCAACCATTGGGCCAATCCGCCGCGACCAGGACATGACTGAACCAGCGCGATCAGCGGCCGTCAACAGCCGTGCGGCCGTCAACACGGACGTTTGCGTTTATGGGCAACGGTTTCCCGCGCCCCGCTCTGCGTACATTCATGTGCCGTTTTGCGCGCACCGCTGCGGCTATTGCGACTTCACGCTTATTTCTCACCGCGACGACCTGATCGAAGACTACCTGCAGGCGATGTCCATCGAGTTGGCCCGCCTCGATGAGCCGCGGCCGGTCGATACGATATTTCTCGGCGGCGGCACTCCGACGCATCTATCGCCCTGCCAGCTTTCGCGATTGCTGCAACTGCTCAAGAGCTGGTTCAGGCTGGAAGAAGGCTGCGAATTCAGTGTGGAGGCAAATCCATCCGGCCTGACGGCGGAAAAGATCGCCGTGCTGGCGGAAGGCGGTGTCAACCGTGTCAGCCTGGGCGTGCAATCGTTCAACGCTTGCATCCTCAAACTCCTGGAGCGCGATCATCGCCGCGACGACGTGCAACGGGCGGTGGAACTCCTGCGCGAGAGCATCCGGAATTTTTCATTCGATCTGATCTTCGGAGTACCCGGACAGTCGCTGGACCTCTGGCGCGAAACACTCGCCGAGGCGATGTGTATGGCTCCGGCGCACATGTCGACTTACGGGTTGACATTCGAACGGGGAACGACTTTCTGGGCGCGCAAGGAAAAAGGGGAACTCGGCGAGGCAGATGAACTCCTGCAGCGCGAGATGTATGCGTGCGCGATTGATACATTGGCCGCGGGCGGCTACGAGCAGTACGAGATCTCGAATTTCGCGTTGCCCGGCCGGCGGTGCCGCCACAATGAAATCTACTGGCAGGGCCTGCCGTTTTTCGGCTTCGGTCCCGGTGCAGCGCGGTATATCGATGGCCGTCGCGAGACCAACCATCGCAGCGTGCGCACCTGGCTGTCCAAGGTTCTGGCGGGCGAATCGCCGATCGGCGAAAGCGAGGCGCTGTCGCCCGAAGACCGTGCCCGTGAAGCGATCGTGATCGGTTTGCGGGCCTGCGACGGCATTCAGAAGGACGACTTTTGCAGGCGCACCGGTTACGATATTGACGACCTCGCGCGAACGACGATCGACCACTACATCGAGGCCGGTTTGCTGGAAGAGGTGGGGAAGCGTTTGCGGCTCACACGGGAGGGCCGCTTTATGGCGGATACGGTCTTCATCGATTTTCTGTGAACCATCTCCGGGCGCCGCTCGACTCTTCTTCGAGCCGGTTGACGCCTGCTTTACAACCTGTGCATTTCCGGTGGGCACTCTATGCAGCCTCGATCTCCCGTGGCTACCGGCGCAGCTCGTAGTGGTTGGCTTTCCCGCCGAGAGTTGCTGCGCGCGTCGCTAGCGGGGATTTCCGGACTGTCGCTGCCGGGTGTGCTGCGCCTGAAAGCCCGAGCCGCAGTGCCTTCACGGTCGGAACCCACTGCGGTGATCGTCGTGTTTCTGCACGGCGGCGCCAGCCATCTGGAAACTTATGACCCAAAACCGATGGCACCGCTGGAATATCGCGGCCCGTTCGCCGCCATTCCCACGACTGTCCCGGGTTTGCAGATTTCCGAATTGCTTCCTCTGCATGCGCGGCTGGCCGGGAAATACGCGATCCTGCGGTCGATGGTGCATACCGGCTTTTGCCACGGCATTGGCCAGCAGCAGATGTTTTCCGGCCACGAGATTCGTCAGTTCGAACCTCGTCCGAGCCATCCAGATTTTCTGTGCGTGGCCAATTATGTGCGCCGGCGTCTCGGACGTCCGCTGCCGAATTACATGGGCACTCCGCCGATTCCTTATCTGGGGTCGGCCTACCTCGGTCCGGCGTGCGAAGCATTCGCCGTCAAAGAAAATCCCAACAAGGCGGATTTTCACGTGGCAAACGTCGGCATGAACGACGCGGACAAGAGCGCGCGACTCAGTTCGCGGATCGCGTTGCGGGAGAAACTTGATCGAATCGAGCCGGTGGTCGATCAATCAGGCAGCATGTCATCGGTCGATGCATTCGACCACATGGCATGGGAACTGCTCACCCGGCCCGAGGCGCAATTGGCTTTTGACCTGAATCGCGAAGATCCGAAATTGCGCGACCGCTACGGCCGCAACGCCTGGGGTCAGCAGTGCCTGCTGGCCCGCCGGTTGGTCGAGTCCGGAGTGGAACTGGTTGCGACTACGCTTGCCGGTCCGCTGGCAGGCCGCGTGCATAACTGGGACGACCACGCGGTCAATCATCACGTGTTTGATGCCATGAAAGCACGGGCCGACTATTTCGATCAAGCCGTCTCGGCACTGATCGAAGACGTGCACGAACGCGGTCTGAACAAGCGCGTGCTCGTGATTGTCACGGGAGAGTTCGGGCGGACTCCCAAGATTTCCTATGCGGCCGACAGCGCCAGCGGCGTGATGCAGCCCGGCCGCGACCATTGGCCGAGCGCAACTTCGATGCTGTTTTCCGGCGGCGGAATTCCCGGAGGGCAGGTCATCGGTGCCACCGATCCGCGGGGCGAACAGGTGATCGAGCGCCGCGTGGGGCCGGTCGATTTTCTGGCGACCGTTTACCGGCATCTGGGGATCGATCCGGCGCGGCTGGCTTTCAGCGATTTTTCCGGCCGTCCAATTCCGGTTCCCGTCCAGGGTCAGCCAATTTCCGAGTTGATGTCGAGCAAGGCCTGAGCCGCTCGGCAGGACGCAGCGGCCTGCCTCAACTCGCCCGTGCGAGGAATTCGTAGGCGATCTATCAAGCTTTGTGCTAACTCCTTCGATGCGAATCGACTGTTTTGAAACATTTCTCGCCAACTCCGGGCTGAGAAACTACTTGTTCATTCGACTGCACACCGACACCGGCCTAAGTGGAGTCGGTGAGGCGACGCTCGAATGGCAGGAGAAAACCGTCCAAACGCTCGCTCATGAATGGGTCGAAGGCCGAGTGATCGGCAGAGACCCCTTCGATATCGAAGCCGTTGTAGGGGACATGATCCGCGACCAGTATCAGGGCGGGGCGACGATCATGACTGCCATCAGCGGGGTCGAGATCGCGATGTGGGACATCATCGGCAAGGCCTGTGGACAACCCGTCTACCGCTTACTGGGCGGTCGCCTGCGAAAGACTCTGCCTGCTTATGCAAATGGTTGGTACGGTGGCGCCAAAACGCCTGGCGATTACGCCGAGCGCGCCCTGGACGTTGTCAAGCGCGGATATACGGGCATGAAGTTTGATCCGTTCGGCACGGCGTGGAAAGACATGTCGGCCGATGAGTCCGACGCTGCAGTCGAAATTGTCGCCAAGGTGCGTGAGGCGGTCGGCCCGCGGATTGACCTGATGATCGAGTTTCACGGCCGGCTCTCCGCAGGTTGCGCCGTGACCATGATTCATCGGCTGGAGGCCTATGCTCCCGCATGGTGCGAAGAACCGGTCGCCCCCGACCAAGTCGATCTTCTGGCTGACGTCAAACGCCAGATCCGCGCCCCGATCGCGGCCGGCGAAAGGCTGTATGCCCTCGCGGACTTTTACCGCCTGACGTCGATGCGCGCCGCCGATATCGTACAGATGGATATTGCGCACTGCGGCGGTATCTCCGCAGCCAAAAAGATCGCCGCGATGGCCGAAGTCCGTGATCTGCGCGTAGCGCCGCACTGTTCCATCGGGCCTGTGGCACTGGCTGCTGCGCTGCACTTCGATATCAGCACGCCGAATTTCATGATTCAGGAGGCCTTCGGGGAGTTTGACGTGCCGTGGCGGAACGAGCTTGTTCGCGGCTGGAACCCGCTTGTCGGCGGCCAATTTCGGCTCTCCGATGCGCCAGGGCTCGGGCTGGAGCTTGATGAAGAGATCATCGCCGAGCACCCATATGCGCCAAATTCCTTCCCCAGCCTGTGGGACGGCGGCTGGATCGACGAATTCACACGATCGGTGAAATGACGTGGATGCATGAATGTTATCGGCCGCTAAGAACCAGATGCGGACGTTTCGAATTGCCTTCACGGGCGATTTTCTGAACTCCGAGGGTGACCGCGCCTACCCGACCGAAGGTCTCGACCAACTCGAGCGCTCTGCGCATATCCGTTACCACTACATCGAGGACCAGCGGCCCGGACGCGACGATCCAGACTACTGGCGACGGTTCTACTCCCTGGAAGTGCGCGCGGAACACATTCGCGACGTCGACGGCCTGGTCGTGCTGCGCCCCTGGGTGAACGCCGCAACCTTCATGCGCGGGGCACCGAATTTGGTTGTCATCGGACGTTCCGGCGCGGGTTACGACAAGATCGATCTCGTGTCGTGCACGAACAACGGCGTCGCCGTCTTTAACGTGCCCGCCGCGCTCGACCATTCGACGGCGTCGACGGCGTTGATGTTCATGTTGGCTCTCGCAAAGCGGTTGCCCGAGCAGGAGGCCGTTACCCGCGCGGGGCGATGGGATCGGCAGGCCGACGTCCTCGGAAGCGAAATCCAGGGCCGAACATTGGGTATTGTGGGATTGGGTCGCAGCGGACGCGAATTGGTGCGGCTCACGGCGCCATTCGCAATGAAGGTCCTTGCTTATTCTCCGCATGCGGCGCCGGAAGATGCTAAGGCGCTCGGCGTTGAAATGACATCGCTCAATGAACTCCTGCGTCGCGCTGATTTCGTCAGCCTGCATTCGCGGTTGACCGAATCGAACCATCGCATGATCGGTCGCCACGAGTTCTCGCTCATGAAGCCGACCGCCTACCTCGTTAACGTCGCTCGCGGTGAGTTGATCGATCAGCAGGCTCTCATCCAGTCGCTTCGAGAACGGCAAATCGCTGGAGCGGCGCTCGATGTTTACGACATTGAGCCGCCAGCGCTGGGCGATCCGCTCTTGTCGCTGGATAATGTGATCCTTACCCCTCATTGGTCTTGTTCGACGACCGACGTGTGGAGGGCAACGGGCCGCGCCATGGCTGAGGGAATGCTGCAGGCGGCGCGAGGCGAAGTACCGCCCAACGTCGTCAATCCCGCGGTATTTCACAATTCGTCGTTTCGCGCAAAGCTCGCTCGATTTGAAGGGAACAAGTCTCGGCGGGATTAGCAAGCTGATTGGGAAAAGGAAAACACTTATGGTTGTGAACGTTGGCGGCCTGTCAGTAGATGAGGGCATCCACAAGCAGATTGCAGAGACAGTGGCCGGACTGGATCTCAACGCGACGGACGTGCTAAACGCGTTTGGTGCAGTCGTTCGGGACCTTGCGCCACTCAACGACAAATTGCTGGAGGATCGGGACCGTATTCAAGAGAAAATCAACCAGTACTTTGCCAGCCGCAAGTCTGCTAGGCAGGCGTTTGACGCCAGAGATTATGAGCGCTTCCTGCACGATATTGGGTATATCGTGCCCGAAGGCGGCAAAGTCGCGGTCTCGACCCAGAACGTCGATCCGGAGTTCACGACTCCCGGTCCACAGTTAGTGTGCCCGGTATTCATCGGTGACGAGATTGCTACGAATGCCCGTTACCCTTTAAATGCCGTCAACGCCCGTTGGTCAAGCCTGTACGACGCCCTGTATGGGAAGCCCGGCGACAACAACGTGATCGATGACAAAGACGGAAAGGGCTTCACCGGCGGCTACAATGCGAAGCGCGGCGATGCCGTCATCGCGTATGTCAATCAAGTGCTCGACCAGGCCGCTCCGCTGAATGAAGCAAAGCATCGCGATGTGACTGTCTATCAGGTAAAAGCCGGGAAGCTGCTGGCAAGGCTGGAGGACGGTCGTGAAGCGGAGCTGGCCCAGCCCGGTAAATTCGCTGGATACGTCAAGGGCGAGGACGGCGGGCTGGCAGCGGTCCTGCTGAAAAACAACGGACTCCATATCGAGTTGCAGGTCGACCGCTCGCACCCGATCGGCTCTATGAACAAGTCGGGCGTCAAGGATGTTGTTGCTGAATCGGCGCTCACGACCATCATTGACCTGGAAGATTCCGCTTCAGCGGTCGATGCCAGCGATAAGACTCTCGCCTACCGCAACGTGGTGGGGCTCATGAAAGGCGATTTGACCGCCGACGTCGCTAAGGGCAGCGACACGGTCAAGCGCGGACTCGCCAAGGACCGAATCTTCACTCGACCCGACGGCAGCACGCTCACACTTCCGGGCCGCAGCGTCATCATGTTCCGCCGCGTTGGCCTGCATATGCACACGGACGCCGCGACACTCGATGGCAGGGAGATCCCGGAGGGGTTCCTCGACACGCTGGTGATCGCATTGGCCGCAAAGCATGACCTGCAGAAACAGCCGGGGGAGATGCGCAATTCGCGCACCGGGAGCGTCTATATCGTGATGCCCAAACAGCATGGGCCGGAAGAGGTCAAGCTGACGGTCGAACTGTTCAGCCGCGTCGAGAAAGCACTGAATCTTCAGCTCAACACGCTCAAGATCGGCATCATGGACGAGGAGCAGCGTACCAGCGTCAACCTGAAGGAGTGCGTTCGCGCCGCCAAGGACCGCATCGTATTCATCAATACCGGTTTCCTGGATCGCACCGGCGACCTGATCCATACGGCCATGATGGCAGGCGCGATGGACACCAAGGCCGGCATGAAGGCGGCGCCCTGGCTGGACGCCTATGAACGGAGCAATATGCAGGTCGGACTGGATTCGGGACTCAACAAGCGCGGACAGATCGGCAAGGGGATGTGGACGCAGAATCGCAATCCTGCCGGGCTGGTGGCAACTAAGGCAGACCATTGCCGGGCTGGCGCCACGACGGCATGGGTGCCTGACCCCAAGGGGGCGGCACTGCATGCGTTGCATTATCACCAGGTCGACGTTGACCAGGTGCAGAAGCAATTGCTGTCCGATGGCAATGCTCCCATCGGAAAGGTCGAAATCCTCAATGTGCCTCTTCTGTCAGGGTCGCTGTCGCAAAAGGAGAAAGAAGAGCTGCTTTTTGGCTACTGCCAGAGCATACTCGGCTATGTGGTGCGCTGGGTTAACCAGGGCGTGGGCTGCTCGTCGGTGCCTGACCATACCAACACCTACCTGATGGAAGACCGGGCGACATTGCGCATCGGCAGCCAGGAACTGGCCAACTGGCTCACCCATGGCATCGTCACCGACGGCGAGCTGCGGCAGGCGATGGAGCAAGCCGCCAACAAGGTGGACGAGCAGAACCGAGGCGATTCGACTTACACGCCGCTGGCGGGTAATTATGATGGACCAGCGTTTCAGGCGGCGATGCAACTCATCTACGAAGGATGCAGCCTGCCCAATGGTTATGTCGAGCCCGTGCTTCACGCCGCCCGCAAGGAAGTCAAGGCAAGAGGCGCGCATCGCGGAGGCACCGAAGCTCGCTATCTTCCAGGTATGCCAGGAACGTCGCCTGTGGCCGCGCCGCACGCGCACCGGTTTGCATGAGTCTCACGCAACTGAATCTGACAGCGGCGGCCGCGGTCGCGTCATGGCAGGCGGCAAGCTCTTGCCCTAAGAGCCTATGATCGTGTCAATCCCGTTGACTGGAAAAAAGCCATTGCTCGTCGAAGAATCCAGCGCTTACGACCGTTTCGCTACGTGGCTTCGAAGTCAATTGTTCCGTATCGATTTTTAGCACGGCCCAGTCTCCCCAACGCGGGAAGAGCAGGTAATTGAGTTTTGCCAGTTCTGCTTCGTGGAATGTATGGCCGCTATTCAGGACAACGTAATGATCGCTGGCGTTGGCCAGTGGGTTCGGTGCGATCATCGCCGGGACATAATTGGCGGATGGGTAATCGTGCATGCGCGTCGGGCCGGCGGGGACTTCAGAATCTGCGGCGCGTCGATCTCCGATCGAAGGGACATTCGTTGGTTGGCCGGCATCTCCAGGCGGCATGCGCAGGATGTCTTTCGACCAGGTGAGCGGCAGATGGGGCAGCACTCTGGCGATCCAGGGATTGCTGCCGGGATCACCGAACAGGATCAGGTTTCGCGTTTGCACATCCTCGGTTGTCACGGCCGTATCGTCCTTGACGGGCAACTCGCCGCGAAAATAGTGATGCCACTCGGCAGAGAAGCGCTTCAGCGATTCGTCAGCATATGCCTGCACGGCCGGGTTCCAGGGCTGGCCCGTGCCGCGGACGCAAACGAACGGTGACGTAAATGCATCGTCAATCGGACCTTGCAGGCCTGGCCGCTTGCCCGCAAGCGGCAAATGCCCCAGTTCGCCCGCAATTCGCCACGCGTTATTGGCGCGAGAGACGACAATGCCTTGCGTCGACGCCGGGATCGCATCGGGCACCACAAGGTCCGTCGTGCCGATGCGCAATCTCTTGGGGAATCTGGAGAGCTGCCGCGTAAGGATCGCGAAGCTCGTGATGTTCTGCGGCTCGGCGATTTCGACAACATCGTCATTCAGCCGCGCGCGAAGTTCCGCACGGGAGTAATGCCGTGCAAGGCCAAGTGCCTGCAGCCAATGGCAATGACTGTACTTGAGCGTCCAGGTGACGAACCGCAGGTCGCGAGGTTGGTGGCTTACTCCGGTTGCCGCAAACTGGCCGATGCGTCGCAACTGTTCGGCATGCGTCACGGGGTCGATGACATGACCCGTTCCGGGCGAGATCAGGTTGACCATTGTCAGCCCTTCTCGCTGCATGGCTTCGCCCATCAAAACATGAGCCTGGAAAAAGACATCTTTCTCACCCATGCACGCGACGACAGGAACGACTCCGGCGTTCGCCGCGTAGTCGATCGAATCGAGCATGTGCAGTCCGAGCTCCTGATGCTTCGGAAGAGGGCCGACTTTGACGAAGTTCGGCAGAGGCGTCTCTGAAAAACGGTGCGTGTCAACATACCCGCAATAGGGCCCGAGTGCTGCGAACCGGTCGGGATGCTTGAGTCCCAGATGCCAAGTGCCCGAGGCACCCATTGACATGCCTCGCAGGACAATTCGGTCCCGATCCACGTTGTAGCGTTGGCAGACGTCGTCGATAGCCTCAAAGACGTCCGTTTCGCCCGCCCAACGGTAGCAATTCTCCACTCGGCCCAGTGGATGAAGTTCAATGAATGGTTGGTCGGGCCCAGAGGCGGAATCGTCGTCGGGTCCGTCGAATGTCGCTAGAAATCGTAATTCGCTCATTCCCACGGGCCGCGTACTGCCGTGCAAAACGACGTCCAACCGCATCGGCACGTTAGGACTGTAAGACTTCGGAACAATCAAACCGTATGGCTGCACCGAGCCGTCCAGCCGCGAGACGTATCCCAGGCCAATCTTGCCCTTGCGAAGGCGCCACGGTTGCCTGCCGAGGGCCAATATTTTCGCGCGCTCCGTCCCGCGCGCAATAGCATTTTGAAGCAGGACTACGTCCGCGGCGGTAAATTCGTTGTCGTATCGCAGTGCCCATTGCACCCCTTTTTGAAAAATGGCCGCATCCACAATGTCGGCCGTCGGTCGAGCCGCCAAAGCGAGTGCCGCCTTCAGAGCGTCCGCCCCCTCATCTAGCGTCTTCTGCTGTGCGGCGGATAATGGCAACGGCTTTGGGGTTTGACCAAGACTCGTCGACTCGGCCGCTCCGAAGACCATCGCCGCAAGAATGCCGCGGCTCATCACTCGCAAACAAAGCCGAAACCACGTGAGCGTCAATGCCTCGTCTCCGGATGCCGACGTGCAGTCCCATGGGACGTTTTGATTCAATTTGGTCCGCCACGGCTATGCGATGGATGTTAGAGCAGACGTTGTCCAACGCATTCGATACTCGTTTCGTTCCAGAATCAAGGACTCGATGCAGGAACCGCGGGCCCGGTCGGCCGCCCGCCATTCTGCGCGTAGGCGTCCATCACGTGATGGCGGCGTTCGCAGTCGGAGCGCGTCGATGCAGGCGCCGACCATGAGATTCAGCTGAGAATTTGCTGAAGGACATGTGCCTCTTCGACGCCGGTTAATCGCACGTCAAGTCCCTGTTGTTTCACCGTCAGCCCGCGATGATCGATGCCCAGACAGTGCAGGATTGTGGCATTCAGGTCCCGGACGTGCACCGGATTCTCTACGACGTTGTAGCTGAAATCATCCGTTGCACCGTAGGCAGCACCAGGCTGGACGCCGCCCCCGGCCAGCCAGATGGAAAAACAGCGGGGATGATGATCGCGGCCGTAGTTGGTGGCCGTCAGCCGACCTTGGCAATAGACCGTTCGCCCAAACTCTCCGCCCCATATGACCAGCGTGTCGTCCAGCAGACCTCGCTGCTTGAGGTCTCTGACAAAGGCCGCCGACGCCTGGTCCGTATCTCGGCATTGTTTCGCGATGTTTTCCGGCAACTTGCCATGCTGGTCCCACCCCATGTGATAGAGTTGCACGAATCGCACGTCGCGTTCCATGAGCCGCCGCGCGAGAAGACAATTTCGCGCGTAGCTGCCCGGTCTGTGAACATCCGGGCCATACATCTCCAGAATGTGTCGAGGCTCCTGGGAAATGTCGGTCAGATCGGGGACCGCGGTTTGCATGCGGAACGCAAGCTCATATTGCTCGACGCGGGTGAGGGTCTCTGAATCTCCGGTCTCGGCGTACCGGTGCAGATTGAAGTCCTTAATGTCATCGAGCATCTGGCGCCGAGTCGCGCGGCTGCAGCCGGCGGGGTTCGTCAGATACAGGACCGGCTCCTTGCCGCCGCGGATTTTTACGCCTTGGTAGCGGGAAGGCAGACATCCACTGCCCCACAGCCGATCGTAGAGCGGCTGATCCGTCAATCCTCTGGAAACCATGACGATGAACGTCGGCAAATCTTGATTGAGCGTACCCAAGCCGTAGGCCACCCACGCGCCCAGGCTCGGGCGACCGGCCAACTGGGAGCCGGTCTGGCAAAAAGTAATAGCCGGATCGTGATTGATTGCCTCGGTGTACATCGAGCGGATGATCCGCAGGTCGTCCGCCACACCGGCAGTGTGGGGCAACAACTCGCTGATCCAATTTCCATTCTGACCGTGCTGAGCAAATTTGAAGATGGACGCGGCGATCGGAAAGCTCTTCTGTCCGGACGTCATGCCCGTGAGCCGCTGACCCATCCGCACCTCGCTGGGCAATTCCTGCCGCTGCCGGTCCTTAAGATTCGGCTTGTAGTCGAGCAATTCGATCTGCGAAGGCGCTCCCGCCTGAAAGAGGTAAACAACTCGCTTGGCAGTTGACGGGTGCAGGGGCAGATTGGGAAAACTGTCCTTGCCGCTGTCCGCGCCGAGCGCTTGCCGTGGGACAGAGGCTCCGGCCATCGTCCCCAGCGCAAGGGTTCCAAGGCAAAATCCCGATTGCTGCAAAAAGGTTCGACGATTGGTTCGCAGGGCGACATCGAGCGAGGTCATTTCGATTCTCCGAAGCCGGCTGGCTCACTGGTCAATAGTTGCTGATTGTCTCGTCGAGGTTCAGGAGGATGTTGCTGATCGTCGCAAAAGTGGCAAGTTCGGCCGCGTCGTGCTGAATGTTGACGCGAAACTCTCCGACGCTCAACAGACTCTGGGCCGAAGCCGGCTCCTTGCCAAACAACTCGTGATAGCGATGGTAGGCACTGGTGAGCCGCTCGATTTCCTTGTCATCCGGTTTGCGGCCCGTCGCCAGCCGGAAGCCGTAGCACAGGCGTGCTTCGACGTCCTTTCCGCCCTCATGCATCATCCGCTGGGCCAATCCCCTGGCGGCTTCGACGTATGTCTCGTCATTCAACAGCGCGAGGGCTTGCAAGGGCGTGTTCGTGCGAGACCTCTTCACCGTGCAGGTTTCCCAAGTTGGTGCGTCAAATGTGCTTGTCGTGGGGTGAGGCACTGTCCGCTTGCGGTAAGTGTATAGACTGCGGCGGTGCAGGTTTTTGCCCGAGTCCTGCTTGTATGGTCCCTGACCGGCCCCGCCGGCAAGCTCTTCCCACAAGCCTGCGGGCTGGTAGGGCCTGACCGACGGGCCGCCGATATCAAGTGAAAGGAGTCCTCCAGCCGCCAAGGCGTTGTCGCGAATCTCCTCGGCTGACAAGCGATGTCGCGGACCGCGGGCCAACAGACGGTTTTCCGGATCTCGTTTAGCCAACTCGGCCGTGACGATGGACGACTGGCGATAGGTCGCGCTCATCACGATTTCCTTTTGGAGCGCCTTAAGATCCCAACCTCGGCGGATCAGTTCCGTCGCCAGCCAATCGATTAGCGCCGGGTAAGCAGGCGGTTCACCCTGGGAGCCAAAGTTATCGGGCGTCGTGACCAGTCCCGCGCCGAAGAGGCCCTGCCAGAGTCTATTCGCTTCCACACGCGCGACCAGCGGGTTTTCCGGATCAACAAGCCACCGGGCCAATCCCAGCCGGTTCGGCGGTGTGCCGTCGCGAAGCTGCGGCAAGAATTCCGGGACGCCGGGATCGAGTGCCTGGCTCATATCTGGAGCGTCGTACTGCCCGCGCTTCAACAAGTAGGTGGGGCGCGGTTTTTCCAGTTCCTCCAGGATCATCACGGAGGGAATCGTCTTTTCATACGCGACTTTCTCAGCCCGGAGTTTCGCCAGTGCTCCTTTCGTTTTCGAAACGGAGCTGTCAGTGGTGCTCGAGGCATCTCCCGGGTGAGCTTCAGCAAGGGTTTTCTCGGCCTTCGAGATCGCTGCGTCGAACTCGTCGAGTTTCCGCTGGTGCTCTGGCCCCATGACTCTGACCATTGGCCCGGTATTTCCGCGCGTTTCTGAGTAGAAGCCTCGATCCTTGGTGCTGTTGAAAAAGGCCAGAAAGCGATAAAACTCGCGCTGGCTGATCGGATCGTATTTGTGATCGTGGCACCTTGCGCAACCCATCGTGAGCCCGAGCAACGCGACGGAACATGTCTCGACGCGATCGATGACATTTTCCACGTGCCATTCTTCTTCAATCGAGCCGGCTTCGGTGACCGCACGATTGTTGCGCAAAAACCCCGTCGCTATCTTTTGCGACCGAGTCGCGTTGGGAAGCAGGTCGCCGGCCAATTGTTCGATGACGAATTCGTCGTAAGGCATGTTGCTGTTATAGGCCTGGATGACCCAATCGCGCCACAGCGACATGTCTCGGGCAAAATCGTTTTGATATCCGTTCGTGTCCGCATAGCGGGCACCATCCAGCCATTGGCTTGCCATCCGCTCACCGTAGTGCGGCGAGGCGAGCAGCCGATCGACAGCTTTCTCGTAGGCCTGATCCGAGGAGTCGGACAGAAACGCGTCGACTTCCTGAGGCGTCGGCGGAAGGCCGGTCAAGTCGAACGACAGACGACGAATCAGCGCCTCCCGAGGCGCTTCCGGCGACGGCTTGATCCCCTCGGCTTCCAGCCGCGCGAGGACGAAACGGTCGATCGCGGTGCGATCCCAGTGCGGATCCTTCGCCGGCGGTTCCGCGGGCCGCGCTGGCCGAACAAAGGCCCAATGCTGTCGCCATGCCGCTCCCTCACGGATCCAGCGGCGCAGCAACTCAATTTCGTCCTTCGAGAGTGTCTTGCCCGATTCCTGGGGCGGCATTCGCTGACTGACGTCGTCGACGGTAATCCGTCGAATCAACTCGCTGGATTCCGGTTTGCCAGGAACAATCGGATGCGCGCCCGATTCGGCCTTTCCCAGGGCGCTCTTCTCTTGATCGAGTCGAAAGGCCCCTTTGCGGTCGTTCTCGTTGGGCCCGTGACAGCGGAAACACCGATCGCTGAGGAGCGGCCGGATCTCCCGGTCAAAGTCGACTTTCGCGGCGACGGGGGCAGCGGCCTCGACCGCGCTCGTCTGCCTGAGGCTCGGAATGAGCAGCAGCGCAGGAACCAAAAACGTCGAGGCGATAACTACGCGGAGACGCTTGTACATGACTGCTTCCATCTACAAATTGCAGCAGCGAAGAGCTGGCGTAAGGCCTCAGGCGACCGGGGCAATTGCCTCAAGCCCCAGAGTGCGGAGCCTGGAGTTTGAACCGGAGTCGACTCGTCACTGCCCTATTATAGCCGCACTTGCCGAGGAATGTGGATGGTGCACATCGCCCACAATTTGACCGCTTCCCCTCGATGGATTTCAGCTCGGAAAGCATTAGGCGATCTACCGGCAGGCGCGGAGGGCTCACTTAAGCCGAAGAATCGCTGAAGTTTCGGCAGATCAGCGCGTTTGGACCGAATGAAGCGGAGACGAGGCCGGTTATCGTGAGGAAATCTTTCCATTGATTCAGAGGCGGTGTCCTGTCGCAAGCCCAATACTCAAGAACACCGATTCGGACCTTCGCTGAGTCTTATCAAGCGGCCGAATTCAGTGAGCATCAGTAATTCGCAGACTTCTGCAGACGGATTTTCCAAGGCCACGCTCAGCCCTCGCTTCAACAGCGACGCGACCAAGCCGAGGAATCCCGGCGGAAGCGTTGTGATCGCGGTCATATCGAATAAGAACTCTCGACAACACCCCTCTTCGATCAAACGGATGACTTGATCGATTGGTTCCCCCCGATCTGCTCCTGCCGCATTCCCACATTGATACCGGACAACAGCGTGCAACCCGTCTTTTAAGATCTGGATTCGAGGCTCCGGTCGGCTGGACAGTTCACCGAAGTTCCCGACGTTTGTGGTGCCATCGGCGACTTTTGAGCCATCACTCAGAAAGTACTGTTCGGCAGGCGCGTTTCGGAGTTCAAAGACCTTAGCAAAGTCCGAGGACAATCGCCGTCGCCGGGCAAAAGGCGCTAAATGCCGGGCAAGCTCGCCGGCCGATCCGTACCGTTCCGCCGCATTCTTGCGCATCATCCGCTCGACGACGCGCGCTAATCCGTCCGGCAGATTTGCCAAGTCACCAATCGGCCGCGGATCCATCGTGCGATGAGCATCGAGCTTTTTTGCGGTCGTATCGAAAGGAAAGGGAACCGTCCCCGTGATCGCGAAGTACAGCGTGCAACCGAGACTGTAGATGTCGGCCCGCGCGTCGATCGCAAGGCTGTCGAGCGATTGCTCGGGGGCCACGTAGTCGGCCGATCCCAGACGGGCATGACCAAAGATCATCGACAACGAGAATTCATCTTCCTGCTCATCTTCGAAAAACACGAGTCCAAAATCGAGGATCTTTATGCTTCCGCTACGGTCCACGAGGATATTCGAGGGCTTGATATCACGGTGAATGAGCCCGGCGTCGTGGGCATGGTCGAGTGCTGTTGCAGCCTGGTGTGCAATATCACACGCCTGGGACCACTCGATCGGGCCCTCCAGGGCGACGAGTTCTTGAAGACTCACGCCGTCGACATACTCCATGACGACGTACGGAACGGGCCCGTACAGGCCATCGGTTTGTCCTGCCCCCAGGGTACGGACAATACTCCGATGTCGTAGGCGTCGGCCGGCTTGCGCCTCGAGTTGAAATCGGGCCAGCATTCCCGGTTCATCTCGATGGCGCTCGGAAAGAACCTTAACCGCAAACTGCTTCCCCGTGGCGATGTCTTCAGCCAGATAAACCCGGCCCATGCTCCCCGCCCCCAGCGTTTCGAGGAGCTTATAGCCGTCGACCATCAGATCCCGACATCGGCCTTGCAACAGATGCCGCGTTTGGAAGGCCGTCAGCAGGCCGCATTCGACCAGGCAAGCCGCCAATTCGGCCGCGGTTGAGCCCTCAAGAAGGCGGCCGTACTCGGCAGCCGCTTCAAGTCCAGCGTGATCCAACAGGTTGCTCTGTCGCAACAGCGTGAGAAAGTCGTTGGCGGTGATGGCGACCTGATCCTTGGCAAACTGGAGGGCAACCGGCAGGGGGGGATGGGGGGTATTGAAAGTACCCGGACTCAGCATCAATGGTTGCAGATGGTCAAATTTCGACCACGCGCGTCCGTCAGTTCGATATCGGAACCAGCCCGACTTTTCCGCATTGCAACAGACTTCTCAGGATGATGTCATCTGGGAGGTCGAAATACGCATGCTTATGCCGCACGTCGTCGCAAAATCGGATCGCATCCCGCGGATGCAGCAATAATTCTTCGATGGTCCAGGCGCCGCGAAACATGGCGTGGATTGATCGGCGATGTTGTAGAGAAAGTCATCTTTGTCCACCGCGCTGCCGAAGTTGCGCGGCTGAAACGAGTCGCGGATATTTCGACACTCCCGACTGAGCGGGAACCGTGGACTCGAAGTATCGCGAATCAGAAAAGAAGTCGTCAGTAACAGCGTGGCTTGAGTCAAGGAATTCGGTAGCCCAGATACGTTCGCTCGCGTAGAGGATCAATAGACGTGGTTGGAAATCGCTTTGCGACATACACGGCAGCTATCGGAACAGGCACGCTGACTGCGATCCCGATTTTGCCGGGAAATCGCCGATAAACGCCTTAGGCGCCGAGCGACCGGAGAACGCTCTTACAAAAAGGGCTACCGCCGCGCGCCTTGCTTTCAACTCGGCACAGACAACTTTCACACCCGAGAGTCCATCCTCGCTCTCGCGTTTTCTCCGGACGGCAAAACGATCGCAGCCGTCGCAGCAAACGGTGAGACACCCCAGCGCATCGTTGTTCGACGTACAGACGAGCCGCGAGATCAAGCGACTTACTGCACCGGGTCGGCCCTCAGGGTGGCACAGTGTGTAGCGCTCTCACCCGACCAAAGGCAATTCTTGCGGGGAGAGTTTGGCGGTCACGTCGCACTTTGGGATCTGACGACGGATCGGTTGCTGTTCCGCGACAAACTGCATGCTGCGACGGTTCAAGACGTCTGCTTTTCGCCTGACGGCAATTGTTCGCCAGCCCCGGAAACGACGGCGCGGTTCATCTGCCTCGGGGCTGAGAATCCTGCAATCGCTTCAGCAGCTCATGCGGCACGCCGATCAGCACGACGATGGAGCTTTAGGTGGGGAAAAAACGCGGAAAGCGCTGCGGACGTGCTGTGGAAGGCGATCGGAGGTGCGAAAGGTCACAATTTTGGTCACATCGCCCCACAGGCGGACTCAGACGATTCGCGAAAGACCACAAGCTCCGATGGGTTTAGACTTGAAAAGAGCCGCTGCTCAGATTCGAACTGAGGACCTACGCATTACGAATGCGTCGCTCTGCCAGCTGAGCTACAGCGGCTTGGGCGTCGATTTCCGATGGAATCTGCCGTGCAACAAGTCTAGCAAATCACGGCAAACCAACAAGCCCGACGTCGTCCAGACAGCATCCGCTGGGCTCGCGGTATGCAACCGCACGGTCAATGACTCAGGTTGGCACCAACGACCCGGACAGCGTCAACGAATCCGGCTGTCGTTCGCGCTGCGTGCGATTCGTTTTGGCCCGCACTGGCAACGCAGATCTCCACGCGCGGTTCTCTGTGGCCGGGCAAATCAAACGCGTTGGAATGCGGCAGTTACTGCGAGCCAACGTTCCACGCAATGGGCCGTCCGCCGCCTCCACGATGGACAATCCGTGGCGGGCTACTTTAATTCCTCGGTCTTCACGCGCACGCCCAGTTTTTTCAGTTCTTCAATCTGCTTCGCGGCGGCGTCGCCAAGCGGATTGCCACCGATGTAGAGGTTCCAGTAGGGGGCAAACCGGCGATCGCCCGCCGCATCCTTTTTGGCCATCTCCAACAACGGTCCGATATCGGCAATCTTGTTGCCTTGCAGGAACGTATACCGCAGCTCCGTGAGCTTTGCCAGAGGCGAGATATCGACCACGGCGTTGCCCGTCAGATCGAGCAACGAAAGCCATTTCAAGCCGGCGAGCGGCTTGATGTCGACGACCTGGTTGTGGTCGAGATACAGAGATGACAGCTTTTGCAGGGGCGCCAGGGAGTCGATCGCGGTGATCTTGTTTTTCGACAGGTACAGGGCGCTGAGATTGACGAGTCCCTTAAGCGGTCCGATATTGGCGACCTGATTGCCGGCCAGCTGGATGTACTGCAGCTTGTCGAGGCCCGCGAGCGGCGCGATGTCCGTAATCTTGTTGTTTGCGAGGTCGATGGTCTGCACGTTTTTCAGGCCGGCCAGCGGAGCCAGGTCCTGGATCTCGTTCCGAGGCAGCGTAATGTCCGCGAGATTCGGACACTTGTCCAGCCCGGCCAGGCTTTTGATCTGTTTGCCGCCCGCGTGCAGAATGAAAACGTTTTTCAGGTCATCCTCTTTGAGCTCATCGCTTTCCGATTTCTTGAGCACGTCGCGGATGGCAGCCTTCAAGTTCGCGTCGGGAAAGATCTCATCGGCGGAACGGGCTTGAGCGGTCGGAAAGATAAACAGGGCAAGAACGGAAGACAGGGAAAACGCTCGCAGAGAATATCGCATGTGGCTGATCCCGAGGGCTCTGGCTGGGGGTTCGTCGAACTCGAGCGGATTCGCGAGCCGCATCGACTGGGCATCGCGACAGACTCTTAAACGCTCGAAACGCAAGTCGTCCGTCCGGAGGAAGATCCTTCAGTACCAGTCTAACCGGTCGGGAGGACCGTTCTCAAGCAAGTGCAGCGGCCAGATACCCGGCGTTTTGAGGGAATCCGTCGCCGCAGTCCGAAGCCGATCGAAGCCTGCCGCCCATTGATCGACGAACCGCCTATTTGGTGGCACTCGACAGGGGTCGGCGCGACATATCCTGCCAGTGGCGGATGTCGATCTCGTAGGGCCCATGCGGCTGATCGAAGCTGCCAAACCGGGTGAGGTAGTCCTTGAGGCGATTGACTTTCTGTTCCGCCGACAGTTCACCGGGGCTGCCTGTTTCCGGCGCGCGGCCCCAGACGATCCGCGAGCCTCCGGTCGTGATCAGCTCGAAAATCAGCTCGTCAATCGTCGTGTGGGCATTTTGCTGGCGGGGCACCGAAATCGCCGTCAGTTGCAGTTGATTCCAATCGGGTCCGAGCACCTTTGCCAGCCGGGCAGCACCCTGCACCCCGACGTCGCCCCACTGTGCGCCGGCGGGCCCCTGCGGCGGCGATGCGACATTGGCAATGAGGGGGAATTTCGCAGCCTCGGCGGCAGTGAAATCTCCGGGTGGCAACAGCACGGCAGCGGCATCGACCGGATACAACCCCTGCTTCATCTGCACGACCGCTGTCGGCGTGCGATACCGCAGCTCGACGTCGATTCGCGCCGGCTTCGCTTTGCGCACGGCAACAACCTCGTCGACCCAGGGGTGCGCCCTGAAGGCGCCGGCGATCTTTTCGACAAGCTGATCGTCGAGAAGCGACATCGACGAAGTGAGCTGGCCGCGCTCCAGCACCTGCTGGACGAAGTCGCGGGGCACCCAGGCTGGCGGTCCCCCGCCCCAACGCGGTACTCGGCCCGGTCTTTCAGGTTGGGAAGCGATTTCATGATCAGCGGCGCGCTGAGAATGGCGCCGGCCAAAGCCGCTGCGAGCAATAGCAGCCGCGGACGGAAGATCATACCGATCACGCCGCGCCGCGGCGTCTCGGCCGGCGGAGCCTCGTCGATTTCGAGCTCTTTGGGCTTCCGTTTGACTTTGGGCATGGGACTTCGATCTTCGGCCGGATGGGCAGGTTCACAGCGACCCGTGTGTCTGGCCTGCAGTTACGCTCAGGCAACTCGCGATCGCTTTTTCACAGAGTTCGCCGAATTCGATACCGGCGTGTGCGGCCGCCTTGGGCACAAGGCTGTGGTCGGTGAATCCCGGCACGGTGTTTACTTCGAGCACCCACGGCCGCCGATATCGATCGAGTCGAATGTCCACGCGCGCCAAGCCCCGCGTGCCCAATGCCCGTGCCGCACGGCGGCTCGTGCGTTCGATCTCATGGACAGCGCTCATCGGCAGCGCGAATTCAAACAGATAACGCGTCGCGTCGTCCTCGTACTTCGCCTGGTAATCATAGAACTCGCGGCGGGTTTCAATTTGAATGGCCGGCAAAGCGCGGTCGTCGAGCAATCCGACCGTCCATTCGGTTCCCAGGATTGCCGGTTCCAGAATGGCAAATGCGTCAAAATGAAAACAGCGATCGAGCGCCCGCACAAGTTCGTGCGGCGCCTGGACAATGCTGATGCCCAGGCTTGATCCCTGCGCGTCCGGTTTGACGACGAGTGGGAATCCGAGTTTGGCCGCTTGCTTCGCGATACGAGTCGCGTCGTCGGATTCGTGCACCAGGAAGTAAGGCGGTGTGGGTACTCCGCGCTGGAAAAACCGCTCTTTGGATGCGGACTTGCTGAAGGCCAGCCGCGAGGTGGCGGAATCGCTGCCCGTGAAGGGAACGTCAGCCTGTTCGAGGATGGATTGAAGGGTACCATCTTCGCCAAATCGCCCGTGCAAGGCGATGAAGGCCACGTCGATCTCGCCCCAATCCGTTCCCGTTAGATCGACCTCTGCGGGGTCAATCGACGCGATGCTGTGGCCGCGGGATTCGAGCGCCTCGGCGACGGCCGCGCCACTCTTCAGGCTGACCTCGCGCTCGTGAGATTCTCCGCCGGACAGGACGGCGACTCGCCATGGCCCCGCGAAGGGCGCATCGGGAATGGCCACCAGAAGCCTCCTTGCTGCTGTGGTCGACGACCGTTTGAGCGCGGCGGTCGAGACAATCTTGTCAAATGCGCGCCGACTGACCTGTCGAACGACCAATTCGGAACCTGGTCACCCGGCATCAAATCGGCCGCTGCAACGCCGCGGAAAGTGCAGATTTCCGGCTCGTCGCCGGACGCTTCTACCAGATTCCGATTTCCAACTCCAGATCGACTCCGAACTGTTCGGAGACGCGGGAGCGGGCGAGTTCAATGAGCCGTAATACGTCGGCTGACGTCGCGCCGGCGTGGGTGACAATGAAGTTCGCGTGCCGGTCGCTGATCTCGGCACTGCCCACGCGCGTCCCCTTGAGCCCGGCCTGTTCGATGAGGGCTCCGGCGCTGATCCCGCGCGGGTTTTTGAAAATGCAGCCCGCCGACTGGAACGACAGCGGTTGGGTCGCCTTCTTCATGATCCAGAGCTTGCGCATGCGGCGCGTGATCTCTTCGGGCTCATCCGGCTGAAGCTGGAACACCCCTTCGAGGATCGCCAGTTCGTTGATGCTGCTGCTGCGGTAACTGAACGAGAGTTCGTCCTCGGACCGCGTAAACGTCTCGCCCTTCTCCGTGAGAACGGTGACGCTGTGCACGAACTGCCCGATATCGCCGTTCCGGCCTCCGGCATTTCCGCGCAATGCCCCGCCCACCGTGCCGGGAATTCCAGCCAAAGTTTCCAGTCCCGCCAGACCCGCTTTGACCGACTGCGATATCAACTGAGACAACATCGCGCCGGCACCGCAGCGGACGGCATTCCCTTCGACGGTAATCCGCGAAAAATTGTCGCCGGCAACGAGGATCACTGCTCCGCCGACGCCCTCATCGCGGACGAGCAGGTTGGAGCCACCGCCTAGGACGCGCATGGGAATCTGGTGCTTCTGGCAGCAGCGGACGACGGCCACCAGTTCTTCAGGATGGCGGGGCTGAACGAAATACTGAGCGGGGCCGCCCACCTTCAACCACGTGTGCGGCGCAAGCGGCTCATCGTGCAGAGTGATTTCGCCGAACTCGTCCGATAAGCTCATAGTGCACCCGATCGATGTCCCCCGCGCCCATGCTAATCACCACGTCGCCTGGCCGCGTCTCATCGTCTAAAGTTGCGACGATGCGGTCAAGAGATGGGATGAACCGCGCCGACCGGCCGCATGCGGTCGTTTCGGCCGCCAATTCTGCGGAGGCTTGCAACGATTCTGTGCCGGCATTCTCACGAGCGGCGAATACGGGTGCCACCAGCACTTCATCCGCATCGGCAAAGCTGCGGGCAAAATCGTCCATCAGGGCTCGGAGTCGGGAAACTTGGTGCGGTTGAAACACGCACCAGATTTTGCGTCCCGCAAATTGTTCCCGCGCCGTTTGCAACGTCGATCGCACCGCCGTCGGATGATGCGCATAATCCTCAATCAGGGTTGCGCCGCGGTACATGCCCGAGACTTCAAACCTGCGTCGCACACCGCAAAACTCCGCCAGGCTTTCTCGAATCGACGCGGCCGGCACTCCCAGCCGCGAGCAGATCGCCGTGGCCGCAAGGGCGTTGAGCACGTTGTGCGCCCCCGGAGTCCGCAGGAAGATCTCGGTTACATACTCGCCGCGATAAAACACGCGAAAGCGGGTGCCGCACGGCGAACGCCGCACGTCAGCCGCCCACCAGTCGAAACCGGCATGCATTGAAAATGTTACAACTTCGGCTGCCGCTGCGCCGGCCGCCCGCTTCGATTCCTCGCAATCGCCGCGCACCAGAAGCATTCCGTCGGGCGCAATCCGCGCCGCGAACTCACGGAACGCTGCCACGGTTTCGCTAAAGTTCGCAAAGCAATCGAAGTGGTCCGGCTCGATGCCCAGGATCGCGCCGAACGACGGACGCAATTCCAGAAAGCTCCGCTGATACTCGCAGGCTTCAACGATAAACGGACGACCGGTCCCCGCCCAGGAGCTGCGGCCGCGGCCACAAAGCTCTGCGCCCACGACGCCCGCCGGAGCCAGGCCGCCGTCGCACGCAATGGTGCCCACCATCGCCGTCGTTGTGCTTTTACCGTGCGTTCCTGCGATTGCCACGCCCTGCCGATTCTGCATCAGGCAGCCAAGCATTTGGCTGTAAGACATTTCGGGAATGCCGAGCTGTGCTGCGCGCCGCCGCTCGGGATTCGAAAGTCCCACCGCCGGACTGTAAACCAGAACGTCGGTGTCGGCGGGCAGAAAGCTGCGGTCGTGGCCGCAATGCACGCGCAAACCGCGGCTTTTCATGGCCAGCAAACTGGGGTGCGATGTCATCAGGTCGGAACCTGTGACTTTCCAACCCAATTCGACCAGAAGTTCGGCAAGGGCCTTCATGCCAGTGCCTCCGATACCCACCAGGTGCGCCGACGAAAATTGTAATTCTGAAAATCGCGGCGACGCGGTGCGGAGCGCTGGGCGGGCAGCAATTGTGTGCGGCGAGATCATGCTGGTTTCGGCTCGAGTTGAAGTAAGGTCGTCCCTGAGCCAATGCTCAACTCGTATGGCGAAAGAAACTATCGACCGTAAAACGCTGCGGGCTTCATGGGTTATGACGTCGATGCCGACTACGACGTTGGTACAATTCCGATGACAGACGGTCGCAGCAGTTATGCCTGACAGGAGATATGCGCAAGCTGAATAAGCCAGCCAGAGTTTCCGGAATTGCTGCCGATCGCTCCCTGGAAAGGAGCCTAGGCGAGGATGCCGGATCAGTGCAAGTTGCGCGCCGCACCCAGTAATTCATTCGAAATCTGGAGCAGCCGATCTCCGTGATCCGCGTCGAGTGTCTGTGGCAGGCTATCTCAGACAGCTCGCACAATTACCGCCGCGCTTTGTCCGATCGATGTGCGGTTGACGCTGAGAGCGACCGGCGACCGGAGCCGGTGCGGCTCATTGTGGATCACATTTACGCGACAGCGCGGGTCGGGAATTTCATAATTCAGGGTCACCGGGATCTGACCCTGCTTCAACGCCAGCAGGCTGCCGGCCAGTTCGACGGCGCCCGAGCCTGCATCGAAATGCCCGAAATAGCTCTTGAGCGCGATGATCGGCACACGCTGCGCATGCAGACCCAGGGCCCGATGGTAAGCTCTCGCCTCCACCAGATCGTCGCGTTGAGTGCTCTTGCCATGGGCGTTAATGTGCCCGATCTCGCGCGGTTCAATTCCCGCCTGCTTCATGGCCGTTTCAATCGCACGCACCAGCCCCGTGCCGCCGGCCCCGTTGGTATAGCCGGCACCATCGCAGCCGGCGCCGACTCCGAGCACCTCGGCATAAATCTCCGCGCCGCGTCGCACCGCGTGATCGTACGATTCGACGACAAACGCGGCTGCGCCCTCCCCAACGATCGTTCCATCGCGGTCGATGTCGAACGGGCGGCAGGCGCGACTGGCGTCTTCCTGACGCGAAAGCCCCTCGAACAGGCACATTTTGGCAATGTCGACCGGATGAATATTCGAACCGCAGGCCCCCACAATCATGCAGTCGGCCGCGTCTCGCTGAATGATCCAAACTGCCTCCGACAAGGCCAGCAGCGCGGACGAGTCCCGGGCGGTGATCGTGTTATTGGGGCCTCGTGCGTCGTACTCGATCGAGACATGACAGGCCGGCATATTGGGCAGCTGGCGGAGCAGCCACAGCGGCGCAATTTCGCCCATGCTGTCTTCGCCCCAGCGCGTAAACTCGAACGAGTCGTCATCCATGCACAGCCGCACGGCCTCGGTCAATTCGTCCGGGCCGGACGACATTCGTCCCGCACCGAACTCGACCCCGAACCGCTCTGGGTCGACCGCACCCACGCCCAAGCCGGAGTCCTGAACCGCCAGCGTTGCGGCCGAAACACCGAGCTGGATGTCACGCGACATCACCTTCAGAAACTTCTTATGTCGAATGTACGCCTCTGGATCGAATCCGGTGACCTCCGCTGCGAGTTTGGAGGGAAGGTTGTCGCAGGGAAAAGCGCGGAGCGGTCCGATTCCCGACCGTCCCACGATCAGGCTATTCCAAAAGGCATCGTTTCCAATGCCGATCGGCGAGACCACACCCAAGCCCGTGATCACGACACGAATTGGTCGTTGACTACGATTCACCGTTCGCCCCAATCGGAGTTCACCGCGCCATGTCCTCTCGAAAAGCCAGCTCGGAGTCCATTCAGCCAGCCATTCCCCGGCGCCTCGATACCGGCCCGTTGCTTGCAATTACGTTGTCTGATATCCGCGGCCGGAATGTTCGGCCGCTAAATAGGACCGCGACCGCCCACTCATTCATCGACAAAAACCATTGTCGGACAGAATTCGAATGCCTGATCTCCCCGAGGCTGGCCCCCCGGAATGATTGGCCCGGACTCCCTGATTCGAGTAATTGCTCCGAGCGCCGTGCAACTCCGAATTTGCAAACGGGAGAATCGTCACAAGATGGGAAGCAGCAAAGGCATGCGATCCGAACACAGCATTCGGAGCGTGTGCAACAAGCATTGCCTTTCGCGCTCTCCCATGCGCAGAGATCTCCATGCGAGGCCAAAACTTTCTGCAGCCGCTAAGCTGAAAATTACACCCAGTTTACCCAGTCGTGTCAAGAGCATGCTGACGTGGCAGCGAGGCCATTGAAGCAGAGTGTCTGGCTGGAGTTTCCACGCGCCCGTTGGGCAATCAAGACGGAAGCGACATTCCATCCACGATGCACTAAAATGCTAGCCTTGGTTGCCGGAGACGGTGGGGGAATCCGGCGGAGAAATCCGTAGTTTGCTACAGGATTCGCGCCGTGATGCAGCCGGGGCCGGATCGCGAGAGTGGCGGAAATGGCAGACGCGCTGGACTTAGGATCCAGTGCCGCAAGGCGTGGGGGTTCGACTCCCCCCTCTCGCAGTTTTCACGCGAAGGTGCCGGCATACAGTCAGTCTGGCGGTCAGACCAATTTTCGCCTGCGGCATGCGGCCGTTCTTCCGACAGGCCTGCTTGTTGGCGCACCGGCGCTATCGTAAAATCCCAACGAGCGTACACTTCGTGTCTGATACAGGCCTCGTACCGAAAATCTTCGGCCCATGTTCCGTGTTACCCAGCGAATCGACTTCTGCTACGGACATCGGCTATTGAACTATGGGGGCAAATGCCGGCATTTGCATGGCCACAACGGCCGGGCGGAAATTGTGCTGGAAGGCCCCGAACTGGATGCCTGCGGCATGCTGGTCGACTTCGCACGCATCAAGGGCGAACTCCGGGCCTGGATCGACAACGAACTCGATCATCGCATGGTGCTGTGCGAACGCGATCCTGCACTGTCGATGCTGCGAGAGCTCAACGAGCCGTTGTATGTGATGCCGGAAAATCCGACGGCCGAAAACATCGCCCGTTTGATCTTCGATCACGCCCAGAGACAGGGCTTCCCGGTGGTCGAAGTGTCTCTGTGGGAAACGCCAAATTCCTTTGCCACCTATCGTGCGGCGATGTCTTGATGTCCGCGGTACGTCGCGAAATTCGAATGCCGGTCCGCGCAAAGAAAGACGGAGTTGAAAGGCCCTCCGTGGCCGACTACAACTCCGTCTGTGTCCCTGAAAATTCAGCGCCCAGCGGGCTTCGCTGCGTTTGTCGGCAGATTCTTGGCCGAAACGGCGAGCAGTAAATAGAGTGACCCTCGAGACAGCAAGTCTGGGTCGCTTGGGATCACGTATACGCGATTTGGGAACTGAGAGCAGAGTGGGTCAGGCTGCAATCAGGGGACCTTCCTCAACCAAGCTACCGTAGGACTGTGCGCTATCTCGAGGGTCAGGCTGGGTATCCTTTGTCTGCTTAACAGGTGTTGATCAGCAAGAGGTTTTTTGACTTCGGCGCAAGTCATAGCAGTGCACTTTGCGTGCCGGAGGACACACTTTAATCACCAACCAACAGTAAACACGTGGTCTGCCTGTGTGCTCATAGCTGTACCGGCCGGAAAGCGCGATGTGTCTTCCCCAATTTATCGAAGGCGCGCAGCATTTCGGCGCCGATGAGTGGACAGTTTCGGCGCCGACGGTTGTTTTTTCGGCGCCGAACGGTTACGACATAATTGGACGTGATCCGCAATACATAGCGGCTGACCGAGATAGGTTTTGTTGATTTCTGCCGGTTCTAACTCATTTTTGTCGGATGCCTTTGCATGACAGCCAAATGGCCGCTTGCAACCGCCGGCATACTCGTGGTGTCGTACGCCGTCGCCGTGCTGGTCTATGTTGTCAGCACTCCAGACCTGCGTCTGCGTTGCCTGGTGATTGATCCAGTCTATCCATCAACCCCTGTGCCGGGCGCCAGGATTCAAGCCACCCTGGACTTGAAGCCCCTGGGACCCCACGCTCCCGAAGCCGGCGACCTGCTGGTCCAATTGAATGGCCGGCCGATCCGGACGTTCATGGATGTCACTCGCAGCATCAATTCCCTGCGCAATGCACAGTTGCCTCCCGGAGGCCCGGTTCCCGAGAACACAAATCCAGCTCAAGAGGCGGAGGACGCACTGCCCACGCTTTTTGAGTGGAGAGTCAGCGGTCGCCGGTTCGTAGAAATCGCGTATGTTCCGCAGGCGGAACTAAGCAGGGCGACAAGTCCCACAAGCCACCCCCAGCAGCAGCGGAGCTGGCTCGAGGTCCAGTCGCTGCCGCTGGGCGACGTCATGATTTCTCTGGTCTGGTTCGTTCTGCATCTCGCGGCTCTGGTTCTGGCCGCTCTCGCATTCTGGAAGCGGCCCAACGATCGACCATTTCGGTTGTTTTTTGCGATGTCGATTGTGGGATTGGGGGCCTACGTCGGCGGCTACCATTGGTGGGTGATTTCCAGCAATTTGTGGCTGAACGTTCCGTTTGTGATTTGCGCAATGCTCGTTCCGGTCGTCTCGCTGCATTTCTTCCTGGCTTATCCGCGGCCCAAATCGCTGCTGTCGGGCCGCCCGCGGTTCACGATCGCAGTCCTGTATACACCGCCCGCGATCGCCATTCTGGGCGTGCTGTCGCTTTTGGGATTGCTGCGATGGCAGTACGGGCGGCTCGAGTCCTCTTCAAATGTGTCGGACATCGAGCACACCTTGCAGGTGCTCGTGACGTGGGTTTATGTCTACCTGGTCATCGGCGTCGGCTACTTCGCCGTCATGCTCGCAACATTGTGGTACAGCTACAATGGCACGCGAAACCCGATGGAGCGCGGACCCCTGAAATGGCTCCTGGGTGCGGGCCTGATTTCCGCAGTGCTGATCGGCTTCTGCTGCTATTTCGCGATTTTTCGGCCTGTCGCATTCGCGCTGGGGGCGGCGCGTGTCCCCATGTTCCTGGCCAGTCTGTCGTTCCTAGTGGCCTATGTCGTAGGGATCACCCGCTACCGCATGCTGCTCGTGGACGAAGTGGTCAGCAAGGGTGTGTGGTACTACACGGCAAGTTACGGCCTGACCGCGGCTTTCTGTTTTGTGGTTGCGCTCAGCACGCTGCTGCCGCAGTATTTGAATATTTCGTTGTCGGCGCAACAGGCCGTGACAGTCGCCAGCGTTCTAATGGTTTTCGTTCTGGTGCTGTTGTGGATTCGCGACCGATTCCAGCAGATCGTGGACCGGCGATTTTTTCGCGAGAAGTATCAACTGGACAAGGCACTGACCCGCATGAATCGGACCGTCGGCCGGCTGTCCGATCCCGAGACGGTCGTACAGATGATGCTCGGTTCCTGCCGGGATGTGCTGGGCGTGGAACAAGCAGCCCTCTATCTGCGCACGTCGTCGGATGAGCCATTTCAGCTGATTGCCGCCGACGGCGGCGAAAAGATACCGCTCGAGCTCGAGGCCGGAGATGAATTGATTGCAGGACTGAGCGATGGTGGCAGCGTGCAACGCGTGACGCCCGACACGCGCAGTGAAATGTCTCCGTTGCAGCACATGCTGCGCGACCTGCGCGCCGGCCTGATTCATACGCTGGAAGTGGAATGGGGGATGGCCGGCCTGATTGTGTTGGGTGAAAAGAAGAATTTTGCGCCGTTCACTGCCGAGGATCTGACATTCCTGCACGCTTTGGGACAAATCACCAACGTCGCGTTCCACAGTGCCAAAGTTGACCAGGAGATTTCGCGGCTGAACGAGGAGCTGCGGAGCAAGCTCGACCGAATCAGCGCCCAGAACCGCCAGATCACGATTCTGCAGACCGAGCTGGCCAGCCGAAGCCCTGAGATGCCCGGGCAGCCTGCGGCCGCCGATGGCGACAACTTCCGCCGCGAGGTAATTCGCGGAAGCAGCCCGGCGATTTTGAACGTGTTGGAAACCGCGCGAAAGGTTGCACTCAGCGAATCGTCGGTGCTGTTACGCGGCGAGAGCGGCACTGGGAAGGAATTGCTGGCGCGCGTGCTGCACAACAACAGTCCGCGTCGTGCGGGGCCGATGGTCGCCGTCCACTGCGCCTCCCTCTCTCCGACTCTGCTGGAGAGCGAACTGTTCGGGCACGTGAAAGGGTCGTTCACAGGGGCCGATCGCGACCGAATCGGTCGTTTCGAAATGGCTAACGGCGGCACGCTGTTTCTGGACGAGATCGGCGATATTCCGCTCGATACGCAGATCAAGCTGCTGCGCGTGCTGCAGGAGCGATGTTTCGAGCCTGTCGGTGGAACCAGAACGATCCAGGTTGACGTGCGGGTCGTCACGGCGACGCACCAGGATCTTGAGCGATTGATTACGGAAGGCCGTTTCCGGGAAGATCTGTACTATCGGCTCAACGTGATCTCCGTGATGCTTCCGCCCTTGCGGGAGCGGATGGAAGATATTTACGAACTGGCGATCCATTTTCTGCGCAAATCGACGCAGCGCGTCGGCAAGCGCATTCTCGACATCGACAGCGATGCCCTCGCGGTGCTGGAGCAGCACAACTGGCCGGGCAATATCCGCGAACTGGAAAATGTGATCGAACGGGCCGTCGTGCTGTCCGAGACCGACCGCATCACGCTTCGCGATCTCCCTGCAGAAACGGCTCGCCGCCACGTTCAGCCCGCCTACGCGCTCGAAACCAAGCTCGCGATTGCACCGACAAACGCGGATCGCATTGAAGCCTATAGCGGCGCCGGAAGCGCAGTGGATTCGGCAGCGGAGCGGGAATTGCTGAAACGCGCTCTGGCGCAATGCGGCGGCAACAAGGCGGAAGCCGCCCGCAAGCTCGGCATGCCGCGCAGCACCTATTTCAGCAAGCTGAAGAAGTATGCGATTGCATAAGAATGCGAACAACCAAGGCTGAATTCGCTTAACAGAAGGCCACAAAGGCAACCGAAAATCCGTTCTCTCTCACTGATTCTCCGTTCCCTCGGTTTGCTCCTGTCAGGGAATCCTGTTCGCCGCAGTGCCTTATCGACGGCCGCACAACCAAATCCCAAACGTCACGCGGGACGCAAGTGTGAACATTTCACTGAAGCATCATCGAGATCAATATCTTCGCGACGGTTATTTCGTGTTGCCGGCCGCCATCGCGCCGCAGCAACTGGCCCAGTTGCGGACGACGTGCGCCGCGGCGGTCGACGAAATGGATGCCGAAATGGACCGCCAGGGCACCGACGTGCTCGGAATCAATCATCGCGGCAAGCGGTATTTCTGCGGCCAGGCGATGAACCGGCATGCGGAGCTGCGACAGCTTCTATTCGGCGACCTCATGGCTGAGATCTGCCGGGCGACACTCGGCTCAGAAGCCTTCCTGCACAACGATCAGTTTGTCGTCAAATGCGGCGGAACCGACATGGCGTTTTCCTGGCATCAGGACGGGGCTTATGTCCATCACCGCATCGGCGATCATCCGGAATGCATTACCTGCTGGTGTGCGCTCGACGACGTGGACGAGACCAACGGCACCATCTACATCCTTCCCGTAAGCCGGTTCGGTAAGCGGGAGTTGGTCGAGCACATGAAGGACCCGCGCACAAATGACAAAGCCGGTTATTTCGGAAATGATCCGGGCGACCCGGTGATAGCGCCCGCGGGGAGTGTGGCCGTGTTTTCCAGCCTGACATTTCATCGCAGCGGCCCCAACCCCACAGGCGGCTGGCGGCGGGCCTACCTCGCACAGTACGCGCCGGTCTCGCTGCGAAACAAGCCGGGAGAATTTCCGCAATACTATGCAGAGCCATTCCTCTCCGGCGGGACCAACCGGGCGCTCGCCCCGCAGCCGTGATGTCACGGCATCATTGCGAGTCAACGGGCGGTGTGTCGGTCGTGAGTCCGGCGCCGGCCATTAATCTCGCTGGGCGCACCTCATAGACGTAGATCGAATATCCAACAGCTGCCGCGGGTTGGAGCGCCCTCAGGTACGCAAAGCTGCCATCCTTGCGGTGCAGATTGTTCACGCCCACGGCGTACCATTCGACTTGTGGCGGATTGCTGCTCTCCGCGCGCTGGGCGCGGAGCTCGCGAAGAGTGGCCGGCGGTGCTCCGGCCGAGCGAATTCCCGCAGCCGCCGGTTCGATCGGGGCGTAGCAGGCGATTTTCAGCGGTCGCGCGTGAGGATGCTCGTCTGCCCATTTCTTCAGAAACAGCAGGTCCTGCCCCCACTCGATGCTGCTGGAGAGCAGATGTTGGTGGCCGTGAATCGGTCCGCCCGCCAGTTCGTTGAAATAGGCCAGGCTGTGTGGATAGATCGCCAGGCTGCTCGCGATTGACCACGCGAGGCATACGAGTATGCCCGCCGCGCCCAACTTTGCCAGTCCGGACTTGGCGACGCGGTGCGATGTCGCAGCCAACTGTCCAATGAACACGAACAGAAAACCGAAGGCCGGCAACGCGTAGCGAAAATGATCATTAAGACCCGTTTGTGAACTCACGACCAGAAGCAGCGCGATCGGCGGCGCGATAAGGACTATCAGGTCGCGCGGCCGTTCCTGCCCGCGTGCCGTCAGCGTTTTCAACAGTGTGACGACCAATGTCGCCATGAACAACAACTGAGGGCCGTGCGGTACCTTCACCTACAGACCGTACAAATAAAAGTACCATCGGCCGCCCTGCTTCCATTCGCCTCCGAGATACGAGGAGCGGACGCGCTCAAGGTCCTGTTTCTGCAGATCCATTCCCAGCAAATAGTCACGCGGCAGCGGCACGGGCAATTCGCCGAGCCAAGAATCCGCGAAGCGATTCCCGCGCATGCCGGAATCGCGCAGGCCCGTGAACGAGCTGCTCACGAACGTGTAGTCCTTTAGCCTCGTTAATGTGCCTTCGAAGCCATAGCCCAGGTTCAAAAGGTACAGCCCGGAGAACAGAATCACCGCCAGTTGTCCCGCCTGCTGCATCCATTGTCTGGCTGAAAGGGTTCCCCGAGAAACACAAACATTCCACACGACCCATATCACGGGCCACAAACCGAAGAGAATGACCCAAGTCATCTTCGAGAGCTGCGCCAGGCCGAGGAGCGCTCCCGCAGCGAGCGCCCGGCCTCGCGTCGGCCGCTTTAACCACCGCCAGTACAAATAGCCCGCAGCCAGGCCAAGCGACGCGGCAGCCATGTCCGGCGTGATCAGCTGACCGTGTGCGATGATGTTGGGCTCGAAGCACCACAGCGCGAGCGCGAGCAACCCGGCCACGTCGTTTCCCGCCAACTCGTGCGACCAGAGAAAACAAACCAGCCCGCCAATGAGACTGAAGGGAATGCAGGCCCAGCGGGCGAGCGAAAACAGAACGAACGACCGCTCGCCATTGGCCGCCACGAACTGCCTGCCGATCTGCAGCTCTGGACGCGCTCCGGCTCCCTCGTAAAAACTGTTCCAGTCTGTTTTGCAGCCGGCAGCAACCACGGGAAGTGCAGCGACCAGTCGCGACAGCGGCGGGTTGACGCGATACACATCGAACCGCCCGAATTCCCAGTAGCTGACGCCGGCCGCCAGATGCCCCGGTTCATTCAGCGTGGGACTGTGCACCCACGCGCCCCAAGCGAGCAGCGCCGCATGAATCGCGAGCAGCCCAACCACGGCGATCCAGACTCGCGAGTTTGTCGTCGGCATGTCAACCACAGTCAAACACAGATCCGCGGCGTCGGCGCGGAAGCAGAAAGTCGCTCGTGTGCCAGGTGTCTGCAAATTCGACGTGTTTTTGAGATGTGCCCCCTTTACTGGTAGCGGGATCTTACGTTTTCGAGTTCGAGAGACTGCCAGGCATCAAGAATCGCTCTGAAACTCACATCGGGATCGCGACTTAAACGGTCACTTTGAGTCGGTTTCGTCCTGATTGAGGATTTTTTCGATTTCAAGTCCGTCAAAGTTGATTCCGCGCGTTGCATCGTGCCGGGCTGCGATGTCGGTTGCGGCGTCAATCGCGACGTGCAGCGCCATCGCGGTCCCGATGAATTTAATGTGGGCCGCAGAGAACCTGAGCTTACGACGTGCAGCGGAGCGCTCTACGTATTGAACGTAGCCTTTTAATATCTGATGCAGCGGATCGTAAATTGTGCGAACTCTGGCCTCGGTAAGAGCAACTCGTCCAGGATAATGGGCGAAATGGTTCCTCAAGTCATTGAGATTCACAAGGCTATCGAAGCTTTTGCCATCAATAAGACCAATCGCCCTTGCCATCATGGTCCTTACGTAAAACGACTTTATTGGCGCATTCGATCCCGAAAGCAGCCAGTCTAACTCCTTGTCCGTTCCTCCAGATTTATGCCAGAAGTGCTCACGCAAAAGACGCTCAAGCTCAGTATCTAAGAAGCCGTGAGCCGCCAAGACGCATCCACGGTCCGACTCCAAAAGCAAGGCTGAGTAGATATCCTGCTCGGCCTCCGTAAGCTTTTTTCGCTTCTTGGACATATCGAAGTACCGGGAGGGCGGAATGGCACTAGCGCAAGGCGTGAGTTCAGGGTTTGCGCCAGTCAATCGAATCCGGCCAATTGTCGCTGAACCGCCAGCCCAGCGACTCTCGTTGGAGCCTGGATTCTATCCAGAGCAGCGGCGCATACACATTGAATACCATCTCCGATCGAAAGATGCGGAAATCTCCATTGGCAACATCGTAAGTGCGCTCTGTTGTCGCGAAGTACCCGCCGACGTAGGCTGCCAGCAGAACGACGACCAGCACCGTCCCCAGCCCGCCCCACTTCGTATGTCCGCTGACCTCCCAGCCTGATCAGGCTGGCGCATACGTCAGTCTCATCGTATCCTCGCCAACGGAATCGGCGGAAATAAGGCGGAGCGGCGGCCGTGGGCCGGCAAAGAATGGCTTGCCGCGACCGAGCACGACGGGGTGAAAGTAAAGTCGATACTCATCAATGAGACCAAGGTCGGTTAGGCTTTGTGCCAGTTCCGGTCCGGAAACTGCAATCTCGCCAACGAGCCGAGCCTTCAGACCGCGCATCACCGCCTCGATGTCATCCGAAACAAGCGTGGCATTGGGGCCGACTGACTTCAACGAGCGCGATACAACCCACTTCGGTTGCCTCCGCCATGCCGCCGCGAACTCTTGTTGATCCGCACTCCACTCGGAGCGGTCTTCGTCCCAATATCGCATTAGCTCATACACGCGGCGACCGTACACACTGCCGGTCAGATTGCGGACGTGCTCGATCCAGTGACGAAAGAGCGCGGGGCCTGTCCGCATTTCCAAGTGGTCAACATAGCCGTCCAGGGACTGGTTCATTCCGAAGACAAACTTCGCCACCTTTCGCCCTCGAAAACCAAAATAGGACACTGCCACCCTTTTGTCTGCGGTTTTGTGTCATGCCCGACAGGGGGCCTTTGTTTCCAGATTATCTTGGCGTAAGTCACTGATAAATAATCACTTAAAATTGGGCGATGAGGGACTCGAACTGCCCCCGGATTCCCCGGAGAAAACCGCGATTTCTCCGGAAGAGCGCGCAAAAAGCGGCGCACGGGTGGACGCGACTGCCGATCCGGCAGACGCCGACCTGGCCCGGATCGTGACCGCGTGGCCCGGTCTGCCGGAGTACGTCCGGGAGCGGATTCTGGCCCTCGTGGACGAGGCGAGCCGAGAGTGAGGATTGAACTCCGTTGGGTGCTGCGGTTGGCGACGGCCGCCGCGGCTTGAATCGCACATCACGACTTGGCCGGAAATCGAACCGGAACCTGCCGGGGGTCGCGCGGAGTCCCAACGGTTATCCCTGTCCCCTGAGCCGTGAAATTGAAATGCGATTCGGGGTCCATTGAAATAGGAGGTTTTGCCGTGGCCAGACCCAAGGGAAGCCGTACCGTCCTGAGTACGGATTACACGACACGATAGGCGAACCGGCTATGCTTGGCGAATGCTTGAGGGAAGGGTCGCAAGGTGGCGGGATCATGTCATGGAATTCCGACCATGCTAACGTCCCGGAAATCCAAACGCCGACCAAAACTACAGAGGTCGGTTTCACCGCCCGCGGAAGCAGTTCCACCGCAGCGAGCGGTCGATACAACCGCGCTCACCTAGATAAACCGCAATTGCGTTCGGTGTGTCGGACCGAAAGCCAGATTGCCGAGCTACACAAGCCCGGAGAGCCTCTACCCCTCTCGGGCCTTTATTCAACACCACGGGGTCAGTACAACCGGGGGGTAGCCGCCTTCAATTCGCCAAACAGTGTCTTCGCTTAAGTCATCAGGTAAGAAATCGGAACAAGACCACAATGTCAGCCGACGATACTTCGCTTTTCATCGACGCAAACAAATATCTCGACCTTTATCGAACCGACAAAGGGAAGAAACTGCTTGCGCCGCTTGCGGAGCAAGTGGATTACATTTTCGTGACGCAACGAGTCGTTGACGAAGTGCAGAGAAACAAGATTCAAGTTGCTGCAGATTACTTAGCCGCAAAATTCAAGGAATTGAAACTTCTGACCTTCAATGTTCCTGACCACCTTACTGGGGCGGAAGCCGGTCAAAGCGCAGGCATCCTTCAAGAGATGGGCGACGTGTGTAAGCGTCTGAAAATGTTGAACTCGAAGGTTGATGCGTTAGCTTTGGGGATTTTAGAGCAAATCAGTAGTTCAGAAGATGAAGTGTCAAAGGCGCTGGCTCCCATCTTTGAAAGAGCTATTCCCCACTCGCAAGAGGAAATTCAACGGGCGAGAGAACGACGAGAGTTTGGAAATCCTCCCGGAAAAGCAAGTAATCCGATTGGCGACCAGCTCACATGGGAGCAAATACTCAGCCACTTTCAAGGAAAACGTCGCCTTTGGATCATTTCAAGAGACGGAGATTACGGCACACTCTTTGGCGGCAAGGGATTTATCAATCGGTTCCTCTATGAAGAGTTACAAGCAGTATCTCCCGGCGCAGAAGCGTTCCTCTTTGCGGACACTGTTGAGGGTATCACGCATTTCGTGGCTGCCACAGGAGTAAAAGCCGAGAAGCGGCTGACTCCAGAGGAAGTGGAGGAAATCGAAAAGGAGGAACAGTCGCTTCCACCTTTGCCGCAGCGATTTCATTCGAGCGAGGACTTGCGCGGAGCGATAGAAACGTTGTCATTACTTCGTAGCCCCGATGAGCAAAAGCGTAGAGCGATGGAGGCGATGTCGAACCTCCCCGACTTCCATGAGCAAATGCGTAGAGCGATGGTGGCGATGTCGAACCTCCCCGACTTCCAGGAGCAAAAGCGTAGAGCGATGGAGGCGATGTCGAACCTCCCCGACTTCCATGAGCAAATGCGTAGAGCGATGGAGGCAATGTCGAACCTCCCCGACATCGACGAGCAGGTCCGTCGTGCGTTGCGAATGTCCGAGCAATCTCCTCCATCTGACGAGGATTCGGAATCGAACGACGAAGATGGAGCTAACACCGACCCGGAAGATGACGATGAACCGGACAACAGCACGGATGATGAGCAGCCAAAGTAGTCGGTTTCTTGTGAAGGCTGACACCTGCCGATCCGTACCTACGAGCCACCATTTTGTTCGTCGAGATATTGAGTCCGTCAGGAACCATCATGGGGAACCGCAAACGCAGATTTCACCGGGGAGTCGAGTGTAGGGGCAAGAATAGGCTTTTCGTGGGATACCTTTTGAAGTGTGGAACTTGACCAACTCCATATCACGCTGGTCAACTTAATGAGCAGTTCTTGCAAAGCCACATTCCTGTCGTTGTGGTAGCCATCAAAGACTTGGTAAACCTGGATACCCGTTTGTTCATTTCGGCTAGCTTTCACGGCAAATTTTCCACCGAGCGATCCAATGAACTCAGGAAGTGTCCATGTGCGCGTATGAACCTGCATGTCCTTCCCGTCGACGTCTTTTGATTTCCAGTCTTCATATTTCGACTGCCAATCGTAGGCATCCCTCAGCCGGTCCCTAAAAGTATCGTCTTGTCGATTGGATGTGGTGAACTCGACGGCTGCGCTGAACACGTCTCTTGAAGGTAAATGCTCTCGGCTGTCGTTCAAGGCAAAGTAAGTTTCGAGAAAATGTCGTTTTCCATCCGTAATGTTGTCGATTGCCTCTCGAAACTCATTGGCCTGAAATGATCTCTTTACCTGAATCATGCCCAAAACAGCCTGTGGCTGCACGATAACGAAATCTTCAAGACGAAACACGGGGCGGTAAAGCAGCGTATCGTGAATCAGAAGATCAATTTCTGGGCCATGCTGTTGCACCTGTTTTTCGACAGGCTTTGAGTGTTCTGTAACCGTCGTCCAGCGGTGCGTCCGTCCGTAGATGAACCCTTTGTCAACAGAAACCCACGCTGGGAACTGTTTGCGAAGGAAATCTCTCAAGAGAACTTCGCAGTGCGTTCCCGGTGCAGTGAAATCGCTCGTCGGCCCGAGCAACTGTTCTATGTTTTGCCATTGACTGAGAAGTGCCTCTGCTTGCGAGGCATAGAATTCTCGAACGCCTTGATTCAAATCGTAGCCTGACATTGAACCGAACTCCCTTGGAAGTTTTCGCTTTGCTGGGATCAGCATATCCGGTTTTAAGTTGAACTTCCTCGGGCGAGGTCGTCACCGGAAAACGATCCAGATCGGTCGGGGGTCTCGGAGGACCCACAACGCATATCCCTTTCCCCCGAGCCATGAAATCGAAATGCGTTTCGTGGTCCATCGAATTTAGGAGGTAGGCCATGAGCAGACCACAAGGAAGCCGAAGCGCTCTGATACGGATTACGTATGACGATATCGGCCGGCTGGCTGGGATTTCCGGGAACTCGGCAAAACAGTACGCAAACCGGGGCGAATTTGACTCACGCAGCCTCGATTCTGCACTGGCATGGATCAACGCCCGCAGGACTGCGAAAGGGCTGCCACTGATCGGAATGCCGGCCGACGAGGCCGTTTCGGACGAAGACTCAGAGGCGGTCACGCGGGAGACGCCTTTGAGTTCTCCGACTCGCACGAGTAGGGGACTGTTCTACGACCCACTGACAGCCTCCTACCAATATAACGCCTGAACGCGACCATCCCTAGAAACGGAAACCCAGTTAAGCCACGACGAAGACGGACGGGGCGGTATGGCGTTAACCCGGTAAATGTTGAGCGAGGGACGCGGTAAGCGATGGGCCGGGGGACGTGTGCAAGAGCGGAGGGAGGGCGGGCAGAATTCGTCGTCTCGCACGCGCAGGCGCGCGCGAGGCATTGGTTGTTGGCTTCCACCGTTGGTCGGGGGCATTCCATCGTTGGCGGGCTGCCGCAGATCCCGTCACAGTCCGATGTCCATTCAGATGGGGAAGAAATTCCGGCGCACTGCGTCTGACCCCGGGCGCAGTTCGACTACCTTTCTTCGAGCGCCGGCAGCCCCTTCACGATCTTCATCGTCTCCAGACTTACCGTGATTATGCTCTTGAGCAGCCGCAGGATGTATTCCGCGTCTTCGTGCTCGGTGGCCCAGTCGTTGGGATCGTTGACGATTCCGCTGTCCTTGTCCTTGGTAATCTGGTATCGCTCCGTAATCCATTCGATCGCGGGCTTGCCGTTGACGACGTACTCGTAAGCCTCCAGCGGGATTGCGGTAATCGTGATGTGGCTGTTGTAGACGATGGTGGTCTTGTCCACCTTCGGCCCGCCCTTGACTTTCGGCTTGCCGAAATACATCTTCTGCACTTTGTACAACTCTTCCTTATCCAGCGCCAGCCTGTCCGAAGACTGCTTCACCGCATACGGCTTGGCGGACTCATAATTCAGGTGCAAATCCGCCAGTTTCCGGCCTGCCTCGCTGAAGGCCCAGAAATCGGCGGCAAACGGTATTCGCGGCAGCATTTTCTTCAGGTCCGATGCAAACCGGCGCTTGTATTCTGGCGAATGCAGGATGCCATAGACGTAATAGAAGATATCATCCTTGGTAAGCTCTTTGCCGTACACACTCCTGTACACGCTTAAGATTTTGTCCGTGATGCCGTCACGCTTCACGATATCGCCCGATGAATTGAATAATTTTGCGCCATCAACGGCCGCTTCATAATACGCCAGCGGGAAACACTGGCCGATAGAGTGTTGCATGTTCAGATCAGGGACACAGTCAACCATTATTGCAGACGATTCCTTGGTCCCACCGATGCCGCTAACATAAATTCCGACGTTCTCCACGGTTTCTGACGGGAATAAACTCGGCGTCTTCGAAACGTATTCGCACAAATTCCTATCGAAGTACACCCATTGCTTGCAAAATGGGCGATACATGCTTGGTCGAAGGGCCCTAGAATTGAACACGTGTGTCTTCAATCGTCGCAAGTCATTTTTCAGGCCCCTCGTCCAACTTATCTTTTGGGAATCGTTGTCAATGACGTCTTCAACTTCTGGCGGATTCCCTGAGCGCTTTTTCCGAAGTGCCGCCTCATAAGCCACTGTTTGTGCGTTGTAGAACTCAATCATGCTTTGCATGTTGGACTTCAGTCGTGTTTTGCCAAAATTGTACGCCCAAGCGTCCCGCGCCGACTGAAGCCCGACCGAATACGTGTCGAACAAAACCTCGGTGGATATACCGCCTTTGTCTCCCAATGGGTGGAACTTCTCGAATGCTGGATCACGCTGATTTATCCAGTCATTATTGTCGTTCGGTGTCAGCTTCGCCCAAGGTATCTCCCCGGCACTTCCGAAATCAGAGATGATTTTTAGCTTTGCCTCGCGGCTCAAATAATCTCCAATGTCGTGATAATACAATCGGCATCCTTCCCGCTGCTTCACGTCCTTCACAAGAAGTGTGATTGCGATTTGCGCGCGACTTCCCGAGCCGAATATCTTGCCGCCTTCTTGGCGCGATACTTCGCCGGACGTGCGCTGATTGCCACGGAGATTGAAGCAATACACCGCAGAAAATTCGCATGTGAGGGCGCTTCGCACGCCGTCCATCGCGGTTCCGTCAATGTATGAACCATTGCTTACATAACAGATGATTCCTGAATCGTTGACCCGATCGCTAGCCCAACGTAGAGCACGGATATAAGAGTCATATAGACGGTTTTTGTTGGTGGCAGACGAGCGCTCAGCATAGGTCTCTGATATTCGCTGATCTAATTTCTGATACCGAAGGTTTTGATTGGCATCGTTTTGGCTAGTTTGTCCTGCAGAATACGGCGGATTCGCAACAATGACGCGAATATCCCGCCGGTTTTGGTTTACGACGCGCTCGTTGTTTTCGGGGAACGTCTTTTCAAGCAGCGTCCCGGCACTCTCGGTCATCTGGAACGTGTCCGTCAGCACGATCCCGTCGAAGGGCGTGTAGTTGCCGCCAACTGCGCCGTGGTACGCGGCTTCGATGTTGACGGCGGCGATGTAATAGGCCAGGAGGATGATTTCGTTGGCGTGCAGCTCTTCTGCGTATTTCCGTTTCAGGTCTTTTGTTTCAATCAGGCCGCTTTGCAGCAGACGGACGATGAAGGTTCCGGTGCCGGTGAAGGGGTCGAGGATGTGGACGTTATTGTCCGTCAGGCCGACTTTGAATTCATTGCGCAGGGCCCAGTCGGCGCTCTTGATGATAAAGTCCACGATTTCCGTCGGAGTGTAGACGATGCCAAGGCGCTCGGCCATGCGGGGGAAAGCAGTTTTGAAGAACTTGTCGTAAAGCTCGATGATGATCTTCTGCTTGCCTTCGGCGTTGTCGATGCCACTGGCGCGCTCGCGGACGCTGGCGTAAAACTTCTCCAGCGTCTCGGATTCCTTCTCGATGTTTTGCTCGTACAGCAGGTCGAGCATCTTCTGCATCGCAATGGAGACGGGATTGTGCTCAGTGAAGTCGTAGCCCTCGAACAGCGCATCGAAGACGGGCTTCGTGACCAAGTGCTGCGCCAGCATTTCGATGGCATCCTGCTGGTCGATGCTGGGGTTAAGCGTTTTCCGCAGGCCTTCAAGGAAATCGCCGAATTCCTTGCGATACTTGGCGTTGGAGCTTTCCAACAGCGCCTTAATACGGGTGATGTGGCGCTCGGCAATTTCAGCAATGTCCTTGGCCCAGGTCTCCCAATACTTCCTGGTGCCGCACTTGATGACGATCTTGGCGAAGATCGCATCTTTCCAGTTGTCGAGTTGCGGAAAGGTCATGCCAAGTTGCGTCATCTGCGGCGCTTTGGGCTTTTGGGTGTCGTCGATTTCCGCGCCGCTGCCGCCCTTACTGCCATCCTTCGGATCGCCTACCCCGATGACCTGAATCTGTTCCGGCCGTTCGTTGTTGAGATCAAGCTTGTTGATGATCGCGTTGAAGCGGTCGTCATGCGCGCGCAGGGCCTGGAGCACCTGCCAGACAACCTTGTACTTCTGGTTGTCGGCGAGTGCGTCTGCCGGCTCCATATCCGCCGGAATGCCGATAGGCAGAATGATATACCCAAACTGTTTCCCGGGCGCTTTGCGCATCACGCGCCCTACGGATTGCACGACATCGACGACCGAATTGCGCGGATTGAGGAACATCACCGCATCCAGCGCCGGCACATCCACCCCTTCTGACAAACAGCGGGCATTGCTGAGCAAACGGCAAACATTTCCCTCGCCCGCCGTGTCTTCCTTGAGCCAGCGCAATTCGCTGTTGCGCGTCATGGCATTCATGGTGCCGTCCACGTGATGGACTTCGCACTTGAGGAATCCGTCGGCCGTTTCTGGATTCGCCATCGTGGCGCTCTGATACTCTTCGATGATCCGCGCGAAGATGCCTGTAAAGGATTGAGACGCCTTGATGGTCTGGCTGAAGGCAACGCCGCGCCGCATCGGCTCCGGATCGGCGGCGGCTGTGTTATCCCCGACAACCGAAACCATGCGCTTGCGCAGGCCATTCCAACAACCCACGATCTTGACGGCATCAGGCAGGGTGAATTCGCGGTTCTTGTCCGCGAGCTGAGATTGCAGCGCCTTGCTGACGTGCTTCTCATCTACCGCCAACACCATCACTTTATAGTCCGACAGGAGATCGCGGCGCACGGCCTCGGAAAAGTCGAGGCGATGGAACTCCGAGCCGTATGTCGCCTCATCGTCCATCGAGAAGATCTCGACTTCCGCTTCCTTCGCTTTGGACTTTGAAGCATCGTCGTAAATGCGAGGTGTTGCAGTCATGTAGAGGCGCCTCGCCGCCTTAATGAACTTCGCGTCATGCACTCGGGTGAAGGCCGAGGCGTCCTTGTCGTCGCGCTCCACGCCTGTCGTCCGGTGGGCTTCGTCGCAGATGATCAAATCGAATTCGGGCAGCCCGGACTTCTGCGATTCGGCGACGACCGCGATCGATTGATAGGTTGAAAAAATCGCGAACATTCCACCTTTTGCGACCTTACCCATGCTTTGAAACTGCTTCGCCAGCTGCTTCGCGTTGGTGTGCGCCGGGAACGCAAGGTCGCGGGTCGAAATATCTTCCGTCTCGTTGCGCCCGACCTTCGGATCGGAGCAGACCGCGAAGCTGTGCAGTGGGCGTTCGCATTCATTGGACCACTCGGTCAAAGTCTGCGAGATGAGCGAAATGGACGGCACAAGGAAAAGTACCGTCCCGCCCTTGGGCACTACGGCCTCCGCGATCTTCAGCGCGGTAAACGTCTTGCCAGTTCCGCAAGCCATAATGAGCTTGCCACGGTCATGGGATTTGAAACCCTTTATGACATCCGCATGCGCGTCCCTTTGATGCTCGCGGAGTTTTTTCTTTGTCTTGAGCGTTACTTTGCCAGGTTTGCGTAAGCTGAATTCGGACCAATCAATTGCGCTTTCCGCCAGCGCATTCACGTCGAGCGTTGAAACCGGTATTTGCTGCTCGTCGCGGGCATCCTGCGCGTGCTTGCTCCATGCCTTCGCTGTCGAAATGATCATCCGCCTGGCAAACGGCTTCTTCCCGGACGCGGTAAAGAACGAGTCGATGTCCGATTTCTGAAGGATCGAGTTTGGATCGAGAAACTTGCACTGAATGGCCCAGTGTTCTCCCGTCGCTCGCTCCTTAGCGACAATATCGATGCCGGTATCTACCTTGCCCTTTCGATCCGGCCACTCCATCCAAAGCCAAACATCGCTGAACAAGTCCGCGAAGTAAGGGTCTTTCCCCAAAAACGCCTGGATAAGGCGTTCGAACTTGTCGCCCATGTTGCGGTTGTTGATCTTATCATCGCGCAGCTCTGCGAGAATTTGGTGAATCGCACTATCCATTCGATTGCCTCATTTACGCAACGGCGAACCGCAGCAGCCGATCATCGTCATGCCGCAAACAATCTCCCCTTAATTTCTTGGAGCATCTCCCCAAGCTTACAGAATTGTGTGAGCGCAGTCAGTCTACCCGCGCAAACACCGTCATTAACCGCCAGGGGACGGCGCGGTAAAATGCAGGTGCGCGGCTAGGGAACTGCAGCCCGAACCCCCGGAAACCTGACCGGCTTGCCGCGCTGCTTTCTTTCAGGGGGTCACAGCAGGTGGTGACATGAACGATTCGGCCGGGCAATGCCCCCTCGACCTGGTCGAGATTCTGAAGCGACTCGGGGCGCATCGACGGAAGGTGCACGAAGAGGCTTATGCATCGGAACTCCGATGCAAGCTCGACAAAATCGCCGAAACCCTGTTGAAGTCACTTCAGGACCATGACTACCGCGCCGCCGGGGAGACGCTTTGCCGCTTCGTCGATGCGGCCGGGGTAGCGTGTAGTGACGATGCTCGCAAGCGAATGCTTGCCAATCTCGACGCCTTCATGCTATCGCGCCTTGCGGCGCTCGCATCAGGCACCACGGGCTTCAGGGCGACGTTCGCCGCGTTGGGCCCCGAGGCAGAGGCGGCATTCGACCTATGGGACCGGATCGGCAAGTCACCGCCCCTACCGGGTGAACGGGGCGCCTACTGGCATCATCCAGTGTTGTTGGCGTGCCGGTGGCTCGAAGAACATTCAGGCATCAACCGTGACGACTGGGAGGCCGCCGCTTTTCGGCTCACCACCCCGTGGGGGTTGCGGGAAATGGACCCTCTTACGGGGCCGGGCGGCAGAACGACGGATGCGGGGCAACCGGACTTGCTGTGGATGATTTCCAAGTTCCGGGAACTTGACCGCGACGGCACAACGGCCCGTCTGTGGCAATCGCTGGTGGAAAAGTACCAGGCGATTCTGGAGGAAGCGGGGATGCTTGTGCCGTTGGGGAACGGCGGCGGGGATGAGAATGATGACGCGGTTACGGCGCAACGCCAACAGCCGGGTGAGCCGGCGGGCGTAACAAGCGATGCTCAAACGACCGCGGAGCAGCCGGCGACGAAACCCGCCCCCGGCTATCTCGGACTGATCGTCGATGTGAAGCATGCAGAGGTACGACGCGCTGGCGAACGATATGAGCAATTGCCCCCCGTCTGCTTTGAAGTCGGCACGGCAGAGTGGCACACATTTTTGGTGGCATTCCAGGCGGGCGAACACGGTGCGTCAGAGGATGCTTGGAAAAACGACTATCACGGTGACTGGAAATCGGGGCGAAAAAACGCAAAACACCGTGCGGCCGCCAAGCTCAATTTGCTCGACATAGCCTTTGAGCACGGGAAGCTGAAGCTCAAAGAAAAAACCTAACGGAACTATGCACTTGGCAAAGCAGTTTTAGAGTAGCGATTTGATCGAGATTCCCACAGCCGCCGCAAAGCGCCGCACCGCCAGAAGGAATACGTCCGTCGCACGCAAAACGGAGACGTTCACGCACACCGCCGAAAGCTTTTTCGCCCTGCTGAAACGTGGACACTACGGCGTATTCCATCAACTCAGCAAAAAACACCTGCATTTCTACTGCGACGAATTCGCTTTCCCGTTGGAATCACCGCCAGTCGACCGATGCTGAGCGGCGGGACGCTGCGGTCAAGCGCATCGGCGGAAAGCGGCTTCTATATAAAACTCCTGCAATTGAAAGTTGACTCAAAGACGCCAACTGCCGATAATTGAGCAAACGCCACCGGAATCGAAACGCGAGCCTGACGGCTTGTGGATTATGTAGGTTTCGGGGCGTTTTTCTTTGCGCTCTTAGTCAAATCCACTTTCCAAATCGCAAAGCGCGCCCCGCGAGGCGTACTCGTCCGGAGATCAACGCATCCCGCTAGCGCAGCGATCTCTGACGCCAACGCGATCTTCTTGCGGCTGCTTCCGCTCAATTCATCTCGCCGATTAAAATGGAATCCGACGGCTCCCGCGAAAACATCTGCCAGTTGTCCAGGATTGCTATCTTTTGAATCGACAGGTTCGACTGAGACAACGTAATTGCGTTGATATCCGTGTCGCCCGAAAATTCCGTTGTTTAAGGCTGATTGTAGATCCGATAGCGAATAATTGGCCATCTTGCGAGCGTCTGGATATACAGCGATGTTCTCTCCCGGCGGAACGTGCGGCACCAGCTTGTTGAGGATCATTAGGTACATGAACCGATAGAGCTGGAGATTTTCGTTCCCATCGTGGTAGCGTTCAGTGTCGATCTGCTCATTCTCGAAGCCCGCAGCGGCGAACACGACTAGGCGTTTCTGCATAATCCAGTTCATTCCGCCTTGAGCGAACTCACGATAGGCCGACTGCTTACCGCGAGCCGCTGACTTCCACTTGAATTCTTTGCCTTCAATGGAATTCTTTTCGCGCCACCGATCAATCCCGGCGTTCAGCGAAACCATTGTCTCTCGCGCAGCCGCAACTCCGCCTACCGCCATGAAATCATGCTCGTCCTCGATACACGTCTCGTCGCAATTGATCTCCCAAACCATTCCGATTCACTCCAAGGGATTCCAACTTCCCTCCGAGTGGCAGACACGCACATTCGCGCATTCCTTGTCGCATTTCCAAATTGGATCTTGACGGCATCATGCCCATGATCTAGGATCGGGCCGGATGCTCGGCGCGCAACTACGGCGTCGACCATTCGGGCTGGTTGACGTGTTCCACCACGGCAAGCAGCAGCACATGCAGGGACAAAAACTAAATGCCTCAGATGCTGGGCCTTGGTGCGACAACACCAAGGCCCGCTGACTTTGGCGACTCACAAAAGTTTACCAATTTCAGGATCGCATGGAATATCAGTTTTGCCGCAAGTGGATCTGCGGAGGCAGTTTACGGCGATTTGAGAAATGCGAAAAGGCGAGAAGCACAGGCAGCGCGACGAACCGATTTCGCTGCACCCGATGACGCCAGAAGAGGCGCTGAGGAAGGCGCTCAGCACGCCACCGCCGCACAAGATTGACGCGGGGGAACGCGGCAGAGAAAATCACGATGCTGATCGTGACGAGCGCAGTCGCGACGGTCGAAGCCCAGGCGCATGACGGAACCAAAGACACCGAGCGCAGCCAAACCCCGCACTCCAGCGGGGTTTTTTAGTTTGCCGGTCTGCTTTGCCAAGTGCATAGTTCCGAAACCTAATATCCCGCAAACGGTACCGATTGTTGCGCAGGCGCGGTACGCCCGTCTGCTTTGATGCGTGCCATGAGCACTGCATCACCATCAACTGCTGACGCCCTGGCCGCCCTGAAAACTCTCTCTCGCGATGAGATTGAGCGGCGCCTTTCCGAGTTGGAAGCCGAGCGGCGCGCACTTCAAACGATCCGCCGATCCATCGTGGCGCGTGACCGCGCGCTGCGACAGGCCGCGAATTCTCAGGGGACGAGCCGATGAGATTCCACCTCGACCCCGAAGACGTGGCCGCCCTCGTGGAGGCCCTGGCCCCTGCCGTCGCGGAGCGCGTCATCCGCGAGCTGCGCCGCCAGACACCCGCACGATCGCAGACGGACGGAGACGAGCTGCCGGACGGGCTGCTGCTCACCCCGCGGGAGGCGGCTAGAGAGTACCGCGTCTGCACGCGCACTCTGACGAACCTGGCAGCGCGCGGACAAATCACGCCAATCAAGATCGGCACGGCGACAAGGTACAGCCGCGCCGACCTCGAGCGCTGGGTGCAGGAACAAACAGAAGCCGCTGCGGCGGTTCCCTAATAACTGAAAATGCCCGCGTGACGAGCGCGGGCGGAGGAAGTAGGTCGATCGCACGTTATGTTTTGCGGCACTTTGCACGCGCGACCGTCCCGGCAATCACCTGTCGCGATGGTCGCAAAAAGAACCGCAGTCGTAAAGACAGGAGACGCGATTAGAACCTCGCGCGGAATTGGTAGCTCAAGGTGAAACGGCTGTTTTTTCCCGAGAGGGTTTTTTCCGGGCAACGGGCTGGTAGTCGATCCAGCGTGAAACGCTTACGTCCCGGTCCCCACGAAGAACGCAAAAATGGCCGAGTGAATCTGCGACCTGCCGATTGAAAACTCCGGAAAAAGCGATCGACCGAAAAATGGCGTTCTGACTGAGGAGGGGAGGGAAATCCGGGGAAGACCCAGGACACCCCGGACCCCTTCTCAGAGGGGATAGCGTTCTGGACTTCTCTCAAAACCATGCCTTCAAAACACGAGAGAACGGCATCATGGAAGATCGGCCCGGCCGAATTCGGTTCGCTCGAATCCGCCGACGTGCGGTTCCGGGAAGCCCTCCAGCGCGGTTGGCTTCACGATCATCACCGGCTGCCGTTCTTGACCACATGGGTTTACATCCGCCGGCGAACCGAAGCCGGGCGCATCAAGAATCCGGGCGCCGTGCTGACCGCGTGCGTGCGGTCCCGCACGTGGCGCGGATCAAACGAGGTCGAGGCGATCGAGTACATCCGGCAATCGAAGCCGGAGCGCGAATATCTGCCGGAAGTCTTGAGCCTGGCCGAAAGAATGAAGGCGCGATTGTGAGCGAACGATTCACCATCCCCGGTCCCGACCGGGAGCACCAATTGGTCCATTGTGGTCCCGAACCTATGCCAAAATCCGCGGGAAAACCGCAGTTCATCAACCGAAGTGGCGCGCTTTCCGGCGCGCGTACACTATCGCGACTCCGAACTTTGCAAGCCGGCGACATTCTGGAACTCGCCCCGTACGGCCTGCAAATTGTTTCGGCCGGGCGCGATGGCGTGCGTCTGCCAGATCGCAACCGGGCTGCCGGTTTTCAAGCACGTGAGGCGACTCAGGAAATGACCGAAACCGGACGTATCGAACATCAAGCCGACCCGTTTCGGTGCGTCCTGCGCAATCCTACAGGCTCGAATCCGCGCCCTGAGGCGCGAATCGGAGAGTTTCAGCCGACCGAACGCATAGGAGCCGTTCTGGCGCAGCAATAAAAAGACCCGATAACGCGATGACCCCCGCAGTTGACACAATTACAACTAACGCTATCATGCTGGAATGCCGAAACCAAAACGACTCAGCGATGAGATTCGCCAAGCGGTCCGCGACTGCGGCGAGTCTCAGTATCGAATCATGCAGGAAACGGGCATCGACAAGGCGACGTTATCCCGTTTTGTGAGCGGAGAACGCGGTTTGCCGATGAAGACCCTCGACACGCTGGCCCAATACCTCGACCTGCATATCGTCGTGGGAAAGGGCAAACGCAAATAGAACGACCTTTGCCGTGTCTGCGGGCGGACGGAACGTGAAGCCGTCCCCCGCGGGCGCGGCGCTTCACGAAAGGTTTTCACAATGGCGAGCATTTCCACATGCCCGAACGGCAACCGCCGCATCCTGTTTATCAACGCTGCCGGCGAGCGGAAACAGTTCCGCATCGGCAAGATGCCCCTTAAGGCCGCGACAAGCATCCGCATCAAGGTAGAGCACCTCGTCAGCGCGTCGATTTCCGGGCACGCCCTGGACGATGAGACGGCCCGCTGGGTTGCCAGCCTGGACGCCAAGCTCCGCGACAAGCTCGCCGCCGTGGGACTGATCGCGCCCCTCGAAAAGGCGACGCTGCAAGCCTTCCTGGACGGTTACATCGCGAAGCGCACCGACGTGAAAGGATCGACGGCCATTGTGTACGGGCACACGAGGCGGACCCTCATCGACTTTTTCGGCCCGGACAAGCCGCTGCGGGAAATCACCCCCGGCGACGCCGACGATTGGCGGTTGAGCCTCAAGAGCGCGAAGTCCGAAGGCGAGCCGCTCAGCGATAACACGATCCGCCGCCGGTCCGGAATCGCCAAGCAGTTCTTTCACGCCGCGATCCGCAAGGGATTAATTCCCTCGAATCCGTTCGCCGACCTGAAGGCCGTTGTGCACGCGAACCGGGAGCGGGATTACTTCCTGAGCCGCGCCGACGCCGCGAAGATCATTGAAGCCTGTCCCGATGCCCAATGGCGTCTGATATTCGCCCTGAGCCGCTACGCTGGCCTACGTTGCCCTTCCGAGCATGTTTCGCTCCGATGGTCGGACGTGGATTGGGAACGCGGCAGAATGCTTGTGAGAAGCCCCAAGACGGCCCACCACGAAGGCGGCGAATCTCGACTCGTCCCCCTGTTCCCCGAACTGCTGCCGTTCTTGGAAGAATGCTTCAACCAATTCGAGCGGGAGCACCACCGGCCGCCGGCGGGAACGGAGAACGTCATCACGCGATACCGCGACGCGACGCAAAACCTGCGCACGACGTTCGAGAAGATCATCCGCCGGGCGGGACTGAAACCGTGGCCGAAGCTGTTCCACAATCTGCGGGCGACTCGGCAGACGGAGTTGGAAGAGAACTTCCCGTCGCACGTCGTCTGCGCATGGCTGGGGAACTCGCCCCGCGTCGCTCGCGTGCACTACTTGCAAGTCACCGATGAGCATTTCGAGCGGGCGATTGCAGCCGACGAAAAGAGCGCACAAAAAGCGGCGCACACTGCGGCTGAATCCGAGGAAATGGCGCGGAAACCGGAAGGGATCGAAAACGAAAACACCCCTGTTTTGCAGGGGTGTGTATCGCCAAGTCACTACTTGTCAGAATGTCAACTGGGCGATGAGGGACTCGAACCCCCGACATCCACGGTGTAAACGTGGCGCTCTAGCCAACTGAGCTAATCGCCCGAGAAGGCGATTATTTAACTTTATCGCAGACACGTCAATGACCGCTGATTTCGCGGTTTCGCATCCCTATCACGTCGGCGGCACTGTGGGCGCGCAGCAAATTCTCCGCCAAATGGGTCCAGCGATGCTCCGTGGTGGACGTCAAAGGCATGCTGGCACTCGCGACGCCTGCGTTCTCCGATCCGCGGTGGCGGACGACGCCCCCGAGCGGTCTGCGCGCACCTCTGCCGGCTCATTGGCTGGAGTTTCGGGGCGATAATCCACAGACTTCTACGGGCGAGTCAGCAATCCCAGCTCGACTTCATCGGTCCGCATTGGCAACCTTACTCGTCGGAGGCTACGCCTGGGCGCTCGCCACCGTGCGTGGCAACCACTGGCCGAGCGACTGAGGTCGTCGCAATCACAGCGTCCCCGTTTATTCCGGGTATCCCATGCCCCATCTAGATGTACCACAATTCCTGGGCTTGCTGGTGGTCATCCTGGGCGTGGCCAAACTCTTCGGCGCCTTGGCCCAATGGATCGGCCAGCCGGCCGTGCTGGGCGAACTTGTGGCGGGAGTTGTTCTCGGCACGTCGGTCTGCGGTCTGGTTGACTCTAAAAACGAAGTCCTGCACCTGCTGGCCGAACTCGGCGTTGTCATTCTGCTGTTCGAAATCGGGTTGGAGACCGACCTGCGAAAGCTCGTGCAGGTGGGCGGCGTGTCGGCAGTCGTCGCGACCGTCGGCGTCGCCTTGCCGTTCGCGCTGGGATATGCGGTGTGCTGGATGCTGGGCCTCGACAGCCTGGTTCGCATCGTTGCCGGAGCGACGCTCACGGCGACCAGCGTCGGGATCACGGCGCGGGTGCTGTCTGACCTGAACCGACTCCAGGAACCGGAAAGTCGAATCATCCTGGGTGCGGCCGTCATTGACGATGTAGTCGGGCTGGTGATTCTGGCAGTCGTTTCGGGCCTGACGCAAGGCGAGGAAGTGACTGCTTTGAGTGTCGCCAAAACGACGACCGTTGCGTTTGGATTTCTCGCGGCGACGCTTTTGGTCGGAAAGTTTATCGTTCCGCCGATTGTCCGGTGGGTCAGCCAGATCGACTTGCCCGGCACACCGACCATCCTGGCCATCATGCTGGCGTTCGGACTCGCGTGGCTGGCATCGGCTGCCGGTTCGGCAATGATCATCGGTGCGTTTGCTGCGGGCCTACTGCTGCGCGGGACGCCGAATGCTCACGAGATTGAGAAAGGAGTCGCGCATCTGGCTCACTTCTTTGTTCCATTGTTCTTCGTCGCCGTCGGTGCTGCGGTCGACGTCCGCGTGCTCAACCCGGCAGATCCTGCGAATCGTCAGACGTTGACGGTCGGAGGCTTGTTGATCGTGGCGGCAGTCATCGGAAAATTTCTGGCAGGCTATGCTCCGTTCTGGTACCGCGGCAATAGGAAGGTCATCGGCGTGGGCATGATTCCACGAGGAGAAGTCGGCCTGATCTTCGCCCAGATGGGTTTGGCGAGCGGCGTTTTCGACGCCGGATTGTTCAGCGCTGTAACGCTGATGGTCATGGTGACCACGTTTATTGCGCCGCCGTTGTTGAAGCTCTTATTTCCACCGATCGAGCCAGACCATCGGCCGCCGGAACCGGAAGGAATCGAGGAACTGGTTAACTGAGGCTATCGATGAACCGCTTTCCCGCGACTCGAGCGCGTGCGGCTACCACAAGTGCATTCCAACGTCGCTCGTCAAACCGTCGCAAAGCCAGCGAGACACCATCCTGCGGCACACAATCTGGCCACCGTTTGCGATGCGGCAGGAAGTCTTGGCCCGCCGCCCAGCACGGTTCAACGGTCAATCGGCCGCGTTGTCAGATATTCACGGGATCGCTATTATTCGGCTGCGTCGAGCGCGAGCCGACAGGGCCTCCAAAGTGCTGCTATCGAGCGACTGGACACGCCGTTTCTCGGAGACGATCGCTTGGAACTGCGCGTGGGACACGGCCAGGACATTCATCGGCTGGCCTCCGGTCGGAAGTTGGTTCTGGGCGGCATACCGATCGAGTTTGACCGCGGGCTGGCAGGCCACAGCGACGCCGACGTGCTGTTGCACGCGGTGACCGATGCCCTGCTGGGAGCCGCCGGTCTGGGTGACATCGGCCAGTGGTTTCCGGACACGGACGAGCAGTGGGCCGGCGCCGATTCCGCAGAATTGTTGAAATCCGTAGTCGCCGAGATTCGCGGTCGCCGCTGGGAGGTTGTCAATCTGGATTGCACGATCTCAGCGGAGCGGCCGAAGCTGCTGGCTTACAAACCGGAAATCTGCCGTCGCCTGGCGGAACTCCTGGGAACGAATGTCGAGTCCGTCAATGTGAAGGCCAAAACGGGCGAGCAGGTGGGACCGATCGGGCGGGGAGAAGCGATCGCTGCCGACGCTGTCGTGCTGCTGAGCAGAACGTGAATGGAGTAGAACGTCGGCAGGCTCGTTCAAGGCCTGCGAGTCACAGAAACAGGAACCAATGCACCGATGACCCTTCGCGTTTACAACACACTCACCCGGCAGAAAGAGGATTTTCAAACCGTCATGCCGGGCAAGGTGGGAATGTATCTCTGCGGTCCCACCGTCTATAAACCATCGCACATCGGACACATGGTCGGCCCGGTGATCTTCGACACCGTGAAGCGCTATTTGAGCTATAGCGGGTACGAGGTGACGTTTGTCATCAATATCACGGACGTCGATGACAAGCTCATCAACCGCGCCCGCGAAAACAACACAACCGTGCCGGAACTTGCCCGCCAGATGACCGACGACTATTTCGACAGCCTCAAGGTCATGGGCGTCGATTCCGTCGATCATTTTCCGTATGCCACCGAGCACATTCGCGAAATGCAGCAGTTGATCGCCAAGCTGATCGACAATGGCTTCGCCTATCCGCTCGACGGCGATGTGTATTTCGATGTCACGAAGGACAGCGATTACGGCAAGCTCAGCCGCCGCAACGTCGAGGAAATGCTCGCCGGCACGCGAGTCGAGGCCAACGATCGCAAGCGCAATCCGGCCGATTTCGCACTGTGGAAGAAGTCGCGGCCGGGAGAACCATCATGGGACAGCCCATGGGGACCGGGGCGCCCCGGCTGGCACATCGAGTGCTCGGCCATGAGCATGAAACTGTTGGGGCCATCGCTCGACATTCATGGCGGCGGTCTCGACCTGCTTTTTCCGCACCATGAAAACGAGCTGGCGCAGTCCGAGTCGGCCAGCGGCCAGTGCTTTGCGCGGTATTGGATGCACAACGGGCTGATGCAGTCCGGCGCCGCCTCGAAGGTGGGCGGACAGCACGATCGCCGCGGCGACGTCGGGACCGACCAGCGCGCCCAGGAAGCGAACAAGCTCGCCGGCTCCAAAGGAGCGGCCTCCGTCAAGGAACTTTTCGCGCTGCATGCCCCGGAGACGGTGCGGTTCTTTCTGCTGTCGACGCACTATCGCAGCCCCATTGAATTGAGCGACGGCTTTATCGCCGAAACCGGAAAGAGCCTCGAAGGCTTCTATCGACTGTTTGAAACCTTCGAGCGTATCACGGGGAAGAACTTCTACGACTTAGAGGGATCCGCGCTGCGCGAAACGTCCGTGGCGCTCAAGGGCAAGCCGGCCGAGTTCCACCAGGAGCTCCGCGAGTTGAGGGATCGCTTCCTGGACGCCATGGACGACGATTTCAACACCGGCGGCGCGATCGGCGTCTTGTTTGAAATCCGCAAATGCATCAATGGCTACATCGCGCGGGAGAAACTCGATGGAGGCGAGAAGGCCGGCAAGACCGATATCACCGCGCTCACCAACGCGCTGACTCTCCTCAAGGAATTGGCCGGCTTGCTCGGCGTCTTTCGCGCGCCGGTCGCCAAGGCCGCCGCGGGCACCGGTGATGAACTTGTCGGCAGCCTGATGCAGCTGCTCATCGAGATCCGCGCGGAAGCCCGCAAGAAAAAGAATTTCGAAATCGCGGATTTGATCCGCAACGGTTTGACCGGCCTCAAGGTCACTCTCGAAGACCGGCCGGATGGAACCGTCTGGCGGCGCGGCTGATTCCTGACTCGGCGTGCCCCCTGTTGACGCGCGCGGTCCGGTATTTCGGGAATTTGAGCGAAGCTCGAAGAGGCGGCGCAAGCGATGTTGCATGTCGATGGAGCTTCGGCGTTTTCCGAACCAACGGATCGCTACCTGGGCGTCGATCCGGGACTGAACCGCACCGGCTATGCATTGTTGGAGCGCTCGGAACAGGGCCCGATGCTCGCGGAGGCCGGCGTGGTGCGCTCGACGCCGCGCTTGTCGCTGGCGCAGCGGGTGTTCGAGATCGCTGGTGGACTGGAGGAAGTCATTGAACAGTTTCATCCGCAGGTGATGGCGCTCGAGCAAGTCTTCTCGCTCGGCCGAAACCCAAAATCGGCCCTGTTGATGGCACACGCCCGCGGCGCAATTCTTCTGCTGGCAGCGCAACGAAAAATCCCGGTTGTGCATTTTGCACCGACGCACGTCAAGCGCATGCTGACCGGCAGCGGACGGGCATCGAAGGAGCAGATCCAGTTCTGCATCAAGAACGAACTCGGGCTTGACGCAATTCTTGAACCAAATGATGTGGCCGATGCCGCCGCCGTCGCCATGTGTTTGTATCACAGCCTGCGGTTCGCGAAATGAGAGACGATAGTCCGCAGGCCCACTTGCCAACTCTTGCTGGAAAAATCGATAAACCACCGTGATCACGCAAATCACCGGAAAACTGATTCTCCTGCATGACAACGAGGCGGTTCTCGAAGTCGGCCCGTTTCACTACCAGGTATACGTCCCGGAATTCGTCCGCCGCCAGCTTCAGCCGATGCTTGGCAGCAGCGTGAGCCTCCGCACGATCGAATACCTGGAAGGCAATCCTCAACAGGGCCGCATGACGCCGCGGATGGTCGGTTTCACCAGCGATGCGGAGCGAGAATTTTTCGACCTTGTCTGCTCGGTCGACGGCGTCGGCGTCAAGAAAGCGCTCCGTGCGATGGTACGGCCCGTCCGCGAAGTTGCCGCTGCGATCGAAGAGCAGGACTTGGAATTCCTGAGCACGCTGCCCGGCGTGGGGCCGGCGGTGGGCGAACGCATCGTCGCCAAGCTTCGCCGTAAAATGGCGAAATTCGCCCTGATGGTGGCGCGTGACCTGCCGCCCGAAGATTCCACCGCCCAGGACATCCTATCCGAGGCGCACGCCGTGCTGTTAAGCCTGGGACACTCTTCCGCCGACGCTCGGCGGCGCATCGAAGACGCGACCGCAGGCAAGAAGAAATTCAAATCCGTCGAAGACCTGCTGCGCGAAATTTATCAGCAGCAGAAATAGCGCTCTCGCTTCCTTTACGATAAACCGTCGCAATCCAAGCGGCCCACCCGAGCGATGGGGTGTTGAAAAGCGAATTTTCGCGATTCGCGCGCGCGACTTGATCTTCCCCAATGCGGCCAATACCTGTCAAACCTCACCCAATACCAGTAGTAGGCGTTCTGAATTGGTGCGGGTGCGTGGGTGAGCGCAAAATAAAAGGGCTTGTACATGCCCGGAGTGTTCGCCGTCCAATGGCCGCCAGACTTCGTAACTGTAATATTCCACGCCAGCGGCGCTGTCAGTACATAGAGGACCAGCAGGAGCAGTACCGCGCCAACGCCCTTCAGCCCGCTTCGCATCCGACGTGTCTCCCTGGGTTCACCAGCGAAATGAGAACCAAAATTGCACGATGATCCAATAAGCCGATATTCCGACCGGGCCGCACGCGCTGCCGGTCACCGGGCTTTGAGAATCCCCCGCGACAGTGGCGTATAGCGCGGGCCTCCTCTTCCGAGTTCCGATTGGAACAACTCGACCGCATCAATGAAAGACCGTCCGAATTCGCGGGCGGCATTCTCTTCCAGCAGAGTTCGAAGGTCAGCCGGCGGCCGGCTTCGCACGCGGGCCAAGGTCAAATGCGGATGAAACGCCCTCGCTTCGCGGGGAAAGCCCAGCGGATCGAGGGCGGCATCGAGCTTAGCCGCCATTTGGACCAGCGGTTCGGCGGGCTCCAGCCCGGCCCAGACCACGGAGGGTCGCTGCGGACTGGGAAACGCGCCCAAACCGACGATCCGCACTTCAAATGCTGACCGACCGGCGGCGACTGCCTGCATGGCGCTGCCAACATCGGCGGACCGAGCTGGATCGATGTCACCAAGGAACTTCAGAGTCACGTGGAAGTGATCTCGGTCCACGGTCTTTAGCGGTCCCCGCATTTCATCCAGGGACCCCATGACGCCGCTCAGGGCGTGCGGCGCCAGAATTTTCACCGCGATGAATGTTCGAATCGGATTGGACATCGGACGATTTTCGAACGCGCTGGATGGGAGCGTCCCCGCGCGGCCGCATCAAGCCATTTGCCGCACGGATTATTTGTCGCGTCGAGTCCAGAATTCCTTAAGCTGATCGAAGCCTTTCAGCGGCTCCTGACCGGCCCGCATATCGGACGTCAGGCTGGGCGCTGGTTTCCCTGGTCGCGGTCCGCGGCGTCCTTCTCCCTTCGGCACTGCCGTCGGCTTCACCTCGTTCTGTGCGGCGGCCTCCTTCGCCGACGGCGACGGGAGTTGCGGTTCGTTCTGCACCGGTTTGCGGCGCTCATGCCGGGGCGATCCCGGTCGAACCATTGTCAGCGAGACGCGGCGACGCTCGCGATCCACGCCCAGTACCCACACTGTGACAACATCGCCCACGGCCGCGATTTCGTGGGGGCTGCGTACGTAGCGGCCTGCCATCTCGCTGACGTGCACCAGTCCGCTGTCCTTCAAACCGATGTCGACGAAGACTCCGAAATCGACCACGTTGAGCACGGTGCCATTCAATTCCATTCCGTCTTGCAAGTCGTCGAGATTCAAAACTCCCTGCTTGAAGACAGGCCCGGGAAGTTCTGCCCGTGGATCGCGTCCCGGGCGCGCCAGAGCTTCGAGGATGTCGCGGCATGTCGGCACGCCGATCTCCAACTCGCGCGCGAGCGTATTCGCGTCGAAACCCAACAGACGCTGTTGCAGTTCCGGCGGCGGCGATTTTCCGCTGCCGAGATCTGTCGGCGCCATTTCGAGCCGGGCAAGCACTTTTTCGACCGCAGGATAGCTTTCAGGATGAATCCACGTGCCGTCAAGCGGATTCTCCCCTTCCGCGATCTTCAAGAACCCGGCGGCCTGCGTGAATGTCGACTCACCGATGCCGGGCACATCGAGCAACTGCCGGCGGCTGTCGAACCGCCCGTGCTCGCGGCGGAACTCCACCACGCGCCGCGCAATGAGTTGATTAAATCCCGATACGTACCGCAGCAACGAGGTGCTCGCCGTGTTGAGATCCACGCCGACATAGTTCACGCACGATTCGACGACCTGGTCGAGCGCTTCTTTGAGTCGTTTATTCGCGACGTCGTGCTGATACATGCCCACGCCGATATGCTGCGGGTCGATCTTGACCAGTTCGCTCAACGGATCCTGGAGTCGCCGGCCGATGGAAATCGTCCCACGGATCGTGGCATCGTAGTCGGGAAACTCTTCGCGGGCGACGGTGCTGGTGGAGTAGATGCTCGCACCGGCTTCATTCACGACCGTGTACCGCAGATTCGGCAGCAAATCGGCAATCGTTTCCGAAACAAGCTCTTCACACTCTCGGCAGGCCGTACCGTTTCCGATCACCACGAACTCGCAATCATGCTGATTGAGAAGTTCGACGAGCCGCTCGCGGGCGGCGATCTTTTTCTCAGGCGAACCGGTGGCGTAAATCACATCGTTTGTCAGGCAGTTGCCATACTCGTCGAGCACCGCGACTTTGCAACCCGTGCGAAAGCCCGGGTCGATCGCCAGCACGCGCTTGCCGCAAAACGGCGGTTGCAACAACAGATTCTTCAAGTTCGCTGCAAAGACGCTGACGGCGTGCGTTTCCGCCCGATCGGTCAGGTCGCGTCGAATTTCGCGTTCCAGGCTCGGTTCCAGCAGACGCGACAAAGCGTCGGCCAGGCACGCGACGAGAAAATCACGGAAGCGATGTTCGGCGAGCCGCAGCCGGTCGACCGCCTGCGATTGGGCTTCGGCCGAATCCCATTCCAGCTTGACCCGCAGATGCCCCTCTTTTTCGCCGCGATTGATTGCCAGGCAGCGATGAGGGGGAATCTTCGTCACAGGCTCTGCGTAGTCGAAATAGTTGCGATAGTCCTGACCCTGCTCTTCGCCCTGCTTGGTGCTTGTGACGCGCAGGCGTCCCGATCGCCAAGCGACGTTTCGCGCCGCGTCGCGAATCTCCGCATTTTCACTGATGCGTTCTGCCAGAATATCCGCCGCGCCGCGCAATGCGTCAGCCGGCGTGGGCACCTCGCCGGCTGGGTCGGCAAATCCAGCGGCGCTGGTTTCCAGCTCGACAACGGACGGGTCCTGCCCCCAGATACTCTCCGCCAGCGGTTCCAGTCCCCGCGCGCGGGCCTGCATTCCGCGCGACTTGCGCTTCGGCCGGTAAGGAAGATACAGATCTTCAAGCCGCTTGAGCGTCTCGGCTTTTTCGATCTGCTGGCGCAGCCGCGGTGTGAGCAGACCTTGCGCTTCGATCAGTCGCAAGATCGTTCCAGCTCGTTCGCGAAGTTGCCGCGAGGAACCCACGCGCTGTTGGACTTGGCGAATCTGTTCTTCGTCCAGATTCCCGGTGCGTTCCTTCCGGTAGCGCGTAATGAACGGGACCGTATTGCCCTCATCCAACAGTTGCGTGACGTTGGCAACTTGCTGGGGAGTAAGCGACAATTCGCCGGCGATGCGAGCAAAGTCGAGTGGCGGCGTATCAATCGTCGCAGTGCTGTTCATGAAGCTTCCGTTCGACGAACCAGAAACCGCTGGGACGCGCCGCTATGTTAGCGGATAGGTATCGCGCGATGAAAGGAGAGTTACGAAGAATGCGGCAGCAAGATATCCAAAACGCGCGAAGCTAAGGAACGTCGTCGAAATTTTGTGAACACCGCAATTGCGCGCAATGCGCTGCATTCTCCTGCCACGGCCAGCGGCGCTGTGTTGAGTTGACAATGCGAGCGCCGATATCGGTCACTTTTTTGCGGGCATTGCTGCCGACAATTCCGGATTGGACACGCGAACCCCGCTCCATCATCACATTTTCAATGTGCAGCGTTTCCAAGTGCAGAGACCGCTGATGGCGGCGCCGCCGAAGTCCGTCGTGGTTCGGACCGGCAGTTCCTGCCGGTCAACCGCCGTTCCGGTCTGCGACACACGCGTCGTGGAATGGTCATTCCCCGACCACTCCCAGGCACGCGGCTTCAGCGTCGCGCGGTCTCATCAGCCGGATTGCTCGATTCAAGCGTGCATCGACCTACCTGCACGGCAGGTCGGGCCGATTCCATAACCATGGAAAGCGAAATGCGTTGAGGCCAATCGATGCAGGCGTTTGAGGAGTATTGACCGGCCGCATCGTTAATCTTGTTCAAGTTTGCACAACCGACCTGCCGATCAAGAATGAAAGCCACCTGTGGACTTTCCGTCCGAAAGGTGCAGGGCCGACACTCCGGGCGGTCGCTTTGAACAGGGAAGGACGACTGATGCGACCTCGTTTACGCTTGTTCGTTGGAGAGGAACAGGGTGGAATCGTTGCCGAGCCTCCGGTGACAGTGACCCTGGGTGAGATCTGCAAACTGCTGACCGATGCCGTCCGCTCCGACCGCACGTGGTTGACCGACTTCCGGGACGACGAAGTTCAAATCTCCGCCGACCTGTATGAGGTCCTCTCAACCTACGTCCACCTGCGTCCCAGCGCCTGATCAGGACGGGACATCGCCCGCATCAGATATTGATTCAGAAGCTGCACGCCTGCACCAATGACACCCATCGCGCTCCGGGGTTCGCGCGTGCCAGACTGCCCACATCTTCCCCAGCTCTGCAATTCCGCGCGCCTGCGGAACTTCGATCGGTTGCCAGCCTGCTACAATTGGCGATCCTGGGGGTATTGCTGTGGCCGATTCTGCCGTTTTGCGGAATGACGCAATCGCCATCTGGCGCGCCGGCGTGGATGCTGTCGATTCCGAGCGGCTGGTCCGCCAAGCCGTGGAGCTTACGCCGGATTCGTTGCGAATCTGCGGACTCGAAATTCTTCTGGCAAATCTCGGCCAGATCGTGGTCGTCGGCGCGGGTAAGGCCGGCGCCGGCATGGCGGCGGGTTTTGAACAGGCGGTCGGGTCGCAGATTCTCGATTCAAGGGTCTCCGGCTGGATCAACGTGCCCGCCGACTGCGTGCGTGGCTTGCGAAGAATCCACCTGCACGCAGCACGCCCGGCCGGATGGAATGAGCCGACAGAAGCCGGCGTCGCCGGCGCTCGAGCCATGCTCCAGATGGTCGCCCGACTCCGGTCTGAGGACGTCTGCGTCGTGCTGCTCTCCGGCGGCGGGAGTGCGCTGTTGCCGGCACCGCCTCCGCGGATCCGCCTGGCCGACAAACAGGCCGTCACGCGACATTTGATGCGGTCCGGCGCGACGATCGAAGAACTCAATTGCGTGCGCAAGCAACTCTCCGAAATCAAAGGCGGCCGCCTGGCCCGCGCATCGCGTGCCGGGCTGTTGATCGCATTGATTATCTCCGACGTGATCAACGACCCGCTCGACGTCATCGCCTCCGGTCCTACCGTGAACGACACATCGACTCCCGCAGCCGCGCTGGCAGTTCTCCGCCGCTACGCGAATCCGCCCGATGACGTCCCGCAGAGTGTGTTCGACTATCTCGCAGCGGCCGCCGCACAACCCGACCCTCACGATCCGTTTCCCTCAGCAGTCCACAATTGCGTCATCGGCAACAATCAGGTCGCAATCGAAGCCGCTGCTCTCCGCGCGAAGGACCTTGGATACCGCGTGCGTTCTCTCGGTTCGAACAACCGCGGCGAGGCGAGGAACGTAGGCGCGGAACTGGCCGATCTCTGTGTTTCGATTCGCGATGCCGCGCAGCCGATTGTGGCCCCTGCCTGTGTCTTGAGCGGAGGCGAGCCCGTGGTGCATCTCGCAAAAACCGATTTGCCGCGGCAAGGCGGCCGAAATCAGGAAGTCGCCCTCGCGGCTTTGGAACGATTGTGGAATGGGCGGCCGGATCGCATTGCCGTTCTGTCCGGTGGAACTGACGGCGAAGACGGACCAACCGACGCCGCGGGTGCCATTGCCGACGCGGACAATCTGGCCGCAGCGCGGCGTCTGGGACTGGATCCGTTCGAATATCTGGCGATTAATAACTCGTATGCCTTTTTCGAACAGACGGGCGGTCTCCTGAAAACAGGCCCGACGCATACCAACGTGATGGACCTCCGCGTCGCGCTGATCGGTCCGGAAGCCGGTTAGCGATCATCGACCCGAAACTCCATTCCTGCACGTAGGCCGCCGGAAATCGCGGGCAGATGTCAAAGCGCGGTCGCTTACAGCACCTCCAGGTCGCCAGGCGCGGCCGGTGGGATCGACGGAGCGGACAGCGAATCAACCGGGAATAACAGGTATCGGGCCGCCAGTCCCCCAAGAATCAGACCGCCACCAACCCAGGTGGAGACCGGTGCCGCCTCGCCCCAAAACAGCCACACCCACAGCGGATTGAGCACCGGCTCCATCAGGGTCAAAAGCGCCGCCTCTTGTGTCTGCAGGCTGCGCACCCCGCGCGCAAAGAGCACATACGGAATCGCCATCTGACCGATCCCGAGAGTCGCGACCAGTGCCCACTGTTCCCAGTCCAGCGATGCACGAAAAGTGAGCACGAACGGCAATAGGATCACGCCGCTCGCCAGGTGGGACAACGCGACAAGCCAGGCCGAGTCCTCGTCGCGCAGCCAGCGCAGCGTCACAATCACGCCGGCGTAGGCCGCGCCGCTGGCAATTGCCAGCAGGTTGCCGCTGAAGTTTCCTGTCGTCCAGTCCGCGGCGACAATCCATCCAATCCCGGCAATTGTGCAGATTAGCGCAACCAGGTTCCCGCGGCTGATCCGCTCGCCGAGAAACACCACGCCGAATACAAAAGCCCACAGCGTACTGGTGTATTGCAGAAAAATGGCCGCGGCCGCCGTCGTCTTCGTCATCGCGGTCACGAACAGCAGATTCATCGCCGCGAATGAAGCCACCATCGGCAAAAGCATCGGACGCCAGCGCAAAGATCCGAGCCGCACAAACGGCAGCAGGAACGCCGCCGCAAATAATGCCCGGTAACAGGCCAGGATCGGTCCCCGCTCGATTGCGGGCAAAGATGAGAGCGATGCGCTTTTGATGATCGCGCCGCTCGTGCTCCAGAGCAGTGCGGCCGCCACCAGCAGCCACCGCGCCCGACTCACGCTCGGTCCGGTCGCCTCTGGTTGCGATTCCATTCCCACGCACCCCGACAAAAAAACGCGGCGCCAATCCCGGCGGCATCATCCGTCCGCCAAAACTCCACCGCGCACTCTGAATTGAACGTCCATATTCTCCGAGGGATGGACACCCGGTTCTCGCAAGACGTGCAGCGCACCAGCCGGAAGCTCCGGCGACTAATCCTTGCTCTTCACTAGCACGGCATCGCACCAGTCGGCGTGGTCCTGAATATCGCCAAACGGCCCGAAATCCACGACGAGCGTCAGTCGATTCTTACCCCGAACGTCGATGGGCCCGATCGATTGCGCCGAATCCTCTCCACCGATCGGTTCGCTTGTAAACACGGGCTTGCCGTCGACCTGCACGGCAAAGATCGCGCTGCCGCGACCGCCCGCCATGTCGTCGATGCCGGCCGATGCCCGAAACTGGCGATATGCTCCATTCAAGTCATAGGTGATCTCGCACCGGCTGTGGGTTCCGAGTCCTTTAGCAAACGTTGCGCCGCGCAACCGCAGCACCCCTCCCGCCGCGTTCCTGTCGTTCCGCAAGTCCCAGTTGTCGCTCAAGTACGGCGTGAAGCGATACTCGACGGGCTTCAGATCGGACAGGTACACGGTCCGGCCGCCGAGAAACCGAATCGCGGACACGGCTGTCAGCGGTAATTCCAGGTCGGCTCCGAACGCCGCCTTCAATCGCAGCGTTCCGTTCGCTTCCAGCGCAACCTGGTGAGCCGTAATTCGCGATCCGTCGATCAACGAGAAAAGCATCTGTTGGCCATCGATCTTTGGAAAGCTCGTCAATTCGCCGCTGAACGCGACCGATAAAACGCTCTCCCGATCAACGTGCGTCTTCCCCGCAGCCCCTGCAAGCGACAACGACACGCCGGTCAGTTCAACGAGTTCACCCGAAAGTCGGTCGCCGTTCCTGAGTTGCAGCAAATCCCCCTTCTCGCGGTGATTCTCGATGGTTTGAATCAGTTTGGCTTGTGCGACCGGATCCCGTGATACAGCCAGCACGACTCCACGCACGGTCTCCAGCGGCACCCGTACCGGTTTCCAGGCGGGAAAGTGCGTCCAGGCGACGATCAGCTTTTCGTCGTCGAGCACTTGCGGGATCGCGGCCAGAACATCTCCATTGGCCAACAGAATCATCGGGCTTTCCGCCATCGGCACTGGTTGCCGGCCCGTCCATTCAACCTTGAAGAGGTCTGCGGTGCGCAGAGCACGGCGGTCGAGCGAAAGACTTGCGTCGGACAACGCGGTGACGGTTCCCGCGCGATTTCCCCCGTCAATGTCGTAGACCGTCGCGTCGGCCGCGCGCGCCGAAGCTCCATTCGCCGCGAGCGCCAGCAGAACGCAGAATAGCGCGCAACCTGGGCTCCGCCGGAACATTTTTCGCGGGGTGGCGAATGCACTGCCCGGCACGGTCTCACCGCTGGAAAATGGGAAGGTAGTTGTTCGGCATCTGTAAAACGAGACAGGCCATCGCCGTTCCGTATTCGCTGCAGGCTGTGGGATCGGGCCAGCTTCCGTCGCGTAACTGGCGTGAAAGCTGTTCATCCCGCATCGCCGGATACCAACGGGCCCAATAGTCACCGCCGGCGTGCCAGGTGGCCTGTACCGCATAGTAGTGCCCGTAGAAATAGTGATGGTTCTCGCGGAAGGGCGCACCCTGGGGCATGAACCTCATGAGATATCCCAGCCCGCGCTCGATCTCGCGTCCCTCATAGATCCCCGCGCTATAGAGCGCGACAATCGCCGCGGCCGAACGCGGAAACTGGCTCTCCGGCGCGCCGCGGCCCAACTGATAGCGGAAACCGCCGTCCGGATTCTGGCACTGCCGCACGTATTCGACCGATCGGTCGATCGTTGTCTTCGGCACATAAATGCCCGCGTTGCGCGCCGCCCTCAAGGCCATCACCTGGCAAACGGTAACGGAAATGTCGGCATCGCGGGGCTCCGGATCGTATCGCCAACCACCTTCCTTATTCTGCGTATTCACAATCAGCTTGACCGCCCGTTCGAGAGCGTCGTGGACCTTTTCGTCAACCGTGGTACCGTAGGCCTCCGCCAGAAACAGCGTCGCGAAACCATGCTCGTACATCGGCCCGTGCGAACTGCTTTTGGGCTCGGTGATGAAACCGTTCGGACGAGATCGCGACAGCGTAAAGGCGATTGCCTTGCGCACGTTATCGCCGTACTTGCCTCGCCCGGGCGAATTACCGGCCGACATCATCGCCATCCCGCTGAGTGCGGTGACCGCAACGTTGCGCGGATACCGCGCCGAGCCGAATGAACCGTCCTCGGCTTGACGGCCGGCCAGCCAGGCCAACCCGCGCTCAATCGCCCGCTGAGCCGACGGCGTGACCAGATCTTTCCCGCTCGTCTCAACCGTCTTCACATCTTGTGGTGCGGCCCAGCCGACCTGGGGCATCGCTTCGGCGAGCAATGCGAACGCCATCAGCCAGCAACCCAGCACGCGCCGAAGCGGCAAGTCAGTTCGGCACCGATTGCGGATAGTTCCCGGTCGGTGGAAACTCCGGCGCGACAGGCTGCTGGAACTCGGGCGCGGGGACGCCCAATTGCCGTCGCTGTGCGGATTCGGCAGCCTGGCGTGCCTCGCTGCGAGGGGCCTCGAATCCCCGCGGTCGCACATGGGTATCCGGACCCTCCGAGACGCTGGGAAGCGGATCGTGCACCTCAAACGATTTCCGTTCAGCCGAGGGCGAGCCATACAGCAGGCTCGGAAAACGCGTGTTATACGGCGACAGGCAACCTGCTGCCACCAGCAGGCAAACTGACAGGCACCAGCAAAAGATCCTTATTCGCATCCGTCGCGCGCCTCGCCGTATCCTTGGCACGAAACCCCGGGCGACTCCAGCCCGGTCGATTCGCATGAGCGGCCTCAGTATATCATCACACGCTTGTCGTCGAACAGGCGGCTTTGGCACGCGTTCCGTTGCGACGGTGGCGATCGGGTTGCCCGGCAGCGGAAGTCATTCCCGAACATTGAGTTGGGACTCCAAGGATCAATCAGCAGGTCCGCGGTCTCGGCAAACGCGCTCTCGAACCAGGTTTCACGTTCACGCTTGCAACCGCACCGATAAAAGACTCGCCCGCAATTTACCCCCGCGATTGAACTTCCCCATTTTCTCATCACGGCACAAGAAGTGCGAATCGTGCCCAAGTCATCGGCCCCGTTCCGGGCTGACTGGGTCAAACTCTTGCTGGGGAACTCCGCGGTGATACACAGGATCAGAACTTGTTCGCAGCGGCTGAATTGCCGGTTGCGCGGATCCGTCTTTGTCGAATACATCCTGCTGGTCACGCTGGTGGGAATTGGCGTGCTGGTCGGCCTGGCCGCTCTGCGAGGCGCTCTGGTCGACGAGCTCAATGATCTCGCCGACGCGATTCACGCCCTGCATCACTGATTGACGAGCATTCGCACAACATGCGCGGCGCTTGGGTTGCCGGTCGCGTAAACGATTGCCGGCACTCGGAGATGCATCACGCATGTGCCGGGTTAACGGCCGGATACGTGGAAGCGCGCTATCGTTAACCGCCGTTTTCCCGGCCTTCGGATCATCAAATCACCCGTTCGCACTCGATTCGCGCCCCAGACTGGCTTCCGTCCCCTGCTTGACGATCGATCGAAAAGCCGGCCATGAAACAACGCCGACCAAAATCCTTGAGGCGGGGCGTCGTCACCCTGGAGGTGATCCTCTGCCTTCCGGTGCTGATCATTGCCACGCTCGCGGCGCTCGAATTCGGGGTTGTGCTCGTCGTGCAGCAGGCGATCACGGCTGCGGCCATCGAGGGGGCCCGCGAGGCCGGACGGGGTTCAACACCCAACAAAGTGGCGGCCGCGGTCGACACCATCCTTGCGGTGCACAATATCGCGGGCGCGACAGCAGGCACGCCAGACGCGCGAGTGCAGGTCGAGGTCGGGACCAACTCGGCCGCGGTGGGCGATACCTCGATTCCGTGCACCCCCACCGGGCCCGCGACGCTGGGCTCGGGAGAAGTGCGGGTGACGGTTTGCGTACGGATGACTGACGGCGACCGGCCGGTGCCCGACTGGCTGGGTTACTTCGGATTCTCGCTGACCGGAAAAACGTACCAGATCAGCGCTTTGGCAGCGCTTGAGTGACCAACTTCATGCACGACATTCTCCGCGATTTCGCCGTGTGGGTGGCCGCGTTTTTCGCGACGGCGATCCTTTACCTCGCGCTCGTGCATTTTGCAGCGAGCTGGCTTCGCGCTTACAAAGCCAAACGCAGCCAGCCGCGCCGGGCCGACGATGTCGTTTCGTTGCAGCATGCGACCGCCGAATTCGATCATGCGGCGACCGCTTTGGAAATGATGCAGCGCAAACTCTGATCGCAGGCGGCCGACGGCCTCAACCGCGTCGCTTGCCGCCTCGTCCGGATACTTCAACGCAGCACGGCCTAATCCAATGCCATGAAGCGCACGCACACCGGCGACGGAATCTCGACCTCCGAGCCCGTCGGAGTCAGTTTGCCGCTCGTGGAATCCACCTTGTAGGCAACCACGTTGTGCGAATCCTGGTTGGCAGCGATCAGATACGCTCCCGTGGGATCGAGATTGAAGTTTCGCGGCGTTTTGCCGCGTGTCGACTCGTTCCCAACCAACGTCAGCTTGCCTGTGGCCGCATCGACCGAGAAAATCGCAATGCTGTTGTGCCCGCGGTTGGAAACGTAGACAAACTTGCCGTTGGGATGCACGCGCGTTTCAGCGGTGCTGTTCCCTTTGCCATTGTATCCCTGGGGAAGCGTGGATAACGTCTGCAATTCTTTGAACGTGCCGCGGGCAGCATCGTACGTGAATGCGGTGACGGTGGACGCCATTTCATTGTTCGCATAGGCGAACTTGCCGTTGGGGTGAAACGCGAAATGCCGCGGGCCGCTGCCCGGCTTCACGGACACCGACGGCGGATCATTCGGCACCAGCGTATGCTTCGCGGGGTCCAGGCGATACACGAGCAGCTTATCCAGTCCCAGATCGGCGGCGATCGCGAAGCGATTTCCCGCGTCGATGTTGATGGAATGCGCGTGCGGGCCCTGCTGCCGCGCCGGATCGACGCTCGATCCTGAATGTTGAATCACCGACACGGCGGGCTGCAGACTTCCATCCTCGGCGATTGGCAGGCTCGCGACGCCGCCGCTGCTGTAGTTCGAGACGAGCGCGTTTTTGCCGGTCTTGTCGATGCTCACGTAGCAAGGGCCTTCACCCTGCGTCGGCTGCTGGTTGATGCGTTTCAATTTGCCGTCGGTCGGGTTGACGGCGAATGCGGTTATCACGCCGCCCTTATTGCCCTGGCTGCCCATTTCGCCAACGGCGTACACGAAACGACGGCTGGGATGAATCTCCAGAAACGACGGATTTTCGACTTCGCCGGCAAGCTCCGGTTTGGACAGCTTTCCAGTCGCAAGGTCCAGATCACAAACATAGATCCCCTTGCTGGGTCCGGAAGTGTAGGTTCCTACGTAAACGCGCAGCTTGCCGGACGGTGTCTTCTGCGCCCCATTGGCGGTCTGGCACATCGGAAGACCGCACAGAGCAGCGCTCATCACACAGGCCGCGAGGACACTCAAATGCTGACTTGTTTTCATGGTTCGTCGCTCCAGGTTGCAATCCGAGGACTTTGTCAATCCGATCAGGAAAAATCTCAGCAACGCGAATTCGCGCAGCTTGAAGTTGACGCATCACTTGCGCTCGTTGTCCGCCTGTGAAAGCCGTCTTGGAAATAAGCGGCCAGCTACTGATTGCGGACAAAGCGGTGGATGCCTTTGCCGTTCGGTGCGATGCTTGTGAAGTAAACCTCTCCTGTCTCGTCTTCTCCAAATGAAATCACCGGCAGTTTGTCCGTCCGAATCAACTGGTTGGAAGCCACTTTCTTTTCCTTCAGGTCATACCTCAGCGCAAAGACCTTTCCGGTGACGTAATCGGCGTATAAATAAGCTCCAACGAGTTCAGGGAGACTCTTGCCGCGATACACGCTGCCCCCGGTGATTGATTTTCCAACCTCGTGATCGTATTCCCAAATCGGGTCGATCAGATCATCACGCCGGTCAGAGCCGTGGGGGCCGAACGGATGCGACGCTTCGCGGATGCTCCATCCGTAATTCCCACCCTTTGTGATAATGTTGATCTCTTCAAACAGGTTCTGCCCCACGTCAGCAGCCCAGAAATCACCCGTTGAGCGGTCGAACGCCATCCGCCACACGTTCCGCAGGCCGAAAGCCCAGACCTCGCCGCGCGCCTTCGGCTTACTCACAAACGGATTGTCCGCGGGAATCGCGTAATTCTTGCCGTCCTGCTTGCGGTTTACATCGATTCGCAAAATCGACCCGAACAAATCTTCGACGCTCTGGCCACTGCTGAGCGGGTCGTTCGCGCCGCCACCATCGCCAAAGGCCACATACAGGTACTTATCCGGTCCAAATACGATCGTCCCGCCGTTATGGTTCCAGTTCTCCTTTTGCGTGCGGATCAATTCCTCTTCAAACTGCGGATCAGCCATGTTGGGGTCGTTGGGAGAAACTCGGAATCGCGACAAGACCGTCGTATGCGGAGCTTCCGAACTCGTATACATCACAAAGAATTGCCCGTTCTGTTTGTAGTCGGGATGAAACGCGACGCCGAGCAAGCCCTCTTCATCCTGCCGGTCGTTGTAGGTGACCTTCCGGCTGATATCGAGAAAAATCTTCGTCTGCGCTGCGCTCTGGTTGTTTGGAAATACGTGGATGATCCCCTGCTGAGTGGCGACAAAGACGCGATTGCTGCCGTCGCCGGAATGCGTGAGCACAATCGGCCGCAGCGGCCGCGAGCGGCCCCGGTCATCCACGGGCTCCCAGCCGGTCCACTTCAGATCGGGAAAGGCAATTTCCGCCTTGAGCGGCATCGCGCCGTCAACAGGATCCTGCACGGTGCCGTCGTCGTTGAACTTGCGAATCTTGATGTTTCGAAATGAAATTTTCCCGGGATGATCCTGCAGGCAAATGAACCCCCGCTCTGCCTTTCCAAAGAAGGGATACGCGGCGAATTTGCTTTTCGCCACGCGCCGATTCCAGTCCGCATTGCCGATGACGTAACGGCAGTACCGGTAACCATTCATGTACTGCTCGCACTGGGTGGGAGTGACCCGCAGCGCAATCTGATTCCACTCGCCGTCAGGACGTGTGGCATCGACATCCGAGTCATAAAGCTGGTACAGCCACCCGGCTTTCTGGGCCCCCGCCCGCGGCCGCGATTTTCCCGAAAGCTGAATCTCTGGACCGCTGTGCCACGATTCATCCCCCTCCTCGGTCACGCGGAACAGCACACCGCTGTTGCCGTCGGGCGAGATCTTGTATTCCAATAACAGTTCAAAGTTGTCGTATTGATCGAGCGTGACGATGTCGCCGCCCCCCGGCGCAGTCCGCACCAGTTCGCCGTTGATGGCTTTCCAGGAATCGCTGACCGTGTTTTTTCGATAGTTGCGCCAGCCTTTGGTCGTTTCCCCGTCGAACAGCAGTTTCCAGCCGCCCCGCTTCTCAGCCTCAGTCAGAGTATTCGGCTTGGTTTCGCCGCGATAAACCTCTTGGCTGTGCAGGCGGGCGGGCGCCGCAAAATGCAGTCCAAAGAGGGCGACAACCGTGGCAATCAGAGGCAGTTTCGTCATGGTGCTGGTGATTCCGGTCTTAAGGATGAGAAAACAGCGACGAATCATAGTTCACAGGCTACCGACTCCCGGGCTCGATGTCCAAAGTGGAACGGCGAATTCGCGACTACGGTCCGAGATTCCGGGAACCCATTCCGGCGGCGATAAGCGGCAATCGACGATGGCAATTAAAGCGCGAGTCGCGCAATTTGAAAACTTTGCACCTGCCCGCAAGCGCGGGCGAGAGGCCGGTCGCGTCGAACCTGGAGATCGACACCGCAAACCGCGTACTGCCGTCAATCGAACTCGGCAGATCGAGCTTGAACATTCTCACCAGGTTGGTGAGGATGGTAGCGGTTGTGTTTGCAGGCGCCATTGTGACGCTGCGATTGCAGCGCGATGGACGAGCCTGCGGCCGGCGCACGGTATCTGCGAAGACTTTTGCAATCGATTTCCGCGGATTGCTGGTGTGCTGCGACTCGCCGATAGGAGATATTCTGCTGAGCAATCCATCACTCGACCCGGCACGCGCCGCGCAGCTCGAACTAAGCCTTGAACGAGCCTGCGTGTGCGCGAAAGTCGCCGACGATTTTCGCGGTCAGGACACGCTTGTTCTCGACCTGACACACATCACGCCGATCGTCGACTACTTCGTGATCACCAGCGCCACGAATCGCCGACAAATGCACGCCATTGCCGACGAGGCCGGCCGGGCTCTGAAGTCGGCGGGTTCAGTCCCCCTGAGCACCGAAGGCTACGACAACAGCTCGTGGATTCTCGAGGATTACGGCGACATTGTGCTGCATATCTTCAGCCCGGAAGCCCGCAGCATCTACGATCTCGAGCACCTTTGGGCCGATGCCCGCCGTATCGACTGGCGAACTGCCACTGCGGCCCGCCGGGCATAGTTGACTGTCGTTGCGCCTTAATGCAATCAGGCCGACGCATCGCCCCGGAACGGGCAATGCGTCGGCCTGAAATGTTAGTCAAGATGTCAGCCGCCGTAGAATCGCGTCATCTCCTCGAAGATCAACGGCTCCTGAATCGAGTCGCTCGCCAGGCGTGCACGGAAGCGATGGTTGCCTTCCAGCCGGCCTTTCACGAAGATCCGGAAAGTCGCCGTCTTGCCCGGCTCTAACTGGTCGAGGTTTTTGAACACCACGCGACCTTTTTCATTGGCCGAGGCCGAATCCGCCGGACCGTTGGCCCGGATAAACGTGACGCCCTCGGGCAGTTCGCACGCCAACGCCACATTCTTGGCCGACTTCGATCCATTGTTTCGCACGCGCACCTCGTAGTCGGTTTCGGTACCCACCTCGACGGGATCGTTGCGATCGATAATTTCGAGCACGAGCGACGCGGTCCCATCGACTTCCGTGGCCAGCTCGGCGCTCGCCTTGGTTCCCTGTTCGGTGACGACGCCGGCATGATGCACCTGGCTGCCGACGCTGATCGGCAACAGGTCGATGCACAGTTTCGCCGATTGCTGTGGTTCGAGGCGGCCGACAAACCAGGTCGCTGTCATGCTCGAGGGATCGAACTTGCCACCGTTATCAGCCGCAACGAACTGGAAGCCGTCGGGCACGCGGTGCATCACCCGCACGTTGTTTGAGGGGGCGGCGCCGTCGTTCAACACAGTCAGCGTATACTTCGCGCTGCGGCCGATGTATCGCAAGCTCGGCCCTTCCAGCGACAGCTTGACGCTCGGAGCAATCACATTGATTTCTGCCGTGGCATTGTTGATCAAGGCGGCATCAGCCTTCGCGGAGACCTGAATGATATGGTGTCCGCCTTCCACCGCAGCCAAAGCTAGTCGCACCGCACGCGATTCGCCCGGATTCAGCGAACCCACTTCCATCATCAGCCGGTCGCCTCGTGGATGCTCTAACCCTGCAGGAATCTGCGACTCGATCCGCACATTGCTGGCGATTCCCGTGCCCGGATTGGAAATCATGATTGTCTGCGAGGCCGGGTCACCCATCATCACTTCCTTCGGCCCCTTGATCGATAGCACGAGCATCGGCTCGCTGACCTGGAACCGCACGGGCGCAGCGCTTGTGAATCGGACTGTCGCCGCCGCTTGCAGTTCGCCGCGTTCCGATGGGACCAGCCGCACGCCGATGGTCTCTTCCGCACCGGCGGCGATCTCAGCAAAGTTCCATGTAAGCTGTTTGACACTCGAACTGGGTCGCGGAAGAGCCGCGATCAAGCGGGTCGTTGAAGGAAACTGAACGTCGACGGCTACTTCGCGGGCGGCCACCTTGCCGGTATTCTTCACGGCGAGACGGCATTCGCATTCCTGACCGACGTTAATCTCCGACTGCTTTGACCATTCCAGTGTAATTGCCGCAGTTTCGGTTGCGGCGACAGTTGTCGGGGACGTTGCTGCATTCGAGGCAGCCGGATTGTGCGTTTGCGGCGCGCCGTGGACTGTCGGTGCATGGAAGTCGGCGTGCTTTGCCGAATTGGCCTTCCCGGCAACCTCCGGCGGCGCGAGTTCTTCCGCTTCGTCCGCCCGCGAGATCTTGGGGGCGGCGGCAGTCGTCGCGGCTTCGTCCCCGGTGATCGGTCCGGGAGTCGACAATTCCGGCGGCAGCTTTGCCGGCAACGGCGTCGCCTTCGGCGTGTCGGCCCAATTCTCTGCGGCGGCGTCAGCGGCCAGATGCGGTTTGACGCCCGAGCGAACCAGCACGGCGTCATCGGGCGAAGCCGGAGCACCGGCCGCCGGCAATACAATCTGTGTGCCGCCGGCCTTGGGTATATCGCTCGACGTATCCGCGGCCTGGGTTACATTTCCAGTTGGCGAAAAGTAGCGCGGCTCGCCAACGCGTTTGCGATCGGCCGTTGACGTTCCATCGACGACGCGGGTTGCCGACGGCATGGGAGGCACCGGCGAATCCGGCTTCGAAACCGCCGTCGGCGCCGCCACTTTGTTCCCCACGCGGAGGCCGGGGGAAAAGTACTGGTTAGTTGCCCGCCGCGCCGGCGAATCTGGGGAGAGTTGATCGACGCCCAGCTTGACTTGGTCGTCGCCCATGCCGGCACTTGCGGCCAGGCCGATCATTCCACAAATGGCGAGAGTCCAGATCCCGCGTACCATCTTTCTCTCCCTACGTTGGTTCGGCGTTCCGCGATTCGGATTGGCTGGGGCGCGACCCCGATCAGGATTCGCGGTGCAAATCCCCGGAGCCCGAAGAGCCGTGCTTGTCAATCTGTATCGGTTGTAGCGGTCGTATCGCATGACAAAGTTTCTGTGAACCGAGATGGCGACTCTGCTGCCAGTCCGCTCAGCCGCCGGCACTGAAAGTCGATTGCAAATCGGCTTCCATTGGTGGAAACTGTTTTTGCGCCGCACTTTGCATCGTTTCGGTCAGATCTCAGCCGCACGAAGGACAAGTTATGACGCCAGCCCGGCATTCGCGAACTCTTGTGGTGGCAGTAGTTGTGGCAATTTGCGGAGGGTGGATCTTGAGCGCACTCCCGGGAAATGAATTCGCCAGTCCCGCATTCGGAGCGGGTTATGACCGCCCATCCGGGGACCCGCACCAAAGCCGGTCCGTGGTCATCGCGAAGAATGGCATCGTGGCGACAAGCCATCCGCTGGCCGCACAGGCCGGCCTTGATGTCCTGAAGAGCGGGGGCAACGCCATCGATGCCGCGATTGCCACGAACGCCATGATCGGTCTCGTCGAGCCCATGAGTTGCGGCATGGGCGGCGACCTGTTCGCCATCTACTGGGACGCGAAATCGCAGAAGTTATACGGCCTGAATGCCAGCGGACGCAGTCCCTACGCGCTCAATCGCGACGTGTTCAAACAGAAGGGCCTCACCTCGATTCCGCCGTTTACGCCGCTCGCATGGTCGGTGCCTGGCTGCGTCGATGGCTGGGACATGCTCTCCAGCCGGTTCGGCACGAAGAAGCTTTCCGAAGTCTTGCAGCCCGCCATTCACTATGCCGAAGAGGGCTTTCCCGTCACCGAGATCATTGCCGCTGGTTGGGGCGGCGCGCGGCACCTCAAGGATTGGCCCGATTCGGTGAAAACTTATTTGCCCTCCGGCCGTGCGCCCAAAGCGGGCGAGCTGTTCAAAAACCCCAACCTAGCGCACAGCCTTCGTTTGATCGCGGAACACGGCCGGGACGCCTACTACAAAGGCCCGATCGCCGAAGAGATCGTCGCGTTCAGCAAGGCGAACGGCGGGTATTTCAGCCTGAAGGACTTCGCCGATCACAAGTCGAACTGGGTCGAGCCCGTTTCCACAAATTACCGCGGCTACGATGTCTGGGAACTGCCGCCCAACAGCCAGGGAATTGCCGCTCTGGAAATGCTCAACATTCTGGAACCCTACGATATCCGCAAGATGGGACAGAACAGCGGCGAGTTTTTGCACCTGTTCGTCGAAGCCAAAAAGTTGGCCTTCGCCGATCGCGCAACCTTCTATGCCGATCCGGACTTTCATCCGCTTCCCGTTGCGGAGCTGATTTCCAAGCCTTACGCGGACAAACAGCGTAAACGCATCAATCTTGACCGCGCTGCAACTAACGTCGATCCCGGCGATCCAAAGCTGTTCCGCAACGACACGATCTACCTCACGGTTGTCGACAAGGACCGCAACTGCTGCTCGCTCATTCAGAGCAATTATCACAGCTTCGGATCGAACATTGTGCCCGGCGATGTCGGTTTCGTGATTCAGAACCGCGGAGAATTGTTCGCTCTGGACGATCATCACCTGAACCGTTTCGAACCCCACAAACGGCCATTCCAGACGATCATTCCCGCGTTCGTCACCAAGGACGGCAAGCCCTGGTTCAGTTTTGGGGTGATGGGGGGCGACATGCAGGCCCAGGGGCATGTCCAGATTCTGGTGAACCTGATCGATTTCGGGATGAACGTACAGGCGGCGGGGGACTCAGCCCGCGTTAATCACGAGGGTTCGCAAACGCCGACCGGTAAGGCGATGGATTCGGACGGCGGCAAGGTGTATGTCGAGTCGGGCATTACTGATGAAGCCGTCGAGTATTTGAAGAAGCGCGGTCACCAGGTGCTCCGCCACGGCGGCGGCGGAGTGGGCGGCTACCAGGGCATCCGCATCAACCAGGAGCAGGGTACGCTGCACGGCGGGACCGAAGCCCGCAAGGACGGCGCTGCCGTCGGATATTGACGTAACTGTCCGGAAGGTCGCCAATTCCGAATCGACAAGGTCTCAACGACCCGGCGCGATGACCAACCCTCGATGACCTGGATCGAGTTGGAAGTCCGGCGCAACTCATTCCGAAGCTCCAGCTTGTGAACGCTCCGGCGTTGAAAGCTCCGCTTCCCGTGCTGGGCAGGTGATAGTGGTCCCCCGCCGGATCGCTTTGCGCGCTCCGCGTATCACATGGCCGCGCCAATTCCCTCTGGCGTGAAAGCCGCGCGTTCGCTCTAATTCCCGCCCCGTGTCGGCCCGGTTCCGGGCCCATCGACCCAACGACACATCGTTTCTCACTTCCCGGGAGCTAAAGCCAATGCGACGGATCGTGTTACTCACCCTGTTTTTAGGCCTGGCGCAATTCGCCCGTGGAGCGGACGAATGCGACCTGTCGAAATCGCTGTCCGGAACTGGCGCCAGTTCATGCTGCAGCGGCCTTGAAGTGCATGTCTATCCGCTCAAGCACATCTCGGCCGGCGAAGCGGCTGCATCCATCAATCACGATCTGGAATGGAACAACAAAACAGGGGATCGGACCCTTGACCCCTTGCTAAGCAAAATTCCCCGAGATAGCCGCTTGTTTATCGCCACAGCATACAAAAAGCCGTCAGTTCAAGGTGTGGTCGTCAATTCGGACATCATTATCTCCGCCGACGAAAAGGCTAACAGCCTGATCGTCATTTCCAGCCCCGCATACGCAAATCAGGTCGCCGAACTGATCGAAAAGATTGACCAGCCGAAGACCTCGCAGACGATCACGATTGAAACGGTGGAATTCGTAAACGGCAAAGAAGTCGCCCGACGTACTCAAACAAAGACAATTGAAGGCGGTGTGGCCTCGATCGAAACTGGGCGTCTCTCGAACATCGCCAATTGTGCATCCGAGTGTCACGCAAATGAAATCGCCGACCAGCCGAAGAAGTTCACCGGACTCGGTTCGCACCCGCTCCGGATGCATTTCGTTACCGAGAATGGCGAAACAGGAATCCTTCAATTTGCGGAATCGGGCAAATGGATTTCGCTGGCGGCGACACCCTATAGCCTCGGAGCTCCGGCCCGCGAAACGACCCAGAATGCACATGTCTTGCCGGCACCCGCTGCCGCGCTGACTGAGAATTGCACGTGCTCAGAGAATGCCTGCTCGTCCAATCAGTGCGCCGGCACGTCCGGAAGCAAACTCGCCGGGGATTGCGTTTGCAACTCTCAGTGCACCAACAACGCCACAGCCGCGTCGAAAGCCTGCACCTGCTGCGGCGATTGCCAATGCACAAGTTGCGCAGGCCAGCCGGTTGCTCAAACGGGATACGAAGGCTTCTACGATAACTTCGCAAAAAGTCATGCCTACCGGCTCGAGAATGTTTCTGCGAAATCGACCGACCCGTTTGCATCCCAGAATGGCGGGCCGCGGTTTCAGCTGCAGGTTTCGCCTCGCGCCGCCGGCGACGGTTACATTGTGAGCTGGGTGGAAGCCCGGCCTGTCGGCCTGCAATGTGCCTGCCCTGGTGATGGCGCGTGCGCTTCCGAAGCGAAGAAGTCAACTGATTGCGCCGCGTCGTGCGCGCATGCCGACTGCGAGTGCCAGTCGATTCAACAGACCGCCGCCACCAGCGCCGGCTGCGAAAGCGGGCTTGCCGGCTGCATGGGAATTCTTGGTTTCAATCCGAAATCTGCCGCAAGCTGCGATGAATCCGGCGACGAGGTCACGCCCGTCGTGTTCCTTTCCGGGGCCTGTGCGGACGGCGCCTGCCCCAGCGAGGCGAACAATGCCTGCGCCAACTGCAAATGCCCCAGCTGCCTGGCGGCGAAGGCCCAGCAGGCCGCCTGCGATGCGAGCGGATGCTGCGAGCACGACGACTCCCGGATCGCGACTCTGATTTTCGGCGTCAATGCCGCACTGCAGGCGATTCACGGTTGCGCTTCGGAAACCTGCCCGGAATCCGCTGTATCAAGTCGCGATATCCTGCAACTCTGGTCGTGCCCGTCGAAGGACGGCTCGACGAACGCCGTGTTTTTGATTTCCAGCAATCCGCTCGCCGGCAGTTGTCTGGCCGCAGCCGGCAAATGCAGCTGTTGCGCGAATTGTGATTGTTCGCACTGCGCATCTCAGGCGGCGGGCCAAAGCGCCAGCGTCCATGCCGACTGCCCGTCGGCCTGTGCGGCCGCCTGCGCAGCCAAGGGCATCGCCTGCGAATGTGCGCTGGAGGCCGCCAAGGCGCAGCTCGAATCCGCTGTCGGCCTGGTGGGCGGCGAACTGCAGGTCGAAAGCCTCGATGCTCCGCTGCCTCTCTTGTCGAATGCCTGCCAGGCCTGCGACCACGCCTGTGCCTGTGCAGCCGGGATTCAACAGGCCGGCGCCACCGGCACGTGCTCGCACTGCATCGGCGAATGTGCCGCCACGGCAGCCTGCCCGGACAAGGCCGCGTGCACGAAGCTGCAATTCGAGAAGCTTGTGAATGAGTTCAATGACTTGTACGAACAGAAAAACTATGCCGCCGCCGAGGCGAAAGCCAAGGAAGCGAAGGCCCTCGATCCCAACAGCGCAACCGCCGAAGTCATGTTCTGGAAAGCGCGGTTTGCGCGGCGGATCACCACGAATGAGGCATTAAGCAACAAAGACAGTGAGATATCGGCTGTTTTCGACGAAGTAGAACAGGCAGTAGTAGCTCGCACTCGTCAGATGAATGCTCTGCCACCGAAGGTCAATCGGCCGCAGAGCGAGGAAGAAGCCCGAATCTCAGCAAGTCTGACCAAGCGGCTTTCGCTGCATCATGACAAAACGCCGCTCAACGATGTCATGCGGGATATCGCCGCGAAAGCCGGCATCAATATCATGCTCGACAGCGGAGCGCTCGAAGAAGTCGGGATCACCAGTTCGACACCGATCTCGATAGATGTCGACGGCATACTGCTCAAGAGCGCCTTGAATTTGATTCTCGAACCCTTCCGCCTCAGCTACACCATCGACAACGAGGTCCTCAAGATCACGAGTGTGTCCCGGTCCCACGGAAATCTCATCGTGGTTGCCTATCCGGTCGCCGACCTGGCCTCCGGCACGGGTCACTGCCAGGACGGAGCCCAAATGGACTTGGGCGGGCTGGCCAAAACCATCACGCAAGTCATCAATCCGGCAAGCTGGCAGGAGGGCGGCGGACAGGGCGTCATTCGGCCGTATCCCAAGACGAGCTCCCTGGTCGTCCGGCAGAACGCGGACGCTCACAAGCAGATCGAGGCGCTGCTGACCGGTATGCGGGCCCTCATCAAGAGCCACACGGAAGAACCCGAAAAGGACGAGCCCCTGCCCGGTGCGGACGCAAACGCTCTCAACTCGCAGGACTAAACTGATCCAACTCGATCTGAGTTGGCCGACGTCTCAATTGATTTTCCCGATCCCCGCCCCGCGCTCAGATTTGGGTGTGCGGCGGGGATCGGCGTTTCCGCCTCCTGCAATGTCCGTCAGTCGATGCCCCACCCCCGATGGACCACGGCTACGCGATTGCATGCTTCGCGGTCTGCGGTTATCCCGCGGCGGCGCGCACGACCGCGTCCCACAGCCATTGCGGCGAAATGAAAATCGCCAGTGTGCCGAGCGCGCAGGCCGTACCGGCCAGCCACGACGCCCAATCCTGCGGGCGAGGCTCCACGGGTTCCGCAGAGTCCAAGTACATGAGCGCGATCAGCCGCAGGTAGTACCAGGCGGCGATGGCAGCGTTCAGGCCCAGGGCAATCGCCAACGCCTGACCCACGAACGTGCCATCCGACCAGGCTGCCAGAAACAGGTTGAGCTTGCCGAGGAAACCGGCTGTCGGCGGCAGACCGGTGAGGCTGAACAGGCAAACCGCCAGAATCAGAGCAGCCACGGGATGCGTCGCACTCAGCCCCCGCAGTTCAGAATCGGCCTGCAAAGAACGCGTGCCGGTTCCCAGGCCGCCCAGCATGGCGAACACGCCGATGGTCATCAGACCATATGCCGCCAAGTAGAACAGGACGGCGCTCGCGCCGCCGATGGCGCCCAGGTTGCCGCATGCCAGGCCGACCAGCATGTATCCGGCATGCGCCACGCTGGAATAAGCCATCAGCCGGTGCAGGTTCTTCTGCCGCAATGCCATCAGGTTGCCGCCGAACATCGTCGCGATCGCCAGGACTCCGAACAGCAGTTTCAAGGAAACGTCGGGCGACCAGACGTTGGGAATGACCGTGGCCCCGGTGAGCGGAACCAGCCGCAGCAAGGCGACGATACCCACGATCTTCGGAATAATCGACAGAAGAGCCGCATTCGACGATGTGATGCCCTGGAATACGTCCGGCGCGTAAAAGTGAAACGGCACGGCCTTGATGCGGAAGCACAGGCCCGCCACCAAGAGCGCCACCGCGATGCGAAGCACGCCGGCATTCTGTTCCTGTGTAACGGCGGCGAGAACCAGGCGCATTCCCGACATGCTGGTCGTTCCCGCCGCGCCATACAGCCAGCTCAGGCCGTACAGAACCAGTGCCGAGGAGAAGACGCTCAGCACGAAGTACTTCATCGTCGCTTCTCCGGCTGCCGGATCGCGCCGCGGAAGATACAGCAAGACATAGGTGGGAATGCTGACCAGCTCCAGCGCCAGGAACAGCCCCACGAGATCGTTCGCCGCGGCAACCAGGTTCGTACCCGCAATAATGGTCAGCACGCACGCATGGGCCTCGGCCGAGCGTCCATCATCGATCTGGTTCCACAGCACAAGCGTCAATAGAATTCCCATCGAGAGCGACAGGCCGCGCGTATACCACGCCAGCGCGTCGGCACGAAACGGGCCGCCCGCAACCGCATGTGCCTCGGAGTTGAACCACAGCAGCCATGCAGTTGCCAGTGCCACAATCGCCAAGCCGCCGCAACGGTGCCGCAAACCCCCGGAAGTGCGGTCTGCATCGTCCGCCAGGAACGGAGCCGCGAAGAACAGGACGCACACCGTCGCCAGCAACACGGCTTCCGGCACGACCAGCGTGACCGCCTGATTGATCTGTTCGATGGCGACGTTCAAGTCAGCGGCCCTTGCTTCGACAGGTTCGCCGGTCCGTAGAGGCCTGTCCGGACCGGGGCCCCATGCTGCGCGATGCAAAATTGCGAATCGATGGTTTCATTTCTTGTCCAAGGCAAGCACGACGGCAGGCGACGACACCTCCGGTCCGCGAACGGCAACAGGCTGCGCGGCGGCAGGCGCGTACAGCGCGGCCACCGCATCGACGTCCGGCTTGATCAGGTCAACCAGCGGCTGCGGACGGACCCCAATGCACAAACACAACACGGCGATCGGCGCGAGCGCCAGCATCTCCCGCAGGTTCATGTCGCCGACGGGTCCGCCGGCGGTGTGCGGCTCTTTGAGCGGTCCGAAAAACGCTTGTTGAATCATCGTCAGCAAGTACCACGCGCCAAGCACCACTCCGGCCGTCCCCAGCACGGCATAGAGGGGCGCTCGCTTGAACATACCGGCCAGGGAAAGAATTTCGCCGACGAAGCCGTTCAGCCCCGGCAGGCCGATGCTGGCCATGGCGATAAACACCATCGCGCAGGCGATCAGCGGCAGCCGTGCCGCCAGACCCTGCAAGTCGTCGAGCTGACGCGTGTGATAGCGGTCGTAGATCATCCCCACCAGGAGAAACTTTCCAGCACATTGGGATCCTAAGCTTAGAATTCCACGTGGACAAGTTGTCGCG